>Ga0137381_10002504_pt1 | contig 12783 bp, 12 predicted proteins | sample SagtaG_16_FD_104808 | JGI IMG/M metagenome (GOLD analysis project Ga0137381, IMG submission 104808) | Vadose zone soil microbial communities from Sagehorn Ranch, Mendocino, California, USA - Sage2_L_115_16 metaG | ecosystem: Environmental > Terrestrial > Soil > Vadose zone | place: USA... | reverse complement strand
CGCTTGCGCGCCAGCTTCGCCACCGCCCGCCGGGCGAGATCGGCGTACTCCTCGTCGAGGACAGACAGGCACACCGAGTCGGTGATGCCGACGATCTCCTCAACCACCGGCCGCAGTTCCTTGGGAACCTTCAGCTCATTGAGCGCGATCACGGCAACCCCAGCCCTCCTTGGTCACCGCGGGCGTCCGTGGCGACAGCATTCCGCGCCGGTTTCCTCGCAGCCGCCGCCCGCTCCCACTTCTCCGCCGGAGTGACGACCCAGGGCTGCTCCCGGCCAAACCGCTTGAGGTAGAGGTGCTCGATGAACTGCGGCAGCGGCGCCTTCCAAGGCTCTTGCCGGTGGTTGCTGATCTTGCCGAGCTTTCCCGGATTCAGCCCTAGTTCGCGGGCCATCTGCACCTGCGCGTGTGAGAGGCGGTGCCGCTTGCGCGCCTCAACCCAGGCCCGGACCTGAGGCGGAAGCGCCTTCTGTGACTTTTCCACACGAAGACTTTTCCATACGAACCAGCCCGGCCGATGACGATAGGCCCAGATCCATTCCGCGCCCTCAGGCGGCACCAAATCGTGGAAGCGGAGGCTTCGCCGTGGTGCGGGCTGCGTGACGCCACGGCAGACAGCATGCAGGCGCCGCAAGCGCGGGCCCTACTATCTACCTGTCCCTCCCCGCCTGGCCAACTCCTTCAGACCATAGACCATCGCGCCCTCTCCGATGCGCCCGCCTTACGCGGTGAGCTGGGAGAGCTCCAGTTGGGCTTCGCTGTGACGCAGCCTCATCTATCTGGCGTATCCGGTGTAACGCGGACGGGCACCTTTGCCGCCAGGAGCTCGCCTTCACCGTCTGGGTCAAGCCCGGCTACGGCTAGCGCCGGCCATGATGAGGCCGCGAGGAAGGCCGGGCCGAGTCCAGTTCAAGGCGTCACCAGATCCCGGGTGGAGCCTATGTAGCCATTTACCCGCGAAAATACCGCTCGATGGGATGCCTGATCCCGGGAAGCGTTACGGAACTGCAACATGGCGGAAACGAGGAACAGGGCCGCACTGCTTATTTATCGTGAATGAGCATTGCCGAATCTCCCCGGATGACGGCGGGCTGGGATGAGCTGATCGGCCCGGGCGGGGTACCGCGCCCGGCAGGCAGACGTCAGCAGGATCCCCTGGTGCCCGTTCCGCCGCCCGGCGCTTGACCGGGCGGCGGAACGGGCTTCTGCTCGGCGGCTCAGCCGAGCCGGCGGAGCAGGTCGTTGTACTGGTCCCAGAACGTACGGGGCAGGTGCGCCCCGAAGGTACGGAGGTGCTCTGAGATGAGCGTGGCCTCGCGCTTCCATGTTGCGGTGTCGACTGAGAGCAGGAGGCTGAGGTCGTCCTCGCCGAGGTCCAGGCCTTCGGTGTCGAGGGCGTCCGGTGTCGGGATCATGCCGATCGGGCTGGCGGCTGCCTGGGCGTCGCCGGAGAGCCGTTCGGTGATCCACTTCAGCACGCGGCTGTTCTCGCCGAAGCCAGGCCACACGAACCTGCCGGAGTCGTCCTTGCGGAACCAGTTGACGAAGTAGATGCGCGGCAGCTTGGCGGCGTCCGCGCAGCGGCCGATTTTCAGCCAGTGTGAGAAGTAGTCGCCCATGTTGTAGCCGCAGAACGGCAGCATGGCAAACGGGTCACGGCGCAACTCCCCGACGTTTCCGTCGGCGGCCGCGGTCCGTTCCGAGGCTATGGTGGCGCCGAGGAACACGCCGTGCGCCCAGTCGAAGGCCTCGGTGACCAGCGGGACGGCGGTGGCGCGGCGCCCGCCGAACAGGATCGCCGAGATCGGGACGCCCGCGGGATCGTCCCATTCGGGGGCGATGATCGGGCACTGGGCGGCGGGGGCGGTGAACCGGGAATTGGGGTGGGCGGCGGGTTCCGGCGAGCCGGGAGTCCAGTCGCGTCCCTTCCAGTCGGTCAGGTGGGCGGGCGGGGTATCGGTGAGGCCCTCCCACCACACGTCGCCGTCATCGGTGACCGCGACGTTGGTGAAGATGCTGTTGCCCCGCAGCGTCGCGATCGCGTTGGCGTTCGTGGCCTGGCTGGTCCCGGGCGCGACGCCGAAGAATCCCGCCTCGGGATTAATGGCGTAGAGCCGCCCGTCATCGCCGAATCGCATCCAGGCGATATCGTCGCCTACGGTCTCCACGCGCCAGCCGGGAATGGCGGGCTGGAGCATGGCGAGGTTGGTCTTCCCGCATGCGGAGGGGAAAGCCGCCGCCAGGTATCTGGCGTCGCCGCCCGGAGGCGTGATCTTGAGGATGAGCATGTGCTCGGCCAGCCATCCTTCGTCGCGGGCCATCACCGATGCGAGACGCAGCGCGTAGCATTTCTTGCCGAGCAGGGCGTTGCCGCCGTACCCGGAACCATAGGACCAGATCTCCCTGGTCTCGGGGAAGTGCGAGATGTATTTGGTCGTGCTGCACGGCCACGGCACGTCAGTCTGGCCCGCCTGCAGCGGGGCACCGACGGAATGTACGGCGCGGACGAACGAGCCACGTTCCTCGATGAGCCGCAGCGCTGGTGTCCCCATTCTCGTCATGATCCGCATCGATACCACCACATAGGGTGAGTCGGTTATCTCGACGCCGAGTTGTGAGAGGTCGCTGTCCAACGGCCCCATGCAGAACGGGACCACGTACATGGTGCGGCCCCTCATGCAGCCATTGAAGAGGCCGCCAAGAGTCTTCCGCATCTCATCCGGGGCGATCCAGTTGTTCGTGGGGCCGGCGTCCTCTTGGTTTTCCGAGCAGATAAAGGTCCTGTCCTCGACGCGCGCGACATCGCTCGGATCGGAGGCACAATAGAAACTGTTCGGCCGGATCCGCGGGTTGAGCCGGCGGAATGTTCCCTGCTCGACCAGAAGATTGGTCAGGCGCTCCCATTCAGGATACGAGCCGTCGCACCATTCAATGTGATCAGGCTTTGTCAGCTCCGCGACCTCGCTCACCCACCAGGTAAGCTGGATATCGCTTGCTAGGCCTCGGTCAGCCACGAGGATCCGCCCGGTCATGATATCGCTCCTTGCGTCGGAATGAGTATGCGGGTTAATCGTTGTTCATTTGAAATCTGAGAGCGCATGTCGTCACATTCCCTCCGGGTCTACGGCAGGCGCAGGGCCAAAGGTCCCGTTAGTTCGGGCTTTGGGTCATGCGCACCTGTCGTATCGGACGCTTTCGTAATATGCGCTCTCAAATACGAAACATTCCTGCAACATAACCGTAACGCTCACTCGATGAAGTGCGGGCCGCATATCGGGGATGGCGCACGAGATATCCAACTCGCGATCGCTTTTAAAGCCCCGAAAGCCTCGTGCACCACCGGCCGTTCGGGATGAATGGTTGTAATTTTTTGGCGTCTTGCACCGCAGCACGAATCCCGGTGGTGGCGAATCCAAGGCTCGGGACACGCAGCTCAGGCTGGCGGCGCGGCGGGTAGGAGCTGGCGCAGGTGGCTGGTTGCCGACGCATTCGCCAGGGGGAGGTCACCTGGTGGCTCTCGCCAGACCGTGTCTTCCAGGGCCGAAGGTCCCGTGCCTGCCAGGCGGCGGGACCCAAGCGCCTTATGGTGGTCCGGATTCGAGGGTGGAAGCGGTTCTCGGTGCTGGGATGATCGGCAGCAGCAGGTGGCTGGGGGTGTCTGGGCCGGTGTGAATGATGGTCGTGCCGTTGAACACGCCGACTGGCCGGTCCCCGGGATCGACGTGCAGGAACAGGCCGGATCCGAGAAAGACCGGCGGCCCGTCTGCCGGTTCTTCGGCCGGGCGGGCGAAGTCGCGTCCGCCGATTGTCAGCGCGAGGCGAAGCCCGGCGGGCAGGACGATACAGGTGGGCCAGATCTCGATCTCGAGGGGGTAGGTCTTGCCGGGCTCCAGCGGTTGTACCTCGTCGTGGGCGTGGTAAGGCCGGTACGGGGGGGGCGGACTTTTCCGGGTCGAGCTTGCGGTGGGATGCCCGCAGCCATCCCTGCGCCAGCGGCGTGCGCGGGTCGAGTGCGCCCTGGAAATCGACCTCTTTCCCGTCAGGCCCGAATGCGCGAAGCGTCACGAACAGGTCGGCATGCCGTAGGGCAGGTAGAACCACTCCTCGTGGCGGCCCGGGTGAACCTCAAGCCACTTCCGGGCGGAGGCGGCCTGGGTAAAGCCCTCGAAGTTGCCGCGGGAATGCAGCCCGAACCCGCCCCAGTTGGCGGCGCTCAGGAACGGGACGGTAACCCGTTGCCAGTCGGCGCTGCGCTCCCGGTAAGACGCGCCGTCGAGGCGCTGCGCCGACCGAGCATAGGGGTCGGCGCGGTTGGCGGCCAGCTCGTGCTCGGTGAGCTCCTCAGGGCCGCTGGCCCGCTCCCCGAGCCACGGGTCGTTGGGAGCGCCTGGGTTGCCGTGCTGAACCGGCAGCACCTGCAGGGGGTACCACACCTGGAAGAACAGATTGCTGAGGATGCCGCCGTGACGGGCCTGATCCCGGTAGGCGTCGGCGGCGCCCTCCCAGGGGATCATCGCCGCCAGGTGCGGCGGCTGCAGCGAGGCGACGAGCCACTGGTTGATGGCGTAGTAGGAGATCCCGCATAGCCCGACCTTGCCGTTGCTCCACGGCTGGCCGCCCGCCCACTCGATCGCCTGGTAGTAGTCGCGGACCTCGCGCGGCGAGAACGGGTCGAGATAGCCCGGGGACCGCCCGGCGCCGCGCGCATCGACGCGCACGACTGCATACCCCCACGGCACCCAGATCTCCGGGTCAACCGTCTCCCACGTCAGATAGCTGCGCGAAGACCCCGCCAGGAGGCCGGGGTGCGGATCCGCCGTCTCAGCCGGGCGGGCGCGTTTCTGGCAGGAGCGCTTCGCCCGCGCCGCCGTGATCGTGGCCCGGGCGGCCGGACGGGGCGAGCTGGGCGGCGACGTCGACGCCGCCGCCGCCCTGATCGAGAACCTGATAGCCGCGGCCTACCTGCGCTCGCTCGTCACCGGCGGAGATCTCGGCGACGCGTTCATCCAAGCGCAGGTGAGCAACACGATCGCCGCATTCGCGCCGGGCCGTTCCTGCCACCGCTAGGGCCCCTTCCCGTCGCGGCCTACGCCAAGGACAGCCAGGCCGCAGCAGCGGCCGCCCCGATGTGCTTGACCAGCCGAGGGCCAGGCCGGGTAACGCGTCCTGCGGACCCGCCCCATGACGCAGCGAGGGTTGCGCCCGGAGCCCGGTTGCTGGCACTTGCGTTCCAGGGCGCTAGAGGGGCGGGGCAGGTCACTGGAACCCGGCGGCGTTCTCGTGCGCCCAGGCTGCGAATGTTCTGGCGGGCCGGCCGGTGATCCTCATGACCGCGTCGCTGACGCGGCGCTTGATACAGCTGAACCACGATCTCACCGTCAACTGGGTGGAAGCGGCGAGTGCGCTGCATGGTGCGGTCTGGGAGCGGGCCCTGGCCGAGCCGGCCGACGACGTCGCGCATGAGCCGGCCGCCATGGCCGGGCGGTAGGAGCCCGGCCCGACCCGGCGCAGCCGAAGCGCTGACACCGGGGACAGTGGCCCCGGAATCTAATCCGCCGACGCTGTTTCGTTCTCACAACGAGACAGGTCCTGATGTCCTGTCGCCCCCATGTGGACCGGCTTCGCCGACCTGAGGCACGCTGGGCTCGTGAACACCGCTGCGCCGCCGGCTGGTGATTGCGGTAATGAGCAGGCCGGCAGACCCCGCGAGGAGCAGGAGGATACAGGTCCAGGCGAGCCAGTCGCCGAATGTGGTGTACAGGGTCGGGACGGCGCGGCGCGGCAGGTCGCTGGTGACCGACACGAGGGAGGCGCCCCCGGTCGGTGCCTCGGCAAGGACGCGGCCGTGCGGGTCGCTCACGGTCAGCACGCCCTGCCGGGCGGCACGCACCACCGTGAGACCGTTCTCGACGCCGCGCGTGATCGCCATCCGGCTGTGCAGCCACGCATCGCGGCCGAAATCCCAGGCGGGCACGAAAACCACGGTCGCGCCGCCGCGGCGGTAGCCGCGGACCAGGGCAGGGAAGTCCATGTCAAAGCAGATGGCGATCGCCCAGTGGCGTTCGGAGCCGGGCACGAAGGCATTCTCCTTCCCCGTCGCGAACTTGTGTTCTAGGCCGGGGACGAGATGGCGCTTGAAGTAGTAGACCGGCCGTCCGCCGTCCGCCGGGAAGTCGAGCGCGGCATTGCGCTTGTCTCCCCCCTGGATGAGGATCAGCCCTGCGATGATGTCGATGTGGTGCTCGGCGGCGAGGTGAGACAGTGGCGTGGCGAGCAGCGGCAGGCTCTTGCCGTCGGAGACGAACGTCTTCTCGGGGAGTACCACCACGCGTGCGCCACCCTCCGCCAGGGCTGCGATGCGGGTCACATACCGGGCGATGAGTTCACCGGCGGCCGGCGTGGTCACGGGTTCAGGGTGGATCAGGCGGTCGGTGGCGAGCAGGGCCACCTTGTCCGGCTGAACGCCATCCGGTGTGCGCAGCTGCCAGGCACCATAGGTCAGCGCCACCGCCAGGATCGCCGTGGAGGCCACCGCGACCCGCAGGCGGCCCGCCGCCCCTGGAGCCAGGAGCGCCGCTGCCGCCGCCGGTACTCCCATGACCAGGAAGGTGATGCCCCACGGGCCGGCGGCCGATGCGGTCTGCAGCACGGGGAGAACGCCAGCCTGGGTGTAGGCCAGGCTCCACCAGGCGCCGTTCGGCGTCGTCACCGACATCACGTATTCCAATGCGACCCACGCCGCCGGGACGACACCGGCCGCCATCAGAAGGTGCCCGCGTAGCGCCAGTGCCCGGGCGGCGACCACAACCAGGCCGAACAGCAGCGCCGAGCCGACGATGACGATCATGGCTACCGGCGGGGGTATCCGCAGAGTGTTCAGGAAGTAGCCCCACATCGGGGTCTCGCCGCCCAGCCACGCGGCGAACGCGGCGGCGAACGCCGTACGCGCCCCGACCCGGGGTGCCAGCAGCAGAACCGGCAGCGGCGCGAGCCACGTGCACCACGGCGCCGGCCGCAGGCCGGTGCCGAAGTAGAACAGCATCGCCGACGTCACCGCAGCGAGCACTGCGGCGATTCTCCATTTCGCTGATCTCATCGAGCAGCCTCCTCAGTCTCGGGAACTGCATCGATGGTCCGCGTCCGAGGCCAGGGGGCGCATCGCCGGGGAGAGCGATCCCTCGCGTCGCCCGTGCGGACTACGCATCGCCGGGGACCACGAGGCCCGACTCGTAGGCGAAAACGACAGCCTGCACCCGGTCGCGCAGATCAAGCTTGGTCAGGATCCGGCTGACGTGTGTTTTGACCGTGTGCTCACTGACGACCAGCCCGGCGGCGATCTCGGCGTTGGACAGCCCCGCCGCCACTAGCCGCAGCGTCTCATTCTCCCGGCTGGTCAGCTGACGCAGCCGGGCGGCCAGCCGCGGCGTGACACCGTGGCTCGGACGCCGCACCAGGTCCTCGATCAGCCGCCTGGTCACCGCCGGGGCCAGCAGTGACTTCCCGGCCGCCACCACCCGTACCGCATCGGCCAGTTCGTCACGGCGGATGTCCTTGAGCAGAAACCCGCTCGCACCGGCACGCAGCGCGTCGTAAACGTACTCGTCCAAGTCGAACATCGTCAGCACAAGCACCTTCACGGACGAGACCGCGCAGATCCGCCTGGTCGCCTCGATGCCGCCCATGCCGGGCATCCGGACATCCATCAGGACCACGTCCGGGCGAAGGTCACCCGCGACGCGAACCGCCTCCGCCCCGTCTGCCGCCTCACCGACGACCGTGATGTCGGGCTGCGCGTCAAGGATCATGGCGAATCCGCCGCGGAACAGATCCTGATCATCGGCGATGACGACGCGCAGCATGCCCCTTATCCAACCGGCAGTGTGGCCGCCACGACGAAGCCCTCTTTCCCGGGACCGGCCCGCAATGTCCCGCCGCAGGCGATCGCCCGCTCTCGCATCCCGGCCAGGCCGTGCCCGCCGTTCCCGCTGCCAGGGCCCTTGCCGTCGTCGGCGACTTCGACCTCCAAGGCGGTGTCCACCCAGCCCAGCCGAACCTGCACGGCATGCGCGTCCGCGTGGCTCAAGACATTCGTCAGAGCCTCCTGGACAATCCGGTATGCCGCGACATCGACCTCGGTGGTGACCGGCTGCGGCGCGCCGTGGCTGGTCAAGGTCACATTCAAGCCTGCCTGGCGGGTCCGCTCGATCAGGCCTGGCACAGCGTCCAGCCCTGGCCGCGGCTCCTGGACACCGTTCCCGTCCGAACGCAATGCGCCGAGCAGGCCGCGAAGCTGGGCAAGAGCCCCGCGGCCGGTGTCAGCGATGGCGTCGAATGCAGCCTCCGCGCGGGCCGGGTCCGGGCGGATCACCAGCGGCCCAGCCTCGGCCTGGACGACCATGAGACCAACCGAGTGGGTCACGATGTCATGCACATCACGGGCGATGCGGGTGCGCTCGAGGACCGCGGCCATGGCACGTTCCTGCGCGATCCTGTGATCACGCTCGGCCAACTCGGCGATCCGCGCGCGGCGGGCACGGGCACTCGTCCCAAGCGCGTACGCAGCGACGAACGCCGTGCCCACCACACGGTAGGCGTCCAGGTTCTCACGCGGCAGGATGAGTGAAACGTACACTGCCGCCCCGATGACGGGCAGGGCCGACAGCCGCACCAACGGCCTGCTCACCGCGGCGATGGTATAGACGCCAACGAGCGGACCGTACGGGAGCAGCGGCTTGTACCCACCCATCACCAGTGCCGTCATGGCCAGACCCACCACAGCCGTCACCCGCACCGGGGCCTTGCGCCGCCACAGCATGGGCGCCGAAGCCAGCAGGGCCAACCCCACAGCCCACCACGCACCCGAGGCCAGCACGGGACCGACGGTGGCAGCAGATATGGCGATGGTGACCGCCAGGTCGATCCCCCGCGGCGGCAGCGCCCGAACCCAATCGGACCACGCGCGAACCCTGTCAGACAACAGCATCCGGTTCGTTTCGGCCACAGCAGGGACTCCTGACATCGACATCCTGCAGTCTCCTTACCCGTACCGCCCGGCGCATCCGCCGTACGAGGGAACCCGAACATCACTCTTGCGATGGAGGTGATGGCGGGCGGGCGGCGAAGGCGGCGCCGGTCACTGTCGTCCGAACCTGGCCGGGAGATGAAGCGGACTAGCCCTTCAGGGATGTCCGGGATATCGCCGGGCCGTCTCCGCCAGGTCCACCATCACCAGTCCCGAGCCACACCATCGTAGACACGATTCGGGCTGCGGCTGACCTTCGACTCCTCGCCCACCCTGCTCATCGACAGCAGCCTGGCCGCGTGGCGCGAGGCCAGCATCGCCTGCCTGGAAACCGAGCATTTGCGGCCCCCAGTGGAGCGACGACGTGTTCATCCGCGCGCTCGCCGCCAGCCAGGGCAACCGGCATTCGGCACCCTCGCGCTGCTGCACGCGCTGATAGAAAGGCAACACCCTGCCTCGCACCGACGTCTAGGCCCTCGCAGCGGCACGGGTCGTGGACCTGACCCTGACCCCCGATGAGCTACTCCACCTGGCTGCTGCCGACGGCTGGCAGCCGGTGGCCCCCGCCGCCGCCGTGACCCGGCCTGCCTACTGGCTCTGCTATCAGCCCGCCCTGGACACATTCCACCAGCTGATCGTGAACATCTCCGCCTACACGCCCGCCGCGATCCCCGCCTGGCTGGCCGCCGCATGTCACGGCCGTGCCGCCAGCACCCCCGCCGCCACCGGCATACCCGACCCGCTCGCCGGTCTCCCACACGCCACCGCCGGTAGCGTGCACGCCGACACCCGAACCCGCGACACGCTAATCAAGATCGCCCGCGACGCAGCCAGCCGCTACGACTCCAGGCAGTCAACTACTACGACCTGAACCGCAATCGCCTTCAGACACGCGTGACCGGCGCCTCGGCTACGCCCGGCTGAGAGAGATCCGGCGAAGGTACACGGGAAGTACACAGGCGGTGCATGAATCCGGCCGTTCCCTGCCGGCTTCGTGCGGACAAGCATCCAGCTTTGCGCGGCAACGAGGTGCCCGGCGCCGGCGCTGCGGTCGACTCTGTGACAACTGTCCGCCCCCACGGATACATACTGCCGTCACGCTGGTGCTTAGCCCAGCACCCCTCTACTGTTTTCAACGGCCCTGGACACGGAGCAAACGGTTTTGCGCACCGCTCGTTCCGCCCGGACGCTGTCCGCTATATGTACGTGGACACTGCCATGCATCGACCCACGGTGACACACCCTGATACACGGCGTGACAAGAAGGAAACGGCCCGCCGGGCCGCGTTTCCGCAGCCAGCGGGCCGTTTTCGCTGGTGGTGTCAGGTGTTGGGTTCGAACCAACGTAGGCTGAGCCGACGGTTTTTCAGACCGCTCCTCCATGCCACGCTATATAGCTATTTACCTGCATAAACGCCGCCGGATCGGTTCCGCGGTGGCGACGCTGTCCGCTATGTGTACGTGGCCGCGGGCTGCCTCTTGGCCCACCGCACGGACAGCCGCGTACAGGGTTCGGAGGGGCGCCAAGCTGGCCAGACGGGCAGGCCGCGTCGCCGACATGCCCGGCTCCCCCGGTGAGGCACTAGAGCGGACGTTGGTGCCGGCCTCACCCGGGCGACTCCGCATGTGGTCTGCGTACCGGGCAGGCAACAAGCTGGGAGACCGAAACTGAGTGAGTCCCGGGCGCGGGGCAATGGTCCTGGCAGCAAGAGCTTGTCGCCACACGCTCCCGGGGTGCTGACACGACTTCCCACCGGGGGCCAGCCACCCTGGTCAGGATGTTCTGTTCCTGCTGTGATCTTCTCATGCGCGAGTCGGCCGGACTCACCGGGAACCGCTGGCTTTACTTCCCAGAGGCGTGACGCGGTGGTCGCGCCGACTGCCCGGAACCGGATCAGAACAGAAGAGGCCACGATGAATCCCGTAGCGAGGAATGCCGTTCAAGCGAATGTCTGGCTGTACCGGCGCACGAACGGCCGGGTCGGTGGCCGGGGGATGGGTCGGCTCCCGCTGTTGCTGCTGACCGTGCCGGGCCGCAACAGCGGAACGCCGCATACCGTCCCGGTCGCCTATTTTGATCACGACGGTGACTACCTGATCGTGGGAACGGGGATGGGCGGCTCCAGGGCAATCCCGCAGTGGTTCTTGAACCTCCAGGCGGCGGGCAAGGCCCACATCCGGATCCGTGATCGGCAGCACGACGTTGACGCGCGGATCACCAGCGACGCTGACCGAGAGGAGTTGTGGCCGCTGATCGCGGCGCGTGCGCCGCATTTCGCCAGGTGGCAGGCGCGAACGGGCCGCAGGCTCCCGGTCGTTGTCCTGACCGCCCGCTCCTCGCCGGACTGAGCCGGGCATCATCTGGCCGCCCGGGCGCTATCGGCCTCAAATCCCGGTGCCCGGCTGCCCCGCGCCCGTTCGGCTCGGCGGACGTCCCTTACTCGGCCCGCAGCAGCTGGGCCGGGTGCGCTCGCGCGGCCAGCAGCGCGGGAAGGAAGGCGAGCGCGTTGGCGGCGGCGAGCACCCCGACGGCGATCGCGGCCACAGGCAGGGCCTGCACTACGGTGAGCGGCACCACCCCGAAGTTCGTGGCGAATACCCGCCACAGCACTTTGCCGACCGCGATGCCCAGCGGCACCCCGGCCACGGTCCCGGCCAGGGCCACCGTGGTGGCTTGCCAGCTGACCACTGCCGCGACCTGGTACCGGGCGAACCCGAGCACCTTCAGCAAGCCAGCCTCGGCGCGCCTGCGGGTCACGCTGACCAGCAGCAGGTGCACCATTGTCGCCGCGCCGAACAGCACCAGCATCCCGCCGAACAGCAGCGGGAAGTTGACCGACTCGCCGAAGTTGACCAGCTCGGCCGGCTCCTGCGATGGGGCCACATACGAGCGGTATCTGCTGGTATACCGGGCCAGCGCGGCGGCTCCGGCCGGGCCGGGAGCGGACCGCGCCAGCACCGAATAGATGATGCCCTGATGCGCTTTGCGCTGGCATGCGGCCTGGCCGTTACCGGGCGGGCATTCCGCAGCTGTCAGCGCGCTCACGGTCATCGCGGCCCCGTTGCCGAGCCCTCCGGAGCCGAAGCTGGGCGGGAAAGACGCACGGCCGATCACGCGGAACTGAGCCGTGTGCGCGGCACCGGTCACCGGGTCAGGGACAGTGACCCGGACCAGCCCCCCCGGCCGCGCCCCGATGCTGCGCATCGTCGCGGCGCCCACCAGGATGTCCCGGTCACCTCTGGGCAGCCGCCCGTCCACGACTGAGATCAGAGCGGGACCGCGGATCGCGGTCGCCGCGAGCGTGCGGACGTGGCGGCCGTTCACGTCGATCTCCGCCACCGTGACCAGGGTGATCTGCTGAATCGCCGGATCCTGCCGCAGGCTGGTCAGCAGCGACCCGGTGAGGACGGACCCAGATTCCGTCCCCGGATTGGTGAAGTCCGCCTGGAAGGGCGCGCCGTACAGCGCGGGTGAGGAGATGAGCCGGGTCAGGCTGGCGCCGAACACGGCGGTCGCGCACAGCGCAGCGACCGCCAAGACCATGCCGAGCAGCGCCGTCCCCACGGGGACCGTCTGGCGGCCCTGGCCCCGGCCCCGCTCCAGCGCGTACCGGACCCCGATCAGCACGCTGGGCGGCGCGCCGATCCCGGCCACGGCCCGGACCAGCGCCACCGGCACCGTGCGCAGCGGCAAGCCACCGCGTAGCCGCCGCGCATGCCGCACCGCCGGCCAGACCGACAACGCCACGACGGCGGTAACT
>Ga0137381_10002498_pt1 | contig 12790 bp, 12 predicted proteins | sample SagtaG_16_FD_104808 | JGI IMG/M metagenome (GOLD analysis project Ga0137381, IMG submission 104808) | Vadose zone soil microbial communities from Sagehorn Ranch, Mendocino, California, USA - Sage2_L_115_16 metaG | ecosystem: Environmental > Terrestrial > Soil > Vadose zone | place: USA... | reverse complement strand
CGCCAGGCGCCGCTCAGGACCCGCTGTGGGCATGCCGCCTCCAGGAACCTGATACTCAGCTTGTGGAACGGAAGGACCGTGTGGCCTGCGTGAACAGTGTGTTATGTGGCACTGTACATAGCCAGAAATGTGTTCACTAGAGGTTCAAAACAACGATTCGATCAACGACCGCATCGCCGTGCTGAGACGGTTAGTCAACCTGGCGGGCCGCGAGGGCGCTGCCTAGCCGGCTGATGCCGAGGACGGCGACCTCAGCCACGGCGCGGGTCCACCAGGATCTTGCCCATGGCCGTGCCGGCGACGAGCGGCTCAAGGCCCGCGGCCACAACGTCGTCCAGGGCGACGACTCGGTCCAGGAGCGTCCGCGATAGCGGGCGGCTCGTCAGCACCTGCAGCGCCGCTGGCAGGTCCTGATCGCACACGTGGGCGACCGTGGTGCGGACGCTGACCTCGCGCAGCACCAGGTCGGCGAGGTTGAGCGGCTGCGGCGCCGGGTTCAGGCCGACCAGCACGACAGTCCCGCCCCGCGCGGCCAGCGCGAACGCGCGCTCCGCGGCCCCGGCCGCCCCTGACGTCTCGAAGACCACGTCGGCGCCGTCGGGCAGCAGATCGAGGAGGTCGCCTGCGGTCGTCTCGCGATCGATCAGGTGGGTGCGCGTCGCGCCGAGCGCCGAGGCGACCTCAAGCCGGCGGTCGTCGATGTCGAGGGCGGTGACCGGACCGTCGTGGCCGCTCAGCGCCGCGCAGATGAACGACCCGATGGCGCCTGCGCCGAGGAGGACGACGCTGTCGCCAGGTCGCAGCGCCGAGCGGCGGGCGGCATGGATGCCGACGGCCAGCGGCTGGGCGAGTGCCGCATCGGCGTCCACGCAGTCGTCGGGGACAGGCAGGCAGACCCTGGCCGGCGCCGCAGCGAACTGGGCCAAGCCCCCGTGCGTGCTGAGCCCGAGTGTGTAGTAACTGGCGCACAGGTTCGTGCGCCCTGCCAGGCACCAGCGGCACCCCCCGCAGGAGACGCCGGCGCCGCACGCGACCCGCCTGGCCAGCATCGAGGGTACGTTGCTGCCGGCCTCGATGACCGTGCCGATGAACTCGTGGCCCAGGATCGTCGGGCCGGCATGCCCGCTGCCCGGGTGCGGACCGCGCAGCGGCACCATCATCGGGCCCTTGGCGAACTCCGTCGCATCGGTGCCGCACAGGCCGTTGTACATCACCTCGATGATGACGTCATCCGGCCCGCAGGTCGGGTCAGGGCGCACTTCGACCCGCAGGTCGTGGCTGTTGTGCAGGACGGCTGCTCGCACGGCATGCTCCAGGGGGCGGTGGCTGCTACAGCGTGGCGAGTGATGTGACATGCACCTTGATCTGTGTCTTGTCGTGCCGCACGGCGCCGATTGCGTCGGCGCCATCGGCCAGCGCGAACGACTTCGTGACCAGCGGCGTCAGGTCCACCTTGGCGCGGGCCAGGAACCGCAAGGTCTGCGGCCAGACCCCTGGTGACCCGATGCTGCCGCGGATCTGCAGCTCCTTGGACTGGATCAGGCCTAGCGCTGCCGGCGCCTTCCCGCCGACGTCGATGCCGATGTACACGCACCTCGCGCGGAACCCGGCCACCTCCAGAGCGGCGGCCATGGCCGCCGGCTTGCCGCTGGCCTCGAAGACTACGCTGGCCGGCTGGCCTGCGGTGTGCTCGCCGATCGCCTCGGCCAGGTCCGGGTCCGCCGGGTCCACGACCGCCTCCGCGCCGAGGCTCAGGGCCAGCGCTCCCCGGTCGGCCTGCGGCTCGGCGACCACGACCCTGGCGCCCTTGCCCGCCGCGGCCGCGACCACGCCCAGGCCGATCGGCCCGGCCGCCAGCACGACCACGGTGTCGCTCGCGTCCAGGTTGTCGGCTCGCACGGTCGCGTAGTAACCGCAGCTGAACGGCTCGACGAGAGCACCCTGGGTCCAGTTCAGGTTGTCGGGCAGCCGGTGCAGCCAGGGCTCCTTCGCGACGAAGAACTCGGCCGCGGCGCCGCTGCTGCTGAAGCCGAAGTGCTCGGCGCCGATCACGCACTCCCCCACCACTCGGTCGCCTGGTGCGAACCGCGTGACCTTGCGGCCGGCCTGCACGACCTCGGCGGCCCACTCATGACCGGGGATCACGGGGTAGCTGAACGGGATGATGTACCGGCCGGAGAGCAACTCGATGTCGGAGTGGCAGATCCCGACGCTGCGGCTGGCGAGCAGCACCTCGTCGTCCTCGATCCGCGGCACGTCGACCTCATTGACCGCGCACCTGCTGTCCCCGAGGAACTGGAGGGCCTTCATACGCAACCTCGCATCAGCGTCGTCGAAGAGCGGGAGCAGGGCAGAGCCTGGCTGGAGGCAGAGCCTGGCTGTGACGTGATCCTGGGGCAGCCCGCCATTGCTGTTCGCCAATACTGAACATGAGCGGTCGCGAAGTCAAGAGGAAGTGCAGCTGATCACGGGCTACGCGTGCTCGTGATGAACGCACCAGATGCCGCGGGCCGGAACCGACCCGAGATTCCGCAGCAAGTGCGGCACCGAGGAGTCCATACCGAGCGCTCCGCCGGCTCGCACCGTGAACACCTCGAAGCCGCAGGTGATCTCCAGCTCGCCCTCCAGCAGGTACCCGAACTCGAAGCCGGTGTGGCGGAGCATATGGTTGTCGTTGGTCGAGCTGCTGCCCGGCGGATAGATGATCTCCATGAAGTCGAGGTAGCGGCCGGTGTTGGGAGCCAGCTGCTCCCAGATCACGCCCGAGTCCATGACCAGCCGCGGCCGGTTGCCCGGATAGGTCGTCGCCCAGTGCGGCCGCGACTCCTGCTGCGGCCAGGCATCCGCGGGCGAGCCCAGGTCCGAGCGGCTGATCGGGCTCGCGCCGTCGGCCGTGTCCGCGGCATCGTCGTGGCGCCGCGCCGCCTGGCCGGCGCTTCGCTTGCCCGCGGCGCGCGGCGCCGGCGTCCCGTCGGCGGGACTCAGATCCTCCTCGAACATCTGGTCGATCGACACTCCGAGCAGCTGCGTCAGCGAGTACAGCGTGACTACCGACGGCTGCGACTTGCCGTTTTCGAGCTGCGAGACGAAGGAGGCGGACACGCCAAGCCGCCTGGCGACCTCGCGCAGCGTCAGCCCGGAGCGCTGCCGCGCCAGCCGCAGCCGCGAGCCGAGATTGACCCCGGCCTCGGCAGAAGGAGCACTCTCGACATCGCTCACGGCCACCAGTATCAACTCCGATCCACGAGACGGCGAACTCGCCAGGACCTGTCTGCGCCCGCATTCGCGGGCAGGGACGGCTACACCAGCACCATTCCCCCGTCAATCATGACAATCTGTCCGGTCATGTAATCGGAGTCCGAGGATGCGAGATATACGGCCGTGCCGACGATATCCGCGGGAACGGCCGGCCGGCCGCGGAGGATGCCAGCGGCGAAGTCGGCCATCGCCTGGCCAGGGCTGGCCGCGTCTCCGATCGAGATCAGGTCCGCGTCGAGCCTGGTCCACAGCGGCGTGTCGACGACGCCGGGGGCGAAGGCATTGCAGGTGATGTCGTGCTCGGCGAGCGCGCGCGACGCCGCCTGGGTGAGCGCGTTCACCGCGAACTTGCTCGCGCAGTAGGGCGCGAAGCTTGGGAAGCCCTGCCGGCCGGCGATGGACGATGTGTTGACGATCTTTCCTGACCGCCGGGGAATCATGCGCCTGGCGCCCTCCTGGATCCCGATCAGCGTCCCGAGCGCATTGACGTCCATGATGGCGCGCCAGTTCTCCTCGGTGACGTCGAGCAGGCGCATCGGCTTGTTGAACCCCGCGTTGTTGAACAGGACGTCCAGCTTGCCCGCGTGGTCGACGAAGGTGTCGAAGGCGGCGGCGACCTCCGGCCGTTTGCTGACGTCGGCTCGCAGCGGCACGGCCTCGAGCGACTGCGCGCGAACCTCGGCACTGACCAGCTGCGCGGCGTCCTCGCTGACGTCCAGGACACCGACGATGGCGCCTTCGCGCGCCAGGCCCATCGCGAAGGCGCGCCCTATTCCGCTTCCGGCGCCGGTGACGATGATGGCCCTGCCGGAAAGTCGACCCACCATGGCGCCCCGCTCCCAGGCATGCTGGTTAACTCTGACTGATCGCCCGCCCCCGTCGGGTCCGGGTTAGCAAGACGTTAACCAGTACTTGACGCCTTTGTCTAGGATCACGCACGATAATCGTTGACCGCGGGCACCGCGGTGAGCTGTCAGCACGGCCCGCGACAAGCCCGAGGAGTCGATCATCATGGAGCGCACGGCACTCGTCGTCGGAGTCACCGGAATGGCCGGCCTGAACACCGCGGAGGCCCTGGTCCGCGACCGCTGGCGGGTCGTGGGACTCTCGCGGACGGGGCGCGCCGCGATCCCCGGCGTGCAGCACCTGACCGCCGACGTGCTGGACGCGCAGTCGGTGCAGGACGCCACGCGGGACGCCGGCATCTCGCACGTCTTCTTTACCACCTGGTCGCGGCAGGCAACGGAGGCGGAAAACTGCGGGGTCAACGGCGCGATGCTCGCGAACACGCTCACCGCGCTCGGACACACCTCCGAGCTTGCCCACGTGGTGCTCGTCACCGGGCTCAAGCACTACCTCGGGCCGTTCGAGGCGTACGCGACGAACCCGCCAGAGACTCCGTTCAGGGAAACGCAGGGACGATTGCCCGCCCAGAACTTCTACTACGACCAGGAGGACCTGCTCTTCGCCGAGGCGAAGCGGCAGGGCTTCAGCTGGTCTGTGCACCGGCCGCACACCCTCATCGGCTACGCCCTGGGCAATGCCATGAACATGGGCGTCACGCTGGCGATCTACGGCAGCATCTGCCGCGCGACGGGCGAGCCTTTCGTGTTCCCCGGCAGCCCGGAGCAGCTGAACGGCGTCACCGACATCACCGACGCCCGGCTGCTCGGCCGGCACGTAGTGTGGTCGTCGACCGATCCTGGCGCGCAGAACCAGGCGTTCAACACCGTGAACGGCGACGTCTTCCGGTGGCGCCAGATGTGGCCGCGGCTGGCCGAGGGCCTAGGCGTCGCCCCGGCCGAGTACCCCGGCACGCCTACCCCGCTGGATGGCCGGATGGGTCACGCCGACGAGGTCTGGGCCCGGCTGGTCGCCGAGCACGGTCTCGCACCGTACGCGGCGTCCGATCTCGCGTCATGGTGGCACTCCGACGCCGACCTCGGCCGCAAGGTCGAGACGTTCGCCGACATGTCCAAGAGCCGGGTCCTGGGTTTCGTGGACTACCAGGACTCCACCCGGTCGTTCCTCGACCTGTTCGACCGGCTGCGCGCCGAGCGCATCATCCCCCGGCTGTGATCAGCAGCTGGCCGCGCACCCAGTCGATCTCGCGGGTCACGTACTCGGTGATGTCACCGGTCTTGAGCTGAGCGGGCAATACGTCCCAGGTATAGGTCTCGATCTCAAGATGGTCCGACAGTGGCGACGCCGCGTGCGCGCGCAGGGCCTCCTCGATCCCGGCCCGCGTGGTGCCGAACGGGCCGAGGTCGTCCAGGAACACGGGAACATGGAAATGGGTGCGCCATTCACGGGATCCGCCGGGCCGCGAGTTCCAGGCCTCGATAGCGTCGCCGAGGTTGAGGAAGCGCCTCAGCTTTCCGTCACGCAACTCGGTCGTCTGGCTCAGGTAGATCGTGTCGGTGAACATGCCGAGCTCGGCGACGGTCTCGGCGGTCACCTCAGCCACCCGGAGCGCGGCGGCCTCCTGGAGCTTGAAGATCGGTATCCCGGCGCCGGTCAGGAGCCGGAGAGACTGCGGGATGTCCTCGAATTCCACCGACTGATGGCAGATGTCGAACACCACGCCCAGGTGCCGGCGGACGAGCCCGGCCACCTCTGATACCGGGAGCCCGGTCAGCGACGCCAGCGTGGCGGTCCCCTCGGCGGAATAGATGTGCCGCTCGAAATAGGTCACGGTCTCCTCGGTCGTCTCCAGGAAACAGAACGGCTCAGGTTCCAGCGCGACTTTGACCCTGCGGCCGGTGCGCCGTTCCAACTCGATCAGGTGCGCCACCACCCGCATCAGGTTCCGCGTGAAGGACAGAATGTAGTCCGCACCCGACACGTTCGGCCGGAAGGCCAGCGGCGCCGTCTGGATCGACGGCGCGATACCGGGAGCAGCGATATCGGCCAGGATGTCGGCCACCGCGATCGTGTAACTTGCCCGCTCGGGAACCGCCCAGTCCGGCTCGTAGACCTGCTCCATCACGCGCTGCCCTTTGAACGGCCCATAAGGAAAGGCGTTCACCGTGTAGACGTAAAGGTCCTCTGCGGCCAGGAAGTCCTTCAGCCTGGCGCGCTCCCGCGCGTGCTCGGCCAGGGTCTGCGCCGAGGACGCCGAGAGGCGGAGCGAGACCCCGAACGCGGCGTCCGGGCAGACGATCTCCTTGACCGCGGGCGCGTACGTAACCAGGCTCGCCCACATCTCCGCCCAGGTGTCGCCGGGATGAACCAGGGTCGAGTACGTCAGGTGGCCGAGTCGATCACCGAGGTACATGGATTCTCCCGAGTGCGCTCGTGTCAAGGCAGCCAGCAGCGTCCACGTGCGATCGCCGGGACGACCAGATCGAGCGGCGGAGGCGTGCGTAGTGAGACTTAACTACGTCGGGTGCAAGGGCGTCAAGTGACGGCGAACGGCTCTCGGCCGCCTGAGGACCTACCCAAGCCTCTACTGACCCGATCGCGCGGCCGCCAGACTCGTGCCCGGCGCCGGCCGAGGTGGCCGCAGCGCCTCGCCGGAAGGTTTGATCGCATGATGCCCGCCGTGACGGCAGCTCGTGGCAGGTCGCATGGCCCAGGCCGGCCATGAAAGCTGCCTGCGCGGCCGGCAGGTCGCCGGCGAACGACGCGTGGAAGCGCTCGCGGTCCAAGAACAGGTAGCCGTCGCGGGGCGGCAGGATGGGCGGGACGGGTGCGCCCGGCGGCGGGTTGGCGATGAGGGTGGTGACCGACTCGCCGTTGTCCGGGGCGAGCGCGGCCACGTACGCCAGCGCCGACACCCTGGTGCGTCCGGGCCTCGGTGATGACCGCGCCGCCGTAGGAGTGGCCGACCAGGACGACGTCGCCGTCCAGCTCGTCCAGGACCTGCCGGGTCGCCTCGACGTCGCCTTCCAGCGACTGGGTCGGGTCTTCCAGCCGGGTGTCTTGCGGGGGCGGCCGTTGAGTGCCGCGGCAACCGCGGCGAGGTCGCCGACGCTGTGCCGGCTGAGATCGGTTCCCTTCGGGAAGTACTGGCGCAGGAGTCCGTTGGTGTTCTCGTTGCTGCCGCGCTGCCAGGGGCTGTGCGGGCCGCAGAAGCAGATGTCGAGACCGGAGCCGATGCGCAGCTGCGAGTGGCTGGCCATCTCTGCGCCCTGGTCCCAGGTGAGCGACGCCGTAGCTGCCCGGGCAGGGTCGTTATGCAGGCGGCGACCGCGTCCCGGACGGCCTCCGCCCTGTGCCCGGCGAGCGCGGGGCCGTTCTTGGCCCTGGGCCCGCCGTGGCCTTCCATGGGCGGCAGGTGCAGCAGCATCGTGAACCGCGTGGTGCGCTCGGCCAGGGTGCCGATCGCGGAGCTGTTCAGCCCGAGGATGAGGTCGCCTTCCCAGTGACCGGGCACGGCCCGGTCCTCCGCCTCGGCCGGCCGCTCGCTGATCATGATCTCGGGGCGGGCAAAGCCCTTCCCGCGTCCTCTGGTTGACCCGGCGCCTGGTGGTGCTAGACCTTGCGGTAGCGACGGACCGCCAGGGGGGCGAAGACGGCCAGGATGGCGATGCTCCACAGGATGGTCCAGAGCAGGTTGGTGGCGACGGGGCCGCCTTGGGTGAGGGCCCGCACGGTGTTGGCGGCTCGGGTGATGGGCTGGACGTTGGCGAAGGCCTGCAGCCAGCCGGGCATGCTCTGGGTCGAGGTGAAGACGGAGCTGGCGAACACCAGCGGGAAGATGGGCAGGAAGCCGGCGAGCTGCGCGGTCTCCGGGTCGGCGACCGTGAGCCCGATGAGGGCGAACACCCACGACAGGGCGTATCCGAGCAGCAGGGCGACGAAGACGGCGGCCACGGCGGGCAGGAGGCCGTTGTGGAAGCGGAAGCCCACGGCCGTGCCGACGACGATCATCAGCAGGACCACGAAGACGTTGCGGACCAGATCGGCGATGGTTCGTCCGGCGAGTACGGCCGAGCGGGACATGGGCAGCGACCGGAACCGGTCGATGATGCCTTTGCTCATGTCCTCGGACAGGCCGACCGCGGTGGAGGTGGCGCCGAACACGACCGTTTGCACGATGATGCCCGGGATCAGGAAGTCGACGTAGCTGATCCCGGGGACGTGGATGGCGCCGCCGAAGACGTAGCGGAACAGCAGTACGAACATGATCGGCTGGATGGTGGCGAAGACCAGCAGCTCGGGTGTGCGGGCGATGCGGGTCAGGTTGCGGCGGGCGATGACCACGGCGTCGGCGAAGATGGCCGAGCGCGGGAGCCGGACGGGCTCGATCGTGGTCAGCCCCTCTGGTTGCGCTGGCCGCCCGGCGGGGCCGGCCGGGACGGCGGTCATGCGGCGCTCCGTGCAGGCTGGGGTGTGCGGGGTGTGGTCGTAAGCGGCGCGGCGAGGTCGTCGTCGCCGGTGCTGCGCCCGGTGAGCGACAGGAACACGTCGTCGAGCGAGGGCCGCCGCAGTCCCAGGTCCACGGGGACGATCCCGGCGGTGTCCAGGATGCGCAGGGCCGCCATCAGGTCGGGGACCGGGTGGCAGACCGGGATGGTGATCTGTGAGTGCGCCTGGTCGATGGCCGGCGGGCCGCAGCCGATGCCGCGCAGCGCCGCTGTGGCCTGGTCCAGCTCGGCGGCCGGCACCTCTACCGCGATCAGGTCGCTGCCGAGCCGTGCCTTGAGCTCATCGGAGGTGCCTGAGGCGATCACCTTGCCCCGGTCGATGACGACGCTGTGGTTCGCGAGCTGGTCGGCTTCCTCCAGGTACTGGGTGGTGAGCAGCACCGTGGTTCCCTCGGCCACCAGATCACGGATGAATGACCACATGTCGAGCCGTGTGCGGGGATCAAGCCCGGTGGTCGGCTCGTCGAGGATCAGGACCTGGGGCCGGCCGACGAGGCTGGCGCCAAGGTCGAGGCGGCGGCGCATGCCTCCCGAATAGGTCTTCACCGGACGGTCCGCTGCCTCCGCCAGCCCCAGACGCTCGAGGGACTCTCCGGCCCGGACCTTGGACAGCTTGGACCCCAGCCGGTAGAGCTGGCCGACCATGACCAGGTTTTCCCGTCCGGTGAGCGTTTCGTCCACCGCCGCGTACTGGCCGGCCAGCCCGATGAGGCTGCGAACGGTGTTCGGATCCTTCTGCACGTCGACGCCGCTGATCCGGGCCCGCCCGGTGTCGGGGGCGAGCAGGGTGGCCAGGATCCGCACCAGGGTGGTCTTGCCTGCCCCGTTCGGACCGAGCAGGCCCTGCACGGTCCCCGCCTGGACGCTCACGTCCACGCCGGCGAGCGCCTTGGTCTCACCGAAGGACTTGCTGACATCCTCCACGTCGATCATGGCGCCACGACCCGGCGAATTGGTAGTCGTTGTCATGTGAACCTCTCGAATCGGTAAGTCGCGTGATCCCGGCACGGCGGCGTCCTGCACGACCTGAACTCACCAGTCGTCGTCCTTTCCCCGCGACGTCCAGGTCGTGGGTGCGCAGATGCACTCCGCTCCAGGCGGGATACCGCCTCTCCCAGGACTGCCATCCTGCATGATTGTCATGCTAATATACAATCACGGTAGATGGCAAATGGCTAGGATGGCTGGATAATGACGGACACGACCGGCCCCCCGACGCCCACGCCCCTGGGCGAGCGTCCCAGCTTCCTGCTTGCCCAGCTCGGCCTCCACGCCGTCACGCGGTTTGCCGAACGGCTGGCGCCTCTGGGCCTGCACCCCCGGCACTTCGTCCTGCTCGCCCACCTGGCAGGAGGCGACGGGCAGACCCAACAACAACTCGCCGACACGATGGGCATCCACCGCAACGTCATGGTCGGGCTCGTCGACGACCTCGAAGACCGGGGACTGGTGCAGCGGCGACGCCACCCCGCCGACCGGCGCGCCCACGCGCTTCACCTCACCGAAGCGGCCCGCGATCTGCTCGCCCAAGCCCAGCACGCCGCCGACGAATACGACGCCGAACTGCTCGCCACACTCGACGAAACCGACCAGGCCCGGCTGATCACGCTGCTGCAGCGCGTCGCCGCACACGCCCGACTCCCTGTCGGCGTGCACCCCAACCTGGGACAACGACCCTGTGACGTCGCTCCGGATGCCGCCCGGCCTGCGGCGGTGTGATGGTGGCGAACGGCGTCGCGACCCAGGCTCTGCCAGGACGCAAGAGTCACATGCGTCCGGCAGGTGCGGACTCCGGCCGGGCGGGGTCCGGGGTTCGGTCGTTTCCGGGACGGCCGCGGCATGCCCCTGGCCGGGCTGCTGAACCGTCCCGCAAACCAGTCCGCAACAGCGTGTCGCTCGGCTCTGCACCACCGCTGATTTCGCGCCGGTCACGTTGAGGTCACCGTTTACTATGACGTTCCCATCGGACATCACCTACAAGCTCGCCGCACCCGGCCCGATTTAACTACGATCAAGGTGCAACTGCCGGAGTTCTGGGACTGTAGGGTTCTTCACGCCAGATGCTGCCGCGGCGGTTCCCGAAGCTCTGCTGACTGCCCCGTGGCCATTGGTGCGGCCCGAGGCCACAGCGGCACCATTCAGCTCCGATAGTGCCGCATGCAGCTGGTTCGACGTGGCGGTTACTGGCAGGTCCCTTCGATGACGGCGAGGCTTCTCCGGAGCGGCGACGCGGCCAGGGTCACCAGCAGAGTGGTGAAGGGTGTTCATGGCACCGGCGTCGCCGGCCTCCGCTGCCCGCTGATATCACTGCTGGGCTGGGCCGGGTGGCCCTTGTGACACCCGGCGGCGTCATCAGGACGGCGCGGTGGGCTTTCATGTGCTTCGCGGGATGATACCGATGACGGCGAGAGGTCAATGAGACCCGTCTCTTGGCGTGCTGGCCGCGTTCGGGGCACCTCAGCTGGCGATGGCTTGGCGTCGGTGCATGGGATGTGGCCGCACCGGGCCCTTGTGACCGGCGGGGTTTCGGCGCCGGCGGGCTGGCGCGTGGTCGCGCGGATCGCGGAGCCCGGAAAGCTCGTAAAGATGCAGAGCATCGCGGTAGCAGGCGCGGATGACGCGTGGGCGGCAGGCTTTGCTGCCCGACGGGGCGGAAGGTCCGGTCAGGCTGTGATCGAGCACTGGTCCGGCCGGGCATGGGAGCGGGTCGCGGTGCCGGGCACGGCGCTGACGGCATTTGACCGCGGGCCGGCAGCGCCGTCGCCGGTCGTAGGCGCGTCATCGGCGCGGAACGTGTGGGTGTTCAACCAGCTGACCGGCGCGTGGCTGCGCTGGACCGGCGGCCGGTGGAGCCACGGGCTCCTGCCCGCGCAGACCGGTTCAGTAGCGACGGCAGTCACCTCAGACCTTATGCTGCCCGGTTCGATGGCCACAGGTGGCTGGTGACGCCGCTGCCAAGACTGGCTGACCTGCTGGTATCGGCGGCGAGCGCGGTCCGCCCGGGCGACATCTGGGCGACTTTCGGGTACGGCGGGCAGTTTTCTTCCCGCCGCAGGCGAACGGCGGCGCGCTTGCCCGCTGGAACGGCCGCCGGTGGCGGCTGGAGGCCCTGCCGGCCAGGTTCCGCCGCGACGGCGATCCGACCAGTATCGCGGCACGGACCGACCGCGACGTGTGGGTAGGCGGCAGGATCGCGGGCAGGTCCTTGGACTTGACCGAGGCGGCCGCGCGCTGGAATGGGTCGGCCTGGCGGGTCGCGCCGGTGCCGGTTGCGTCGTCCAAGGCAGACTGCGTACTCCGGAGCATCGTGCCCGACCGTGCAGGCCTGCTGGCCCTCGGCGAGTGCTTCAGCAGTCTGAACCCCGGCCACGTCTGGTCCCGGCTGTGGAAGCTCTCGGCCGGCACCTGGGCGGGCCCGTCCCGGCCACGCCTGGCCGGGACGGAGCCAGTCTTCACCGACCTAGCATCCGCAGAGCGCGCAGGACTGGCGTGGGCGGCCGGGTACGCTGAAAATATTGGAGTTATCGCTCTGTCCGGGCCGGCTCCCAGGTGAGCTGAGCCAGAGGATGTCATCGTCGTGAGCGTGGGAAAGGCGCCAGGTCCTCGTATGCGTCGCCCGCCGAAGTTGCTGGTCTGGGCGGCCGGGCTGGTCGGCGTGGTCGCCCTGTCGGCAGGCGGCTATCTGGTCTGGGCCGCGATCGCGGGCGGCCTGCCAACCTCGGTGCCGCCCTGCTCCCGGCCGCTGCGGGTGCACGGCCACGCGACCAGCGAGCAGGCCGGCCTGATCCGCTGCTACCTGCGGGCGCTCGCCCACCACGACGCCGGCGCCCTGGAGGCTCTGGCCTACACCACCGCCGGGCCGGTCCGCATCACGCCGGCCGACTTCAGGCACGCCACTGACGCCCGGGCCGGGACGGCGTCGGCGACCTTCACACTGCTCGAGAATGACTACATCTTCGCGGTCAGGATCGTGTTCGCCGATCACGCGACAGAGACGGTAGGGATGGCACAGGAGGCCACCCCCGGTTTGTCGGCACCCTGGCGCCTGGAGATCGGCACGGTCATGGAGCGTACTGGCGGGCCGCCACCCGCCAAACCAAGCCCGGGATGATGACACGGCATCGCCTTGCCGCCATCAGAATGCCCAGCAACCCGGGCGG
>Ga0137381_10002484_pt1 | contig 12837 bp, 14 predicted proteins | sample SagtaG_16_FD_104808 | JGI IMG/M metagenome (GOLD analysis project Ga0137381, IMG submission 104808) | Vadose zone soil microbial communities from Sagehorn Ranch, Mendocino, California, USA - Sage2_L_115_16 metaG | ecosystem: Environmental > Terrestrial > Soil > Vadose zone | place: USA... | reverse complement strand
GGCCGGCGTTTTTTAAGCAGGAAAAGCGGTCCCAGCACCAGGCCCGCAACAAAGCCCCCGACGTGGGCCCACCACGCGACTCCGACCAGACCCTGTCCCGCGGGGGAGAGGGCGGACATACCGGAGAGTAGTTGCAGCAACGACCACAGCAGCAGATAACACACTGCCGGCACCCGCACGACCCGGAACGAGAAGATCAGCGGGACCAGGGTGAGCACACGAGCAGTGGGATAAAACACAAAATACGCACCGGCTACGGCAGCAATGGCACCGCTGGCACCGATCATCGGCGTGCGTGAGAACGGCGAGACATAGGTCTGCACCAACACCGCGACCACCCCGCCGACGCAGTAGAAGCAGAGGTAGCGCAGGGAACCAAGGCGATCCTCCACGTTGCCGCCAAAGATGTGCAGGTAGAGGAGATTGCCGAAGAGGTGGAGCCAGTTGCCGTGCAAAAACATGCTGATCAGCAACGGGGCGAGCCCAGGCACCTGGCCGTGCGCCAGGGCCTGAGAGAAGCCGGCCGGCACCCAGCCGTGCGCCAACAAAAACGACTCCAGGTGGGTCCCCAGCGTCGTTTCGTAGGCGAACAGCGCCACATTTGCGCCGATCAGGCTATAGTTGACCCAGGGGAACCGCTGCGTCGGGATGGTGCTATAGAGAGGGATCATAAGACGTGCCCCCCCATAGAGGAAGAACCATGCCTTATCCCCCCTACCCCTAACGATCTAATAAGCGTGTTTGCTCCGGCGGTCATAAGAGACGAATGTTGACAATTTGCAAGCCTTTTCTTATAGCACCACCCTAGAACCTGTGATAGAGGAAGTAAGGCGTATGCCGATCTACGAGTATCACTGCCAAGCGTGCGGTAAAGACCAGAGCCTGCTGTTCCTCACTCAGCGGGAAGCGGCCACACCGCCGCGTTGCCAGTACTGTGGCGCCCGTCGCCTGACCCGCTTACTCTCGCGCTTCGCCTACCATCAGACGGAGACCGCCCGGCTCAAAGATTTTGACACCAACGCCCCACGCGACGAGTCGTTCTACCGGGACTCGCGCAACGTGGGTCTTTGGGCGAAAAAACGCGCGCAGGAAATGGGGGCGGATCTGGGCCCGCAGTTCGAAGAAACCGTAGAAAAGGCTCGCAGCGGGAAAATCGTCGATGAGCTGTAGCACGCTCGTGGACGTCTGCTATGCTGGTTGATTATGCTTCGCCCCGCAGGATTCCTCCTCTGGCGCCTCTGCCGTATCGTCTGTGGTTCCGTGCTGCTGGTGTTGGGCCTATTTCTGAGCATTCCTGGAGTCCCGGGACCGGGGATTGTGTTGATCATACTCAGCTTCGGCATTCTGAGCCGCGACTTTCCCTGGGCGGAGAAGATACACACCCGCCTTAAACAGAGGTGGCATATGATCCTCAACCGGCGTAAGAACACTACTACTAGAGGGGAGGATGACCATGGATGAGAAAGACCGCCTCGGGAAGAAACTGCGGGATAAAGAAAGAGGCGACGAAGACCGTTACTTTGCAGAGCGCGACCGCGAGCTGATCGAAAAACTCAAGCAGGAAAAGACCGCCACAGAGGAGACAGCCCTACGCCAGCAAGCACTGATGCGCTGTCCCAAATGTGGAGCCCAGCTGGTCTCAATCCAGCACCACGATGTCACGGTCGAGGAATGCCCATCTTGCCAGGGCATGTGGCTCGACCGGGGGGAGCTGGAGGCCTTGGCACAACGTGAGAACGAGGGCTGGCTGGCGCGTTTTATCCGCCGCAGCGTGAAGTAGGGAGAGTCAGGGCAGGTTTGCAACCCGCCTTGACTGTGTTCAGAACCCCACAGCGAGGAGGTGGTCCATGATCAAGCTGTACGACTTCGCCCTGTCTCCACGGGTGCGCAAGGTGCGTATTGTCCTAGCGGAAAAAGGACTGCGGTACGAGAAGGTCAATGTTGACCTGTTCAAGGGGGAACAGAAGAAACCTGAATACCTGGCGATTAACCCCTACGGCAAGGTTCCGGCGCTGCAAGACAACGGCACTACGGTGTACGAGTCCACAATCATCATGGAGTATCTGAACGACAAATACCCGAATCCGCCACTCCTGCCCACGGATCCAGGACAGCGCGCTCGGGCTCGCGTGCTCATGCACTACGGAGACAATCCCTACGAGAGCGCGGTCTCGACCCTGGCGGGCGAGTTGCTGATCAAGCCGATGCAGGGTGGCACCACCGATCAGGCGGTCGTGGCCAAGGCCAGGGAAGACTTGAACGTCTGCTTTGCTCGGCTCGAGAAAGAGGTGGGGAACAACGATTACCTCCTGGGCTCAGCTTTTACCCTGGCAGATATTCCGTTTGTCTCCTGGGCCATGCTCTTCCCCAACTTGAAAGTGGAAGTGCCAAGCGCCAAGGTCAACGCCTGGCTTAACCGGCTCAAAGACCGGCCGAGTGTGAAGGCAGCCGGCTAACAAAAGGGGCTGGGGGCTAGGGGCTGGTGAAAATAAGACAAAGAGCAACCGAGATGAATCCCCAACCCCCAACCCCCAATCCCTAGCCCCTTCTTGTTTTATGTTCAGCGGCATTGTCGAAGCTACCGGTACCATCATCAGGATCGATCACACCGCCGCGGGGGCGAGGCTGACGCTCACCACCAGCGTGCCTCTGGCAGAGGTCGGTCTCGGTGAGAGCATCTGCGTCAATGGCACCTGTCTCACGGTGACCGCCATTGGTGAGGCTACGCTGAGCTTCGACGTGTCTGCCGAATCGCTCAGGCGCACCACTCTCGGTGACCTGCGGCCAGGGGACCAGGTCAACCTAGAGCAGTCGCTACGCCTGAACGACCGCATCTCCGGTCACCTGGTGTTCGGCCACGTCGACGGAGTCGGTCATATTAAAGCGATTAAGCCCGAGGGCGACTCTTTTCTCTACACTTTCGAGATCCCTCCAGATCTGGGCCGCTACCTGGTCGAAAAAGGCTCGGTGGCGGTCGATGGCATCAGCCTCACAGTCTTTCATTGCCAGCCTACGGCATTCACTTGCGCGATCATTCCACACACGTATCAGGTCACGACCCTGCATAGCAAACAACCGGGCGATCGAGTCAATATCGAGAGCGACATGCAGGGCAAGTACATCGAGAAGTTCGTGCGCGAGGCGGTCACCGATTTTCTCTCGGGGCCGCTGCAAGATCTCCGTCACGAGCTCGCCACCCTACGGCAGCAACTCGGCAGCAAATAAAGGGGCTGGGGGCTGGAGACTAGGGGTTAGCATTCTGGGGTCAGGGATCAAGGGCCGGGGGCAGTATTTTGTCAAAGTTGCTACTTGTTTTCTTCTTACCAGCCCCTAACCCCCAATCCCCAGCCCTCTTTTGAGTGCTCGGCTATGAAAGGGGCACAACTTCGTCCGGGGGACACACATGACGAACACGAGCGTCGCAGAGATCATTCAGCAGGCTAGAGCGCGCAACCGGCTCCTGTTGACTGAGGTCGAGGCGAAAGCCCTGCTGAGCACCACGGGAGTAGCGGTCGCTCAGGCCCGGCTGGCGCGAACCCGCGAGGAAGCGCTTGATCTGGCGCGTGCGACCGGCTTTCCGGTGGTCCTCAAGATCTGCTCACCAGACATCGTTCACAAAAGCGACGTGGGTGGAGTCCGACTCAACCTCGCCTCTGCTGAGGCAGTCAGCAGAGCGTTTGACGAGATCGTGGGCACGGTGACACGGGCGCAACCAACCGCAATCCTTGATGGAGTCTCGGTCCAGCCGATGGTCAGGCCCAGCATCGAGGTCATCATCGGCCTGACCACTGACCCACAATTTGGTCCCGCTATGATGTTCGGCTTGGGGGGGGTGTCGGTTGAGGTGCTGAAAGATGTGGCATTCCGCCTCGCCCCGTTGAGTCAGTGGGATGCCCAGGCCATGATCCATGAGATCAAGAGCCTGCCGCTTCTGAGCGGTTATCGCGGCCAGCCCGCAGTCGATCTTACTGCCCTGGAGCGGACGTTGCTGCAGGTCTCAGCTCTAGCCGAGGCCTGCCCGGAGATTAAAGAACTCGACCTTAACCCCGTCTTTGCCTACCCCGATGGCTGCCTCGCGGTTGATGCCAGGGTCGTGCTCCATGCCGAAGGGGCGACCACCGCTCCGCGCCCGCTCTCTGCGACCATGCGCGCCACACTCGCACGCGCCTTCAACCCCAGAGCCGTCGCGGTGGTCGGCGACAAACGGGCGATGAACTACATGTGGCTGCGGAGCCAGAGCACCTTCCAAGGGAAGGTCTACTCGGTGCAGATCGATGAGCGTGAATTGCCCGGCATTGCCGCCCTGGGGGTGCCAAACTATCCCAGCCTGGCGGAGATTCCCGACCAGATCGATTATGTCATGACCGCAGTGCCGCGTCAGATAGCGCCCTACATCATCGCTGACTGCACCGCCAAGAAAGTGTCCGGGGTGATGCTTTTCACCTCAGGTTTCTCCGAGGTCGGGGACGAAGACGGCAACCGCTTGGAACAGACGATAGCCAACACCGCCCGCGCAGCTGGACTGGCGATGATCGGCCCCAATTGTATGGGCATCTACCATCCCCGCATCGGCCTGCGGAACTACCCCGGGCTGCCTACAGGCGAGGCAGGTACTGTTGGCTTCATTGGCCAGAGTGGGACGCACACCATCACTTTCAGCCTCGCTGCGCCCCATCACGGGTTAAAGATCAGCAAGGCGGTGAGCTTTGGTAACGCGGCGGTGCTCGACGCCAGCGATTACCTTGACTACCTGGCCATGGATGACGAGACGCGTCTCATTGGCATGTATCTCGAGGGCGTCCGCGAGGGCCGGCGTTTCTTCTCTCTACTGCGCCAGGTGACGCCCCAAAAGCCAGTGGTCATCTGGAAAGGCGGAAAAAGCGAAGCTGGCCGGCGGGCGATTTCCTCGCACACCGGGTCTCTTGCCGTCCCCACAGCGATTTGGGACGCGATGGTGCGGCAGGCCGGCGCCATTCCCGCCGAGACCTTCGATGAAATGCTCGATGTCATGAAGCTACTTCTCTTGGCCAAACCCACGACCGGCACCGGCGTCGGGCTTATTGCCATGACTGGCGGACCCTCAGTGGTCATCACCGATGCCTTTGAGAAAGCCGGTCTGCAGGTCCCGCTGCTGAGCGACGCCTCATACCAGGAGTTGTCTGCGTTCTTTACGGTGATCGGTGGTAGCTTCCGCAACCCGCTGGACTCTGGCCACACCATCGGCATGGGCCAGACGAGCCCCAATCTAGAGCGTCTCCTGTCGATCCTCGATCGAGACCCGCAGATCGACGCGATTATCATGGACACCGGTGCCGGCCTGGTCGCCGGGCAGTGGCAAGCCCATCCTCAGACGCTTGCCACTCTGTTGGACACCCTGTCCAGCTTCGCCGTGCGCTCGGCCAAGCCATTTTTTGTCATTTTGCAGCCCTTTGCTCTGGAAGCCGCCCTGCTGGAGGTCCGGGAGCAGTTTCACGCCCGTGGCATCGCCACTTTTGCCACGCACGAGCGAGCGGCCCGGGCTTTGCGCCTGGTGACAGAATACTGGCGTTTTCACGCGAACGCGCCAAGCAAGAACATTGCGTAGGCGCAAAAAAGCGCTTAGGATAAAGCATGATTACAAAGGAGACACCGTCATGCGAGAAAAAAGCGTTTTCGTGAGAGTGCTCTGGGGGCTGGCAGCAGGCGCGTTCATGGCGACCAGTGTCTCCTGGTTCGCCGGCATGGTATACCGCGAGGGCACCCTGCTTGCTCCGTGTGTGGCTCTGGCGCTGGCCACGGCTACCCCCTTTCTCCTGTATGAAGCGTCGGCCAAACGGCTGGTCTTTGCCCTGATCACCTCGGCCCTGCTCTCTGGCCTCTCGCTGTTGGCGCTGAGTCTAGGCGGACAGGCCGCCGGTCCTACCGTGTTCGGGCTTGGCCTCGTGGCAATCGCCATTCCGGTCGCCATCGACCTAATCTTGCAAGACTTTGGCACTCGGCTGATTATCCCGCCCCTGTTTTCGCGTGGCGTGGCTACAGCGTTTCTCGCAGTGGTCCTCCCGCTGAGCGCCTGGACCATCGCTCACGAGCACTACACCGCCGTAGAGGAGGATGACGCCCTCATCCGTACGGTGGCCCAGAACATGAGTCCGCAAGGTGACACTATTGTGTTCGATCAGATTGATCCGCGGCAGAAAGACAAACTCAAGAAGCACGTATCTGTACGCACCCTGCAAAAAACCTACAGTCTCTCGGACGCCGAGATCGAGTCGGTAGTTGAGGAACGCACGGTGCGGCGCGAGAGCCGTCAGCAACCCCAGAGCGCAGTGGTAAGCCGTGAGCAGGCTGAGCGCCTACGCATCGTCTTGAAGCTCCAGGGCGCGCCGGTCCCGGATGATATTGTCCTTGTTTCGCACCGGGGGCCGGTCACCATCAGTGAACTCAAGGTGCTGCTGGAAAAAAAGCAACCGGGCTAAAAGGGCTTTGCACAGCCCACGCGGGACGAGGCTCGCTTCTGGTCGTCCCCCTCCACCCGTCCGACTCCTCAATTGACCTCCGCCTAGCGATACGATAGCAAGGGGGGGGTGCGGAGTCGGGTGGGGCTTCTTGTCTTCCTTAGCAAGAAAAAGCCGGACCAACAGAAGGAGCAAGACGATGACTTATATCATCACCAGGCTGTGCCGAGACTGCCTGGATACGGGCTGCGTAGCGGTCTGTCCGGTGGACTGCATCTACGAATATACCGGCAGCGATCACGACCAGTTCCCCAACCAGCTCTACATCCATCCTGATGAATGTATTGACTGTGGGGCGTGCGAGCCGGAGTGTCCGTGGCAGGCGATCTTTGAGGAAGTGGCGGTGCCGGACGTCTTTCAAGACGACACACCGTTAAACTACGCGATGAAAGACCACATGGACGACTTCAAAGTAGCCCAACACAAGAAGATCCCCCACCCCACCGCCGACGAGATCGCGGCCAACAAACAGAAATGGGGCTGGACGGGGTAGGGGCTGGGGGTTGGTCAGGAAGCAGACAAAGGGTGGCTAAATCGGACCACAGAAGATTGGCACACAGGGTAGGGGCGATCCTTGTGATCGCCCACCGGAAGGCCGCACACCCAGCAGGGCGAATACAAGATTCGCCCCTACCCGCTACACGAAGCAGTGTCCCAATGTCATGGGGTTTGCTTTAGGACGAGATAGAGCCCCTAGGCTTCTTATTACCCAATCCCTAACACCCAACACCCAGCCCCCAGCACCTAGCCCCCCTTTTGCCCTCGCCGTAGCTCTTCCTCTAACAGCACCAACCGATCATTGCCGAAGAACATCGAGGAACCATTCACAAACATGGTGGGTGTGCCAAAGCCGCCACGGGCCATGACCTCCTCGGTGTTCGCGCGCAGGCGGTCCTTGTACTCCTGGCGATTGATCTTGTCGAAGTACTCCTGCAAGTCGAGGCCGACCTGCTCGACAATCCCCTGCAGCACTTCATCCTTGCTGATGTCCCGATCTTCACCCCAATAAGCTGCAAACACCCGATAGCTATAGGGCACGAACTTGTGGGGATGTTCGAGTGCCACCAAGGCTCCGCGCAGGGCTTTGACCGAGTTCACGGGAAAGACTGAGGGCGGGGACTTGATCGTCAGGCCGTAGAATCGCGCCCAGTCTTGCAAGTCCTTGGCATAGTACTTCGTTTTGGCCGGCACCCCACGCTCGCGGAACTCGTAGACTGACGGATTGATCGTGTTAAAAATGCCGCCCACCAGGATCGGCCGCCATTCAAGGGTGGCACCGTACTTCTGGCAGATGCCCTCGATTTTGGTAAACGCCAGATAGGTCCAAGGGCTGGAATAGTCGTAGAAGAACTCAACCTCTGCCATCATACTGCTCCCTTAAGTGTTCCTGCTTCGACAGAGCCTGTCCTGAGCTTGTCGAAGGACTCAGCACGAACGGGTACTGACCAGAGTCTCGCTCATTGACCGCTCACCCTGAACTGGTCGAAGGGTGCCGCAATAACCTCTTACGCCCGAAGAAAATCTACCACCCTACGGTTGAACTCCTGCGCATAGGCTAGGTGGATATTATGTTTGCCTTCCGGGAAGATATACAGCCGCGAGCCGGTGATGCTGTGCTGGAGCACGTCTGCATGAAAACTCGGCACCAGCGGATCTTTACCGCCGTGCAGAATCAACGTCGGGCAGCGGATCAAGTGCAAGCGCTGACGGCACAGCTCGCCTCCGGCCTGGTAGAGCGCTTGCATGGCATCGCACCAGCGTGCCCACAGATCCTGCAACTCATCGCCATAAATCGCGCGCATGGCCTCGACCATGCGGGGCGACCAGGACGACAGAAACCGCGTCTCCTCGTATGCTGCGAGGTCTTCGGGGGTCAGATAGGCGTTGCCACCCCAAATAATGAGCTTAGAGACCTGCTGGGACCGGTTCAGGGTGAGTAGCAAGGCGATAATAGCGCCGTCGCTCCAACCGCCCACCACGTAGGAATCGCAGCCAATCGCCGCCATCAGAGCGGCGCAGTCTTGCGCGTCCTGTTCGTAGAAGTCGAGAGGGAATTCCCTGATAGGCGGGCGTGACTTCCCGTAGCCACGCGGATCAGGCGCGATGACCCGCAGCCCCTCAGCGGGTAAGGCTTCGAGCTGGGGGCCAAAGTCCGATTGGCCCGTTCCCAGCGCACCCGGTACCAACAGCAACGGCTGGCCCTGGCCGCGGTCTTCGTAGTATAGATTCACCCCTCGCACCTGCGCGTACGGCATTGCCCCTCCCTTGTCGGTCGGCTTTGACTGATAGCATGTTCCCGCTGCAGAGAGAACCCTCTTACGCCCCGGGCTACCAAGTCCTTGCGGAAGCAAACAATCTCTGCCACAACAAAACGACTGCAAGCGAATCTCCCGCACGAGAGAGGAACAGGAGGACATGAAAACTATCGGACTCACCGGCGGTATCGGCTCGGGCAAGAGCACGGTCTCGCAGATCCTGGCAGGACTGGGAGCGTGGGTGATCGACGCGGATAAGGTCGGGCATGAGATCTACCTGCCCGGCAAGGCCGCCTGGCAGCAGGTCACCGCCGCGTTCGGCCGTGACATCTTAGCCGCCGATCAGACGATCGACCGTAAGAAGTTGGGGGCCATTGTCTTTGGGAGTGAGGAAGCCAGGAAGAAGTTGAACGCCATCGTTCACCCGCTGATGTTCAAAGAGATCGAGCGACGGATCAAAGAGAAACGCGCCGAGGGGGTCATCCAGCCGATTGTGGTCGAGGCGGCTGTCCTCATCGAAGCCAATTGGCTACCGCTGGTTGACGAAGTCTGGGTGGTGGTGGCTGGCAGGAGCGCAGTGATCGAGCGTGTTGCTGCGCAACGCGGCCTATCGGCGCACGATACCGAGGCCCGCATCGTCAGCCAGCTTGCTGACGCGGAGCGGCTCAAGCACGCAAGCGTGGTGATCCCTAACGATGGGGCCCTGGAAGACCTGCAGAAGCGGGTCAGCGAAGCTTGGAGTCAACTACAGCAATGAACAAACTGCGCGTCAAAGGAGCTATCTTCGACGTTGACGGCACGCTGGCCGATTCAGTGGAGTTCTTCTACGAGATCGCCCGCGAGGTGCTGGAGCTGGCCGGAGTCCCACCTGCCTCGAAAGAGCGGGTGTATGAGTTGATGCGTCTCGGCGATGCCGCGCCCCTGGAAAAACTCTTTCCGCCCGGCTACCCCGACCCTACTGCGACCCTCAAGCGTATCGTTGACAGCCGCATGAACGAGTGGATGCGGCGCTATCATCACGACACTGCAGCCATTCCCGGGAGCATCGAACTGCTCCACGACCTCCATGCTAGAGGGCTGCGCCTTGGGATTGCCACCTCTTCGGGTCGCGCGCTGCCGTTTCTCGACCGCTGGGGGGTGCGTCATTTATTCAGCGGCATCGTTGGCCGCGAGGATGTCGAGACCCGCAAGCCTCACCCCGAACCGGTACTGAAATGCCTGGGCCATCTGGGCCTTGACCCCCACGAAGTGGCGTATATTGGCGACTCACCCATCGACATTCGCGCCGGCAAAGCCGCGGGCTCTTACACCGTCGGTGTCCTCACCGGCACAAGCCCGCGCGACGTGCTGCATGTCGAAGGTCCGGATCATATCCTGGAGAGCGTGGCTGGGCTGTGTAAGATCCTCCATTTGTAAGGGGCAAGGGAACTTTCCCCCCAGCCCCGTTGGGTGATCACAAGAATCGCCCCTACGCCTGCGCTCCTAGGACGCACTCAATCGAGACCCGCTCTAAAGCAGGCGAAACGAGCGTCGGTGGATCGGGCAGGGACCGAAGCGACGCAGGGCAGCACGGTGGGCCGCTGTGCCATATCCCATGTGCCGGGCAAACCCATATTCAGGGTAGCGCCGGTCGAGTGCAGCCATGAGACGGTCGCGGTAGACTTTGGCAACGATTGAGGCCGCGGCGATGGAATACACATCGCGGTCACCTTTGATAAAGGAGGTGTGCGGACAGGGTAGATCCGTCAAGGAACGGCCATCGATCAGAATGTGCTCGGGCACCACGGCGAGTTGCTCTAGCGCCAATCGCATCGCCCGGAGTCCAGCCTGATAGATATTAATGCGGTCGATCTCCTCGACTTCGACCACACCAATGCCTACGCCAAGGGCGACCTGACGGATTGCGTGTTCTAATCGCTCTCTGGCCTTGGCGGTGAGGGTTTTAGAATCTCGGATACCCTGGGGGAAAGAGAGGGGAATCTCGTCACTGATGCGTGCAGAGGGGAACACGACCGCCGCTGCTACCACCGGTCCGGCAAGCGGGCCCATGCCCACCTCGTCCACGCCGGCAACTACCCTCAGGCCGCGTTGCCACAGCTCCTGCTCCATAGTCAGCCGCGGGAACACCATCCGGGATGGCAAAGGGGGTCCTCCACTCCTCAACGCGGACCGCTACCTACCCCTGCGGGCATATACCGTGTAGAGCGGATCAGAGATGCCGGGGTTGGGGCTCAGGTCGTGAAAGACTGGCTCCTCATACCCCTCGGCATAGTGGAAGTACGCTCGCACCAACTCGGCCCGCCGCTCGTCCCGCAGGACCTGCCATATCCGCACCGCTTGGTTGGAAACATGCGGTTCGAGAAGAGCACCACGAAAGGGCCACCCGGTTTGAGCACGCGCCGCACCTCGGCAAACACTGCGAGCGGTTGAGTCAGGTACTGGATCGAGACGGTCACTACCGCGCCGTCGAAATAGTCAGCGGCAAAAGGCAAGCGAGGGTCAGCGTTCAGATCATGGACGACATACTCGTCCAAGTCGGGATTGTCGGCCATCTCCTCGGCGTTGAGCCCCAGGCCAACCAGCCGCTGTTTGACGAACCCGGGTGGCAGATGTGAGCGCCAGCTACTCATGAGGTCAAGAAGCACACCATGCGGGGCGAACGTCGCAGCTAGGAACTGCCCGACTGCGGCGATCGCCGGCTCATCGATGTGGACGACCTTGCGCGGGAACGCATAGAACAGCGGGTCGTCGCTCTCGTCCATGCGCTGGAACATCTCGGGGGTGAAAGGGTGGTCCATTAGTATTCCTGTAGGTTGTCACCCTTCGACACGCTCAGGGTGACCGGGAAACCGTTCGTGCTGAACGTGTCGAAGCACGCCCACAGCCTTCAGCACCTACTTACGAAAGAATTCCACCAACACCTTCGCCGTTTCCTCAGGCTTCTCGAACGGCGGCGCGTGGCCACACTTCTCCAGGATCACTAGTTGCGATCCGGCGATCCCCTCGTGATACGCTCTGCCATGGGCTGACGGGACCAGGCGGTCGGACTCGCCCCAGATAATCAGGGTGGGTACGGTGACGCGGTAGAGCCGATCGCGCAGCTTGGGGTTACAGAGGTACGGGTTCCAGCCTACCCGCGCAGTTGCCTCGCGAGCCTTGAGCGTATTCTCCAGCACTTCGGGTGAGGGAACGTCCGGCACAAACATCTTGGCCAAGTCAGACTGCGGGTCGTGAAACACCAGGTTACGGGTTTCCTCTGGAGTCGCGGCGAAAATGTCGGCGATTGGCGCGCCAGGTACGCGCAAGCCCACAGCGTTGATCAACGCCAGCTTACGGATACGATTAGCGTAGCGCGTAGCCAGCTCCGCGGCGAGCCAGCCACCGAGGGACAGTCCGGCTACGCACGGCCGGGTCAGGCCGAGGTGGTCCATCAAATCGGTGTAATGGAACACCAGGTCTTCCATGGTATCGATCTTCTCCAACCCTTCGGACTGGCTAAACCCCGGGTGCGCGGGCAGATAGACCGTGAAGTGTTGCGATAGCAGCTCGAAGAACGGTAGCCACACCACCTCACCACCAGCGCTATGCAGGTAGAGCAGGGGATCACCTGAGCCCCCTTTGAGCAGTTGGATCTTTGTGCCGCGGAGGTTCAGGAACTCTTCCTGAAAAGGCATTGCGTACGACCTCCCTGGTTAGCAGGCCCTCACCCCGGCCCTCTCCCGCCATGCGGGAGAGGGAGCGCAGAACGGCAAGGGCGGTTCTTCTTGGGTTCCCTCTCCCCATTGGGGAGAGGGTCAGGGTGAGGGTTTCACATGTACATCCCGCCGTTAGGACTCACCACCTGTCCGGTAAAAAAGCTCGCCTCTTCAGAAGCGAGGTAGGCGCAGGCGGCGGCGATATCGTCTGGCGCACCGACCCGGCGCACCGGGGTGCGGCTGACGATCGCTTCGATGAACCCCCGCACTTGCGCCTCAGGAAACGCAGACTTGCGCAGAATCGGCGTGTCAATCAAGCCGGGAGCAATGGCGTTGACGGTGATCCCCATCGGGCCTAGTTCCTGCGCTAGGGCCTTGGTGAAACCGATGATT
>Ga0137381_10002481_pt1 | contig 12841 bp, 14 predicted proteins | sample SagtaG_16_FD_104808 | JGI IMG/M metagenome (GOLD analysis project Ga0137381, IMG submission 104808) | Vadose zone soil microbial communities from Sagehorn Ranch, Mendocino, California, USA - Sage2_L_115_16 metaG | ecosystem: Environmental > Terrestrial > Soil > Vadose zone | place: USA... | reverse complement strand
GAGGAGATCGCCAAGCTCCGCGCGGCGCGGCGCATGTGGGCGCGCTTCATGAAGGAGCGCTACGGGGCGAAGAAGCCGGAGTCCATGCGGCTGCGGACGCACACGCAGACGGCGGGCGTCTCGGCGACCGCGCAGCAGCCGCTGAACAACGTCGCGCGCGTCGCCGTCCAGGCGCTCGCGGCGGTGCTCGGAGGCGCGCAGTCGCTCCACACGAACTCGTACGACGAGACGTGGGCGTTGCCGACCGAGGAAGCGGTGACGGTCGCGCTGCGCACCCAGCAGATCCTGGCCGAGGAGACGGGCGTGGCGCAAACGATCGATCCGCTCGGCGGCTCCTATTACCTCGAGGCGCTCACGGACCGGATGGAGGCGGCGGCGCTCGAGTACATCCGGAAGATCGACGCGATGGGCGGCATCGTCAAGGCGATCGACGACGGGTATCCACAGAAGGAGATCGCCGACGCCGCGTACCGGTATCAGCTCATGGACGACCGCGGCGAGAAGGTCACGGTCGGGGTGAACAGGTACGTGATGCCCGAGGAGAAGCCGATCAACTACCTCCGGATCGACGCGGCCGTCGAGCTGGAGCAGATCGAGCGCGTCGAGCGCTTCAAGGCGTCGCGGGACGCGCGGAAGGTGGAGCGGCGGCTCGCGCAGCTCGCGGACGCGTGCCGGGGCGGTCAGAACGTCATGCCCGTGCTCGTGGACGCGGTGAAGGATTACGCGAGCCTGGGCGAGATCTCCGACGTGTACCGGCGCGTGTTCGGTCTCTATCGCGAGCCGATCATTTTTTAGCAGGGAGAGCCACATGGACCCGATCAGGATCACGAAGGCGGCGACGCGGAAGACGCGACCCAAGGACAAGGACCTGCTCTTCGGCACGGTCTTCACGGACCACATGTTCGTGATGGACTTCGAGGACGAGAAGGGCTGGTACGACCCGCGCGTCGAGCCGTACGGACCGTTCTCGCTCGACCCGGCCACGGCCTACCTGCACTACGCGCAGGGGCTGTTCGAGGGGCTCAAGGCCTTCCGGGGGCCGGACGGCAAGATCCGGCTGTTCAGGCCGCCGAAGCACGCCGAGCGACTCAACGTGACGGCGCGCCGCCTCTGCATTCCGACGATCGAGCCGGAGATGATCCTGCGCTCGTGGACCACGCTCGTCGACACGGACCGCGACTGGGTGCCGTCCACGGTCGGCACGTCGCTCTATATCCGGCCGACGATCATCGCCAGCGAGGCGTTCCTCGGCGTCCGCCCGGCGGAGGAGTACATCTACTACGTGATCCTGTCGCCCGTCGGCGCGTATTACCCCGAGGGCATCAACCCGGTGAAGATCAAGGTGATCGACAACTACGTGCGCGCCGCGGTCGGCGGGATGGGCGAGGCGAAGACCGGCGGCAACTACGCGGCCAGCCTCCTCGCGGCGGAGGAGGCCAAGCACGAAGGGTTCACGCAGGTGCTCTGGCTCGACGGTACGCATCGGAAGTGGATCGAGGAAGTCGGCACGATGAACATCATGCTCCGGATCGGCGACGAGGTCGTCACGCCGCCCCTCGCGGGCACGATCCTCGCCGGCGTCACGCGCGACTCGGCGCTGACGCTGCTGCGTGACTGGAAGGTGCGCGTCTCGGAGCGGCCGGTGTCGATCGACGAGGTGCGGGAGGCCGCCCACCAGGGCACGCTCAAGGAGGTCTGGGGGACCGGGACCGCCGCCGTGATCTCGCCGGTGGGCGAGCTCGCGTACATGGGCGAGCGGATCGTGATCAACGGCGGCAAGATCGGCGAGCTGACCCAGAAGCTCTACGACACGATCGTCGGGATCCAGTACGGCACCGGGCCCGACACCCATCGCTGGACGCTCGAGGTGTGAGCGTGGCCGACTGCGTCTTCTGCAAGATCCGCGACGGGCAGATCCCGTCGCTCAAGATCTACGAGGACGACCGCGCCTTCTGCATCATGGACATCAACCCGCTCAACGCGGGCCACTGTCTCGTGATCACGAAGAAGCACGGCGCGACGATCTGGGAGTCGGATGGGGACGACCTCTCGGCCGCCATGCGGGCGACCAAGCGCGTCGCGACGGCGATCCGCGAGGCGTTGGTACCCGACGGGCTCAACGTGCTGCAGGCCAACGGGCCGGCGGCGTTCCAGTCGGTGCCGCATTTCCATCTGCACCTGATCCCGCGCTGGAAGGACGACGGGAAGGGCTTCGACTGGACGCTCGTGCCGGGCGACAAGATCCAGATCGCGCAGACCGGCGAGAAGCTCCGCGCCGCGCTCGGGACGTCGCGGTGAGCCCGGAACGCAGCGTGCGCGTGGTCGTCGCCAAGCCGGGTCTCGACGGCCACGACCGCGGCGCGAAGATCGTCGCGCGCGCCCTCCGGGACGCCGGCTTCGAGGTGATCTACACGGGCCTCCACCAGACCCCCGAGCAGATCGTGGCCACGGCGATCCAGGAGGACGCCGACGCGATCGGCCTCTCCGTGCTCTCCGGTGCGCACAACTACCTTTTCAAGCGCGTGCTCGAGTTGCTCAAGGAGAAGGGCGCCGACGATGTCGCGGTGTTCGGCGGCGGCATCATTCCGCCCGAGGACGTCGCGGCGCTGAAGGCCATGGGCGTCAAGGAGCTGTTCACGCCGGGCACCTCGACGCAGGACATCATCGGCTTCGTCCGCGAGCACATCCGCGCCGCGGTCTGAGGTCCGGTGGACTTCGAGCTCACGCCCGAGCAGCGGGACATCCGTGCGGCGGCCCGCGACTTCGCCGAGGCGGAGCTCGGTGACAAGATCGCCCCCTACGACGAGCGGCACGAGTTCCCCCGCGAGATCGTGGCCAGGCTCGGCCCGCTCGGCTTCCTCGGCGTCCTGGTCCCGGAGGAATACGGCGGAGCGGGGCTCGACTATGTCTCCTACGCGCTCGTCGTCGAGCAGCTCTGTCGCGGCGACGCGTCGGTCGGCATCACGATGTGGGCGCACAATTCGCTCTGCGCCAACCACCTGGCGCTCTTCGCCTCCGAGGCGCAGAAGCGAACGCTCCTGCCCCGCCTCGCGTCCGGCGAGACGCTGGGCGCGTGGGGGCTCACCGAGCCCGGCTCGGGCTCCGACGCCGCCGCCCTGCGGACGCGCGCCGAGGAGCGGGACGGCGGGTGGGTGCTCAACGGCAGCAAGGCCTTCATCACCAACGCGTCGGTCGCCGGTATCGCCGTCGTCATGGCGCGCACGGATCCCGAGAAGAAGGCCCGGGGCATCAGCGCCTTCGTGCTGGAGAAGGGCACGCCCGGCTTCAGCGCCGGGCGGCCGTACCGGAAGCTCGGCCTGCACGCCTCGGACACGGCCGAGCTGATCCTGGAGGACGCTCGCGTCGACGCCGGGAGCCTCGTCGGCAAGCGCGGGATGGGTTTCGTCCAGTGCCTCCAGGTGCTCGAGGGCGGGCGCATCGCGATGGCGGCGATGGCGGTCGGCATCGCCCAAGCCGCCATCGACCAGGCCGTGAAGTACATGCGGCAGCGCACCGCCTTCGGCAAGACGCTCGCGGAGTTCAACGGGCTGCAGGGCATGATTGCGGACCTCGCGACCGAGGTCGAGGTGGCCCGGCTGCTCACGCTGCGCGCTGCGTGGCTCAAGGATCAGGGTCGGCCGGCGATGCACGCCGCCGCGATGGCGAAGGTCTTCGCGTCGGAGGCGGCGATGCGGGCGGCGACCAAGGCGGTGCAGGTCCACGGGGGCGCCGGTTACATCACCGAGTTCCCCGTCGAACGGATCTTCCGCGACGCGAAGCTCACCGAGATCGGTGAAGGGACGTCGGAGATCCAGCGGATGGTCATCGCGCGCGAGATCCTCCAGCTCTCGTGAGCGATGACCTGATCGTCGTCGACGGGGTCTCCAAGCGCTACGTCACCTCGTCGGGTCCCGTGGACGCGGTCCACAACGTCACGCTCGCCGTCTCCGCCGGAGAGTTCTGCACGCTGCTCGGCCCGTCCGGCTGCGGCAAATCCACTCTCCTCGGCATGCTCGCGGGGCTCGTCACCCCCGACGGCGGCCGCGTCCTCGTGGACGGACGGCCCGTGACGAACCCCGATCCCCGGCGCGTCGCGACGGTCTTCCAGGATCCCGGGCTCTTCCCGTGGCGCACCGCGCTCGAGAACGTGGAGTTCGGACTCGAGGTGCAGGGCGTCGCGCGCGAGCGGCGTCGCGCCGTTGCGACCGGCCTCCTCGGCCCGCTGGGTCTCGCCGAGTTCGCGCGCAAGTATCCGCGCGAGCTGTCGGGCGGCATGCGCCAGCGGGTCGCGATCGGCCGCGCGCTCGCGATCGACACGCCGATCGTCCTGATGGACGAGCCGTTCGGCGCGCTCGACGAGCAGACGCGCGTCCTGATGGGCGAGTGGCTCCTCGAGATCTGGCGGCGCACGCGCAAGACGATCGTCTTCGTGACCCACAGCCTCGGCGAGGCTCTGGCGCTCTCGACGCGCGTCGTCGTGATGACGGCCCGGCCCGGCCGGGTGAAATGCGTGCTCGACCTGCCGATGGCCCACCCCCGCCTCATGGAGTCCGCGGAGCTCGTCGCGCTGCGCGCGAAGCTCTGGAGCGAGATCCGCGACGAGTCCCTCCGCGCGCTGCAATGAGGATCTGGTTGGCCCGCTCCGCGATCTTGATCGCCGCGCTCGGCCTCTGGGAGGCCGTCGCGCGCGGCGCGAATCCGCTACTCTACGTGCCACCGTCGGCCGCGCTGCCGGCGCTCGGCCGACTGCTGACGCTCCAGTCCTATCCCGACCTGCTCGCCGACATGGCGCTGACCCTGCGCGAGATCCTGACGGCGTACGCGCTCGCCCTCACCGCCGGCCTCGCCTGCGGCGCCGCGCTCGGCCTCAACCGGCTCGTCGGTCGCGCCTACGGCCCGCTCCTCGCGGCCCTCTACGCGGTGCCCGCCGTCGTCTGGTACCCGTCGTTGATGCTCTTCTTCGGCCTCGACGCCGCGTCGAAGATCGCCTTCGGCTTTCTCCTGGGCTTCTTTCCGATCGCGCTCGCCGTCCTGGCGGGCGTCCGTCAGGTGAACCCGCACGTCCTCGCCGTCGCGCGCGCCTTCGGCGCGCGGCCGGCGTTCGTGTTCACGCGCGTCATGGTGCCGTCGATGCTCTTCACGCTGGTCGGCGGGCTGCGGACCGGGCTCGCGCTCGCGGTCATCGGCGTCATCGTCGGCGAGATCCTGGGCTCCAAGGCGGGGATGGGCGCCCTCATCAACCACGCCTACGGCCTCTTCCGCACCGCCGATTACGTCGCGCTCGTGCTCGTCACGCTCGTCCTGATCGTCGGCTCCGACGCGCTCGCGGTCCTCGTCGAGCGCCGGGCCCGCCGGTGGACCGAATGACCGCGGAGACCGCGCGCGCGCGGTGGATCCAGGCGGCGAGCGGGCTCGTGCTGCTCTCCGTCTGGGAGGGCGCGTCGCGCGCGGGCTGGGTGGACCCGCTCTTCGTGCCCGCGCCGAGCGCCGTCGCGGGCGCCCTGCGCGAGGTCGGCGGCGCGGCGCTGTCGGGGCTGGGCGAGACGCTCGCCAAGACGGCGGTGGCGTACGCGCTCTCGGTCGCCGTCGGCGTCCCGCTGGGGATCGCCATCGGCTCCGTGCGTGCCCTGCGTCAGGTCCTGAGCCCGTTCGTGACCGCGCTCTACGGCATGCCCAAGATCCTGATCCTGCCGTGGATCGTCCTCCTGCTGGGATTCGGAACCGCGCCGGCCATCGTGTACGGCACGATCCACGGCCTCTTTCCGATCCTGGTCCTCGTCGCCGGGGGGGTTCGCGACGTCGACGAGCACCTGGTGAAGGTCGCCCGCGCCTACGGCGCCTCGACGTGGCAGCTCTACTGGAAGGTGCTGCTGCCGGCGATCGTGCCGACGGTCGTGGCGGGCATGCGGCTCGGCGTCGTCTTCTGCCTGCTCGGCGTGCTCGTCGTGGAGATGTTCGCGGGCGTGCGCGGAATGGGGCACGTGCTCGGCTCGCTCGCCAACGGCTTCCGCGCCGCCGAGCTCTTCGCGGCCACCGCCCTCGTCTCCGCCGCCTCTATCGCGGCGGTTCTCGGCCTCGATCACCTCAGCGAGCGGCTCTCCCACTGGCGGGGCTGAGGCAGATGGGGGGCCATCTCGGGGCCCCCCATCCTTAACGAGGCCGCCAGATGCCGCGCGCGAGAATGGCCTGCCAGATGAGGAAGACCGCGGCTCCGCCGACGATCCAGCCGCCGTGGCCCGACCAGAACCGCCAGAAGTCGGTGTCGAGGGCGTGGCCGTAGACCGGATCGGGCGTGAACGCCAGCGCCAGGACGCACGCGTAGTGGAACGCCCCCAGCCCCAGGAGCCACGCGCGGCCGTTGGGGCCGGTCCCGACGCGGTCGAGGCAGACGGCATAGGCGAGATGGAGCAGCGGCCCCGTCACCAGCGCGGTGGCGTACGACGCGAGCGCGAGCGGCGCGTAGAAGAGCACATAGAGGACGTACGTCCCGTGTCCCGCGCCGGAGGCCACGAACGCGAGCAGCCACAGGAATGCCGACACGGGGACGGTCAGGAGGAAGAAGGCGTAGTCACCGGGCCGCATCGGGGCTCGTGAGGCGCGAGCGACGCACGCGCGCGCGGATATCGGTCACGACATTGTCCTCCAGGTCGATCTCGACCTCGTGGTGTTCGATGGCCCAGTAGCTGACGGTCGCGAGCCAGCCGAAGATCCGTCGCCGCTGCGGAACGACGCGCTCGCCCTGGTAGACGAGCGTCCGCCGACCCGGCGCCCCGAGGCTCTCGTGCTCGTCCACCTCCGGACCACAGACGCGCACCACCTCGTCGTACGTCGTCTGGCCGGGGACGATCTGCCCGAGGGTCTCACGCGAGAGGACGACGCCGGACTCGCGCACGGGCGCGTCCCTCCGCGCCGGCCCGACGTGGAGGCGGCCGATCCAGCGCTTGCTGAACCGCTCGGTCACGACGCGAATCACGACGCCCACGACGTTGCCCAGGACGAAGAAGAGCGTCGGGATCAGGATGGGCGCCCACTGCTGCAGCCCCGAGAAGTAGCCGAACTGCACGCTGAGCGTCTGCGGCACGATCGCGTCCGTCGTGTCGAGGAAAAGCGTCACGGTCTCGGTGGACTCGAGCGTCTCGCTCACCTGGCGGCGCGCGGTGGACGGCGCGAGCTCGTCGATCTTGAGGTGGTCCAGGTCGGTGAAGTTGACGATGAGCTGCGCCGGATCGTCGGCAAGGCGCACGATGCGGTTACGGTGCTCGACGTAGAGCGGGAATACGACGCGCTGCCGCACCTCGTTGAAGCTCAGCGCGAACCGGTGGCGCTCGCCCCAGAGCGTCTGCTCCGTCCACGTGGCCGGCTTGGGCTTCACGAGCCCGCGCGTGACGAGGCTGACCTGCATGAGCCACGCGCGGTTGACCATCCGCGGATTCCACGGGATCCGGATCCACGTGGCGGGCGAGGTGAGTCCGAGCGGGCCCGACTCGCGCACGACGGTGACGAAGGGAGCGCCGCCCGGCAACGGCTCGGGCGGCACGTTCGCGTCCATCTGGTAGAGCGCCTGGGCGAAGAGCCGGGCGCGCCCCTCTCCGACGACCGTATAGCCCCGCTGGGTCACGTAGGCCGTCAGCGCGGGGTCGGGCGCGCCCGCCCCCTTGTCCGGAACCACCTCGCTCGGCCAGAGCAGGTAGAGATCCTGCTCGACCGTGGCGGGGCTGCGCGTCGGCGGCACGACGAGGCTCCAGAGCACGTCCACCGGGATCGGGCCGAGCGCCGGTGTCACGCTGGCGCGCACGAAGAGCGGACCGATCGTGAACTCCGGATTCGGCTTCGACGCGATGAAGACCTGCGCGTCGGCGTCCGCCGCGGAGAGCAGCGCCAGGACGGCCGCCAGCACGAGGGGTCTCACACTCGAACCGGCACGAACTCCCGCGAGACGTGCTCGTCGAGGGGCAGCTTCTTCTTGATCAGGCCGTACTCGAGGAGCGTCTCCTGCATCGCGGCGAGCGCCTCCATGTTCGGCGTACCGTCCACGGGAAGGAGCGGCCCCGAGATCTTGTGCGCGGCGAGCACCGCCTCGGGGCTCCAGCCGAGCGTCTTGGCGCAGAGGTCGGCGGCCTCCCTCGGGTTCTCGCGCATCAGCCGGAGCGCGCGGAACATCGCGTGCATCGCCTTGCGGATCGCGTCGGGGCTCTTCCTGATGCCGTCCTCGGAGGCGTACTGGATCTGGCTGATCCACTTCGGCGTGACCGCGTCCAGACGCATCAGCACGCGCGACTTGCCGCCGAGCTCGGTCACCGCGCCCCCGTCGCCCCAGACGTACGCGGCGATCTCCTTGCGCGCGAGCGCGGCGAGCTGGGCGTCGAGACCGCCCAGGCCGACGATCTTGACGTCGCGCTCCGGGTCCCAGCCTTCCTTCCTGGCCACCATCCGCGCGAAGACCCAGGTCGTGGCGCCCACCCGGGTGACACCGATCGCCTTGCCCTTGAGGTCGGCGAGCCCCTTCACGTCCGTCGCGACGTTGAGCGTGAAGTGGTTGCCCTCGGTGTGCGTCGCGACCAGCTTGACCGCCGCGCCCGCCTCACGAAACACGAAGATGTCCGTCGAGCCCGAGACGCCGACGAGGACCTCGCCCGCGACGACGGCCTTGAGGAGGTCCGGCCCGCCGCGGAACGGGATGAACTCGGCGTTGAGCCCCTCGGCTTTGAAGAAGCCCTTCTCCTGCGCGATGATCACCGGCGCGGCCATGGAGTAGTCGCCGAGGACGGCGGTGCCGATCTTCACGGCCTGCGCGCGGGCCGATCTCGGCGCGAGCCCCGCGGCGACGACGGCGGCGGACGCGACGAGGAAGCGACGACGACTCGGTGCGGTCATTCCGGCCTCCCGGTCAGGCTCCGCGGTGCGGGCGCTGTGGTAGTTTTACCCCGTGCGATCGTACACCGAGAGCCGAGGTACCCACCACTCCGACCGCGCCGCGCGCCGCATCGCATGAGCGGGGCGCCGGTCACGTACGCCGCGCGCGACGGCGTCGCGTGGATCACCCTGAACCGTCCCGCGGTGCTGAACGCGCTCGACACCGGGCTGGTCGCGGCGCTCGCCGACCACGCCGAGCAGGCCGCGACGGACCCGAACGTGACCGTCGTGATCGTTCGCGGCGGCGGGCGCGCCTTCTGCTCGGGGATGGACCGCACCGCGCTCGCGGCGGGCACGATCGGCGAGCCCTTCTACCGTCACTGGATCCGCGCCCTGAATCGCCTCGAGGACATGCCGAAGGTGTCGGCGGCGGTGCTCCACGGCTACTCGATCGGCGGCGGGCTCCAGCTGGCCCTCGCCTGCGACCTGCGCGTCGCCACGACCGACGCGGTCATCGGGCTCGGCGCCAGCCGGCACGGGATCATTCCGGACGGGGCGGTGCTGCGCCTCGCGCGCGTCGTCGGGCTCGGCCGCGCCAACGAGCTCGCCCTGCTGAACGACGATATCCCGCCCGTGGAGGCACGGGCGATCGGTCTCGTGACGTGGGTCTGCGCGCCCGCCGAGGTGGACGCGACCGTCGCGCGGCTCATCGACAAGCTCCGCACGGCGTCGCCGACCGCGAACGCGGCGACCAAGCGGCTGCTCCACGAGTCCTTCCACAGGGATCCGCGCGCGTTGATCGAGGACGTGGTGCAGACGCAGAACGAGTGCATGGCGTCGTGGGAGACGGCGGAGGCGAACCGCGCCTGGCAGGAGAAGCGCGAGGCCGTGTACCACCCCCGCCCGCGCTGATGGCCGACGACGTCATCCTGGCGACGCGCGGGCTCCGGAAGGAGTTCCGCGGCTTCGTCGCCGTCAACGACGTCGACCTGACGATCCGCCGCGGGACGATCCACGCGCTGATCGGCCCCAACGGCGCGGGGAAGACGACCTGCTTCAACCTCCTGACGCACTTCATCGCGCCGACCCGGGGGCGCATCACCTTCAAGGGGCGCGACATCACCGGTAGCCGTCCCGCGGACATCGCGCGCCTGGGCCTCGCGCGCTCCTTCCAGATCTCCGCCGTGTTCCCGCACCTCACGGTGCTGGAGAACGTGCGGATCGCGCTGCAGCGCGCGCGGGGCCGCTCCTTCGACTTCTGGCGCTCGGCCCGCGTCCTCGACGCGCTCAACGAGCGGGCGCTCGAGCTGATCTCGGCGGTCGGCCTCACCGAGTTCGCGCGAGCGACCGCGGGGGAGCTGCCCTACGGCCGCAAGCGCGCGCTGGAGATCGCGACGACGCTGGCCCTCGATCCGGAGATGATGCTGCTCGACGAGCCCACCGCGGGAATGGCCCACGAGGACGTCGAGCGCATCTCGGCGCTCATCAAGCGGGTCGCCGCCGACCGCACGGTGCTGATGGTCGAGCACAACCTGTCCGTCGTGCAGGACCTCTCGGACACGATCACGGTGCTCGCGCGCGGCGAGATCCTCGCGGAGGGCGACTACGCCTCGGTGTCGCGCAACCCGGACGTGGTCGAGGCGTACATGGGCAAGGGGCATGCCTGAGCCGCTGCTCGCGGTCCGCGACCTGCACGCGTGGTACGGCGAGTCTCACATCCTCCACGGTGTGGATTTCGACGTCCGGGCGGGCGAGGTGGTCACGCTGCTCGGCCGCAACGGCGCCGGCAAGACGACGACGCTGAAGTCGGTGATGGGGATCGTGGCCCGGCGTCGGGGCTCGATCGCGCTCGAGAGCCGGGAGCTCATCGGCCTGCCCTCCAACCGGATCGCGCGCCTCGGGATCGCCTTCTGTCCCGAGGAGCGCGGTATCTTCGCGAGCCTGAGCGTCGAGGAGAATCTCCTGCTGCCCCCGGCGGTGCGGCCGGGCGGCCTCGGCGTCGACGCGATCTACGAGCTCTTCCCGAATCTCCGCGCGCACCTGAAGAGCCAGGGCACGACCCTCTCGGGCGGCGAGCAGCAGATGCTGGCGATCGGGCGGATCCTCCGCACCGGCGCCCGGCTGCTGCTCCTCGACGAGCCGACGGAGGGGCTGGCGCCGGTCATCGTCCAGCAGATCGGCGCCACGATCGGACGGCTCAAGACGGCGGGCTTCACCATCCTGCTCGTCGAGCAGAATTTCAGATTCGCCTCCACGGTCGCCGACCGGCACTACGTCATGGAGCACGGCCGCGTCGTCGACCTGATCCCGAACGCGGAGCTCGAGGCCAGCATGGGCAAGCTCCACGAATACCTCGGGGTATAATCGCCGCCCCGAACCGTGCCAAAGACGAAAGGAGCAGCGAGACCATGATCAGGAGGACGCGCATCACGCTCGCGGCGCTCGCCGCGCTTCTCTGGGCCGCCGTCCCCGCGCACGCGCAGATCTCCGACGGCATCGTCAAGATCGGCGTGCTCAACGACCAGTCGGGGCTCTACGCCGACCTCGCCGGGCAGGGCTCGGTGGTTGCCGCCAAGATGGCCGTCGAGGATTTCGGCGCCGAGAAGAAGGGGCTCAAGGTCGAGGTCGTCTTCGCCGACCACCAGAACAAGGCCGACGTCGGCTCGCAGATCGCCCGGCAGTGGTACGACACCGACAAGGTGGACCTGATCCTCGACGTCCCTAACTCGGGCGTGGCGCTCGCGGTGAGCCAGATCACGCGCGACAAGGCCAAGGCCTTCATCGTGTCGTCGGCCGCCAGCTCGGACCTGACGGGCAAAGCGTGCTCGCCGAACACGATCCACTGGACATACGACACCTGGGCGCTCGCGAACGGCACCGGGAACGCCGTCGTCAAGACCGGCGGCGACTCGTGGTTCTTCATCACCGCGGACTACGCCTTCGGCCACGCGCTCGAGCGTGACGTCGAGGCCGTGGTGCTCAAGAGCGGCGGCAAGGTGCTGGGCAAGGTCCGGCACCCGCTCAGCACGCAGGACTTCTCGTCGTTCCTGCTCCAGGCGCAGGCGTCAAAGGCCAAGGTCATCGGCCTCGCCAACGCCGGCGCCGACACGACGAACGCGATCAAGCAGGGCGCCGAGTTCGGCATCGTGAAGGGCGGCCAGACCTTCGCCGGGCTGCTCGTCTTCCTCACGGACGTGCACGCGCTCGGGCTCGCGACCGCGCAGGGGCTGACCTTCACCGAGACCTTCTACTGGGACCTGAACGAGAAGACACGGGCGTTCGCCAAGCGCTTCGCCGAGCGCAACCGCGGCATCCATCCCACGATGATCCATGCCGGCGCCTACGCGGGCACGCTGCACTACCTCAAGGCCGTCGACGCGCTGAAGAGCGACGACGGCACCAAGGTCATCGCCAAGATGAAGGAGCTGCCGACGGACGACCCGCTCTTCGGCAAGGGCGTCATCCGCGCCGACGGCCGGAAAATCCACCCGGCATACCTCGTCGAGGTGAAGAAGCCGTCGGAGTCGAAGTACCCCTGGGACTACTACAAGATCCGCGCGACGATCCCGGCCGAGCAGGCGTTCCGGCCGCTGGACCAGGGAGACTGTCCGCTCGTGAAGAAGTAGTCGCGTCCGTGCCGACGCAGGCGCTGTTCGGGCAGCTCCTGCTCGGGCTGATCAACGGCGCCTTCTACGCGCTGCTCAGCCTCGGGCTCTCGGTCATCTTCGGGCTGCTCAACATCATCAACTTCACGCACGGCGCCCAGTACATGATGGGTGCCTTCGTCGCGTACTTCCTGCTGCAGTGGGCCGGCCTCGGCTACTGGGGGGCCCTCGTCGTCGCGCCGCTCGTCGTCGGGCTCTTCGGCGTCGTGCTCGAGCGGACGATGCTCCAGCGTCTCTACCGTCTCGACCACCTCTATGGCCTGCTGCTCACGTTCGGCTTCGCGCTGATCATCCAGGGGCTCTTCCGTCACCAGTACGGCTCG
>Ga0137381_10002474_pt1 | contig 12869 bp, 15 predicted proteins | sample SagtaG_16_FD_104808 | JGI IMG/M metagenome (GOLD analysis project Ga0137381, IMG submission 104808) | Vadose zone soil microbial communities from Sagehorn Ranch, Mendocino, California, USA - Sage2_L_115_16 metaG | ecosystem: Environmental > Terrestrial > Soil > Vadose zone | place: USA... | reverse complement strand
TCTCCTTCCTTTTGTCTAACCATTCCGTAACCCAGTTACTCGCTGGGTACTTCCTGGGTTAAATACTTCACTTTGGTAACTGAGTTACAGAGGTGAAGCGAGAAGATGAGCTGTTGCTGCTGTGGATGTTGCGGACCCGGATGTTGCACAAGTGAGCACCCAACCGGCCAACCAGAAAAGAAGTGAACCGCGAGGAGGGAGCAATAGTTTTTTTCAATCCCTTCTTTTTCCATTGAGTGTGACACAAACTCATCGAGATGCGCTTCGCTACTTGTCGCATTCGCTCAGCGCTCCGATTATCGCAACACCTGTCTTCGTCGTATTAGCTCTGCTTGAATCGGCAACTATTCTTTCAGCGATTCTGTCCGTTGTCTTTGCTACGATAGTGCCCATAGTTGCGATCATAGGGTTTGCGAGGTCGCAAGGATTGGACTATGATATTCCCGAGAAACGTTCCCGTGCAAGACCCTTCGGGATCGCGATACTCAGCTACCTCGCAGGATTTGCAGTGCTCGTGATGATCAGAGCGCCCATTCTGCTCGGCGGTCTAATGCTGGCGTACTTCATCAATACATCCGCCTTTTTTCTGATAACACTCACTTGGAAGATAAGCGTCCACGCGGCGGGGATCACAGGGCCCCTCAGTTTCCTAGTGTTCAAGCTTGGTCCCGCATGGGGCCTTCTCTACTTACTTGTGATACCAGTGGGGCTGATCAGAGTTCGGCTGGGACAGCACACGTCGCTTCAAGTATTGGCGGGTGCAGTCCTGAGTGCCGGACTCACCTGGACCCAGATAATCTTCCTAGTTCCATTTATCTCCAACATGATTGCTATCTGATCGACCTGAAAATTGGGCTTGAAACCGTACTCCTGATCCCGGTCTCAGGCAAGGAGATGTAATCGCACCGCGATGCGATGATGTTAGGAGGGTGTACTAAGGGTCACGCGGAACTCTATCGACGTGCTGTTTTCGAAACTCTCAGGGAGACCAGGCGACTGTAAACTGGTTGATTGTTCCGCCTGTGTTTGAGGCTGTGTAGGTGAGGCAATAGATGTAGGCTCCTGCAGCACTAAAACTTACAGCTGTTCCCGAAACCAGTGGCGTAATGGTGGCGCCGCATCCGCTCCCGTCTGCAGCAATTCCTAGTTCGGCAGTGAGGATCCCAGAGCTCTTGACGATGGTGAATGTAGGTGTACTGCTCCCGTCACGGTTTACAGTAAAAGCAGCGACTGTGGAAGTTCCTGATACACAGTTGGCAATTAGCGTCCCGGTTCCCGCGGGGGGAGTGTTTTGGATATTGAGAGTTGCACAGTTCTGGTGGGTCGCGAAGGTTAACGTTGGCACGGTAACTGCTGGGAAAACCTGGGATACCGTTGCGTAGACTATAACGCTAACACTCGCGGAGATACAAGCGACGACCAAGAGAAGATAGACTCTTCGACTAAGTTTCATGATCCTAACAATGAGACCCTTGGCTCAATTAAACATACCTTAGCAGAGTGGGAAGACGGAAGCCCTTGGACATTCGATAGTCGAATGGATTGTCCATGGAACTCTTAAACGGAGCTGAGAACTGACAGAACCCACCGGGGTTCTATGGAGCATAATCGGCTGGGATCCACGGGACTGCAGGTATCTCGTATCTGCCTCGGTACAATGTCCTTCGGCAATTCCGAAGAGTGGATGATTGAGATCGATAAAGCAAGGCCGATAGTGAAGCGCGCTCTTGACCTTGGCGTGAATTTCTTCGACACGGCCAACGTGTATTCGGCCGGAGGGTCCGAGGAGATTGTCGGAGAACTCCTTAAGGATCATAGAGAGGATGTTGTGATCGCGACGAAGGTCAGACTCAGTACTGGTGAGGGACCGAACAAGGAGGGCCTCTCCAGATACCACATAATGGATCAAGTGAAGAAGTCTCTCAAGCGGCTCCAGACAGACAGGCTCGATCTCTATCAGATTCACCGCTGGGACTATTCCACCCCCATAGAAGAGACGCTTGTCACACTGAACGATCTAGTTCGGCAAGGAATGGTCAACTACATCGGCGCTTCGAGTATGTTTGCCTGGCAGTTCACGAAAGCACTCTACACAAGCGACCGATTGGGCATAGCCCGTTTCGTCTCCATGCAGAACCACTACAACCTCTGCTATCGAGAAGAAGAGCGAGAAATGATTCCTCTCTGCAAAGAGAGGAAAATTGGTCTACTGCCGTGGAGTCCCCTCGCGAGAGGCTTCCTCACCGGGAGATACAAGCGAGGAAAGGCGGCTGACAGTCCAAGATACCGGACTGACAAGTACTTTGCAGAGAGATTCTTCCAGCCAGAAGATTTTGATGTTGTCGAGAGAGTTGAAGAGGTTGCGAAGGAGAAGGGAGTAACTCCCTCCCAGATCGCCCTGGCTTGGCTTTTACACAAAGGCGTCTGTGCTCCGATAATTGGAGCCACAAGAGTCGACCACGTAGAGGAGGCGGTTAGCTCGCTCGACGTCAAGCTCTCAACGGATGATATGAAGAGGCTCGAAGAGAAGTACAAACCTCATCGAATAATCGGGCCCCTTCCAATACCGGAGACCAGTATCGACCAAATACACTATTATTGAATAATGGAGACTTCTTTCAAGGTCGCTACAATGTCCTGGACGAGACCCTGGAAGTCTTGGTATATCGCCGGGTTTTCAGCATAGCGTTCGAACATGAGATACAGCCCTTCCACAGCCGGATAATAGTTTGGGTTGGGTTTGATTCCCTTCTTCTCAACATTGGGAAAGACAGGCCTCGCCAGAAAATCTCTCACGCTGAAATAAGCCAGCAGATCGACAACCGTGTGAGCAATCTCAAGGTTGAGCTTGGCTTCTCTTAGAGCCTCGACGAGACTTCGTCTGGGAGTAATAAGCTCCGACAGTTCATGGGCAAGGAACTTCTTCTGAACCTCAATGTCTGGAAAGGGAGCGAAGCCTATGCAATCATTCCAGCCGAATCCACCATAGAGCGAGTCTATGAAGTGAACGCGAATCCTGTCCGTCGTCCACGGACGCTTTGCTAGCGAGGAGAGAAGTGTTAGTACCTGGTCGCTTATCGGGAACCATTCGGACTCAAACTTCTCCTTGTACGTCTCAAGGTGGGGTCTAGTCTCTCGCCAAATCTCCTCAAATCCAAAGTCTCGTCTTCGTCGGACATCCTGGAACAGATCCACGATTCCACTCTTTGTCGATAGTGCCTCAAGGCCTCCCAACGGGCTTCTCTTCATAAGACCGGTGGCGAACTCGTACCATTCAAGATCGGATGGGAAGGGCCTCAGCTTCTGAAGCTGTAGGCGAAGCTCCTCGTGTCGAAGGCGAGAATTCCGGCTCTCGTAGGTCTTGTTATCTAGGATTCCAGTCGCCAGTTCTGCAGGCATGAGCTCACGGTAGAGGACTGATATGTGGCAGAACTCGTTCACGGCCTTGCTGACAGCAAACTCGATGTTGGGTATCAAACCGGAACGACCTCGAATCCGACCTGCTCATCCAGTTCGGGTCCCACTTAGTCCGCACAGGACCCTGAAAGTACTACAATAATACACGCAATGGGTTCTGGTTTCGTTAGAGTGATATCTGGCTCTCAGTATCTACGCTCTAAATTCTCGAAGGTGAACGGGGTCCCAGCCTACGACTTCAGGGATATCGTGACGCCGGAGTAGCTTTCCTCCATGCTCTGCACGGAGACGCTGCATGATTTTCTTATGGACATACTCTGGCACGTCGCTCATAACTGAGGACCTGCGAGCCTCGAAACCTCTAATCTCCTCATCCGCGTTAACATCAGTCCAGTAATCACCCGCCGAAATTACAAATCTCGGACGAATCAGCTTGCGAAGCCCAAACTCTGCCTCATTGAACCGCTTCAAGGGATAGCCCATCTCGGCTCTGAGCTCCAGGTACCTCTGCCTAGCACTGTAACCCTCGGCATCGCCAGCTTCCGAGATCAATATGTTTCTCGTGACCCGACCCGCTTCATGAATGACCTTGACCCAGTTCTCCACCAAGTGCAGGACATGGATCATGATGGAACCGTCGAACGATTCGTCTCTAAAGGGCAAGTGATGAGCGTCAGCTTGAACCAGATTTCGTACGCCTTTTTCTCGGGCTTGAGCCATCATCGATAGTGAGACGTCGACTCCCAACACGGTGAATCCTGCGTCTTCGAAAAATTTGGCGAATCGTCCAGTCCCTGTTCCAACATCGAGAATGTTTCGACAATCCTTGAACGCGTTTCTCATAGCATCGAGAATGTTCTTCATCACGGGAGCCGGGACCCCGGCCCACCTGGTCGCATCATAGATCTTCGCGACGCTATCGTACGACACACCCATGCTAACGAGACCATCCGACCACGGAATCAGATCGGGATGAACTGAGATTTTGGATGACTTTTAATTTGCTCGCCTGGTTCTCATAGATACCGGTTTGGGCAAGGCCACTTGAACAGTCAATACCACTCGATACGCTAAGGTTGTCTGGTGTATGTGCACCGACTCGATTAGCTAGGGGTGAGGAAGTGTGGATGAAAATCGTCCAAGCGACACTGTCTCTGACACTCGCAATATCCGGTCTATTGGGAGTCCAGATACTCATAGACGACAAGTGGCTCTGGGCCGCGGCACCATCACATGCATATGGACTCATTGGATTCGTATCGATCGACATGATATTGCTGGTGGCTGCGCTGATGAGAGTGGGTTTGGCAACCGTGAGTGCAGCGTTGATGGCCGTGGCGCAGTTTGCAGCGATGCTTGCCGACGTGGTCGTGGGCCAACCAGAAGGCGTTCCATCCGTCGCCTTCAGAAACTATCTTCTCGGGGACACCGCATACCTGGGTCTGTTATTCATCCAGATTGCGATATTGAGCGTCGCGATAGCAGGATTGACAATTCCACTACTCCATAGGCACAGTCGTCTGGCCGCCTTCTTGCATGTACACCTGAACTGAAGGTTCGATCAGGTCGGGTATCGGAAAGACGGAGAAGTTTGGGTCATGGAGCCGAGCGTATGATCCCGGGGCCTCAACTCGATGGAGATCTTTCTGGGAACTAGTTCTTGAAGAGGCGTGCTATAGTTAGACCTGCGAATAGCGCTGTGAAGGCCGCGAGCCCGTAGGCGAATCCTGCAAGGATACTACCAGCGGCGACGGTTGTGTAGGCGTGGAAGACTAGGTAGAACCACCCTGTAAGGGTGATAGCTTGGATGGCGGTGGGACCGAGACTGGTCTTGATCTGCTTTGTGTATGCTCCAGACGCAGAGGCGGACATTGCGCTTGCTAGGGCTGACCTCCCCTCGTCAAGTGCCGTCTCGAAATCACGCCGGTACGTCTCCAGCTGTTCCACTTGTTCGCTGCTGCGCTGTGCAGGATCATTTGGCAGCTGTGAAAGATAGTGCTCGAATAGGAGACCCGCGTTCAGAAACTTTGCCGCCTCCTCATCGAGGTCCGCGTTCTCAAGCTCCAGCCACACGTCCAGCGTAGTATCCTCGGTGTCAGTGAACTGAATGACCCTCTGGTTGAGCAGATTGAGATCCTTTTGCGTGGGCTCGTCGCTCGGGGTCCAAGCGGGTTTGTTTGATGTTGCCGATGACATGTTAGTCTCTCGACATGGAGCGGCGTAACATATTTGATCTGTAACCTGAAGGAGGTTCCCGAATGAACATGAGGTGGTTCAAAGAATCTCCTCGCATCCATGTACTATCGCCTACATTACGAGCGGTGTTGACATATTTCGAGGGCGCCGTTCTATGAGCCGTGTACCGATGTTCAAGGCCTAGGCCGAAGATCCTTCGTGGTTTGATGGGATACCTTATTAAGGTACTATCGCTGTAGGAGATTAGCCCTTGAGCACGACCAAACCCGCGTTGCAAATCCTAGAGATCTCGCTACTCGTTGTACTGGCCATTCCAATGTTTTCGCCGACTCATACATTCTACCCAACTGCTCATGCATCAACCAAGACCATTTCTCTAGTCGGCAACCTCGTAGGCTACTACTATTACTGGAATTCCACAAACCCAACGATTGCCGTCACTCAGGGTGACAGCATCACGCTGGCCCTTTCCAGCTCAGACGGAGCACCTCATAGATTCTTGCTCGATTTTGACGGTGACGGCGTTTCCGATACGACCGACTGTCCTTCCACCGACCCATGCTCCTCATCCTTCACGACCATCGCAACAATCAGTTTCACAGCGAACACTGTCGGGACCTACATGTACTACTGCACAATTCATTACCCCTACATGGCAGGACATTTCAACATCCAAGCAGCACCGGCACCTGGCTTTTCTATTGAAGCAAATCCAACTTCACTATCATTCCAGCAGGGCTCGTCCGGGACATCAATCATAGCACTGACAAGCTTGAACGGTTTCTCGGGCTCTCTAGCCCTATCGGGTTCAGCTTCTCCCTTGGGACCGACCGTCTCGTTTAGCTCCGCGTCGGTCACTCTTTCGTCCGGGGGAACGGCGACATCAAATATGACAGTGTCAGCTACTGAAGGACTCTACGGCTCCGTCGCAAGCGGTAACTATTCCGTCAACGTAACGGCGACCAGCGGGTCTCTATCCCGCTCGGCGACCGTCCAGGTAACAGTAGGCTCGTCCGACTCGTCACCCTCGGGAGCATTGAACCTTCCATTGACCCTGTTGGTAGGTGTTGCAGTCGTCATCATGGCTGTAGTCGCAGTGACGGTTCTCCTTGTGAGAAGAAAAACTGCTAAGTGACCTTCCCAGGCGACGTAAACCGGACCGGAAACACCTGACCTAGAGCTCCACAGAAATCTGAGCGGGGATTTTGTTTGCGCCCATAATTAGCCAGTCCGGAACTTCCAAGCCTCCCCTCTCCAGTGTTCCTCTATGGGATTTCCAGTACGACTGCCGTATATCCCAGTCTTTCAGAAGCTCCCTCGCTGCAGTGGAACGAATCACGAGTCCGCTCCTCAATCTGGCCCTCATTGGTCTCTTGAATCCTGCTAGCCTGAGATATTCTAGAACCAGCCTTGGAGGTGGGGAAAACCATTCCGTTGGCGGAGTCTCGGTCCATCTTGGGTCGCTATCAGCCTCGATGAGTCGTCTTTGTCTCGCGTTCCTTGGTTTGGGCGATAGGAACGAGTGAATTGTGGTTCCTCCCGCTTTGAGCACTCGATATGACTCGACGAAGAAACCGCGCATACTCTTGGAGTCTATTTCAGGGAGGAATTCGCTGGAGATAATAGCGTCGTATTTCGAGTTCTGCTGATTTCTCAACCACGCCTGGTAGTCGCTGACGATAACCTTGATCGCCAAGTTCTTTCCGAGGCTAGCAAGGTTCGATAGTAGTTCGGTTTGGGCTTGAGAGTAGGATCCCCTGAATCTATCCACGCCAATGATCTGGCATCGAGGGAGCCTTTCGGCCAGAGGAATCGTAAGTTGTCCCTTGCCGCATCCAATCTCAACGATGACGCCTCTCTGCTTCGGCAGCATTCGAGAGAAAAGCTCTGCAAGTCGGGCGTACTGTCCGTTCCACGCGGCTCCAAGCTCATTCGGGTCCGAAATGGGACTAATCCTCACCGACGTAGACCACCAAGCTAGCAGAATACATGTTCACTTCTTTCCGACAGCTAGCAAATGATCGCTTATCCCAAGCATTGATGGTTCCAACTCTGTCCGATCCAAGATGCCCATCAATCGCGCTTTTAGCGCTGGATCTCTCCACATTTGGTCGAATCTCGGCAACAGCCAGGCGAAACCGGTGACGCCATAGACTTTGACCGATTTGAATTTGGCCTGATTCATCTCAGCTTCAAGCTCCTTAGGGTGATGAAAGAAGGAGGTTGTGAAGTACTCGGGCTTGTTCGAGGGGTTCCTGTGTTGGCCGTTCTTGAGATCCTGTATGATTATCTTCATGAATTCTGTGTCTCGGATGAATCCTCTGAGAGAACCATCGAGGGCTGACGTGAATCTGGAGATAGCTGCTGCAAACAGCAAGCCGCCCGGTTTCAGTACGCGACGGGCTTCTGAGAGCGCCTTGAGACGCTCATTCTTTCGCACAAGATGGTACAATGGTCCAAATAGCAGAACAATGTTGGCAGAGTCGCCATCGAAATCGAGCCTGCGCGCATCTCCCAGATTGATGCTAGAGAGTTGGTTCTTTGATTTCCTCTGGAATTCCCGTGCCTGTCGAATGTGCAATGGCAAAATGTCGACAAGATGTACTGAATGACCCATCTCTGACAACCAGAATGAGTACCTGCCTGGCCCTCCTCCCACATCGAGCATCGTGGCAGGCCTGCTAGGAAGATAGCGCGAGAGGATTCGCTTCGTCCTCTCGAACTCAAGGTTCGAAGTGCCTCTGAGAAGTCTATCTCTTTCCACACCCGCGTTGTAATGTGCACGAAACCCCGAGTCAAGACCCGGACCGTCCCTCTGCCCTATAGACTTCGAAGCTTTCAAACTGTCAAGTGATCTGCAGGGCATGGTTCTATTTCTAATATCCTCGACACGTTAGGTTGACCTATCGTGAACGTCGCCGTCTAGATTCTGCTAAACCTATAGGTCTCGCGGATCATGGATGAGTTCAATGATTCACGCGGACAGGACTACGTCAAGCCTATCCACAGAAGAGGGGTTCCTCACCCCTAAACCGCCTTTCGACTTTGCCAAGTCTCTAGACTTCCTCGGCGCCTTTACACCGATGAGGGACGATCACCAGATCGAAGAGCAGTCACTGACCAGAGCAGTCGCTGTTGGCGGGCAGACCGTCGTCTTTAGGATCAGATCGACGGGTCTCATCAAGAACCCGCGGCTCAAGTATACTCTCTATTCGGAGAGACCGTTATCGTCGGGCATTCGCGACGCTGTCATAGATCGTATTGGTTTCTTCCTGAGTCTCTCTGATGATCTGGAATCATTCTACAGAATCGGCTATGGGGACGTGGACTTTGCGCCAGTCCTGCAGAAGTACTACGGCCTCCACCACGTGAAGTTCATCACCCCCTTCGAATCTGCCACATGGGCCGTTCTGTCCCAACGATATCCGATGGGCGCGGCCCAGAAAGTCAAGCAGGCGATCATGGAGAAGTTTGGGACCAGCTTGGAGCTTGAGCACCGATTGTATCGTGCCTTTCCTGAGCCATCCCGACTGACTCAGGCCAGCGAAGATGAGTTGATGCCTTTGGTCCGGAACAAGAGGCGGGTCGAGTTCTTGATGGGAGTTGTGAAGGCTTTCAGCGAGATTGATGAGCGGTTCCTTCGAACCGCCAAGTATGATGAGGTGGAGCGTTGGTTGAACAGGATCAACGGTATCGGCGGCTGGTCTTCAAAGCTGATAATGCTTCGCGGCCTGGGACGGATGGAGAAACTGGCTGTCGAGAGACGGCTATTGAAGGCCACGTCCACGGTCTACGGGCAGGGTAAGCCTCTCTCCCAAGCAAGGTTTGACCAGATCGCCGAGAAGTATGGTCCGTGGAAGGGATACTGGGCCTACTACCTACGAGCATCCAGCAGCATGTCCAGCGTGAAATGAGAACTGGAATGAAACTCGTTTTCATCTACGGACCGCCAGCTTGCGGAAAGCTGACAGTTGCTACGGAACTCGCGAAGCTAACTGGTTTCAGACTCTTCCACAACCATGTTTCCATCCAGTTCGTCCAATCCCTGTTCGAGTTTGGAACCAGGCCTTTCTGGCGCCTCATAGACAAGTATCGAGCAGAGATGATTGAAGAAGCAGCGAAGGAAGGGGTGGACACCATATTCACTTTTGTCTACGGGAAGACGACTGATGACCCATTCGTCAGAAGAATCATCCGAAAGGTAAATTCACACGGCGGGAAGGTATGCTTTGTCCGCCTACGATGCGACAGGGACGAACTAGAAAGACGCGTCGGCAGCAAAGCTCGCAAATCACTTGGGAAGATAGCCACCAAGAGACTGCTGAACAATGTGTTCAAGAGATTCGACCTTGATTCGGAGGTGCCGTTTCAGCGAAGCCTGACGGTCGACACGGGGACCCAGTCGCCTAGAAAGGCGGCGAAGACGATAGCCGAACATTACGGTCTTCGAGCCATGAAGAGACGATAAAATCACAAACTCCCCACTAAGTTGAAAAGCTCTCAGCGCTCTAGTCATCTCTGGCTACTCTGTGACATACCTGCTGCGCACCATAACAATTCTCGTCCTACTCTACGCTCTCGCATGGATGGGTTTTGCGAGGATTGGGCCAGCAGAACGGACTCCAACCCAAACAGTGACGACCCCAAGCGTTCCCATTCAGACGGATGATGGTCTAGACCCGGTAAATCTGATCTTTACCGGCTACGCCCCATCTTGGTGGATTGCAGCAAACATCGCGGGCTGGAGCGATTCAGCCTACTGTTCGGGACCGAAAACACTCAACGACCACGAATACAACTACACACTCGAACATCCTGACCTAAACGGGATCCCATGCTACGGCCCTCGAGACCATGTCCGGGTCTGGGACATGGGATACAGCCCCGTCTTCGGAGAGTGGAGCATAGGCTCAGCCCACCACGAGCGCACGGTCTGCAATCCTAACTGCCACCATGTGGTCGACAGTTGGGATAGAGCTGAGGCCGACGTCCGCGCCTCCTTTCTAGGAGGATCCGCAACCTTGTCAGTCTCCAACTACTCGCTCGCGAATCCTGGGTACTACCAGGGCGTCTTCAACGATGGAAACGCGACAATGATCCAGCTCAAACCACCCCCAACACAATACCCGGTAGTCTTCAACGAAAACGGACTGGGCAATCAGACATCCTGGTCTGTTACGCTCAACGGAACGACCCTGACCTCTCAGAGGCCTGACATTGTATTTGAGGAGCCAAACGGCACGTATCTCTTCACCATGAACGCTCCTTTAGGATTCAACGTATCGCCTTCTCAAGGAACGCTCACGATCGACGGGAGAGGGACGAGTGAGAATATTCGCTTCAGAACGCCGTGGATAACCTCCACTGCAACCGTCGATTCTAGCGGCCGAACGGTTTCAATAGAATTTACCGGAAACGCTACTGTCCTAACATCATCCGTTCTCTTGTCCACTGACGGTGGCACCACCGTCAGCTTCTCAGCCACGGAGATTGGACCTATCGGGGTCCTCAACGTTACAATACCTAAGTCAGCCGTACCTTCGGGTCCGTCGGCCCTTGTCTATGTTGACGGAGTACGCGGTAACGATGTGAAAATACAGGACGATGAGGACAACTACTATCTCTACTTCCTTCTACCCTATGGAACGCACTCTGTCCAGCTCCAATTTGCTCGACCACCCACTCTCTACTGGAACTATATTGCCGGCGGAGCGTTGGCAAGTGGTATTCTAATGGTCCTATTCCTCGCGTTCAGATTGAAGCCTAGAAGAAGGGCAAGGCCGACGCCAACACCAGTTCGACGCACACTAGCAAGTTCCATAACCCTTAACAATCGATCCTTCCTGAATTGGATTCTGTTCACTCCTTGGCATCCCCAAGACAACTTAGAGCTCGGCGTCTTACCGGAGGCCTTCTACTCCTAGCCCTGTTCTCCATGATCAGTTTTCCGGGGCGTGGCGCGATAGTACCATCTGTCACATCCCCGAGTGACTCTCTCCTCTTCACCGTTAACCCCGACAGGAGCGTGGGCGTTGGCTGGAACACCACTACAATTTTGACGATTCCCCAAAACATCAGCATGCTCTTCCCACAAGGCTATGCAATCCAATCCTCGTCCAGCTTCTCACAACAGGCCAGCGCCGTGGTCGAAACCACGAATCTGCAGTATCAGCTACCTCCTCAAATTTACACTCAAGTTCCTTACAGCCTAGTAGACTCGATCAGCCTCACGGCCACCCAGTCAGGCATGTCGGGCCAGGGGAGTCTGACGATCACTACAGGCCTTCCTGTCCAGACGCTTAGTCTTGTCTATTCTACGACCCCAACCAAGATCGAGGCAAATGCAACGGCACAAGTCTATTTCAACCCAAGTTTTAGCGACATGCCCTTCGCAAACCAGACCATCTTTCAAACGACCTGGTCCAAGACCTTCGATAATGCGACGTGGAGAAACAGCATCATTACTCAGATAGAAAACTCGACAAGTCACGCTCTGACCGTAACGGCTTTCGATGAGAAGATAACAAGTATTGATTCTGCATCAGCCAGCGTTTCGATAGGATTCGTGGCCGGGCCCTCGGGGAGCGCCACCGATTTTGTCGCAGCAATTGAAAACACGCTAGGCACTTCTATTCCTTCCGGACTAGACTCGATCATCCGATCTGTGCTGAACTTGGTCACAGGAGAGTCTGCAAATGTGACCTACACAGGGTCGACTGGCAAACTTGTTGTCCAGTACGCTACCGACTATGTCAGCGACCTTGACACACAGTTGAACAATATCAAGAATCAGTTGTTCCAGTTTGTAATGAGTTCTCAACCAGTAGGGAGCATTTCGCCTTCAGAGCTATTCCTCAACTCGACCACAATAACTGTTAGTAAAATCTCCATGACAAGCAATCTCGACCTGAACTCCGGAACGTCTATCAGCACACTCAGTGGACTATTCATCAAACCGCCAACGGTTGGAACAAGCACTAACTTCACAATACCAGGCCTCTTCCAGACCCTAGGCTCAGTGCCAGTTACGGCACCTGGAGTCAATATCACACTCGCCGGTGGCTCAGACTCGAGTAGCCAAGTAAAGGTCATAGTCCCAACGGGAACGCCTGAACCAAACAGCACAACATCCGACTCGGCAACATGGACTAACGTAAGCAACGCTACTGAACTCTCGAATGTACGTTTCGTGGTTCAGCCTCTATCATCCTCATTCTTCGCTCTGCTACTATCACCAATAGGCATAGCGATCGAAG
>Ga0137381_10002465_pt1 | contig 12890 bp, 12 predicted proteins | sample SagtaG_16_FD_104808 | JGI IMG/M metagenome (GOLD analysis project Ga0137381, IMG submission 104808) | Vadose zone soil microbial communities from Sagehorn Ranch, Mendocino, California, USA - Sage2_L_115_16 metaG | ecosystem: Environmental > Terrestrial > Soil > Vadose zone | place: USA... | reverse complement strand
GCCACCATCGCGGCGCTGACCGAACAGATCGACGCGCGCACCGAGCCCTTCCAGGCGGCCAAACAGCTGCTGTCGTCGGTTCCGGGATTCGACCGGCTGGTCATCGACACCGTGATCGCCGAACCGGCGCTGACATGAGCAGGTTCCCCAGTCCGGGGCACCTGGCGAAGTGGGCCGGCGTCTGCCCCGGCAATCACGAATCGGCGGGCAAGCGCCGCCGAGTTGGGATCACCCCAGGCAACAGCGGCTGCGGCGCGCCCTTATCGAAGCGGCCCGGGCCGCAGCCAGGACGAGGGGTAGCTACTTCGGCGCACAGTACCGCCAGATCGCTAAGCGGCGCGGCCCGAACAAGGCCCGTAGGGTGCGTAAATGCATTCATGCAGCTCGTCGGTACTCGTGGAGGAGGCCGCCGAGCAAGTCGCGTCGATGGACGCTGCCGCATCGATCCTCGCTTACGAGGACCAGAGGGGCGGGCGGGGCCGGTGGTTGCAGTCCAAGCGCCCGATGTGGCCGATGCCGGTTGTAGTGGTTGACATATACGCTGAGCACTCGCGCGAGGTGTGATCGGCCGAGGACCAGCAGCCAGTCGAGGAACTCGGCGCGGACGGTCCGAATCCAGCGCTCGGCGTAGGCGTTGGACCACGTTGTCGAATGCACCCGATGGACCCGATGGCTATCGACGTGTGCGGGTGACGCACCGGTTCCACCCGCTGTTGGGGCGAGAGTTCGAGTTCGTGGTGCATCGTCGCAACTGGGGAGAGGACCGGGTCTACTGCCACGACGAGGACGGCCAGTTGTTCTCCCTTCCCGCTGCCTGGACCGATGCTGCGCCTGATGATCCGTTGGTGGTGGTCGCGGCGGGCCGCTGCCCGTTCACCGTGGACGGTCTGCTGAGGCTGGCCGAGTTGATTGATGGGCTGCGTACGCTGCCGGACTCTGATCGGGACGTCCAGCGGATTACGCCGTGAACGTCCAGGAGATTACGCCGGTTGCTCTTGGGGTTTCGCGACGTTCCGCGTGGCGTGTGCGGGACGTGTGCGGTGTTGTACTGGTACTCCTTGTGGTTATCCGGCATATCGTGGTCGGCGCCGCGTGTCAGCTCGGTATAATCATCCTGACGTCACAACCGCAGGGAGACGGCATGGCCGGCAGGCGGCAGGCAGAAGACCCCAAGCAGGCAGCGCTTGTCCAGGCGCGCTGTTTGCATCCCCGACCCGAGACGGTGACCGATGAGCAGTTCGCCTCCTCGGAATTCTTCGACGCCCGGGACCTGGTGCAGGTCAAGTACGAGATGGTGCGGGCAGTGCGCCAGGACCGTGTTCCCATCGCCACTGCGGCGACCGTCTTCGGGTGCTCGCGGCAGTCGTACTACGCCGCGGCGGCCGCACTGGATTCCGGGGGCCTGCCGGCGCTGGTGCCGGCCAAGCCGGGACCACGGGGGGCGCACAAGCTCACCGACGAGGTGTGCGCCTTCTGCGAGCAGCAACTGGCCGCCGACCCCGCCCTGCGCCCAGCCGACCTGGTCGAGCCGATCCAGGCCGGATTCGGGGTGCGCGTGCATCCCCGCTCGATCGAGCGAGCGCTGGCCCGACGCCGGGAGGCGAACACCAACCCCAAGAGTCCCTGACCCCCAGCCCCCGCCCCCGTCCCCGATCCCCGCCGCAGGCCATGGCGTCAGCCTGACGGGTGGCCCTGGCCAAGGCGGCAGCCAAGACGATCCTGCCGATGCCGGGCTTGCCGAGGCGTATGAGCAGCTGCGCGTCGCCGCCCTGACAACGCGCGGTGCGGGATTTGCGCACGGCCTTGCCATGGTGACCAGCAAGGGCGTGGCGGCGTGGATGCGCGCCGTAACCGAGCATGCCGTCACCCCGCCGGCGGCCGTGGGTCCCCGTGCACCCACCGTGGGTGCGCCGGCCATCGCGATATCGACGCTGCCCGCCACGGTGACCCGCGAGCTCATCAACGTCCTGGCGGCCATGACGCTGGTCCCAACCTGACCCTGGCCGCCTGCGGCCCGTGTGCCAAGGAGCACCGCCGATGCGCCCGAACCCGGCCCTAACCGCACCTGTCGCCTCCAAGGTGACCGGCGCTCACCTGCGCCGTCACGCCTATCTATATGTCCGCCAGTCCACGATCAAGCAGGTCCTCCACAACACCGCTTCCGCCCTGCGCCAGTATGACCTGCGCGGGCGGGCGATCGCGCTCGGCTGGCAGGCCGAGCAGATCATCGTCATCGACATCGACCAGGGCCAGTCCGGCGCCTCGGCCGCCGACCGGGAAGGGTTCCAGCGCCTGGTCGCCGAGGTCGGCATGGGCAAGGCCGGGATCGCGCTCGGCCTGGAATGCTCCCGCCTGGCCCGCAACAACGCCGACTGGCACCGGCTGCTGGAGATCTGCGCCCTGGCCGGCACGCTGATCTGCGACGAAGACGGCCTCTACTATCCCCAAGACTTCAACGACCGCATGCTGCTGGGCATGAAAGGCCAGATCAGCGAGGCCGAACGCTGAGGTACTTGCGCGAGAGCACCTTCGGCGGCGTCCTGCCGGTGTCCTCGACCAACTCGGCAGCGCCGCGGACCTGCACGGAGTCGTACGGGTTCTCGAGCTCAAACACGGAGACGCTGATCCGCGGGTCCCGGGCGAGGTTGCGTGCCTTTTGCCGGCGCGTGATGGTGGAGCACGAGGACGGCCGCGGCGAGACCGACTCGACGAGTCGACGAGCAAACTGACGGCGGAACATGATTCACCCCCGGCGACGCGCGGACGATACCGACGTTCGTCGCGGTCAGGGCTTGGCTGCCGACGCCTGCTCCCGTTCCCGCTCCGCCAACCCGCAGCGCAGGATCTTCCCGCTCGGGGCGCGCGGGATCTGGTCGGTCACCACCACATCCCACACCCGTTTATACGAGGCGACTCGCTCGGCCAGCCACGAGGAGATCGCGGCCGGGTCGGCTGGCTGCCGCAGCACCACGTAGGCGACCGGCACCTGCCCGGCCTTGGGGTCCGGGCGGGGCACCACGGCGGCGTCGGCGACCGCGGGATGGGTCATCAGCTCGGCTTCCAGCTCCGCCGGGGCCACCTGGTAGCCGGAGCACTTGATCATCTCCTTCAGCCGATCCACCACGAACAGATTGCCGTCGCGGTCAAAGGAAACCAGATCGCCGCTGTGCAGCCAGCCGTCGGGGTCGATAGTGGCCGCGGTGGCGGCCTGGTCGCCCAGATAGCCTCGCATCAGCTGCGGGCCCCGGACCCACAGCTCGCCCGTCTCGCCAGGGCCCAGACGGCGGCCGGTCACGGGGTCGACCACCATCGCCTCGGTGCTGGCGGCCAGGCAGCCGACCGACCCGTGCACGACCGTCTCCGCCGGCACCGCCAGCGGCGCGGCCTCGGTCATGCCGAGCGCCTGACCCACCACGCAGCCGAGCCGGTCGGCGCACGCCCGCTCGACCTCGGCCGAGCACGGCGCGGCGGCGACCAGGACCATCCGCAGCGACGACAGGTCGTAGCGGTCGACCTGGGGCGCGCGGGCCAGGGCCAGCGCCACCGGCGGGACCACGGGGGTGACCGTGACGCGATGCTGCTGGATCATCCCTAGGAACTGGTCGAAGTCGAAGCCGGGCAGGCTCACCACGCGGGCGCCCGAGCGGAGCGCGTGGTTCAGCAGCAAGCAGCCGAACCCGTGCGCGTACGGCACGACCATGCCGACCACGTCTCCGGGGGTGAGCGCGAGGTGCGGAGCGCCGGCGAGCTGCCGGAGGCTGGCGACTATGGCGTCGTGGGTCAGGGCCACGCTCTTGGGCAGCCCGCTTGTGCCACTGGAGCTCATCAGCAGCGCCACCGATGCCGGCGCAACCGCCCCGCCGGCCAAGGCGCGGGCCTGGTCGCGGTCGCCTGCCATGAGCTCGGCCAGCGGCATGACCCCGCCACCGGCTCCCAGGTCGCCGGCTCCGAGCGCCAGCACCGTCGGGGTGGTCGCCGCCGCGGCGGCGGCCTCCGTCACCGCCCAAAGGGCCGGAGGGCTGGCGACCACGAAGCGAGCCCGAGTGCGGGCGAGCTGGCTGGCCAGCTCCCTGGCGGTCAGCAGCGGGTTGGCCGGCGTGACCGTCACCCCGGCCGCCAGCGCGCCGTGCAGCACCCACGGGAACTCCACACCGTTGGCGGCCACCAGCATGAGCACGTCACCGGGCTGGGCGCCCCGGTCGGTGAGGCCACGCGCGAGCCGGTCGGCCGAAGCGGCCAGCTGGTCGTAGGTCAGCGCGCTGCCGGTGGCCGCATCGGTCAGCGCGGTCCGCCCGGGCCAGCCACGCGCCCTGCCGATGACCTCCTCGTGCAGCAGCCCTGGGCTGCGATCGATCGGCGGGTAGGGGCTGTGCCAGACGTCGCCGTCACGCATCCTCGGCACCTCCGCTACTATGCAGGTAGCCTGCGCAAGTTCTCCAAGTTATGCAGGTTCCCTGCGCATTGTCAAGAGGATGGGGACGGGGATGTCAGGTCAGCGCATCAGGTACACGACCACCACCATGCTGCTGCGCCGCACCACGCAGCGCATGGTGTCCGACCTGATGGCACGTCTGGAGGCCGCTGGCTACTCGAACATGTCGTCGAACATCTCGCCTACCTTCCACACGCTGTTCGAGAACCTCGACCGGGAGGGCACTCGCCTCACCGAGCTCGCGGCCCGCTCCGGCATGACCCACCAGTCGATGAGCGAGCTGGTCTCCATCCTCGAGGGACGCGGCTACCTGGAGCGCCGGCCAGACCCCTCTGACGCCCGGGCCCGGCTGGTCTGCCTGACCCCGGAGGGGAAGAAGCTGGCACGCATCGCCCGCGCGGAGATCGCGGCGATCGAGGCGGAATGGACGCAACGCTGGCGCAGGGCCGGCATGACCGCCGACCTGCCACGAGTGCTGGAGTCGGCACTGGCCGAAGCCGAGCAGGCCCCGCAGCCGTCGGTGAAGTAGTCGCGGACTGGTCGCGACCCGGTCCGCTCCTCGGCGAGCTGCATCAGGCACTCGTTCCGGCGGGCGGCGCTGGTGGCGCGGGCGGCCGAGGGCCTGCGCCGGCGGTTGGCCTGCGGGCGTGGCCGATGCTGCGGCGCCCGGAGGCCGAGCTGGTGGCCCAGGTTCGCGAGGCGCTGGGGGCAGACCGGTTCGACGAGGTGTTTGCCGCCGACGCCGGCCCAACCGCCAGGAGGCGGTGGCCACCGTCGGGGACCGCGCGACGCCGACCCTCGGGCGTCCTGAGCCGTGGCCGTCGCCGGCACGCGGCGCGCAAGCCACCAAGCCATGTCGGGCCAGACATGTCCTGGCGGCATGTGGCCGCTTGGCACTGTCACCGGAAGGAGCGAAGCTCTTTTAATAGTGAAGCCGATCCCGGCCGCCTGCGCCTGGCAGGCGACCCACTCGTGGCCATTGGCGATGATCTGGGCGCCGAACGGCGGATGCCCGCTCAGCTTGATTGTCAGGTGGCCCCAGTGGGGTCCATGATGTGAAACGAGTAGTGGTTGACGAAGGCGGTCTTCTTCTCGAGGTTGCGAATGACGCCCCGTGGCTGAGCGCTTGACTTCCCAGACGGTAGCGGCGGCCCGCGCCACCAAGATCAGGAACACGCCCCGCGACACCGGGTGAGCTGCCAGGTAGTCCTCGGCGATCTGGTGCTTGCGGTCCCCACGGCCGCAGTCGATGACCGGGATCCCGTGGGCCTTGGCGAACGCCCGGACCCGACGGGTGAACCGGCCCGCCATCCGCATCAGATGCGCATTGTCCAGGTGCTCCTCGGAGTTGTCGTGCAGGCGCCGCCACCACACCCGAAACCCGCCCGGGTTGTGGCCCAGCGAGAAGTAGGCGTTGAGCACGATGCGGTCCACGCAGTCGTAGGCGCCGGTCAGCAGTTCGCCATACCGCTTGCTCAGCTCGTCAGTCATGGCCCGGCAGGGTAACCCTCACCACCGGCCACCTGGAACTGCCCCGTAGGGGCACCGGTTCCGAGCGCAGTCTCGGAAGCGGCGTAGGTCCTTGGTGCCGTCAGCAGCGCCCGGGAGGACCAGCACGCGGGCGAGCGCGCGGACGATCAGCCCGAGCAAGAACAACATCGGCCAATGGTACGAAAGTTCCTGCTCACGCCACGAATCCAGTTTCCCCGTCTCACAGCTTCCGCCAGGTCTTGCGGCTGCCGAGTCGATCGCGGCATCGGAGCGCGTGTCGGCCGTGTCGCCAAATCGTGACTGCCAGTAGCAACCCAAGCCTCGGCCCGTGACGTGATCGTTGCCAACACCTCGGCCGCCAGCGCAGTGCTGACCGTGGCGGGCAGCGGGGCGTTTCGCTCGCTGTCGACGACGGTGCTGCTGACCGTGGAGGAGACCCTGGACGCGCTCCGAGGGGCGCAGAGCATCGCCGACCGTCCTCCTGGTGGCTGAGCCGACTCGGTGTCGTGCACGGCAAGGCCGATGTGGTGCCTGGCGGCCGGACTGCCCTGCCTTCAGACGGGTGAGGAGTCCAGGGTGTGACCTGTGCTGTGAACGCGGCCAGCACGGGACCTTGTGGCATTCGGCCCGACGCCACATCGCCGCAGGTGAGCGGCGCTGTCAGGCATGGCGCTGTTGGGCGCTCCGAGATCGCGAGTGGTGCTGCTTCCGGCAAATCTCTGGTATGCCGACCGTTACGCGTATCACCACAGTCTGTTTACAAGGCTGTGCGAGCAGTCCGGGAAGCTGCCGTCGGCTGTGACGTAGCGCGAGATGCGCCTGTGCTGCGCTGGTCGAGGGAGGTACTGGCGGAAGGCCGCAGCCACAGCGACACCCGGGTCGGCTGCATGGTCTGGTCGACCACCGCCAGCAGCTCGGCGGTCAGGGCCTCCAGGTCGACCTGCTGGCGCAGCCGGGCGCTGAACGCCTGAATCGTCTGAGCGGCGTCATAGCGGCGGCGGTTGAACCGCCGGTCCACCAACTCCTGGATGCGGCGGCGGGCCGGCTGGAACGCGGCCGCCATGGCCAGGGTCGCGCCGGCCACCGCCAGGTTGGACCGACCCCGCCCGAGCGCCTGCCCCAGCAGCAGGACCCCACCGGTGTAGCCGAGCCCGAGGATGGCGGTGAGCAGGCCATAGACGATGGTGCGGTTGATGATGCGGTCGATGGCGTACAGGCGGTACTTGAAGATGGCGACCGCAACGGCCGCCGGCATCGCGACCGACGCCACGACCAGAACGGCCATCGCGATCTGGTCGGTGGGCAGGTTTGGGTCAAAGCCGAAGAACAGCAGGCCAAAGCCGAGCACCATCAACGCGGTCGCGTAGGCGAACCATTTGAGCTGCTGGCGCGCCTCGCCGCTGGCGCGGCGCAGGCGCAGCAGCACCGACACCACCGAGGCCAGCACGACCCCGAACAACAGCAGGAACGCGGCCAACATCAGCGGGCTCAGGGTGGCCCATAGGGCAGCACTGACCTGGACAGGGTTGTTGACGCCGAGGTTGCCGATGGGGCCGGGCTCCACGATCCACCCCGGCACCAGGACCGCGGTGGCCGCCAGTCCCGCCCACAGCACCGGCCGCCAACGCGTCGACGGCAGCCGGCCGTCGGGGAACAGCAGGAACAGCAGGGCAATCCCCAGCTCGAGGAGCAGCGCCATCATCACATGCAGCATGCCGACGGGGATGGCGGCGGGCAGCGACCCCGGATGGGCGAGCAGCCCGTAGGCGGCGTAGCCGAAGCAGAACTGCTGGAGCGCCCAGACCAGCGCGGTCGCGCTCATGATCCAGCCGATCGGGTTGGCTGGGCGGTTGGCGGCCAGCAGGCCGCCCACCAACGACGACACCAGGATGGCCGCCGACAGCGCCGCATCGCCGGCCAGGCCGATGACGGCGTCCTCCGGTCTGCCGGCAAGCCGCTGCAGGACCAGTCCCAGGACCGTGAGCGCCGCGTACAGGCCCGGGAGCAGCCAGGCGAGCGGGCAGGCGGTGCGCACCGTGGTGACGCCCTTGGCTGCTGCGGGCGCGGGAACGGACTCCTGCCGGCTCATCGAGGCTCCTTCGATGCGCGCGTGCGGCCTGGCCGCCGGCAACTCGGCCGGAATCTCCGACTGCGGCCCTGCATGATGCGGCTGACCTTTCGTTGATCGAGCAGCCCCGGTTGAGCAGATCCCACTGAAGTGCTCAATTTCTGTCATCGACGCCAACATCGTGCACGCTGACCATCCCCAGAACGTTACGACCCACGTTACGGAGCCACACAGCGGGCGAGCCGCGCCGGGTCGACCGGGGCGGTCCACGAGTCGCGGTCAAAGCTGACTTGCGCGATCCACTGCCAGGCCCAGCCGGCGACGATCGGCTGGCCGGCTGAGTGGCGGGACGGATGATAGTAGTAGCCGCGCTCGGGCGAGCATTCGGCGTCGCAACGCGGCCAGGTGGTCACGTCGACCGCGAAGACCGGCGGGGCGGCATCCGGCAGACAGGCTGCCAGCTGGTCGCGGAGCCGGTCGGCGTCCATCCGGCCGTGGGCCAGCGCCGCATCGGCGCTGCCCCAGCCTCGCTGATGAACTGGTTCCAGGTTCAGGCTGAAGTTTCGCCGCTACGCGGCGGTAGCTTGGCTGGTCGAGGCAGGGGCGTCGAATAGGGCGGGTGTGTCCTGGGCTGCGGTGTTCCTGGTTATCCGGGCCCGGCGGAAGGCGATGATCATGTCCTCGACGGACACGTGTCGCTTGTGCCGGTACCACGGGGCGGCCTGGCGGCGGGAGTTGAGGTCGGCGGCGGGCCGGCCGGCCAGGTCATGCCACAGAACCAGGATGGTCAGGTTGGCCAGGCCCAGGGGTGTGGTGCGCTCGACGGCTGCGGGGAGCCGGTTTTGGGCGTCGCCCGCTCCGAGGAGGTCCTTGCCGTCCTTGATCGACTGCTCGATGGTCTAATCACAACTGGCAAATTCTGCTGCACGCGATGGGGGCGGTTGCGGTTGGACTGGTCGCGTCGGCCGGTGTGGGTGCGACCATCTGCTGGTCAGGCTGTCGTTGTTGCAGGAGCACAGGATGGCGCCGACCTGGACTGTCCGCCGCCAGATCAGCCCCCACCGCGACGGCGACCGCCGTTGGGACCAGGCCTACCAGCTGCTGGTGCGCTGGGCGATGGCGCGGCCCGACGGCGACCGGGCGGTGGGGCCGATGCCACAGGAGGTGCCTGATGCGCATGGGGGTGTATGCGCGGGTCTCCACCAGCCGCCAAGCCCAGGCGCAGACCATCGAGCAGCAGCTTGAGCGGCTGCGTGCTGCGGTGTGTGAGCGTGGCTGGGTCCTGGATGAGGAGCATGTCTACCGTGACGACGGCTACAGCGGCGCCAGCCTTGGCCGTCCGGGCTTGGACCGGCTGCGCGACCACGCCGCGCTGGCCGACCTGGACGTGGTCTTGGTGGTCGCGCCGGAGCGGCTGGCCCGCAACTACGTCCACCAGGTGCTGCTGGTAGATGAGCTGGCTCGGCACGGCTGCCGGGTGGAGTTCCTGGACCGACCGATGAGCCAGGATCCTCACGACCAGCTGCTGCTGCAGATCCGCGGGGCGGTGGCCGAGTACGAGCGCACCCTGATCGCCGAGCGGATGCGTCGTGGGCGGCAGGCGCGGCTGCGGGCCGGCACGCTGCTGCCGTGGACCCGGGCGCCGTTTGGCTACCGGGTGGACCCGCAGCGGCCCGGCGAGGTGGCCGGGGTGCGAGTCGAGCCGGACGAGGCGGTGCTGGTCGCGCAGCTGTTCGACTGGTATTTGGAGGCGGGGGTGACGCTGTACCGGTTGGCTAAGCGGCTGACCGATCTGGGGATTGCGACCCCGACGGGCAAGCCGCGCTGGAACGTCGCCAGCGTGCGCGGCATCCTGCGCAACCCGGCCTATACCGGCCGGGCGCAGACCAACCGGACCCGGGTCGCGCCCGCCCGGCAGCGCAAAGCCGCGCTGCTGCCGGTCGGCCCGGGCCAAAGCCACGCGCCCCGGCCGCCGGAGGAGTGGGTCACCGTCGCGGTCCCGCAGATCGTGAGCGAGGAGACCTTCGCCCAGGTGCAGGCCAAGCTGGACGCCAACCAGCAGGGCGCCGCGCGCAACACCCGCCACCCCTACCTGCTGCGGGCGCTGGTCAGCTGCGGCGCCTGCCGCCTGTCGTGCACCGCCCGCACGACCCAAAACGGCTACAACTACTACATCTGCGTGGGCCGCACCGACGCGCTGCGGCGCGCCCAGGGGCAGCGCTGCACCGCCCGCTACGCCCCCGCCGCGCAACTGGACGAGCTGGTCTGGGCTGACCTGTCCGCGCTGCTGACTGATCCTGCCCAGGTTGCCGCGGCGCTGGCGCGGGCCCGTGGTGGGGAGTGGCTGCCGCAGGAGCTGCACGCCCGCCAGCGCACCATCGGCCAGGCCATCGCGCAGCTGGAGCGCCAGCAGCAGCGGCTGTTGGACGCCTACCTGGCCGAGGTCGTCGCCCTGGGCGAGTTCGAGCGCAAGCGAGGGGAGCTGGAGCGCCGCCGGGCCACCCTGGCCGACCAGCAGCACCAGCTGGACGCGATCGCGCAGCAGCGGCTGGAGCTTGGCGCTGTCGCCGACGGGATCGAGCGTTTCTGCCGGACCGTCCGGGACGGGCTGGCCACGGCCACGTTCACCCAGCGGCGGCTGCTGGTGGAGCTGCTCATCGACCGGGTGGTCGTGACCGACGGCGAGGTCGAGATCCGCTACGCGCTGCCCACCGCACCCGAGGGCCCGCACCCGCGCTTTTGCCAGTTGCGGAAAGACCATCTCGACTGGCCACCTGTCGGCGTAGCGCTCGACCAGTTGGACGGCGGTGGCGTCCAGGTCGGTGGAGACCAAGGCCAGGTCGAAGCCGTCGGGCGCGTCGGGGTCGCGGACCAGCACCACGTGCACCGGGCGGGCGCCGAACACGCTGGGCCACAGGCAGGTGAAGTGGGCGACGGCGAGGGTGCGGGGTTTGCCGTACAGGGTGGCCTGGTGCAGCGTGAAGGGGGTGGCGACCAGGCCGGCCAGGTGGTGAAGGTGACGTGGGCGGGCAGCTGGCGCCAGGCCGGCCCGCGGTAGGGGGCGTCGCCGACCACGTGGACGGTGCGCCCGTCCAGCGCGGCGGCGAGCAGGTCGACCAGGGCGCGGGCCTGCTCGGTCTTGGAGGCGCTGGTCTTGGGGATGTGCAGGCGGGCCAGGAAGGGCACGGCCACCACGATCCCGACGATCACAAAGCAGTTGCCGCGGCCGATGCCGTCGCGTCCCTTGGCCGAGCCGTCGTGCTGGTACCTGGCGCCGTGGACCTTCTTGCCGTAGCGGTGAAAGAGCGTGTCGTCCACCGCGACGGTGACCGCGCCGGCGTCGGGCACCAGGCGGGCCACGACCGCGCGGGCCAGTGCCAGGCCGACCTGGTCCAAGTCCCACACCGCGCGAGAGGAGAAGCGGTGCGCGCGCGACCAGTGCACACTCCCGGCCAGGCCCGCGGCCTGCCACATCCCGGTGACGGTTCGTCGGCCGGCACCCGACAGGGCTCCGGTGACCAGCGCGGCCAGGGTCGCGAACGAGGGCGCGGTGAAGCACGGCCGTAGGACTTGCAGCACGATCAGCAGGGACGGCGGTACGGTCACCGGCATCGGGACCTCCCCGGTGGGGCGCGGCCAGGCGGCGGCGCATCGTCAACTCCCGGCAAGGACACCCCATGGCCCAGAGCACCGGACCGCGCCCGGACCAGGCGACCAGTGTCCCGTCTCAGCGAAGATGCTTCGGTCTCGCTGAAGCTGCTCCGATTCGTGCGTGCGTCCCACCGAATCTGCTCTAGGACGAGCCGACCGCACCGAGTACGACGCTGCGACCTGTGTCTTTGTCCCGCGACGGTCTCGGTCTGATGGAGCAGATTCGCCGGGATGGCAACCGGGATCTGCGGACAAAGCGCAGCTTCACTGAGACACAGCGCCACCACGGGCGTCTCACCGAATCTGCTCCGCGCAGGTCACAGCCTCGCAGCCGGAGCAGCTTCAGTGAGACCGGACAACCAGGGACACCGTTACCGAGCGCATCTTCGCTCACGCCCGCGAGAACTGGCCCCGGGTCGAGGTTCTCGTGCGCCACAGCGGCGCCTTCTGCTACGTCGCCGTCCTCGAACCCGCCAGGACTCGCCGTCGGCGCCTGTTCACCACGAAACCCGACGAACGCGAACCCTTCCCCGTGCTCCGCCTGCGCTACCAGGGCAGTGCCGACCGCTGGCTCATCGCGATCTACAAGGCCAGCAGCGACAGCTGGAGCGAGAGCGAACTGCCCACCCGCTTCGGCCCCACCATCGGCACCCCCGAACAGGGCATGGACCACACCCTCGGCTTCTGGATCGGCCCACCCGAGCGCTGACCAGCAACCCTCACACAGCGTCACTCGCAGCCCGTCAGGCGATCATGAAAATGGCGAAACTTCAGGCAACCACGTCCGGCAGTTGGAAGCCTTGGGGTTCACCGTCACCCTTGCCCCGGCCGCCTGACCCCGCCCTACAACCACATCCCGCAGCACTGGAGCCGGCTTCGCCGGCTGCTGCCGCCTACCTGGCTCAGGTAGCTATTTTCGGTTCAGTCCTGGTGTCCCTGCGGGGGCGCCGCGCGGGCGTGAAAATGGGGCCGGGTTGCCCGCCGACGCCGGTGTGTTTCTGGTCGTTGAGGCCGTCGAGTCAGTCTGGCGCCGGGGCCTTGACCTTGACGGGTCGCGCACTGTGCTTGGAGCACGCGGTTCAGACTTTCGGTTCCCTGACCGAGGCCCCGGGCATCCCTCCAGTTGGCCCACGGTGAGGTGAGGAGACGGTCCGGCGATGCAGGAGCCGCAGGAGATCGAGGACGAGGAGCACGAGCAGCTGGTGGCGCGGGTCGCGGCGATCGACGTGGCCAAGGCCAGCGGCATGG
>Ga0137381_10002454_pt1 | contig 12911 bp, 13 predicted proteins | sample SagtaG_16_FD_104808 | JGI IMG/M metagenome (GOLD analysis project Ga0137381, IMG submission 104808) | Vadose zone soil microbial communities from Sagehorn Ranch, Mendocino, California, USA - Sage2_L_115_16 metaG | ecosystem: Environmental > Terrestrial > Soil > Vadose zone | place: USA... | reverse complement strand
TTTAGCTGTTCAAAGAGGACTTAACATGGGTGTGGCCCTATTTATAGTGTCAGAAGCTTTATTTTTTGTAGCAATTTTTTGAACTTTCTTTCATAGTGCTCTTTCTCCTACTGTTGAATTAGGGGCAATGTGACCACCTATGGGTATAGAGGCGATTAATCCATTTGAATTGCCTTTACTTAATACAGTTATTTTATTATCATCGGGTAATGTAAAATATCGCCCAAAATGGGAAAATGTATTAAAAATAAATAATAAAAGTTTAACATTCAATTTATCTATATTAACTACTAGTAGAATACCATCTACTAAACGTATAGGTCCTCATAATCATGAAGTCTTATGTTTATTGGTAGGGTCGTTATTAGGAGATGGACATATGGAAAAAGATCATTTAGGATCGCGATTTTGTTTTTATCAAAAAGGAGAACACATAGAGTATGTATTATGATTACATGAATTCTTATTGAAACGTGGTTATTGTAAAGAAAATATACCTAAAATTCATAGTAGAATTATACATGATAAATTAAATTATTACTGTAGATTCAGAACTTTTACTTTTAGTTCCTTTAATTGAATATACGATGGTTTTTATCCGACTTTTCCATCTGGACAAATAAGTAAAAAAATTATACCAACTTGAATAGAGGAATATTTATCCCCTCTAGCTTTAGCTATTTGAATTATGGATGATGGAGGGTGAATAGACAATAGAGGTTTAAAAATAGCCACTAATTGTTTTACTCTGAAGGATGTAAAATTCATAGCTTCAATATTAGAAAGAAAATACAATCTAAAGACAGCTATACATTCTGCAGGAGGTATAGATCAATATAATATTTATTTCCCAAAGAAAAATTTGCCTATACTAGTACCTTTGGTATTACCTTATATGCATCCTTATTTCTTATATAAACTAAACATGGTAAAACCAAACATATCTTAATTATTATTTATTTTTAATACATTTTTTCATAGTCCTATTATTAAAAATGTGCAATTTTCATAAAAAAACATTAAATAAGAATAATAGAATATCCTTAAATATAAGATATTGATAACTGAAAAGTTATTGGCAATACTGATGAAAACGGTCAAAGATTAATGTTATAAATCAAGACCGTCGGCTTTATGAAAGGTCGCTACAGACTGGTTCATCGGTGGGTGGCTGAAATGCTGCTTAATGTACAGTCGGAATCTCTTTCTTTAGTGAGCATAAAGAACACAAGATTTTATATTAAATTTACAAGTTATGGATAATTGTCTAGGGTAAATACAAAATTAATATAAGAAACAGGGTAAATACAAAATTAATATAAGAAACAGGGGTAATAGAAAAAAATAAAGCTATTATTTTGAGATTAGGTAACAGTAACATATGCTCATCATTCTTTAATACAAGGTAATAGAAGAGGAGCGTTATACGGTTTAGTTTTCACTATTGTTTTAGCTGTTATATTTACAGCTTTCCAAGGAATAGAGTACTCAGTTTCATCTTTTACAATAACAGATGGAGCATTTGGATCTTGTTTTTACTTTGGAACAGGTTTTCATGGTCTACATGTAATGATAGGTACAGCATTTTTAGCTGTAGGTTTATGGCGTTTATTAGCTTACCATTTAACAGATAATCATCATTTAGGGCTAGAAGCCGGTATACTTTACTGACATTTCGTTGATGTTGTTTGATTATTTTTATTCATATCTATTTATTATTGAGGATCTTAATATAAAGTATTAAAAATGTATTTAATACATAAAAATGCAAAAACATAAAGTATAAAAACATATTAATATAAAAACATAAACATATAATTATACACATATAATTATAAACACTAAATACTTATCTAATTTTAAAATTATTATATTTTATAGTGTATTAATTTATAATATTATTAATAAAGTATGTATGATAAACGGCTGTAGGTTAACTGGTAGACCTTTCGCCTTCCAAGCGAAGTGTATCGATTCGAGTTCGGTTAGCCGTAAAAAACAAGATTATTATATATTACCACCTTTGTTAAGAATATTTTCTTATACTTTAAAGATTTATAGGAAAATCTTAGAGGGAATAATTTCTTTTCAGACTCAATAGTTATTATACTATCTTTTAATATACTTAAACTAACATTACCTATTTTTCTAATGAAAAGATCATCATTAACTATTATATCCTTAATTTCACAAATTAAAATACCTGACACTGAATTATACACACTTCTATAATAAATATCTTTTTCTTTTATATTTATAATAATCAGATCATCTTTATATAAATACATTAAATCATTATCATTTATTATTAATTTATCTTCATTAAGAAGATACCTTTGTTTATTAATTATATCTAAAAATAACGATCTATCATTAATTTACCATAATATTTCATATTCGTAGTTAAAGGTATAAAATTAAATCTATCCTATCCTCAGCAACCTTTTTATAAGATGTAATCTTATTCATAACAGCTTTTTCATCAAATGTTTTAGTAGTTACTAATTTAGTTACTGATTTATCAAGTGTTATACCGAATCTACCTAATAAATTATTAAGTAGACTTTTAGCCATAGATTTCTGTGTATTGTTAATAGGATTTGACTTAATATTATACACTTTACTTATATAATCTTTAAAAACATTAGCTTCTCTACTAAAACTATAACCTCTGATTACCTGTATATTGTAACCATTTTCTTGTGCAAATTTAAGTTCTTCACTGAAATATCAACCCTCTCATTTACCTATAGGAAAGTTTATACCTGATTTCGTTCTTACAGGTAGAAGACCTAAATAGCTATCTAAAGGACTTTGAACAATACAGTAAAAAAACCCAAATAAATTACCTAAATCTGGTTTATCTGTAAAAAATTGTATTTTAGAACATTCTAAACCAGGCATATCTTGTAAAGCTACATAAGGATATAAACTATTAACATCATAGTAGTATAAATTTTTACCATAGGGTTTATAAACTTCTGTAATACCTCCGTAATATGCTTGTTTTATATCTCTATATATACTAGCCTTACTTATAACAGGTATATTATTATTATAGAAATCTTTTAGAAATATACGTGTAGCTAGTCCTGATATAGTAAGATTATCTGTCATATTCACATCATAATCCTTAAAGACTTGTTTATTTGCTTTAACAAGTACTTCGTATAAACTCATTAAATCATTATGAAGATATTTAATAGTTTCATCTTGAAAAGATCAGTTTTCTGAATATATATTTTGATATTATTCTTTAGATATATTTTCATAATAACTAATATCAGGGGTATTACCTTTATAAAATAAATGATCTTCAGTAGAAAACTTATAAGGAAATACAGATTTTAGAGTATCAACTTCAAAATTATTTCCTAACTCATTTAGAGAATCTGCTAACATACAATAGCTATCCATTATAGTAAAACTACGTTTATTCTTAGATATCGTAATTTTTATAATCTTATCCTCTCTTAAAATAGGTGAAATATTATATTTATCGTGGTTATTCTCATTATAAGTATCTAAAACTTTTAATATAAAAACAACATACATAGTATAGAATAAGAATTTAAATGTGGAACCATATAGAGAGAATCTCTTTTTTGAGATTTTATCGAAATTTTCTAGTTTTGGACAAGGTTTGAATTTTATGTTAGATCTCACCAAAACGTCTTTTCCTAAAAGAAAATGTGTTTAAATGTAATAAGAAATAGTTAAATAATGTTGAATAGTAATAAAATGAATTATAGAGTTGCTTCGTATTTTTATGGTGTTAAAATGAATCGTTTTGGTTTGGGCTCAAATATATCTTGTCATAGTGGGGGAAATATACCTAATTTAACAGGTAAAAATCTAGCGATATTAAAGGGTGAAAATCTACTGATATTAAATGGTGAAAATCTATATGATATGTTAAATGGTGAATTAGGAAAGTATCCAGATAGCATCTATTGAATATCAATAGTATTCATTTGTAGTGATAAAAGTGTTAAGTGAGTTCCAGAACCTGTTGGGTTTAGTACATCTTCTCTAATTAATGATGAAGAATTTTGTAATTTCTGTGAAGAATTTAACAAGTATGTAAAAGAACATAGAGAGAAAATAAAGTTAGAAACAGGTTTAGATAGTTCAGTAGTAGATGTTGTAATACATGATGATGAAGATCTAAATGTAATATATGAAGATGAATTATATTAGTTAAAATAATTATGGTAGTTAAACTATTATATTATAAAAATATAAAATAGGTTAACTCTTATAAAAAAGTATAAAATAGGTTATATCTGCTTAGGATATCAATTTAACAAAATGAAATTGTTACGTTAATGGAGAGGATAGCGAGATTCTGATTCAATGTTATATTTTTGGTTTTTGGAACTTGGGCATAGATGCGGTTTTAAATATAGATATTTTATACCAAAATATAAGATATCTAGAGTTGTGTTTAAATGTAATAAGAAATAGTTAAATAAATGATTCATAGTATTAGTAGTAAAAAAAGAATAGTTTCACATTTTTTTGGTGTTAAAATGGTTCGTTTTGGTTTGGACTCAAGTATATCTAATCAAGTAGAAATATTAAAGGGTGAAAATTTATATGATATGTTATATGGTGAATTAGGAATGTATCCAGATAGTATATATAGAATATCAATAGTATTCACTTGTAGCGATAATAGTCTTAAATGAATTTCAGAATCTGTTGAGTTTAACACATCATATCTATTTAGTGAAGAATTTACAAAATTCTTTAAAGAATTTTATAATATTGTAAAGGAACAAAGAGAGAAAATAAAAAATGAAACAGGTTTAGATAGTTCAGTAGTAGATGTTATAATACATCTTGATGAAGATGGTGGAGATTTAAATGTAATATATGAAGATGAAGATGAATTAGATTAGTTAAACAATTATGATAGTTAAACTATTATATATGTGGGTTTATCTACATCCTTTAAATGTAAACCTTTTCAGGTTACATAAAAATAGTGTTGTGGTTTTTAAAAATTTTTAAAAAAAAATAAAATGAAAAGTTTAAAAGAAATAATGAGATGTGTCGGGGTTAAATTTAATAAGTTAATCTATAATATTTCAAGTTTATGAAATAGAAATTTTAATAGATTAAATTTAAGTAAAGTGCTAGTTATTTTTGTCGTAGGTTTAGTAAGTAGGGTTCTGGTTAATAATTTTTGGGATGTAAATGTATTTGTAGATTATCTAAATACCATATCTTTGACATATTATGGTATGATGTCTATATTTATTGTTTTAGTAAATGAATTATTTAGTTATTTTGATTTAAAATTATTACCTAAAATTAGTATGGATGTTTTCAGTATTTCTTCTATTAGGAGAGCATTCGTATCTTTATTGTCTTTAAGAGAAAATAAATATTATTTAGTAAGTGGAGAAACATCAGTAAAAGGTTTTGTGGGTAGTAAAGAAAGTAATACTTCTAATGTATTATTTGCTGGTGAGAGTAGTGATAATAATGTTAATAGAGGTAGAGGTAGAGGTAAAGGGCAAGGTATAAGGTCAAAAGGTGTTAGTGGTAGTTCAAAAGGTGTTAGTGGTAGTTCAAAAGGTGTTGGTGGTGATTATATTGATAGAGATTATGTTGATAAAGGTTTAAGAAGTAAAAAGGGTGTAAGTAATATGAGATCATATTATGATAATACAACAAAATCAAATACACCAAAATCTAATGCACCTATAATTCACAATAGTCTTAGAAGTCAGAATGTAACATCTGGAAATACAGGGAGTTATGTAGATAGTGTGAGTGTAGTAAGTGACACTTCTCGTTATTTATATATAGGATATCAAGAACCAGGTGGAGGTATTTTAGCTAAGACACCTGTAATAAGTAGGTTGACTACTCCTAGTACTATGTCTCCATTATTTTCATATAGAGGTAATAGTGTTCATGATACTTTACATAGAGTATCAGATGGAGATTATCTTACTGTACCTATTAGATCTTCAGGATATAAGGGGTCATATCAATCTGTAAATACCGGAGATAGTGTTCAAAGTGTGGTAAATACTATACCACATATAAGTGATATTCCTTCATATCCATCTAATGAATGATATAATTTAGATTGAGAGAATAGACAACAGTGTATTATTAGAGAGATGGAGAATAAACTGTATGAAATGGATGTGCAGTATAAACAACATGAAATGGAGGTTAGTCCAAAAAATAAAAAGTTTATTGGTAAAGTAAAATTAGGTTTTAAATATTTAGATACTAAATTAAATCATGTAGAAAATAAGCTTGATAGTATTTATGTTAAATATCATGATATAAGTAAACGTAAGTTTGTATGAACTGTATGAGAGAAAGGGAGAGGTAATTACGAAAGTTATCAAGACTTTAAATTATCTTGAGATCCAAACAAGAAAGTTTGATCTGAAATTAAAAGTGCAGTTAAAAGTGATTTAAGATCAGAAATTGAAAAATTAATTCATAAACATGATCCTTTTAAAACAGATAAACGTCTAGATAATTTTTTAGATAAACGTTTAAAATCTAAAGACAAATATCCTTTTAGAAGAACTTAATTTATCAATTAGATATTAATGATTTTTTTGTATTAAAGGTATTGGATTATTAATTATATGTACTAAATATTAAATTAGTATAAAAAGTATCTAAGAATTTTGCTAGAATTCAAATCTAGTGTTGTGTTTATAAGAAAATAGAAGAAAATAAAGATGTTAAATTTAATGAAAAAAAAAGTTAATATATTTATAAGTAGGGTATTTAATAAAGGTAATTTAATAAAAATCTTGATAATATTTATAATAGGATTAGTTTCCAGAAGTGTAGTTAATTATGTTTACGATATAAATGTATTTACAGATAATATTTATAGTATATTTGTAATATATTATACATATATGGGTATAGTAAGCATATTATTTTATGAAGTGGTTAGTTACTTAAATTTTCCAAGTATAAGTAATGAAGTGTTAAAAATATCTTCAAATATAAAAGGGTTTTCTGATATCTTAAAAAGGTATATAGGGTCAGAAAATAAAATTGTTTTAGGAATGAAAAGTATAGACTGCAAATATAAAAATAATAGCAATAAGTTATTAAATACTTTATCTATGAATGAAAGTAATAGAGAAGTCTCAAGAGGTGGTAGTACAGAAACAGGTGTAAATAAAAGCTTTAAAGAAATTAAAGTAGAGGATGTAAGTGAAAATGAAGTGCGTAAATTTTGATATAATAAGAGTAAAAGAGAATTATTAAATAGGGAAAATGGTGGTAGTTATCTAGAAACTTATGAACCTTATTATCCTTTTCACAAGGAAGAGTATGTGAGATGATTAAATGGTAAAGATATAAAAGGAAATATAAGAACTATATATGATAGAAATATATATATAAATATTACTAAAGAAAGAGAGGAGGAATTATTAAAGTATTGAAAGTTTAAGTTAATGGGTATAGGAGATACTAAAAGTCTCCCTATTAATACAACAAGTAATGAACTAATTTATACTAGACATAAGTTTTTTCATGTAAATATAAAAGGTACTAAAGCAAGAGAGGAGGAACTCTTAAAATATTGAAGGTATATGTTAAAGGGTGAAGGAGATTCTAAATATCAGCCTATTAATACAACAAGTAATGAACTAATAGAGAGTAGACAAAAAGTAGTGCAAGAAATTATAAAAGTAATGTAAGAAGTAATGCTAATGTCGATAGTAATAATAGTAACAGTAATTAAGTTTAATTAAAAATGAATAAAGGTATATTAATTATAATAATTTAATGAGTGTATAGCTATTTAAATTAGTAGTATTGTATTTTAAAACGGTATAAATATCCTTTAAGAATAACTTAATTTATCATTAATGTATATTAATTAATAGTGAATGTATTTACTTGTAAAATATGTTACTGTAGATAAGCTATCTAGACTTATCTATAAATTTTAAAGAAAAAAAATCTAGTGTTGTGTTTTATATCTATCTTATATAATAAAAAATTATGAAAAAACAAAAAATTATATTCCAAAGTGTTATTTATGGTGTTAAATTAGCCTGAAATCTTCCTAGTCTGCCTACTTCCGTTGATAAAATTCATAATTATCCTTTAATACGTATTTTTAGAGTTATTGGAGGTATATCTATATTATTATTTTTATATAATATGTCTTCACCTGGTTTAATAAATAATTCTTATATAAACTGAATTATACTTGTATTAGCTATGATCCAATTTTTATATCTTTTTGTTATTAGTTGTATAAAATTTGATTATATTGTGTACCAATGGAAAAATAAAAAATTAGAAGTTAAAAACTCACCAATAAATCATATAGTATCTCTGACTTTTAAATTAGCTACTTATATTAAGGGTGCTTGTGTAGCTGGAGGTGCTGTCGCTACTGTTTTAGGTTTTGGTATTGGTGCTGTCGCTATTGTTTTGGTGCTGTCGCTACTGTTTTAGGTTTTGATGCTGATAAGTTATTCTAATAACTTAATTTATCATTAATGAATGTACAATAATAATTAATAGTGAATGTATTTACTTGTATAAATATGTTACTCTAGATAAGGTATCTAGACTTATTTATAAGTTTAAAATAATCTAGTGCTGTGTTTTATAAAAAATTATTAATAAAAAATTATGAAAAAAAATGTAAATAAAAAAATATTATTCGAGTTGGATAGTTTTGAATTAGGTGTTTTCAAGGATAAATTAAAGGATATAAAAATATCAATAAAAGAAACTTATTGTGTAGATATATATAAAATACGTGTATCTACAAAAGATATAGAGAGACTAAATACAATCCCATTTACTTTATTAGGTTCAGATAAAAGAGATAAATTAATTGAAGAATTGTATAATAAAATATATAATAATGTTTCTTATGGTCGACTTGGAGCATATTATGGTAATATGCTATATGAAGAAAAGTTTTATATATGTATACATAAAGACATATTTTAAACATAAAAATGTAAATATTGATTAATATTAAAATAAGTTATTATGAAGTTTAAATTGTAAGGATAATTCCCAAATAAATAGGTAGGTGGTGTATGAAGGAAATTAAAATCCATAGTTTGTAGATGTATGGATCCATATTAAGTTGTTAATAAGGATATATTAGAAGTATTTAATGGTTAATATAGAGCCATTATAATAAAATCTAGTGTTGTGTTTTATAAAAAAAAAATAAATTATATATATGAATAGTATTAAAATTAGAATGGATGATCCAGTTTTTTATCCTCCTATGTTGCATACAGTTTTAGATGAAGGTTTCTTTAATGAAATAATAAAAGAAGGAGATAGAAATGTTCGTGTAAAAGAAATTATAGGTAAGAAAGACAAATATGTATATGTAGTTACATTTAGGGTATATGAGAAAAATAGTAATAAGATATCATATAATTATCTATGTTATCCCAATATATTTAGTAATAGTTTAGTAGGGCATTTAATATATTATTTCCCATTTTGGAAACAACTTTTTACTTATAGTTAACCTTAATATTTTATCGTCATTAAAATTTATACCATAATCGTAAACATCTGGTTGTGTTGTTACAACATCAATTAAAACACCTAAAATAAAATACGAATCATACTTATAAAAATTATGTACATAAAAAGTATAACCGTTATACTTATCTGTCAACATACTATCTAAACACTCCATTATTAATTTATTAGAGTCTAAATCTTTATTAATATAAAATAAATTTGTTGAACCTTTCATATAAAAACCTAACGCATATGCTTTAGAAAGTTTGTTTTCATCTTTCAACTAAAAAGTTTCTATATCCATTGTACCAATTTTTCAATTAGGTTGTAGTCCACTTGTTGATTTACTCTGTAGATTATATTTTTTAGCTTTAATTCAATTAAAGTTTAATTCTATATTTCTTTTGTATATCCCTTTATCACCTATATAAACTATAACATTACCAACTTTTCTTACAAAATGGTTTATACCTAACTTTTCATCTACATATTTACATATTGACATACCACTTATATCATATATTTTTATATTTGTAATATTATTGTTTAATTCACTATTAACACTTACAATAATATCTCTATCACCAACATTTCTCTGGTAAAAACTAGTTTTTATACCCAAATCTTCAACCTTTCTGTCACCCAACAAATATTTATTAATCCTATCTAAAAATTTACAGAACAACCATCAGATAAAACAATGTTTTTAACCCTGTCATTTTCTACTTTTTTTCTAACAATACACCAAAATCACTATATTTATTAGTTAATGGTATTAATTTATTAAGAGCTTCTTTAGTTTCTGAAACATTTATAAGATCACTGTGTTCTCCTAATGTCTTAGGATTAAACTTACTAAATCTTTTTCTACCTTCAGTTGTCCCTGCGCTATATATTAGCAACTGTATGATTATAATATCACCACCTTCATATTTATATATATCCATACTACTTTCTAATTGATTTTTTAAAGTAACATGTAAATTATAAAATTCCTCTTCAAACTCTTCTAATGTAGATATACATAACCCTATTTGAGGACCCAACATTATTCATTTTGAAGATGCATTCTTATCTCTAACTATAAGTTTTTTACTATCTATAAAATCAATTCTACTTATTACAGAATAACTGTAACCAACATGAAAAACCGAAAACGCTTTTTCACTAAAAAGATCAAAAAAATAAAAATTCTCATAGTTAAATTCTAATATTTTAATAAACTTTTTAATTACTTTAGGAACCATATTAGAAACCTCTCCTACCCCCCAATTCACTTGGTATCTGAACATTATTATTTAAATAGAGGGTGTATATGTACCATAATAATTAATAGTAATGTATTATACACCTATAAAATGGATAATTATTATAGTTATAAATAGGTATATATAGAACCTAAAAAAAAACTAGTATTATATAATGATATATAAATAAACAAAATAAATGCATAAGCAAGTAGCTATAAAATCATTAAATTATAAAAAGGATATAACATTAAGTAAATCATAAACTAAATTGTTAGTACTTTGAGGTAATAATTTGTATTCTACTGTTGGAATAATATTAACCCAATATTAATTAAACTACCTGAGAATATAAGGAGTATTAAGGTAGGCTTATTGTTATCTGATGATTATATCATATTATAGTACTATAAGTAAAAACTGTTGTTTAACTCAATCATTATCTTACTTATAAAAAATTTTTTTTGTATATAATATTTTATATCATTATTGTACTCTGTGTTTAGAGAAAAACATAGATAAGGTAAATCAATATTTAGTTTGAAAATACACACTAGATATATGCCTTTATAACATAATTATATAGTTTATTTTATAATTTTAGTTTTTTTTTATAAAATTTTCTGTGTATAATGAACTTACTTATATTGCATTAGTTCATTTAATTATATAAGATGGTAGTTTTAATAGTATCACTTTATTATTTGTACTGATTCCTATTCTATAAAAGATGTTATTATGTTAATTAATCATATTTTTTATATTATTAAGAATAAATATGACATACATTGTACTATACGTTATTATAATTTTATTTTTCCCAGAATATATGTCTATAAAAGATATATGCCTAAATTGCGTTCCATTGTAGAACCTTTTATGTATATATCTAGTTTTATATAAACTAGGAAAAAAAAAAGAGAATTGACTGAGTGGTCTAAAGTGATAAGCTTGAAACTTATTTGGTTGAAAAATCACATCCGTTCGAATCGGATATTCTCTGTAATAAAAAGGTTTAATTATAATAATTGTGAAATACAGAAATGAGAGACAATAACTTATTGATGTTGAGTGAGAGTCTAAATAATAAATAATTGTTAAATTATTTATTCCACAAATATCGCTACGAGTTGTTATGACTGTATAACAAAGGAACATTTTTCGTTTAATACGGTGAGATTAAAATGCTTATTTAACCGAGACCGGTATTATCAAACGGAATGATTATTAAATGTATTACTTTACAACCGTTCGAAAAGATAAAAGTATAAAAACATAAAATATAAACATAAAATTATACACAATTATATAATCCTATTATATAATATCTTTATAGATATAATAGAAATGCATAATAAACACTTTACAAATTTATAAAAATATATAAATATATTTTTATTAATAAATTAATAAAAAAATATTATAACATAATAATATAATTAATTGTTATAACATAATTATATACTATAACATGGGTTATGTAAATAATACATATATATGTTTGCGTAAAAAAAGGTTTTTTTTTTAACGTAACTTATTTATAGTTATTTATGTATATAGATAATATATTTGCCTCGAAAAATTTCAAAAATGAATATAATGATTATTCAGAATCTTTACAAAAAGAATATAAAGAAGCACAAAATATAAGTTCATCTGCAATATCTATGTGAATGGAAAGATGATTTTTATCTTCAAATGCTAAAGATATTGGAACATTGTATTTAATATTTGCGCTATTTTCAGGGTTAATTGGTACTGCCTTTTCTGTATTGATCAGATTAGAGTTATCAGGACCTGGTGTTCAATATATAGCCGATAATCAATTATATAATAGTATAATAACAGCTCATGCTATAATAATGATTTTCTTTATGGTCGAAAAAGGCTTTAATATGTTAAATATGAAATTACAACCATCACTACTTAGGTACAAGATAAATGATAATAATGTTGTAAAAATAGGTTACTATAATAACAATATTGTAAAAATAGGTAGTGATATTAACAATAATGATAATTACAAAAAACCTAAACATAAGTATGTTAAGATTTTAGTAGATAACCCTTTTAATAATAGAGATATTATACTTAAAGTAACTAAAAAACAAAAAGGTGTTTATATATGGGAAAGTTTAGATGATA
>Ga0137381_10002452_pt1 | contig 12912 bp, 9 predicted proteins | sample SagtaG_16_FD_104808 | JGI IMG/M metagenome (GOLD analysis project Ga0137381, IMG submission 104808) | Vadose zone soil microbial communities from Sagehorn Ranch, Mendocino, California, USA - Sage2_L_115_16 metaG | ecosystem: Environmental > Terrestrial > Soil > Vadose zone | place: USA... | reverse complement strand
TGTACGTCGAGATCTTCCGCAACGTCCCGCTGATCGTGCAGATGTTCCTGTGGTTCTTCGTCGTTCCGGAGCTCCTGCCCAAAGGGCTGGGCGACTGGATCAAGCAGATGCCGCCGCCGTGGAGCTCGTACCTCCCCGCGGTGCTGTGCCTGGGCATCTTCACCTCGGTACGGGTCGCCGAGCAGGTCCGCGCCGGAATCAATTCCCTGCCGCGCGGCCAGCGCATGGCCGGCATCGCGACGGGTCTCACCGAGACGCAAACTTACCGTTACGTCGTCCTGCCGCAAGCCTTCCGCATCATCCTGCCGCCGCTCACCTCCGAGTTCATGAACGTCATCAAGAACTCGTCGGTCGCGCTGACGATCGGGCTCCTCGAGCTGACCGGGCGCGCGCGGGCGATGCAGGAGTTCAGCTTCAGGGTGTTCGAAGCGTTCACCGCGGCGACGCTGATCTACCTGCTGACCAACCTGGTGGTGGTGCTCGCAATGCGCGCGCTCGAGAGGAAAGTGCGCGTGCCGGGCTTGATCGCCGTAGGCGGCGCGCCGCAGGCGGGGCATTGAGCGATGGACTCCGGTTTCGATTTCGACGTCATCCAGCGCTCCTGGGTCTACCTCTTCAAGGAAGGGATGAGCTTCACGCTCACGCTCACGGCGCTGGCGATGACCGGCGGCATCGTCTTCGGCACTCTGCTCGCGATGATGCGGCTCTCGAGCATGAAGCCGGTGGCTATGCTCGCGGGCGGCTACGTCAACCTGATGCGCTCGATCCCGCTGGTGCTCGTGATCTTCTGGTTCTTCTTCCTCGTGCCCTACATCGGCGCCTGGGTGATCGGCGCCAAGGAGCCGATCAAGGTCGGCGCCTTCTGGTCGGCGGCGATCACCTTCACCATGTTCGAAGCCGCGTATTACTGCGAGATCATGCGCGCGGGCATCCAGTCGATTCCGCGCGGCCAGGTGTGGTCGGGTTATGCGCTCGGCCTCGACTACTGGCAGACCATGGCGCGGATCGTCCTGCCGCAGGCGTTCCGCAACATGCTGCCGGTGCTCCTCACGCAGACCATCATCCTGTTCCAGGACACCTCGCTCGTGTACGTGATCTCGGCCACCGATTTCTTGGGCGCGGCCGCGAAAGTCGCCAACCGCGACTACCGGCTGGTTGAGATGTACAGCTTCGTGGCGGTGGTGTATTTCGTCGTTTCGTACGGCCTGTCGGCCCTGGTCAAGCGGCTCCAGGAACGCATCGCAATCATCAAGTAGGGTCCCATGATCTCAATCAAGGGCGTCAGCAAGTGGTACGGCAGCCTTCAGGTGCTCACTCATTGCTCTACCGAAGTGAAAAAAGGCGAGGTGGTGGTCGTGTGCGGCCCATCGGGCAGCGGAAAGTCCACGTTCATCAAATGCGTCAACGGCCTGGAGCCGTTCCAGCAAGGCAGTATCACGGTGGATGGCATTTCGGTCAACGACCCGAAAACGGACCTGCCGAAGCTGCGCGCGAGAATCGGCATGGTGTTCCAGAACTTCGAGCTTTTCCCGCACATGAGCGTGACCCGCAACCTGACGCTCGCGCAGGTGAAGGTGCTCGGGCGCACCCCGGAGGAAGCGACGCAGAAAGGCTTGAAGCTGCTCGAACGCGTGGGCCTCGCCGCCCACAAGGACAAGTATCCCGGCCAGCTCTCCGGGGGCCAGCAGCAGCGCGTCGCGATCGCCCGCGCGCTCGCAATGGATCCGATCGCGATGCTGTTCGACGAGCCCACCTCGGCGCTCGACCCGGAGATGATCAACGAGGTGCTCGACGTCATGGTCGGGCTCGCCCGCGAAGGCATGACCATGATGGTGGTCACGCACGAGATGGGATTCGCGCGCAAGGTCGCCCACCGCGTCGTCTTCATGGACCGCGGCGAGATCGTGGAGGACGCCTTGAAAGACGACTTTTTCGGAAAACCGCGCTCGGAACGGGCCCAGCTGTTTCTCTCCAAGATCCTGCATCACTGACCCGGCAGCACGGCGCAGCAGCAGAGGAGCTATCCCTTCAGCGCGCGTGCGCGAATGGCATCGAGGGTGGTGCTGGTGGTGATCGCCTGCGGGTCGATGCGGACTTCGATCAGCGCCGGCTTGCCCGCCGAGGCCGCGCGCTCGAACGCCGGCGCGAACTGCCGCGTCTCCTCGACCGTTTCCCCGTGGGCGCCGTAAGCGCGGGCGAGAGCGGCAAAGTCCGGATTCTTCAACATCGTGCCGTAGACTCGCGCCGGGTAGTCGCGCTCCTGATGCATGCGTATCGTCCCGTACATGCCGTTGTTGACGACGACGAATATCACCGCCAGCCCGTACTGCACCGCGGTGGCAAGCTCCTGCCCGTTCATGAGGAAGTCGCCGTCGCCGTTGACCGAGACGACGACGCGCTCCGGATGCGCGACTTTCGCCGCGACGCCGGCCGGAACGCCGTAGCCCATCGAGCCGTTGGTGGGCGCGACCTGCGTGCGCAAGCCCGGATAGCGGTAGAAGCGCGAGATCCAGCCTGCGAAATTCCCCGCGCCGTTGGCGATGATCGCATCCTCGGGGAGATGCTCGCGCAGCCAGGCGACGATCTCGGCGAGCTGCACCCTGCCGGGGTTCGCGGTGGGCTTCGTCCACTCCAGATAGTCGGCCCTCGCCTGCTCGCGCCAGGCGCGCCACGCGGAACCGTCGAGCTTCATGCCTTTCAGCGCCGCCGCGATCTGCGGCATCCCGGAATTGATCAGCAGCTCGCCCTGGTAGACGCGGCCGAGCTCCTCGGCGCCCGCGTGCACGTGCACGAGCTTCTGCTTCGGCCGCGGCGGCTCGACCAGGGTGTAGGCGCCGGTGGTCATCTCGCCGAGGCGCGCACCGATCACGAGCAGCAGATCCGCCCCGCGCACGCGCTCGGCGAGCTTCGGGTTGATGCCAATGCCGACGTCGCCCACGTAATGGCCGTGGCGGTTGTCGAACAGGTCCTGGAAACGGAACGAGCAGGCGATCGGGAGGCCCGAGCTTTCGGCGAACGCCTGCAGGTCGCGGCAGGCTTCGCGCGTCCATACGGTGCCGCCGAGGATCACCAACGGCCGCTTCGCTTGCGCGAGGAGCGCGCGGAGTTTTTCCAGATCACCGGCGGACGGGCTCGCCTGCACCATCTGGTAGGGCGCGACGTCGGGCACGCTCGCCGTCTGGGTGAGCATGTCCTCGGGCAGCGCGAGGACCACCGGCCCGGGGCGTCCCGACATCGCCAGGTGAAAGGCGCGGCTCACGTACTCGTGCATGCGGTCGGCGCGCTCGATCTGCGCGACCCACTTCGACATCGGCCCGTACATGTGGCGGTAGTCGATTTCCTGGAACGCCTCGCGGTCTGCGAATTCTCCCGGTACTTGGCCGATGAAGAGGATCATCGCGGTGGAATCCTGCTGCGCGGTGTGCAAGCCTATGGAAGCGTTGGTCGCGCCGGGGCCGCGCGTGACGAAGCAGATCCCCGGGCGCCCGGTGACCTTCGCCCAAGCCTCGGCCATGTACGCCGCGCCGCCGTCCTGGCGCGCCACGATCAGCCTTATTGAATCGCGGGCGTCGTACAAAGCATCGAGCACGGCGAGATAGCTCTCGCCGGGAACGCAGAACGCGGTGTCGACTCCGTGGATTTTCAGAGCGTCGACGAGGATCTGCGCCGCGGTTCTGGAGGAGACCGTTCCGGCCATCGTGCAGTCTGTTTTCCCGAAAGGCGAGACTATACCGCAGGATTCGATAGAATCCCGTCCATGGTCGACGACATTCCCGGACTGCGCCGCATCCTCAAGACCAGCAAGGTCATCGCCGTCGTCGGCCTTTCGGGCGACTGGTTCCGGCCGAGCTACTTCGCGGCGAAATACATGCTCGAACACGGCTACGCGGTGATCCCGGTCAACCCGGGATACGACGCCATCCTCGGCCAGAAATGCTACAAGTCGCTGCGCGATATCCCGGTGAAGGTGGACATCGTCGATTGCTTCAGAAAAACCGAAGAGATCATGCCGATCGCCGAGGACGCGATCGCGATCGGCGCGAAAGTGCTGTGGCAGCAGCTGGGCGTGACGAACGCCGAGGCGGCGAAGAAGGCCGAAGGCGCGGGACTCGAGGCGGTCATGGATCGCTGCGTGAAAATCGAGCACGGGAGGCTCTTCGGCGGGTTGAACTGGTGCGGAGTCAACACCCGGGTGATTTCGGCCAAGCGGCCGCAGTGGCTGCCGTATTAGAGGATCGGGGGTAAGCTCGCGTCGCGTACGAATTAGCGTGTCGGGTTTTCCTGACACGATATATCCAGGTCCCTCCATGGACGCAGCCCAGCCGCCTGCCTGGCCTCAAGCCGTTTGCTTTGACAATTCGGGCCGGGAGAGTTGTACTAGGGCACATGGCCGAACCGCTCAGGATACTGCTTGCGGAAGACAGTGAATCCGACGCCGAGCTGATCCTGCGCGAGCTGAAACGCGGCGGGCTCGATTTCCAGAGCCGCCGCGTGCAGACCGAAGCGGACTTTCGCCGCGAGCTGGACGAGTTCCAGCCCCATCTCGTCATCTCGGATTTCTCCATGCCGCAGTTCAACGGGCCCAAGGCGCTCGCGATCGCGCGCGAGTCGCGGGCCGACATCCCGTTCATTTTCATCTCGGGCACGATCGGCGAGAACGTCGCCGTCGACATGATGAAAGCCGGCGCGGACGACTATGTCATGAAGAACAATCTCGCGCGACTCCTGCCTGCGCTCAAGCGCGAGCTGCGCGAGGCCGAGGTGCGGCGGGGACGCAGGGTCGCGGAAGAGAGACTGAAGGAGAGCGAAGCGGGGCTGCACCGCGCCCAGGTCATGGCGAAGATCGCACACGTCGTCACCGGGCCGGACGGGTCGTTCGAGCGCTGGTCCGAAACCCTGCCGCAGCTGATCGGGGTCGAACCCGCGCAAATGCCCCGGAGCACGCGCGAGTGGCTGGATCTCCTGCATCCGGACGATCGTGAGAGGTTTCGCGCAACGGCCATCGAGGCCGGCCGCAAGGGTGCGCGCGCGGACGTCGAGTACCGGCTGCGGCGCGCCGACGGCGGATGGAGCCGGGTACGCCAGGTGATCGAGCCGCTCCAGAGCCAGGCCGACGCCGAAGGCAGAACGCGATGGTTCAGCACGCTGCAGGACGTGACCGAGCACAGGCTCGCGGAGGAAAAAATCCTCCGCCTCACGCGTGTCTATGCGGTGCTGAGCGGAATCAACGCGCTGATCGTCCGCGTGCGCGACCGGGACGAGCTTTTCCGCGACGCGTGCCGGATCGCGGTGGAGGCCGGCAAATTCAAACTCGCCTGGCTCGGCGTCGTCGATCGCGATGCGGCGCGTGTGAAGCCGGTCGCCTGGCACGGCGGGGAGGAGGATTACTTCCAGTTGATGCCCTTGGCGCTGAACGAGTCCGACGGCGAACGATACGGGCTGGCGGGACGGGCGATCAGAGAGCGAAGAGCGATGGTCGTCGAGGACATGGCGAAGGATTCGCGTGTCTTGCTGCGCAAGGAAGCCTCGGAGCGCGACTTTCATTCTCTGGTCGTGCTGCCTTTGCTGGTGTCGGACCAAGCGGTCGCCGTGCTGGCCTTGTACGCGACGGAGGTCGGTTTTTTCGATGAGGAGGAAATGAAGCTCCTCCTTGAACTCTCCGGTGACATCTCGTTTGCCCTGGACCACATCGCGAAGGCGGAGAAGCTCGATTACCTCGCCTACTACGACTCGCTCACGGGTCTGGCCAACCGCAGCCTGTTCCATGAGCGTCTGGTGCAATACGTGAGCGCAGCCCAGAGCGAAAAAAGCAGGCTTGCCGTTGCCGTAGTGGACGTCGACCGGTTCAAGATCATCAATGACTCCCTCGGCAGGCAGGCCGGCGACGAGCTGCTCAGGCAGATCGCCGAGCGCATCGAGGGCCACGCCGGCCCGATCCGGATGGCGCGGATCAACGCCGACCGCTTCGCGATCGTGCGCACGGGCGTGAGCTCAGAGAGCGAAGTGGCGCGGCTCATCGAGCAATGGCTCGCGGAATGCTTCGGTCCGCCCTACGTAGTGAGCGGCACCGAGCTCAGGGTCTCCGCCAAGGCCGGCATTGCGCTGTTCCCCAACGACGGCGCCGACGCGGACGCCCTGTTCCAGAATGCCGAAGCAGCCTTGAAGAAAGCAAAAGCGACCGGGGAACGGTACCTGTTCCATACGCAACAGATGACCGAAAGGATCGGCGAAAAGCTCGCGCTGGAGAACAAGCTCCGGCAGGCGCTGGAAAAAGAGGAATTCGTGCTGCACTACCAGCCCAAGGTCGATACGGCGACACGGCGCATCGACAGCGTGGAAGCCCTGATCCGCTGGCAAAGCCCCGAGCTGGGCCTCGTGCCCCCCATGCAATTCATTGCCCTGCTCGAGGAAACGGGGCTGATCCTGGAAGTCGGCGCCTGGGCATTGCGCCGGGCCGTCCTCGATCACCGCAGCTGGAAAGATCGCGGGCTGCCCGCGCCGCGCATATCGGTAAACGTGTCTGCCGTCCAGCTGCGCCGGCGCGATTTTGTCGCTACCGTCGAGGAGGCGATCAAGCTGGGGGCGGTCCCGCCCGGCATCGATCTGGAGATCACCGAGAGCCTCGTCATGGAGGACATCGAGGCGAACACGAAAAAGCTGGAGGCGGTCCGGCTGTTCGGAGTGAGCATCGCGGTGGACGACTTCGGCACCGGCTATTCCTCGCTCGGCTACCTGGCCAAGCTCCCGGTGCACTCACTCAAGATAGACCGCTCGTTCATCATCACGATGCTGCACGACTCGAACGTCATGACGCTCGTCTCGACGATCATTTCCCTCGCCCACTCGCTGAAGTTGGAAGTCGTCGCCGAGGGCGTCGATGCCGAAGAACAGGCTGAGGTGTTGCAACGACTCGGCTGCGACCAGATGCAGGGCTATCTCATCAGCAAACCGGTACCATTCGACGACGTGACGGCCCTCGTGGGCCGAGTGGCGGGAAAAGGCAAGGCACGGCGCAAAAGCTGAAGTTCCGAGTCGAGGAAACAAAAGCATGGTCGGAACCCACAACCCCCAACGCATGCTTGAAAAGTTCTTCGGCGTGGCTTGCAAGATCTTCGAGTCGGACTACGCCGCGGTCGGGCTGCTGGATGAAAGGAAAAAGAGGTTCGCCTGCCTTCTGACGGAAGGCCTTGATCCCGGTCTGTACGATCGGCAATACGACCTCCGCCTTGCAGCGGGATTACCCTATTCGCTGCTCGCCGAGCACCGGGTTATCCGACAACGCTCCGGCGAGGCCGAGCGGGGGATCGGGCCTCTCCCGCCCGGTCATCCTGCGATCGTGAGCTTCCTCGGCTGCCCGGTCGCCCTGGCGGGGCGCGCCTACGGCTGGATTTATTTTGCGAACAAGCCGGGAGAACGCGATTTCAGCGACGAAGACGAGCGCCTTGTCGCCACCTTGGCGGAAACGCTGGCCTCGCTCTACGAATCTAGGCGCGCCGAGGCTGAGATTCGACGCGTGAACGAGAACCTGGAACGCCAAGTGAAAGAGCGCACCGCCGAGCTCGAAGCGGCCCATCGCGAGCTGGAGGCGTTTTCCTATTCGGTCGCCCACGACTTTCGTGCGCCCCTGCGGCACATCGACGGCTTCGCGCGGATGGCGCTCGAAAAATCGCGCGGCCTGGACGAGAAGCTGGTCCGGCACCTGGACACGGTGATCCAGGCCGCGGGTGGTATGGGAAGAATGATCGACGGCCTGCTGACCCTATCCCGCGTCGGGCGCGCCGGCCTGCAGCGGCGGCCCGTCGACATGGCGGGGCTGGTCGAGGAGGCGCGGGGCCAGCTTGGGCCGGAAGCGGCGCGCCCGGCCCTGCGCTGGAAAATCGGCGCGCTTCCCGCCGTGAGCGGCGACCCGGAGTTGCTGCGGATCGTGTGGACCAATCTGCTGTCCAACGCTCTCAAGTATTCATCACGACAGGCGGAACCGAGGATCGAGGTCGGAACACAGACTGCGGACGACGGGAAGATGGTGTTCTTCGTGCGCGACAACGGCGTGGGCTTCGACATGCGCTACGGCGGAAAGCTGTTCAAGGTATTTCAGCGCCTTCACCGCCAGGATGAGTTCGAGGGCATCGGTATCGGCCTCGCCACGGTGCGGCGCGTGATCGAGCGCCACTACGGGCGGGTCTGGGCCGAAAGCAGGATCAAGGAAGGGGCGACGTTCTATTTCTGCGTTGGTGAAGACCAAGCGGATACGCCGGGGGCGTAACGCAGAAACGCAAAGGCGTAGACTAACGGCCGGAACGCCAGCGCCCCCCTTGCGCGCGGGCGAACACCCATGGCCGCATCCGATGACGCGAAGCGGGATCTGATCGCACGGTTGCAGCAGCTGCCGATGCGCCACGGGTGGCTGCGCTGGGCCGTGCTCGCGACGAGCCTCGCGTTTTCCGCCGCCAGCACGTACTACTTCAGTTCCCAGGTGAGGCAGGAAGCGCACTCGAGGTTCGCGACCGTCGCCATCGGAGTCGCCAGGGACGTGCAATCGCGAATCCGCGCCTACGGGGACGTGCTCTATGCGATACGCGGGCTGTTCGACTCTTCGGACAAGGTGACCCGCGACGAATTTCATCAGTTCGCGCAGGCGATCTCGCTTGGCGAGCGCTACCCGGGAGCCACCAACATTTCCTTTGCACCTCGCGTCCTGCATGCAAAGAAGCCCGAATTCGAGCGCGCCGTGCGCGCCGAGAAGAGTCCCTTGGTCAAAGGCTTGCCCGAATTCGCCATCAAGCCCCCGGGCGAGCGTCCGGAGTACGTGGTATTGACGTATATCGAGCCGATGGGGAAAAACGTCGCTGCGTGGGGACTCGACCTCAACGCCGATCCGCTGCGACGCTCGGTCGTGGATCGTGCGCGCGACTCCGGGCAGATAGCCTCAAGCTCGGGAGTCACCTTGCTGAGGGACAGGGACGGCAACTCCAGCGTCAGCAGCACGTTGCTGCGTCTCGCCTTGTATCGCGGCGGCGGTGTGCCGGGGTCGGTCGAAGAGCGCCAGCGTCTCTACTGGGGAATGGTGGGCTCGACGCTGCGCGTCATCGAGATGATCGATGCGACTTTTTCGAGGGATATGCTTTCCCGCGTGCAGTTGCAGATCTACGAAGTCGGCAACGCACCCGGCGAAAGCGCAGCGGAGGACACGCTGATGTTTGACAGCGCAGCCTCGGGCGCGGCCGCCACGGCACCCGCGCCGGCGGAATTCTCCCTGTACGCGGTGAACCAGCGTCTGGCCGTGGGGGACCGCGAATGGCGGCTGCGCATCGTTCCCCGCAAGGATCCCGTCGACCTGCTGGACAAGGCCGGGGTCACGGCGATCCTGGCGGCCCTGCTCGCCATCAGCGCCTTGGTGTTCTGGCTGATGACGTCGGTTGCAATCTCCGAGTCGCGCGGCGCGGAGCTCGCGAAGCGCAACCGCGAGGCGGCACTGCTGCGCGAAAAACTGCACGAGCAGGCGATGCACGACACGCTCACCGGCCTCTACAACCGCCGTTACGTGGAGGAGTGGTTCGGCCTGGAGCTGCGCCGAGCGCAGCGCCACGGCAGGCCGATCGCCGCCGTCATGCTGGACATCGATCACTTCAAGCGTTTCAACGACAGCTTCGGCCACGAAGCAGGCGACCTAGTGCTGCAGGAGGTGGCGAGCGCGCTCAGGCGGTCCACGCGAGGGTCCGACGTCGCCAGCCGCTACGGAGGCGAGGAATTCCTCTTGCTCTTGCCCGAGTGCCCGCTCGACGCCGCGCTGCGCAAGGCCGAGCAAATGCTGGGGGAAATTGCAAAGCTCGAGATTCGGTATGACGGTCAGCCGCTCGGGCCCGTGACCGTTTCCCTCGGGGTTGCCGCCTTTCCCGATCACGCGAAGGAATCCGCAAAGTTGTTGCGCCACGCCGACGAGGCGCTCTATCTGGCGAAGCAGGCCGGGCGCAACCGTGTCGTGGCGTACTCCGCGAACTAGCAGAAGACAGACGAGAGAGAGCTTGAATCGCTGCGGCGCCGATGGACCGAGCTATCGCATTGAACTGAACGCGCGTGCTATAGTTCGCGCAGGGCGGCAACGCCCGCGTTTCCTTCGCGCAACGACCCGCCACGCCCCGGATGGCTGACCGCAAATTCGGTATCGAGACGCTTGCGCTTCACGCGGGACAGATCCCCGATGCGGCCACGGGCTCGCGCGCGGTACCCCTGTACCAGACCACCTCCTACGTGTTCGACTCGGCCGGTCACGCGGCGAGCCTGTTCAACCTGCAGACCTTCGGCAACGTCTACACGCGCATTTCCAACCCGACGACCGCGGTGCTCGAGGAGCGCGTCGCGGCGCTCGAGGGCGGACGCGCCGCGGTCGCCACGGCCACCGGGCAGGCGGCCGAGATGACCGCGATCCTCACGCTGTGCGAAGCGGGCGATCACATCGTTTCGGCGTCCACGCTTTACGGCGGCACCTACACGCTGCTCGAGGTCAATCTCCGCAAGCTCGGCATCGCCACCACCTTCGTCAACCCCGACGACCCGGAGAATTTCCGCCGCGCAATAAGGCAGAACACGAAAATCCTGTACGCCGAGACGCTCGGCAATCCGCTCATCAACATCGTCGACATCGAGGCGATAGCGAAAATCGCCCGCGAGGCGGGCGTTCCGCTCGTAATCGACAACACGGTCCCCTCGCCTTATCTGTGCCGCCCGTTCGAGTGGGGCGCCGATATCGTGGTGCATTCGGCGACGAAATACATCGGCGGCCACGGCACGACCATGGGCGGGTTGATCGTCGAATCGGGGAAGTTTCCCTGGGACAACGGCAAGTTTCCGGGGATGACCGAGCCCTCGCGCGGTTATCACGGCGTGCGCTTCTTCGAGACCTTCGGCGACTTCGGCTACAGCATGCGCGCGCGGATGGAAACGCTGCGCACCTTCGGCCCGGCGCTCTCGCCCTTCAACGCCTGGCTGCTGCTGCAAGGCCTGGAGACGCTCCCGGTAAGAATGGAACGGCACTGCGAGAACGCGCTCGCGGTGGCGAAGTTCCTGCAAGGGCACGCGAGGGTGTCGTGGGTCAACTATCCGGGGCTTCCCGGGAACAAGTACCAGAAGCTCGCGCAGAAATACCTGCCCAAGGGTTCGAGCGGCCTCCTCAACTTCGGGGTCAAGGGCGGAGCGAAGGCGGGCGAGAGGTTCATCGAGGCGGCGACCTTCATGAGCCATCTCGCCAACATCGGCGATGCGAAGACGCTCATCATCCACCCGGCCTCGACCACGCACCGGCAGATGTCCGAGGAGGAGCAAGCGAAGGCGGGCGTCACCCCCGACATGATCCGCATCTCAGTCGGTCTGGAGACGCTGGACGATATCCTCTGGGACATCGACAACGCGCTGTCGGTCACCGCAAAGGCCTGACGACGCAATACGGATAGTGATTCTTAATTCTTGATAAGAGTGCAATCATTGCTTCCGGCATTGACCGGATTCGAGGTATTCCAGGACCTGTGCTACCCCGGGGTTAGCCGGAAACGCCTTCGCAAATCCAAGCGCAGTATAGGGCCCAGCCTTCACCTTGTCGTCTACGCCCTGCGCGCAGAGAAACTTCACGGTCTCGAGTTGTCCCGCGTGCGCCGCACTATGAAGAGCGGTGCCGTTCCCAAAGAGGCTGATAGCTTTAACATCAAACCCTTGCGTTATCAGCCACTGGATCATACTGATTCGGCCTCTCGATGCTGCCTGGTGAACAGGTTCGCAGCGTAGTTCCGGTCGCTTCCGGCACTCATCCAACCAACCTAAGCCCGCCAGATATTTGACGAGCTCCACATTGCCCGAAGTAACGGCTATGTGAAGTGCTTCTATTTTGGCTTCTGAATCCCCCTGGAAGTAGTTGGCTTGTTTGAGAATCCTCTTTGCGCCGTTGAGATCGCCTTTTTCAAAGGCACCCAGGTCGAACGCTCCGCTCGCGACCAAAGGAATCCCCACGGCGATGGCAAATGCCAGAGGGCGAAGCGAATGTAGTATCGCCGACCTGTCAGAGGTCATGAGGACGATTGTGCGAAGGCTCGGAGCGCACGATGATACTCGCGCCCCAGTGCTTACGACACCTGGAAAGCTGGACGACATCCGCGGGGACGTGGACAATGCGCCTTTTGTCGCTTCGAAAGCCTAGTTGCCGATTCCGATGCTGCAACGAACCGTAAGACCCGTCGTAGTCGACACGCCCTACCCCACGTTTCGCCGCCCGACGCTCGCGCGCAACGTCGTCTCCACCTCGCAGCCGCTCGCAGCGCAGGCCGGACTGCGCATGATGCTCGCCGGCGGCAACGCCGTCGACGCGGCGCTCGCGACCGCGATCACGCTCACCGTGGTCGAGCCGATCTCCAACGGCATCGGCAGCGATCTGTTCGCGATCATCTGGGACGGCAAGAAGCTGCACGGCCTGAACGGCTCGGGGCGCTCGCCCGCGGCGTGGACCCCGGAGTATTTCAAGGGGCACGAGCACATGCCCTCGCGCGGCTGGAAGAGCGTCTCGGTGCCGGGTGCGGTCTCGGCCTGGGTCGAGCTCTCGAAGAAGTTCGGCAAGCTCCCTTTCAAGAAATTGTTCGAGCCGGCGATGCACTACGCGGCCAACGGCTTTCCGGTGTCGCCCTTCGTCGCCGAGCGGTGGGATCCGCAGGTGCCGGAGCTGCGCGACCAGCCCGGCTTCGCTAAGGCCTTCCTCCCCGGCGGGCGCTCGCCGCGCGCGGGCGAGATCTTCCGCTTCCGCGACCAGGCCAAGACCCTGGAAAAGATCGCTGCCACCAAGGGCGAGGCCTTCTATCGCGGCGAGCTCGCCGAGAAAATCGAGGCGTACGCTAAGAAAACGGGCGGCGCGCTGACGCGCGCCGATCTCGCCGC
>Ga0137381_10002446_pt1 | contig 12925 bp, 7 predicted proteins | sample SagtaG_16_FD_104808 | JGI IMG/M metagenome (GOLD analysis project Ga0137381, IMG submission 104808) | Vadose zone soil microbial communities from Sagehorn Ranch, Mendocino, California, USA - Sage2_L_115_16 metaG | ecosystem: Environmental > Terrestrial > Soil > Vadose zone | place: USA... | reverse complement strand
TAGCCTATCGTCTCAAGCCTGTTATCAACCACCCTTCCATCCAGCAACGGGCAGGCCGATCTTACCTAGCGTCCTTGAGTCGCATGGCATGGGGCTACCTGGGGCCTTACCATCCCGGGGAAAAAATGGAGATCCCATGAAATCCGGAGAGGGCTGCCTGCGTAGCATATATGGGAGGCCCATATATGGGGATGAAAATGGAGGAGGCCTGGAAAAAAGGGAGCGCAGAGCTCCTGATTTTGTCCCTGTTGGAGAGCCGGCCTCGGCATGGGTACGAAATCGGCAAGCTCATCGACGTGCGCTCGGGAGGCACGCTCCATTTTCATGTGGCCTCGCTCTACCCGCTGCTGTACCGGCTGGAAAAGCGAGGTTGGATCCAAGGGCGGTGGGTCGAGAAAGCGAATCAAAGACGACGGAGGTATTACCGGCTGACGGCGGAAGGACAGCGTGTCCTCGGGCTGCAACGCAGGAAGTGGCAAGAGTTTGCCGGTGCCGTGGGCCGAATCGCGGGAGTGCAACATGCCTGAATGGATGCTTGAAATCAGGAAACATCTGGCAGGACTGAATCTCGGGCCGGAACGGGAAGCGGAAATCATCGAGGAGCTTTCCGATCATCTTCAACAAAGGTACGACGAGCTCGCTCGGCAGGGAGCGGGGCAAAAAGAGGTCTTGCGAGAAGTGCTCGGGGAAATCGACTGGGGAGATTTCGTCCCGGAACTCGAGGCCTCTGAGAGGACCCCGGAGCGCGGTTCCGTCGTCGAGGGGGCGACTCCGGGCGGACACCTGTTTTCGGATTTTGCGAAAGACCTGCACTTTGCCCTACGCATGCTGCGCAAAAGCCCTGGCTTCAGTGCCGTTGCGGTGCTAACGCTGGCTCTCGGCATCGGGGCGAACACCGCGGTCTTTACGGTGGTGGACTCGCTGATCCTGAACCCCCTTCCCGTTGAGAAAATCTCCACGCTTGCGGCGGTCAACACGACGCAAGTCAACAAGACGGCCCAGTCAGGCGACTTGCAGGCCATTTCTTACTTGAATCTCAAAGAGATCCGGGAGCGGACGCGCGCGTTCCGGAGCCTTGCCGGGCATTCCTATCCCCTGGCGGTCACCATGACCGACAAGGGCGAGCCGCACCGGATTTTCGCGGAAATCGTGACCGCGAATTACTTCGATACCCTTGGCATTCATCCGTTCCTGGGACGGTTCTTTCTTCCCGGCGAGGATCGCTCGCCAGGCGCTGCTCCCGTGGTCGTGCTCGGCTATACGGCGTGGCAAAACCGCTTCGCTGGAGTTTCCGATATTCTCGGGCAAAGGATCATGCTCGACGAAACGCCGTTCACGATTATTGGTGTCGGGCCCAAAGGTTTCAAGGGCGTTTACGCCGTTTTTGGACCTGATCTTTGGATTCCATCCATGATGGCCGAGCAAGTCTTGCCGGCTGAGCAGCGAAGTGCCCTGAATGATCGCGGACTCCCTCTGTTTACTGGAATCGGCCGACTTCAGCCAGGAGTTACCCGTGCGCAGGCGCAAGCGGAGATGAGCATTGTGGGGGCGGCCCTCGGCAAGGAGGATCCCGGCGCGAATGAGGGGAAGATCCTTACGGTGACGCCTTTGCTTGAGGCCGCCTATGGGCCGGAGCGGCAGCCGGTGGTGTTTGGGGGAATTTTGCTGATGGCGATTGTGGGATTGGTGCTGCTCATCGCTTGTTCCAACGTGGCCAATCTGCTTCTTGCCCGCTCGAGCGTTCGCCGGCGGGAGATTGCGGTCCGCATCTCGCTTGGTGCCGGGCGCATGCGATTGATCCGCCAGTTGCTGACCGAGAGCGTTCTGCTCGGCCTCTTTGGCGGCATCCTCGGCTTCTTATTCGGCTATGGAGGATGCCGCATTCTGGAATCGTTGCGCCCCGCGGAATATGCCGAGAACCTGGCGGATCTAAGACTCAACGTGAGTGTGTTCGTTTTTGCATTTGCTGTGGCCATACTGACCGGGCTCGTCTTCGGCATTGTGCCCGCACTGCGAACTTCGCGGGTTTCAGTCTCGGAAGTATTGAAGGAGGAAACGCGCACCGCTGGACGGAGCCGCGGTCGGGTCGGCCTGGCAAACGTGCTGCTGGCCGGGCAGGTGGCGGTTTCCCTTGTTTTGCTGGTGGTCGCCGGCCTCTTCCTGCGAAGCATCGAGCGAGAGTATGTCATCGATCCCGGCTTCCAAACGGAGCATTTGGCGCTGTTCATGCTCTATCCCGGGCAAGCCGGGTACGATCGCGTGCGTACGGAGCAGTTTTACAAACAGGTGCTTGACCGCATTGGCAGGGTTCCCGGCATCTGGTCGGTTTCCTGGGCGTCGAACCTGCCGCTGTGGGGACGCAAAGAGACGGGCATCGTGATCGAAGGGCAAGAGGCGCGCAAGAAATCCGAAGCCGTCTCGGCCGTCGTAAACACGGTGGACCTCAACTATTTTTCCACGATGGGCATCCCGCTTCTGGAAGGCCGGGACTTTACGCAAAACGATCGCGACGTTTCGACGCCCGTGACCATCATCAACGAGACCATGGCCGCCAAGTATTGGCCAAATCAAAACGCACTCGGTAAACGCTTCCAATTACCTCAAGGCAAGGGGTTCCTCGAGATTGTCGGCGTCGTAAAAACCACGAACTATCAGACGCTCGGGGAGCCGCCGCAGGCGTGCGTTTACATCCCGCTGCGGCAGCATTACACAGACAGCATGATTCTTTATGCCAGAACTGAACGCAGTCCATCGACGGTTCTGGCGGCCGTTGCGGCAGAGATTCACAGCCTCGACCCCGCGCTGGCGGTGGAAGACATTCGCACGGGGACCAAGGTGATTGATCAGGCGCTTTGGTGGTCGAAGATTGGCGTGGGCCTGCTCGGTGTTTTCGGACTGCTGGCGCTGGGCCTCGCTTCGGTGGGGCTATACGGAATTATGGCGTATTCCGTCAATCAGCGGCGGCGCGAAATCGGAGTGCGTATGGCGCTAGGCGCGGGCCAGGGAAGCGTGTCGCTCCTGGTACTACGTCAAGGTATGACGGTTGTGGCTAGCGGCGTGGGCGTGGGCATGGCGCTGTCGCTCCTGCTGGGACGCGTGCTGTCGCGCTTCCTCTACGGCGTAAGCGGGAGCGATCCGATCAGTCTGGGAGGCGCATCGTTCGCGCTGCTCGCGGTTGCATTTGTTGCGTGCTACCTGCCGGCGCGGAGCGCGAGTCGAGTCGATCCACTCCTAGCTTTGCGAGAAGCGTGAGGCGCGGCTTTCCTTAAACAGCCTCGGGTTCCTAGCCAATCGGTAAAAGAGTCATGGTTCGTCGTCAGTTCGGAGAACTTACAGGCGCGGATGGGGAGCTGAGGCGCTTGGCGGTGTCGCGCACCTTGCGAACGTCGGCGCTTGCGGCGGACGACGGAACGAGCTTCAGGTAGGCGTCAAGGTCCTGAACCTGGGACTGATAATCCTTTCTTTTCGCGTGAACGTCTGCGAGCACGAGATAGACGTTGGGGTAAGGGGGCTTTCGAAGGAGAGCTTCCCGAAGACTCTTTTCTGCCTCATCGAGGCGGTTCTGGTCGAGCAACGCAATCCCCAGAAAAAGATGTCCTTCCGGGGAGTCTGGGTCGCTATCGAGTCCGCGGCGAATCAAGCGCTCGGCCTCCTCCGGTTTCCGCCGGTCGCAGAGGATCAGGCCGTAGGCAAACTGCGCGTGGGCATAATGGCCGCCACTCAGATCGATAGCCTTTTGGAAGGCTTCGATGGCCTTGTCCTCATGTTGCAAACGCAACTCGACGAGGCCGATGTGGTAAATCGCTTCATAATAGCCGGGATAGACTGCCGCGGCCTTGGTGAAGTGCTCGAGGCTCGCGGCAAAATCTTTTTTGGCCAGACGTTCGAGGCCGCGGTTGTATTCGTTCTGGGCCTTTGACGGAATCTTCAGCTCTCGAACCGAGACGATATAAGGATTCGCGCCACTTCCGGGGGGCATGGACGAGCTGAGGTAAAGAGTGACTTCCGCGGGAAAGAAATTGACCTCCGCGATGGTGCTGGCAAACCCATGGCCCTGCTCCGATGAGCTGACCTCGTAGGTTCCCTGCGGAATCTGATTAATTTCGAAATGGCCGCCAAAATCGGTTAACACCGTTCGAATCGTGCCTGACGAGAGCGAACGGATGTTCACGGCGACTTGAGGGGCCGCTTCCGCGCTCCGGTTTAGATATACGGTTCCCACAATGGCTCCGGTGTGGCTTGCGAAGGATGGCGTGAGGGGATCACCGAAAAAGGAGCCTTGCGCGCGAGCGGAAGAAGTTTCAGCGAGCAACGCGACCGTCAAAAAAGAAAACAAAAGGAAGAACGAACCAATACGAATTTTCAACTTCCGGAGTTGCGAAATCATTTTTCAGACACCTCGACGTTGTGAGCTCATCCAGAAAGCTCTTTTTTGACCGGTGCTGAAAAACGCGACGCTAGGGTGCGGCGAAACTCCCCGAGTCTCCTGGGGATTCGCTCGGCAACGCAAGAAGGCAACCGGGCCGGCGAACCCCGCGGCTCACCCGTTTGGGGCGTACCATCCGCAAAGCTTGGAGAACGTAACCCCCAAGCAATGGTTCTTCAGCATCCTGCCGGGGACCGGGCGACTGGGAGGGAGTAAATCGCAGAAGCGCTTACCACTCGACAGCCAGTAGCAAGCCTGCCGAAGTAGTGGAATTACCTGCGCCGCCGTTGCACCGTTTCTCCCGGGCTGCCAGCCGTCGCGTGCGCGGACTGTCGTTTAGAGGGGCAAGCAGTGTGCCAAAGAGCGAGCAAATTGCTTAGCGATTTTAAGTAGCTGCCAGTGAATTGGATGCAAGAGTTGAACCACAGATGTTCGTCTTCTCGCGCCGAGCGGCGATCGGAGACGGAATGTAAAATTGACTGGTGGCACGCCGATTTGCTTCGGCGAAATTATCATCGACGGGCAAATCCTCGATGAGTTCATTGAGGATTTACCTGCCTGGAAAATCCAGAGAATCCTCGGAGAGTCCGCGAAGTCGGCTGGCGCAATCCGTTTGGTGGCGGTCTTTCGCGAAGACCGAAATGGGCGCGGGCAATTCGCAGAGAACTCCTGGCTCCGGCCCGGGTCCATTACGGGCAAAGCCCAATGAGTTCCAAACTTTAGCTCATTCGTATCGCTTGCTTACGGACAAAATTTAGAAACGTGTGTTGGCGACGTCGGTCTAGAGCTGGTTTCCCTGGTTGTCGCGTCTGTGGTCGGGTGGTGAGCTTGCAGCCTAAGTGGTTCCGGGGCGCACCTCGGCCAACCTAGCTCGGTTCGGCCCAGCTCAATAATGACGGTAAACGATTAACAGACAAGGCTTTGCCTTTTCCTCGAAAAGCGCTCTCAAGGCCTTAGATCCGCCTTAACTCACTTTTGGCCGATTCCCGCGTCAGAGTAGAGCAGTGGAGCGTGGGGGAGTCTCGGGGTGAGTGAATCTTTGTATCTAGATTTTCCCGTTGACTTATTACCGCTTTCTTGCAACCTACGTTGCGGCAATATCCTGGGAAGCCCGCTACGCCCGACGAGGCTTTCCTGTCTCCGAGGAGGGCCCTCGGCTGGCTTCAAAAACACCCGGGAAGTTGCGATCGGAAGCATGTGAGGAGGGGAAAATGAGGAAGCGGAGACCATGGGTGTTCGTTCTCGGGATTCTCATGTTGCTGTCAGGTTCGACATTCGGGCAAGTTGCCACCACGGGAAAAATCGCGGGGATGGTAACGGATTCCTCCGGAGCCGCCGTGCCGAATGCCACGGTGACGGTCAAAAGCACCTCGCTGATGGCGGAACGCACGACAGGCACGGGGGCGGACGGCGCGTATCTGTTTGACCTGTTGCCGCTCGGGACCTATGAGGTCACCGTCGCCGCCAAGGGGTTCAAGGGCTTCAGCGAAACCGGCATTGTGCTCACCGCCGGCTTCACGGCCACGGTCAACGCGAAGCTCCAGGTTGGAGAAGTAACCCAGGTTGTCCGCGTCGAGGGCGTAAACGTCGTCGACCTGCAGGGCGTGCAAACCTCAACGACGTTTGACCAGACCTTGTTGCAGGACATTCCGAGTGGGCGCGACCCGTGGTCCACGGTCGCGCAAATGCCCGGGGTAACATCGAGCACCTTCGATGTAGCCGGCAACAACAGCTACCAGCAGTCCGCGATGCAGATCCATGGAAGCACCCAGGCAGAACAGGTTTACAGCTTCAACGGCCTCGATTTGAACTGGCCGGGGGCGAGCGGCGGCTACACTCAGTTTTATACCAATCACGACTCGTTCGATGAGTTTCAGGTTGTCTCCGACAACGCCCCTGCTTCCGTGCCCATCGGCGGCATTTACATGAATATGGTGACGAAGTCGGGGTCGAATCAACTGCATGGTCAGGCGGCGCTTTATTATTTGACCGCCGCCACGCAAGCCGGAGTAAAGCAGCCGCTGTTCCAGGGATCGCCCGTGTCAACGGGCTCGCCATTCAACATGACCCGAGATACTTCGGCGAGCCTGGGTGGACCCATCATGAGGGACAGATGGTGGCTGTTTGGCTCTTACCGCCGGTACGACCTGAACCAGCGGATACTGGCCGTAACCAACCAGGCGGGCGTTCCCGTCGTGGACATCAACCATCAAACCAACACGGACTTGCGCAGCGATTGGCAGATTAATCCGAAGAACAAGTTCAGTTTCATTTGGCTTTACAACGAGCAGAACCGCTTTTTCCGGCGCGACACTTCCTATCAATTCGTCACGCAGGACGCCAGTTGGCTCCAGATTGAGCCGGCTTACATTCTCCAGGGGCTTTGGACCAGTCAAATCACCAATAACTTCTTGCTGGATTTTCGCATCGGTTGGAACAAAATTGTCTTCCCGCTGAGTTACCAGCACGGCTCTACCGGGCTTAATTTGCAAGACATCGGAACCTCGACCGAATCGGGCGCCGCCCCTTATGAATTTATAAACCCGGCGTGGGTGCTCAAATGGTCCGCAAGCGGTTCTTGGTACAAAGCCAATTGGGCTGGCGCGCACAATTTCCAATTTGGGTTTGAATGGGGCGACAGCTACAACTCTTACATCTATAAGGTGAATCAAGGTATCAACGCTATCTTCAGTAGTCCGAAGGTCTCCTTCACCGCACCCTTCCAAGTCGTGGCTTACAACACCCCGACGACTCAGAAAAACTATTTTCGCGATACCAGCTTCTACCTGCAGGACACTTGGAACCTCAAGCGACGGCTCACGTTGAATTTGGGGGTGCGCTACGACCGTTTCACTACCTATTACCCGGCGCAAAAGACCGATCCCAACCTGACCTTCCCGCAACTCTTCCAGGTTACGAGCTTCCCGGCGTCAGGAAACCTGGTGGCTTGGAACACCGTCTCGCCACGCATCGGAGTTGCATTCGATCCCACCGGCAAGGGAGACTCGGTGCTGCGTTTTGCTTACGGCATCTATTACATCATGCAAGGAACTGGCCTGGCGGAGACCGCCAATCCCGTCGGACTGGTTACCCTATCTTTTCCGTGGAATGACTCGAACCACGATAACATCCCGCAACAAAGCGAATGGCTGCCCTCCGGGGCGACGCCTGTAGGCTCGTCCGGCGCCGCGCAAATCAACCGCAACATGAGCCGCCCCTATTCGGAAGAAGCCAGTGCCGGGTACGAAAAGCAGCTGTGGCGCGACCTTCGCGTCGGAGCCACCTATTACTACCGAACGAAAAAGAACCTGTTTGGAATTGAGAACGCTGCGGTTCAGAAGTCGGACTACGTTCCCATCACCTCGCTCAACGGCAGCCCGATCATGAATCCGATCACAAACCAGCCGATGACTCTCTATAGTTTTCAACCCGCCGATACAACAAAATACGGAAGGTTTAATCTCGTGGTCTCCAACTTTCCGCAGCTCGATGATAACTCCTACCACGCCGTAGAATTCACCGCGGTTAAGCGTCTGTCTCATAAGTGGCAAATCCTGGGTGGGTTCACCATTCAACGTCAGAAAGGCGTTTTCGGACGCGGTTTCTCGGATCAAGCTACCAGCGACAATTTCAACGATCCCAACAATGACATCAACCGAACAAACAACTACCTGAATCTCGACTCCACCTATGTCTTCAAGGTGGACAGCACTTACGAGCTACCCTGGAAATTCGCTACCAGCGTCAACTTTCAGCACTATACCGGTTTCCCCCTCCAGCCAACGGAGACTTTTTCCGTGCCAGACGGTCAAGGCGTCCCGATCGGTGAGACCGTCATTCTTCAACCAGCAGGGATCCTGCGCTTGCCCAGCGTGAACCAATTGAACCTGCGATTCTCCCGTGAGTTTGTCTTCCAGGACCGCTGGCGCCTTATGCCCGTCGTCGATTTCTTCAATTTGACAAACTCTCAAACCACCATCGCGCAGGTGACTCAGTACACACCTCCCTCCGGAGGATCCTATTTGAAGCCGGCACTGGCCATCAATCCCTTCGTAACGCGGTTTGGACTGCGCTTTACGTTTTAGCGCGATCTGGCTGCGGCAGGATTGTTATCCGAAATTTTTTAATCGGCGGGCGGGCGACGTGCTCCGCCCGCCCGTCGATTCCTTTCACTGGCAGCCTGTCCGCATTTCACATAAACTCCGCTTCGCCGGGACTCCGGAACCAAGAGGAGGCGCGATGTGCAGAGGGAAGCACGTACTCGGGGCATGTGTGGCTCTCGCGGCGCTGGCGGGCGCGAGCGATTTCGAGGCACAGGGCGAGAGCCGCAAGCCTGCACTCACGATTGAGCAGCTGATCGAAATCAAGCATCCGTCGGACCCGCTATGGTCACCCGACAACAAGCATGTGGCGTTTGTCTGGGACCGCGCGGACATAAAGAATCTGTATGTGGCGAGCGCCGATGGCAGTGGTGCGCCGGTTGCTCTCACATCGTTTCCCGAAGGCGGAGTCGCCGATGCGTTCTGGAGCGCAGACGGCGAAAGCCTTTATTTCGTGCACGAAGGAGACTTGTGGAAGGTTCCCTCGGCAGGCGGGCAAGCCAAACCAGCGTGGAGCAAGCCGGATCAAGGCAGTGGATTCGTGCCTTCCCCTGACGGCAAGCGCGTGGCGTTCGTACGCGGCAACCGCGCAGAAGGCCAAAACGCGCGGCACGGGAGCGATCTGATCGTGCGCTGGCTTTCTGATGGAGCAGAGTCCACCGTCACTCACGATGATGTGGGCATTCGCGGCATCGTGTGGTCGCCGGATGGAAACTCCGTTGCTTATACGGCCGGGTCGAAGATCGTTCATCACGATGAATCTCCGGCGTACTCCGGCGCGAAAATCATTTATCGCGTCTCGGAGTACGTGCCCGGGCAAATGTACGCGCTGAAGCTCGACGGAGGAAAACCCGTGCCGATCCATACGCCCGGCGAATATGGAGGATTGGCCTGGATAGACGCGAAGAGCCTGGTTTTCGATGGAGAATCGAAGGACTTCAAGAAATATTTCATTTACATTGCCGATGCCGCGACCGGTTCGGTCAAAACCGTTCATGAAGTCGACGAAGAGAAATTCTGGAGTATTCCCGATTGGGGTGAGGCGGGAGCGCAGCCCTGGCCGTCACCGAACGGCAAGTGGATCGCGTTCCTCAGCGATCAGGACGGCTGGGATCATCTGTATGTAATCCCATCAACTGGCGGCAACGCGTCGCAGATCACCAGGGGCAAGTTTGAGGCCTGGCGCCCGGCCTGGTCGCACGACAGCACGCGCATCGCGTTCGACGCGAACACGGAAGATCACCCTGGGGACCGCCGGATTGGCATCGCCACGATCGGCGACGACCCCGCGCAGGCAAAGATTGCGTACCTCCAAGAGGCGGCCGGAACGAACATCGAACCGCACTGGTCGGATGGCGACGCAAGGCTGGTCTATCAGCATACCGATACGCACAACAGCGCGGATCTCTACACCGTTGCGGCGCGCGAAGGCGCCGAGCCGGTCCGCCTGACCGATTCCATGCCCGCGGACATCGACCGCACGCGGTTTGTCGAGCCTCAGTTCGTGCATTATCCGGGGCCGGATGGACAGCAGGTGCCGGCCTGGCTTTTTGTGCCCAAGAAGCTCGACCGCAGCAAGAAGCATCCCGCGATTTTGTGGATTCACGGCGACGGCGTGAACCAGAATTACGACGGCTGGCACGTGCAGCGAAACTATGCCGTGTACTACAGCATTCATCAGTATTTTCTCGAGAAAGGGTACGTGGTCCTGGCACCGGATTATCGCGGGAGCATCGGTTACGGCCGGGATTGGCGCACCGGCGTGTACATGGACGTGGGCGGGAAAGACGCGAAAGACGCCTGGATGGGTGGGAATTATTTGAAGAGCCTGCCGTACGTGGACGCGAACCGCATTGGCGTGTGGGGCTTGAGCTACGGCGGATTTTTCACGCTTATCGCCATGACCGACCAGCCGACACTGTTCCGGGCCGGCGTGGACGTTGCGGGAGTCGTGGATTACGTGATGTATTATTCCGACCCCTACCACGGTGATTGGACGGCAAGCCGCATCGGAACTCCGGAAGAGCATCCGGATGTCTATGCCAAGGCTTCGCCGATCTCGCACATCGACAGGCTGGAGCGTCCGTTGCTTGTATTACACGGCACGGCGGACGTCAACGTGCCGTTCCTCGAGTCGGTATGGCTCATCGACGAGGCCCTGCAGAAGCGCAATGGCGACCTGGTTTCGTTTATGATGTACCCGGGCGAATTTCATTATTTCAGCCGCGAGCACGTGCTCGGCGATGCGTGGCATCGCGTGGAGGAATTTTTTGACACTTTCTTGCGGGCGCCCGCCACAACTCTCCCCGCTAGGAAAGCACACTAAAGAGAACGAGCGTTACCGCGATTGCAATGCGAGGTGTGCTTCCCTTACGACTGAATCATGGGGGGAAGCGACAAGATCAGTAAAAGGATCACGATAACCGATACCAGAAATTTCATCGAGGACACCCTCCCTGCCGTCCGCATTTCCTGAAGCGACGAAGCCCAGGCACGCTCGACCGGCTTCCTTTAAGGATGCCGGCAGTCTATGCCCAAGACGCGAAGCAAGAAACTGGACCGAAGACGCGAAACCGGGCAGCTGACCCCTAGTATAGGAGTGCTGTCCGGAAGGGTAGGAAGCGTACGTTGAATGTGCCAGAGCCCAGGTGGCTCCCCGGAAGAAGAGGCTTCCGTGCCAACCAAGTTCAAAATTCCGGAGGAGGTCATGTCCACTCACCACCATGCATCTTGCCGCGAGCTTCAGCGGATCAGAAATCTGAACGAATATCTCGTGTCAGTTCAGGCGGCGTAGCCAGAGGAGCTTTCGAGCAGAGCCGGGGGACTTGGAAGCGCGCCCCACGGCCAGCTCACTCCTGTTCGTTCGCACTCGTTCCTATCCAGCGGAGTCAGGCTTGGTGTGTCGCTGTGTGAACCGGCGCGGGGAACTCGTGCTCCCAGCGAGCGATGACCACGCATGCAAGGCAGTTGCCAAGGACGTTGACGGCCGTGCGGCCCATGTCCATGAGTTGATCAATCCCGAAGAGAAGAAAAAGCGGCTCCGTCGGCAGATGAAAGGAAGCGGCCGCCGCCAGGACGATCACCAGCGATGCGCGGGCCACCCCAGCCGTGCCTTTGCTGCTAACGAGAAGAGTAAGCAGCATGACCGCTTGCTGGCCGATCGAGAGATGAAGGTCCGCAGCCTGGGCAATGAACAGTAAAGCGAGCGATTGGTAGAGGCTGGAGCCATCGAGATTGAAGCTATAGCCGGTGGGAAGGACGAAAGCGACCGTTTCACGTGGAACACCAAAAGACTCCATCTTCTCCATGGCGCGAGGGAGAGCGGCTTCGGAACTGGCGGTTGCAAACGCGATGGTCACCGGTTCGGTGGCGGCTCGAAGAAACTCCTTCACGGGAACTTGCGAGAGCAGCGCAATGGGAAACAAAACGCAGACGATAAAAAATACGAGTGCGAGGTACATGGTCGCGAGCAGCTTTAGGAGCGGCAAGAGGACACCCAGGCCGAGGTGGCCGACGGTATAGGCGACGGCCCCAAAGACGCCGACCGGCGCGGCGTACATGACAAGGTTGGTGAACTTGAACATGGTTTCCGAGAGGCTTCCGGCGAACGACAGCATGGGACGCCGTTTTGCTTCGGGAACCAGGATGAGCGCCATGGCAAAGAGGATGCTGAAGACGACAACCTGCAGCACCTGGCCCTCGGCGACGGATTTGGCGATGTTTTCGGGAAAGATGTCGGTGATGAGTTGTGCCGCGGTGTGTGGAGCGGCGCTGAGCGGTTCGGCGGCAGCCGACGGCGGAAGACGCACGCCTTCACCCGCGCGGCTGAGACTTATGGCCGCCCAACCGATGACGAGCGCAATGGTGGAAACAATTTCAAAGTAAACAAGCGATTTGACACCGAGGCGGCCGACTTTCTTCAGGTCGGCGTGGCCCGCGATGCCTACGACCAAGGTGCCGAACAGCAGCGGTGCGATGATGACCTTGATGAGGCGCAGAAAAATCGCGCCAAGGAATTGTAATTTTGCAGCCGTGGCAGCCGCATCGTGGCCGAATTCCGCGCCGGCGAGCAAACCGATCAGGATCCACGCGGTCAGCGAGCGCCGATAGGTTGCATAAGCCGCAATGAGAACCACTGCGAGCCAGCGCAGCGCCATGGCGGCAAGCGCGGGAATCAGCGCGACGAGCGTGCCGGCAAAGAGCGAAGCAAGGATGGCCACCGTTGCCGAAACGATGGCTGCCAGAAGGAGTTTGTTTTTCATGGGAAGGGCGTCAGCGGATTCATGCGAGGCGAAACTTAGACGGGTTGCGCCGAACTGTCAACGCGTTTCTATTCGGAGGCGCCGAGCGGCAGGAAGTATTGCGTACCTTTGACCGGATCCTGGAGCCGCCTGAGAAG
>Ga0137381_10002438_pt1 | contig 12949 bp, 9 predicted proteins | sample SagtaG_16_FD_104808 | JGI IMG/M metagenome (GOLD analysis project Ga0137381, IMG submission 104808) | Vadose zone soil microbial communities from Sagehorn Ranch, Mendocino, California, USA - Sage2_L_115_16 metaG | ecosystem: Environmental > Terrestrial > Soil > Vadose zone | place: USA... | reverse complement strand
GCGGCGGCTCGCGCTCCCGGTCGAGAAGCGCGACGGCCGCCGCGTCACTAGCCCCGAGGTGGCGGAGGCGGTGGAGATGGTGCTCGCGGGGCCGGTGAACCGCAGGCTGGTGGCGGCGTTGCGCCGCGCCGGGCTCGACGCCATCGGGCTCTCGGGCGTGGACGGCGGCCTGTTGACGGCGCAGCGCGCGCCCGGCGGCCTGGGGCACGTCGGCGAGATCGTCGCCGTGCGCGTGTCGCTGCTCCACAGTTTGCTGCTGGCGGGACTCACGCCCGTCATCGCCCCGATGGCGCCAGCCGCCGAGGGGGGCCTCCCCTTCAACGTCAACGCGGACGACGCCGCGGCGGCCGTCGCAGGAGCGCTCCACGCGACCGAGCTGCTGTTCGTGTCGGACGTGCCCGGCGTCACGGTGGACGGCACGGTGCAGGCGTCGGTGGCGGCGGGCGAGATCGAGACTCTCATCGAGCTGGGCGCGGCGACCGACGGCATGGCGGCCAAGCTGCGCGCCGCCGCGACCGCCATCCGCGCCGGCGCCCACGCCGTCCGGATCGGGGACTGGCACCTGCTGGCGCACCCCTCCGCGGGAACGCGGATCCTGCCGCCCGCCGTCAAAGCCGCGTGACCACGGCATCCACGGCCGCGTCGGCGGCGGCGCCCGGCGCGCTGCTCGGCGTGTACGCCCCGGTCGGTCCCCGCTTCGTCGCCGGGGACGGCACCGCGCTCATCGCGGAGGACGGCACCCGCTACCTCGACTTCGTCGCCGGCATCGGGGTCAACGCGCTCGGTTACAACCATCCTGTGGTGCGCGCGGCCGTGGAACACGCGCTCGCTACCGGGCTCATTCACGTCTCGAATCTGTATCGCACCGCGCCCGCCGAGCGGCTGGCCGACGAGCTGGTGGCGCGGTCGTTCGCCGATCGGGTCTTCTTCTGCAACTCGGGCGCCGAAGCGAACGAGGCCGCGTTCAAGTTCGCCCGCAAGTGGTCGGGAAAGAGCGAAATCGTCGCCTTCAGCGGCAGCTTCCACGGACGCCTGTTCGCCACGCTCGCCGCCACGGATCGCCCCGAGTACCGGAAGCCGTTCGAGCCGCTGGTGCCGGGCATTCGCATCGTCCCGCGGGAGGACTGGGCCGCCGTGGACCACGCGGTGTCCGCGTCCCGCACGGCCGCGGTGATCGTGGAGCCGGTACAGGGCGAAGGCGGCGTCCGCCCGATCGACCCGGAGTGGCTGGGGTTCCTGCGTGAGTTGTGCGATTCTCGAGGGGTCGCCGTCATTTTCGACGAAGTGCAGTGCGGGCTGGGGCGGACGGGTACGCTGTTCGCCTACGAGCCGACCGGCGTGGTCCCCGACGTGCTCACGCTCGCCAAGCCGCTCGGCGGCGGCCTCCCCATGGGCGCCGTGCTGCTGCGCGACGCGATCGCCGGCGCGCTCAAGCCCGGCGACCACGCGACGACGTTCGGCGGCGGTCCCCTCGTGGCGAGCGTGGCCCTCGAGGTCGTGCGCACCATCGCCCAGCCCGACTTCCTCGCCGCGGTGCGGCAGAAGGGCGAGTGGCTGGGCGCCCGGCTGGCCCGGCTCGCCGCGCGCTCGGCGAAGGTGAACGAGGTCCGGGGGCGCGGGCTGATGTGGGGCCTCGAGCTCGCCGAGCCGGCAGCACCGTACGTCACGGCCGCGCGCGAGCGCGGGCTGCTCGTCGTGACCGCGGGAGCGAACGTGCTGCGGCTCGTGCCGCCGCTCGTCATCTCGTCGGAGGAGCTGGATCGCGGGACGACGATCCTCGAGGAGATCCTGGCGTGAGCGCGCTGCCGATCTTTGGGGAGCAGGGAGCGGGGAGCGGTACCTTGCGGCACGGCGGGCCGGGGGTCCCGCTTGACCTCCGGCGGGCGACGCTCGCCGACGTCCCGGCCCTCGAGTCGCTCATGGCTCCCTACGTCGCCACGGGCGACCTGCTGCCGCGCAGCAACTACGATCTGTGCCGGCACATCAAGGAGTATCTGGTTGCCGAGGCACCCGACGGGGAGCTCGTGGGATGCGGCTCGCTCAAGATCTACTCTCGCGATCTGGCCGAGGTGGCCGGGCTGGCGGTGCGGCCGGATCAGCAGGGCGCCGGCGTGGGCCGGGCCCTGATGGACGCCTTGGTGGCGGAGGCACGGGCCAGCGGAATCGCCGAAGTGCTGGCGCTGACGCGCAAGCCCGCGTTCTTCCACAAGCTCGGCTTCGTGCTCGCCGAAAAGGGGCATTTTCCGCTCAAGGTGTGGGCGGACTGCGCGCGCTGCCCGCGGCAGAATTGCTGTGATGAGATAGCAGTGGTGCTGCGGTTGTAGGTCTAGCTGTTGCCTCTCCTGTTGACACTGTCCTGTCTCCTCCGAGAAATTCCCAGGGCCGTTGTGCGGCAAGGAGCCCGGTATGCCCCGAGTCATCTTCTGGGACGTCGACACCCAGTACGACTTCATGAAGGCCGACGGCAAGCTGTACGTGCCCGAGGCCGAGCACATCATTCCAAACCTGAAGCGGCTCACCGACTACGCCCACAGTCACGGCATTCGGATCGTCGCGAGCGCCGACGATCACGTCATGAGCCATGCCGAGATCTCGGAGCAGCCGGACTGGAAGACCACCTTCCCGGCACACTGTTTGCGAGGGACACCGGGCCAGAAAAAGATCCCCGAGACCGCGTTGCGCGACCCGCTCGTGATCGAGCCCGCGCGGAGCGACTCGACGACGCTCGCCGGCCGCGTGCGCAGCCACACGGGCGACATTCTCTTCCACAAGCATCGGTTCGACGTGTTCACCAACGAGAACGTGACGACTGTGCTGAACCTGCTCGACCCCGAAGACATCGTGCTGTACGGCGTCGCCACCGATGTGTGCGACAAGGCCGCGGTGGAGGGCTTGCTCGAGCGGCGGCCCCACACCCGGCTGTTCGTCGTCACGGACGCGATCCGTGGCATCGACCGCGCGGCGTCGGAGCAACTGCTGCGGGAGTGGGGCGACGAAGGGGTGCGCCTGATCAGGACGAAGGAAATCGTGGAGGAGGGGCTGGTCGAGGCGCTCGCCCGCGCCACGGCATGACGGCGCCCGCGTTCGGGCGCTTTTTTCTGCCCGGCCCGACGGACGTGCACCCGGACGTCCTGGCGGCAATGCAACACGCGATGATCGGGCACCGCTCGAGCGCGATGGAGCGGCTGCTCCAGGGGCTCGAGCAGCCGCTCGCCCGGCTGTTCCGCACGTCGCGCACCGTGCTCGTCGGCACGACGTCCGCGACCGGGTTCATGGAGATGGCGGTGCGCAACGGCGTGCGCCAGCGTGCGCTCTCGCTCGTCAACGGGTCGTTCAGCGAGCGCTTCGCCAAACTGGTCGGCGCGTGCGGCAAGGAGTGCATCCGGCTCGACGTCCCGCTCGGCTGCGCCGTGGAGCCCGACATGCTGCGGGACGCGCTGCGTCGCACCCCGGTGGACGCGGTGACCCTGGTCCATTCCGAGACCTCCACGGGGGTGTTGCAGGACGTCGCGGCTCTGGCGGCCGTGGTACGCGAGTTCGACGACGTGCTGCTGTTGGTCGACGCCGTAACCTCGCTGGCCGGCTCGCCCGTCGAGACCGATCAATGGGGACTCGACTTCGTGCTCACGGGCTCCCAGAAGGCGCTCGCGCTGCCGCCCGGGCTCGCGCTGGGCGTCGCCTCCGAACGGATGCTCGAGCGGGCGAAGACGCTGCCGAACCGCGGGCTGTATTTCGATCTCGTGAGCTTCGCGCAGGCGACCACCAAGCACCAGCCGACCAACACACCGGCGATCTCGCTGCTGTACGCGCTCGAGACCCAGCTCGGGCGCATCGAGCGCGAGGGCGGCGTCGCAGCGCGCTGGCGGCGCCACGACGCGATGCGGTCGCGCGTGGAAGCGTGGAGCGAGCAGCGCGGCGTGCCGTACGTGCCGCGCGAAGGGCGACGCAGCTGGACGGTGTCGTGCCTGAAGCTGCCCGACGGCAAGACCTCGAAGACGGTCGTGAGCGGACTCAAGGAGGCGGGCTGGACCATCGGCGCGGGGTATGGGTCCCTCAAGGAGACCACGATCCGGATCGGTCACATGGGCGACCACACGGTGGGGGCGCTCGAAGAGCTGCTGGCGCTGCTCGACGGGTTGGTCACGTGACGCTGCGGGTCGTGGTCGCCGATCGTGTGGCGGAAGGCGGGCTGCAGCTGCTCGCCGCCACGCCGGACATCGAGGTGGCGAGCTTCGCCGGAAAGCCGCGGGAAGAGCTGGAGCGGGCGCTCGCCGGCGCGGACGCCCTGATCGTCCGCAGCGAGACGCGGGTCACCGCCGACCTGCTCACGCGTGCCCCGCACTTGCGGGTGATCGCGCGCGCGGGCACGGGGGTGGACAACATCGACGTTCCTGCCGCGACGCGGCGCGGCATCGCCGTGATGAACGCGCCCGGGGCGAACACGGTGAGCGCGGCCGAGCACGCCATGGGGCTGCTGCTGGGCCTGGTGCGGCACATCCCCTGGGCGGCCGAGGCGATGCGGCGCGGGGAGTGGGACCGCAAGCGGTTCGAAGGCACCGAGCTGCGGGGCAAGACGATCGGGGTCGTGGGGCTGGGGCGCATCGGCGGTCACGTGGGCCAGCTCGCCCGGGCGTTCGGCATGCAGGTCGTGGGACACGATCCGTACCTCGCCCCCGAGCGCGCGGCCGAGCTCCAGGTCAAGCTGCTGCCGCTCGATCAGCTGCTGCGCCAGGCCGACGTCGTCACCCTGCACGTGGCGTACACGGAGCAAACGCACCACCTGATCAACGCGGAGCGGCTCCGCCTGATGAAGCCGGGGGCCGTGCTCATCAACACGGCGCGGGGCGAGTTGGTGGACGAGGACGCGCTCGCCGAAGCGGTGCGGGAGAAGCGGATCCGCGGCGCGGCGATCGACGTGTTCGCCGTGGAGCCGCTGCCGGCGGACTCGCCGTTGCGACAGCTCGACCGCGTGATCCTCACGCCCCACCTCGCGGCGTCGACGGCCGAAGTGCAAGAGCGCGTGAGCATGGAGGTGTGCACCGCCGTGCGCGAGGCGCTGCTCGCGGGGGATCTGTCGTTCGCGCTGAACGTCCCGGGGCTCTCGGGCGACCTGCTGCGGCGACTCGGGCCGCTGCTCGATCTGGCGCGGCGCCTCGGGCGGCTCGCGCTCGCCCTGGTCGACGGGCCGGTGCAGGCGATCGAGGTCGCGTACGGCGGCAAGGATGAGGCGGCACCGCGACCCGTGCTGGTCGCGGCGGTCGAAGGCCTGCTCAGCGCGATGAACGTGCTGCCGGTGAGCCTCGTGAACGCGCTGCTCATCGCCGAGGAGCGGGGGATCCAGCACGCCCGCAAGACCGGCATGCCCGAGCCGGGGTTCGAGACCACGGTCGGGGTAAAGCTCGCCACGGCTACGAGCCGCGTGCGCGTCGCGGGCGCGCTGGTCGGCAACAGCCACGGCCGCGTGGGGCGCATCGACGACTACCACGTGGACGTGGCGCCCGAGGGCTGGATGCTCGTCATCCGCAACCGTGACGTGCCCGGCGTGATCGGACGCGTGGGCACGCTGCTCGGCCAGTCGGGGATCAACATCGGCAGCTACCACCAGGCCCGCCGCGCCACGCCGGGGACCGACGCCCTGGCCGCCATCACCGTCGACCAGGCGCTCACGAACGGCGTACTGGAGCACCTGGGGCACGCGCCCGACGTGTTGGACGTGCGGCTGGTGCACTTCGGGGACTGAACCCCGTCAATCCTGCGGACGATCCCCAGAAGCACGTCGCCAAACCATGATTGAGGTCGTTGAGTCCTATTCCGCGGCGGCCGCCTAATGGAGCCGATCGATGAGCAGACGCCTGCGCTACCACGTGGCTGTGAGCCTGGACGGGTTCATCGCCGGGCCCAACGGCGAATACGACTGGATCGTGATGGACCCTTCCATCGACTTCGCCGCGCTGTTCAAGCAGTTCGACACGGCGGTGATGGGACGGAAGACGTACGAGGTGCTGACCGCGCAGGGCGGGCACGGCGCCATGCCGGGTCTCGATGTCGTCGTCTTCTCGCGGACCCTGCCAGCGGCCGCACACCGTGGCGTCCGCATCTTCAACGACGATCCGCGTAAGATTGTGGCGGCGCTGAAAGCGAAGCCGGGTCGAGACATCTGGCTCTTCGGCGGGGGCGTCCTCTTTCGTTCGCTGCTCGACGCAGGCCTCGTGGACACGGTGGAGGTCGCCGTCGTTCCTGTGCTTCTCGGAGACGGGGTCCCGCTGCTTCCGCCCGGCACTGCGACAAATCTGGTGTTGGCGGATCAGAAGACACTCCCGGTCAGTGGGATCGTGGCGCTCTCGTACTCCGTGCCGGGGGGCGTTGGGCCGGCACCCCGCATTCGGTACGTCAAGGCCGCGAAGACTCGGGTGAAGAAGGGCGCGAAGACGAGGAGGAAATGAGATTCTACTTCCGAGTCAGCTCGGTGTAAGCTGGCCCTCACCTCCATCACACAAGCCTATGATCTCCCGCATCTGGCATGGATGGACGAGTCCGCAGAACGCCGACGCCTACGAGGTGTCTCTCGATGTCCAAGTTGGGCGTCCATGCCTTCGCGATCATTCGCGGTCCCTGGTAGCAGCGGTGGATCAACACACTGGGCCATTGAGGGCGCACCCTGCCCCTTGACGTCGGGCATGTCCCGACGTACTTCGTCGCCCATGAGGCACATCATCGGGGTCAGCTATGAAAAAAAGAAAGCAGCCTCAGAAGACCAAGCAGCCGGGTAAGCGCAAGGACCCGGTTGAGAACAAGGATTCGGGGAGCGAAGAAGAGTTCGAACGGCAGACGCAGGAAGCTGCCGAGCTCGTCCCTCCGGCGCGCCGGCCACCTACCGCCGTCGGGGCAGGGACTCCGCCATTGCCGCCTCGCCCCTCTGGTTCGTCACGCTCCAGCCTGGAGCCGCACCGCCGGCCGGCCCTGTTCCGCTTGCTACAGACCGTTCGGGCTGCCGTTGGAGCGGTGCTCGACTTGGCGGATGCTGCCGTCGATGCCGTCACGAAGGGCCGGCAGCGTCGGGCCTGACTGCTACAACGGACGGGGATAATCATGGACGTACTGTCGCAGGATCTCCGCGTCGCGCTGCGTCGCATACAGCGAGCGCCCGCCCTCGCGACGGCCATCGTGTTGACGATCGGCCTCGGCCTGGGCGCGGCCGCTGCGATCTTCACGACCTCCGATGCCGCCCTGGTTGAGCCGCTCCCCTATGCGGAGCCTCAGCGCCTCGTGCATCTGTGGGAGGTGCGTGCGGGGACCGCCGAGCGGAGCCCAACATCGTATCCCACGCTCCTGGACTGGCGATCGCGTGCCAAGAGCTTCAGCGGCCTCGAGGCCTACGACCCCACCAACATCACCGTCGGCATGGGCGACGAGGCGCGCATGCTGCGCGGCGCACGAGTCACCGCCGGCTTCTTCCGGCTCCTCGGCGTCCGGATATCGGCGGGGCGCGATTTCCTAGACGAGGATGCGACGACCGGCGCCGCAGTGGCCATCGTGAGCGACCGCTTTGCCCGCTCCGTCGCCGGCGGCATCGCGCTGGACCAAACCGTCGTCATTAACGGCACCCCCCAGCACATCGTGGGAGTGCTGCCGCATGCCTTTCACTTCGCGCTGCTTCAAAATGCGGATGTCTTTGTGCCACTCATCGCCGGGGAGCAAGCGCGCGAAGACCGGTCGCAGCGCTCGATCTACGTCATCGGGCGGCTCCGGGACCGCGTGCCGCTGACCGCCGCCCGAGCTGAGTTCTCCGCCGCCATGTCTGTGCTCGCGAGCGAACACCCCGATGCCCTCGCCGGCCGTACGGCCATCGCGGTGCCACTTCGCGACGCACTGCTCGGCAACATGAAGCCGATTCTGGCCAGCCTGCTCGTGGCCGTGGCGATCCTGCTCGTGATCATGGGCGCGAATCTCGCTCTCCTCATGCTGACGCGATACATCGAGCGCGCGCCCGAGCTGGCCATGCGGTCCGCGTTGGGCGCCACGCGGGCGCGCCTGCTGCGCCAACTCCTCGTGGAAAGCCTCGTGCCCAGCGTGCTCGGCGCCGCCCTCGCTGCGGTCGTCGGTCAGATGACGACTCGCGGTCTGCTGGCGGCAATTCCGGAAGGCGTCAGAATCGGCGTGCCGTATCTGACGAACGCCGGGCTCGATGGCAGAGTGATCGGCGTGATTGTGGGCGTGACGACCGTGCTGGCGGTGGGATTCGGCCTGGGTCCAGCCCTGCTCATCACGCAGGACCGGGAGCGCGCGGGCGATGCTCGGGCGACCCTGGCGCGCGGGCGTAGACGTCTGCGGCGCGGCCTTGTCGCCGCGCAGCTGGCCCTCACGGTCGTGCTGCTCGTCTCCTCGGGCCTGCTCGTCGTGAGCTTCAGCAACCTGGTGCGCCGGGACGTGGGATTCAGGGACCCGGAGGGGCTCGTGACGGCTCGCGCCCCACTCTCGGGACGCCGGTACGAGGAGCCGGTCGCCCAGCGTCAGTTCTACGAGGCACTGCTGGCTCGGAGCGCGGCGCTGCCCGGCGTTCGTGGCGCCGCGCTGATCGATGAGGTGCCAGGCGGTGGGGAAGGGATCACCACATTCGAGCCGGTGGATCGCCCGCGCCTCCGCTCCATGCAGCCGCGGGCTGCGCTGCGAATCGTCGGCGGCGAGTACTTCGCGACGCTGGGGATTCCCATCGTCCGAGGGCGCGCATTCGAGCCGCACGACCGGACCGACACGCCGCCCGTCGCGGTCGTCAGCGCAAGCTTCGCGAAACTGCTCGGGCAGGAGGGTGCGACGCTGGGCCGAAGGCTGCGGCTCGCCGCAACCGGCCAGGCTGAGTGGCAAGTGGTGGGCGTCGTCGGCGACGCCCAGGTCGCGCCGCTCGATGCAGACTCACCGCCCGTTGTCTACTTGTCTCATCTCCAGGCAGCGGAGAACCGCATGATGCTGGTCCTACGGACGGAGCTCGGTGTCGCGTCCGTCACGAATCAGATTCGCGGGATCGTGAAGACTCTGGATGCCGGAATCCCCGTGTACGCAGTTACCACGCTCGATCAACAGCTGAGCGACTCGAAAGCGGTATTCATTCGTCGCTTTCCCATGATGCTGTGCGGCGTGTTTGCCGCAGCCGCCTTGGCGCTCACGCTCGTGGCGCTGTATGCGATTTGCATGCACGAAGTACTCACGCGGCGTCGCGAATTCGGGATTCGGCTGGCGTTGGGAGGATCTCCCGGCTCGATCCGACGCTTGATCCTCAATGATGCGATGCTGCTGGGCGCGACCGGAATCGGTGTTGGAGGGATCGTCGCGACTGTCGTCTCGCGCTCGCTGCGTGCGGTCCTGTTCGGCATCACGGCGACCGATTGGCGAGTGTACGGTGTCGTAGCGGCGGGCGTTCTTGTGTCCGCGGTTCTGGCCACGCTCGGGCCGGCGCTACGCGCCGGCTCGGTACACCCGAGCGTTGTCATGCGCGTTGAGTGACAGCAGCATCCGGGGTGCGCCCGCTCTCGCTCGCCTGTCCCGCCCGGGGGCGCTAAGTTGCCGCACATGCTCGACGCGCTCGAGGCGCTGCGCGAAAGCTTGGCGCCTCATTACGACATCGAACGCCAGATCGGCGCCGGCGGCATGGCGCGCGTCTTTCTGGCCGTGGAGCAGCATCCGCACCGCCGGGTCGCGATCAAGGTCATCGACCCCGAGTTGAGCAACCGGCTGCTGCGCGAACGGTTCATCCGCGAAGTGGAACTGTCCTCCAAGCTCAGCCACCCCCACATCGTGCCGATCTTCTCCGCCGGCGAGGCCGCGGGGCTGTTCTACTACGTCATGCCGTACGTCGAGGGCGAGTCGCTGCGACACCGGCTGCTGCGCGAGCGCAAGCTCCCGCTCGAGGTCGCGCTCCACGTCACCCGCGACGTCGCCGACGCGCTCGCCTTCGCGCACGCCCAGGGGATCATCCACCGCGACATCAAGCCCGAGAACATCCTGCTGTCGGGGGAGCACGCGATCGTGGCCGATTTCGGGATTGCGCGGGCCATCAGCGCGGCGGGCGCGCTGACCCTGACGCAGACCGGGCAATCGATCGGCTCCCCCGGCTACATGAGCCCGGAGCAGGCGCTCGGCACCGGCGATCTGGACGCCCGCACCGACGTGTATAGCCTCGGGTGCGTGCTGTTCGAAATGCTGGCAGGTGAACCGCCGGTACCCAGCCTCGCTGAGCGGGTCATCCACAACTGGGGGGCCCTGGAATCGGGCGATGCCCTGCGGCGGGTGGAGGGCAGGGTCGTGCGAGCGGTCAAACATGCGATCTCCAAAGCGCTTGCGCCGCTGCCGGACGAGCGGTTTGCCACGGCCGCGGAATTCGCCGCAGCGCTCGGGGGGTCCGCCCACCGTTCCAGTGTGCCGACGCGGGGGATCTTCGCGGGCCGGCGGGGGCGACGCCTCGTGCTGCTGGGAGCCGCCCTCGCCGTGGCCGGCGGCGCCGTCGGGGCGTTCGGGTTGCTGCGGCGCCCGGCGTCCGGTCTCACAGACCGGCGCGTGGTCGTGGCCGTGATCGAAAACCACACGGGCGACCCCGCGTTCGACAATCTCGGTCACATGGCGGCCGACTGGGTGACGCAGGGGCTCGCGCAGACCGGTCTCGTCGAGGTCGTCCCCTCGATGTCTGTGATGACCGCGTCGCGGGCGTCGGGAGAGCATGGTTCGGGCCACCTCGACGCCGCCGGGCTGCGGGCACTGGGCCGGGAGACCGGCGCTGGCACAGTGGTGTGGGGCGCCTACTACCGGCAGGGGGACAGCGTCCGGTTTCAGGTCCAGATCTCGGCCGCACAGGACGGCACCGTGCTGCGGGCGCTCGATCCCGTCGCCGGCCCGCTGGCTCAGCCGCTCGACGCGGTCGAAGCGCTGCGCCAGCGTGTCATGGCCGCGCTCGCGACGCTGTTCGACTCCCGGCTCAGTCGCTGGGCCGCGACCGCGAGCCAGCCGCCCAACTTCCAAGCCTACCAGGAGTTCATCGCGGGCCTGGACCGGTTCGTCCAGTTCGACATGCGTGGGGCGATCGCGCACTTCAAGCGGGGGTCGGCCGTAGACACGGCGTTCCGGCTGCCCCTCATCTTCGCCGCGAACGCGCACATGAACTTGGGGGAGTTCGCGGCGGCGGATTCCATCGGCCACGCCGTGGAGCGGCACTCGGAGCGGCTCGCTCCGCTCGACCGCGCCTACCTGGCGTGGGTGCTCGCGACGTGCCGGGGCGATCGCGTCGAGGCGCACCGGGCCTCGCGTGCGATGGCGAGTCTGGCGCCCGCGTCCGAGACGCTCTACCTGGTTGCGGAGGACGCGATGGCGCTCAATCGTCCGCGCGAGGCGGTGGACGCCCTGGTCGCGCTCGGTCCCGACCGCGGCTTCACCCGCGGCTGGTGGGTGTACTGGGAGGAGCTGACCACCGCCTTGCACCTGCTGGGTGACCATCGCGCCGAGCTCAAGCAGGCGGTCGAAGGGGCGCGCCGGTTCCCCGACAATCCGCAGGTCCTCATGACGCAAGTCCGGGCTCTTGCGGCGCTGGGTCGAGCGGACGAGGTGACCCGCCGGCTCGCGGCGAGCGTGAACCTTCCTGCTGTGCAGGGCTGGACGCCGGCGGATGGGATGCTGCTGGCGGCAGTCGAGTTGCGCGCCCACGGCCACGGCGCGGTGGCCGAGACAACCTTGGCCCAGGCTGGCGCCTGGCTCGCCGCGCGTCCGCCCGCGGAGGCGGCATCCGAGGAGCACCGGTTTCGCGTCGCGCTCGTCTCCTACCTCTCGGGACGGCTCGGGGACGCACAGCGCGAATTCCAGCGCCTGGCGGCGCCCGAGCCCGTCAGCCGGAGCCACGCCGTCACGGGCGACGGCTGGGACCAGATGGACCGGATGGACTATCTCGGGTACCTGGGGGCGATCGCGGCGCGGCAGGGGAATCGCGAACCGGCGCTGCGGGTGGACCAGACGCTCGCGGGCCTGAAGCGGCCGTATTCATTCGGCCGGCACACAGTGTGGCGGGCGCGCATTCAGGCGTTGCTCGGCGAGCGGGACGTCGCCGTGGGGCTGCTGCGGGAAGCGATCGCCCAGGGATACCCGCACGCCCACGCGCTGCACACCGACCTGGCGTTCGATTCATTGCGGGACTATCCGCCGTACCAGGAGCTGCTCAAGCCGAAGGAGTAAGCCGACCGGCGGCGGTCGCAGTGTTTGCGCGAAGTGACAATCCGCCTTAGGCGGCGAGGCGTGCAGCCTAACAGCGCGACGGGAGGCTGATCTTGCGAATTACGAGGCATGGGTCGGAGCCTATTGTGTTGGCGTTATGCCAGTCAGCTTGAGCTTTCGGACCTTCATCGTTGACCAGCTAAGTCGCGTTGCCCCACGGGTCCGTGCTCGGAGCATGTTCGGGGGCGTCGGTATCTATTCTGGAGACCTCTTCTTCGCCTTGATCGCCAACGACGCACTCTACTTCAAGGTCGACGACTCCAATCGAGGCGACTTCGAGGCACGCGGCATGGGTCCATTCCGGCCCTATGGCGAGAACGGTGAGACCATGCAGTACTACCAAGTGGCGGAGGACCTCGTCGAGGATCCCGACGCGCTGCGTCCCTGGGCTGAGAAGGCCATTGCGGTGGCGGGGCGGAAAAGAGCTAAACGGCCCCGTCGCGGCGGCGCCTAACAAGCGCTTGAAGCTGGCGGGCGGTGATCTCGTTCCGCTTGCATCGAGAGTGTCCGTGCGATCACAACCAGGCAACCTTACGCGTAGGCGGTGGCTTCGAGGGTGAGTGAATCGGTCATCAGCGTCTCGGAGCTGACGCGCCGCTTCGGTGCCACGACGGCCCTGGACTCGGTGAGCGTGTCCCTCCCGCGCGGGGCGGTCTACGGCCTCGTCGGCGCAAACGGAGCGGGGAAGACGACGCTCATCCGG
>Ga0137381_10002435_pt1 | contig 12972 bp, 11 predicted proteins | sample SagtaG_16_FD_104808 | JGI IMG/M metagenome (GOLD analysis project Ga0137381, IMG submission 104808) | Vadose zone soil microbial communities from Sagehorn Ranch, Mendocino, California, USA - Sage2_L_115_16 metaG | ecosystem: Environmental > Terrestrial > Soil > Vadose zone | place: USA... | reverse complement strand
TGTCCCGGGTGGTCTCCGGCAACGCCGGTCCGCCCCAGGCGGGCGAGAACTTGATCCCGTTCCAGCGGTAAGAATTGTGACTAGCAGTGATATTGAGCGCCCCGTCCAGACCCCGGCGCAGGATCTCGAACGCAACCACCGGCGTGGGCAACGGCGTGGTCGCCACCGTCACCCGGGCGCCCACCGCCGCGCACACGGTCGCCGCGGTCTCGGCGAACTCGCGCCCGAGAAACCGGGTGTCATGGGCAATTAAGAGGTGGGGAGCCGACACCTGTTCCCCGGCCAAGTGATCGACGATGGCGCGCGACACGACCGCCACCCGATCATGCGTAAACTCTTCGGCCACCAGCGCACGCCAGCCCGAGGTGCCAAAGGCGATGGGTGAAGACGCAGTGGCCTGTTGTCGGGCGACGACCCGGTGGTAGAGGCCGAGGTACCGCGCCGCCGAGCGTGTCCAGGAGAAGTCTTGCGCCATGGCGTTGCGCATCAACCGCGACCATACCTCCCGGTCCGCGAACACTTCCACCATCGTCTGCACCGCCCCCAACAGCGCCTCGGCGCTGGCCTCCTCGAAGACAAAACCTGTCCCCTGGCCACTGGCCGGATCGAAAGGGACGACCGTGTCCCGCAGCCCGCCTACGGCGCGCACGATTGGGATGGTGCCGTAGCGCAAGCTATAGAGCTGGGTCAGGCCGCAGGGTTCGTAGCGCGAGGGCATCAGCACGCAGTCACTGCCGGCCTGGATCTGATGGGCCAAGGACTCGTCGAAGCCCAGCCGCACGCCGACCCGTTGCGGATAGGTCCGTCCCCACTCAGCGAAGAGTTGCTCGTAGCGTGCCTCGCCCGTGCCCAGGATGACCAGGCGCACATCGAAGGCGCGGAGACGGTCGAACGCCGCGGCCAGCAGGTCCACCCCTTTTTGGTCAACGAGCCGAGAAATCATACCGATGAGTGGAGTTGCGGTATCCTCGGGCAGACCATAGGCGCGCAGCAGCGCAGTTTTACAGTCCGTCTTGCCACTGAGATCCGCAGCGCTGTAGCGCGCCGCGATCAACGGGTCGGTCGCCGGGTCCCACGTCGTATAGTCCACGCCGTTGAGAATGCCAGTCAGCGCCTCGCGGCGTTCGCGCACGACCCCATCCAGCCCAAAACCCCATTGCGGTGTGCAGATCTCCTCGGCATAGCTCGGGCTCACGGTGGTGAGTTGATCTGCATAGTACAGTCCCGCCTTCATGAAGTTCAGCCCGCCGAAGAACTCCACCCCGGCGGGCTGAAAGAGGGACAGGGGCAGGCCGGTTACGCCAAAGACCCAAGCAGGGAATTGCCCCTGATAGGCGAGGTTGTGGATGGTGAAGAGGGTAGCGGCAGCGGAGAGCCGAGGGTCCAACCCCGGCAGAAAGCGCAAGTAGGCGGGCACCAGCGCCGCGTGCCAGTCGTGACAGTGGAAGACGTGCGGGAACCAGCCGAGGCGCGGCGGCAGCGCCAGCGCGGCGCGGCACAAGAAGAGAAAGCGGAAGGCATTGTCTGGATAATCGCCGGCCTCGTTGCCGTAGAGCCCCGGCCGGGCAAAGTAGTCGTCCTGCTCGATGAAGTAGACGGGCACTACAGGGGATTGCTCCCCCTGCCCGTCCTGCCTAGTCTGCCCACTGAGGTGGCCCTGCCACACCCGTGCCATGCGGGTGCCAAAGACCAGCGGCACCTGCAGGTCCGCTACCGTCTGAGTCAACGGGAACCCCTGGTCACGGACTGTTTGGTACAGCGGCATCACCACACGCACGTCGTGCCCTAGCGCTGCCAGCACCCTGGGCAGGGCACCAGTCACGTCGCCCAAGCCACCGGTACGGGCAAAGGGGGTCACTTCCGCAGTTACAAACAGAATGCGCAGGCGCTCTTCCACAGGGTACTCCTCTCTGACGAGAGCGCTCAGCCCCTTATAGCTTATAGCTTATAGCTTATAGCTTATGGCTTATGGCAAGACCTATATGCCCATCTCGCAGGATGCGACTGCCCAACTGGACCGGGCAGTATAGAGCGGGCGGAGCGAGCGAGCCATCTGCCATAGAGCGAACGCAGTGAGCGAGCCATCTGCCATATGCCCATCTCGCAGGATGCGACTGCCTGACTGGACTGGGCAGTATAAAGCGAACGTAGTGAGCGAGCCATATGCTATATGCCAATAGCTGCAAGCTGACGGCTGAGAGCTGAATACTCACCTCCCTTACCACCACCAACTTTGCTTTTTTTTCACCGGTGTGGCCGGCTGCGCAGGCGTGGCCGGTTCGGCCACGGGCTGCCGACGCCGCGACCGCCGCTGCTCGGTCCAGAAAAACAGCACCCCGACCAGCACCCCGCAAGCAAACGCCACAAACACCGCGACCGACGCCGGCGCGGTGACCTGCCACACGATCAGATGCACGCCGACCGGTTCAGTGTTCTGCACGGCAAACAGCACGAGCAACAGCGCCGCGGCCAAGGCCACAATCACACGGACGGACATGAACGCTCCTTTTCTTGTCACTCGACTATTTATGATCGATCGTCATCGGATCTCAACTCTCAAGCCTCTTGCCGTCCCTTGCAGCTTGATCGCCAGCACCTCTGTGGCGTGATCCCACCACCAGCCACTCGCAGTCAGCTCAAGGGACTGGCGCGCGTCGAGAGACGGAACAGGGACACCGTTACAGGTCACCTCGCGCACCGCCGGCTGCTGATGGATGTTGAGCAGATAGGTCCGCTCGGACCGATAGCCAGGAAAGCCCCCTTGTGCCTCTCCTGCGGCAAACGTCGGCCCTCCCGCGCGTTCCGTCACCTGTAAGGGGGTCAGCACATAAGCTCCTGTGCGGTAGCGGGTGGTCTCGCCATCGTCCTCGTACAAGGTGAAGGAACGCTCGGCCCCACGGTAAATCTCCAGGGTCAGCGGATCCAGGGGACGTTCCCACGCATACTGCACCTCTGGTCCGAGAGGGAGAATGGTGCCCTGCCGGATGAACAGGGGGAGGGTGTCCAGCGGAGCTGGGACCGTCAGGGAGCAAGGTCCCGTGTAAACCGTGTCGGTCCAGAAGTCTACCCAGCCCCCGGCAGGCAGGTAGACGGTACGTTGCGTGGCTCCTTCGTCCACTATCGGCGCGACCAGGATCTCTCGGCCGAACAAGTATTGGTCGCTCAGGTTGAACACGCGGGGATCCGTAGGAAACTCCAACACCAGCGGCCGCATGAGGGGTATCCCAGTGGTGCAGGCATCATAGGCCAGGGTGTAAATGTAGGGCAGCAGCCGATAACGCAGCTTGAGGTATTTGCGGCAAATCGCTTCGACCTCAGGCCCAAACTGCCAGGGCTCGCGCAGCTCGGTTTGATCCCCATGGGGCCGGTAGAGCGGGCAAAAGGCGCCAAACTGGAACCAGCGGATGTACAGCTCGGGGTTACACTGCCCGGCAAACCCAAAGCCGCCAATGTCGGTGCCCCACAGTGGAATACCAGCCAGGCCGACATTCAGCCCTAGGGACACCTGCTTGCGCAGGGCAGCGAAGGTCATGTCCACATCCCCGGACCACAGCCCGGCACCATAGCGCTGAGAGCCAGGAAACGCAGCGCGGCTGAGGATGAAGATGCGCTGTTGAGGAGCATAGTGTTGATGGGCCTCGAAGATCGCTTGGTGCATAGAGAGCGCGGTCAGGTTATGGACGGCTGCGGCCGGTCCGGCATGATGGGTCATGTCCTGCAAGTGTTTGCTCGGCTCGTTCAGATCTGTCCACCAGCCGGCCACTCCGAGCTCAAGCAGAGACCGATGTTGCGCCGTCCACCAGGCACGGGCCTCGGGGTTCGAGAAGTCGAACAGCGCGCACTCTCCTGGCCAGAAGTCAAACGTGTACACCGAGCCGTCAGAGTGCTTCGCCAGATACCCCCTGGCCAACGCCTCAGGATAGTTGCGACTTTTCACGGTGAGGTACGGCTCCTCAATCACGAGCAGGTGAAACCCTTGCTCTTTGAGTTGGGCAATCATGCCTTGGGGGTCAGGCCAGTCAAAAGGCTGGAACGCTAAGTCTCCCATTTCCTGAAACCAAAACACATCCAGGATCAAGGCATCACACGGCAGCGCCTTGGCCCGGAAGGTCCGGGCAATCACTTCCAGTTCCGCACGGGTGCGGTAGCCATAGCGGGACTGTAACAGCCCAAACACCCAGCGTGGCGGGAGGGGGGGGAACCCGCTCAGCTCCAGAAAGGAGCGCAACAGGCGCGGCAGGTCGGGCCCGTAGAAGACGTAGTATTGCAGCCCTCCGCCTTGGGCGCGGTAGGAGAAGGTCAGCGGATCGGTGTGACCCAGGTCCCACGTCGCTTTGTGCGGGTTATCGATGAGCAGGCCATAGCCACGCAGGCTCAGCAGCGCAGGGAAAAGGGTCGCGGCCGGCGGGGAGTGCTGGTTCCAGACCTCTCGCAGGTGCCCCCGGTGGTCCAGGTCTATGCGCTCAACGAGTTGGTTTGCCTGCCCCATACCGTAGAAGTGGTCCTCGGCGGCCAGCTGGTAGCGCAAGGCGTACTCCCAGTACGACCAGGACAATCCGCCTTCCTCTGTTTCCTGCAAAAAGACGCGGCCGTCAGCAGCCGCAGCATAGCGCAGCTGAAACGGGTCACGCGTGGCCTCGATGAGCAGTTCTCCCAACTGCACGCGCACAGTCTCAGGAGTCTCGGTGAGGGTGACAGCCGGCCCGGCCGGCCAGTCACGGCGAGGGACCGCATAGGAGTCCGTCACCCGTCCAGTGTAGAGCCGCCAGTGCGTCGGCACCCAGGTGTGGCGGACGACGTTGGGGAGGAGCGGGGTGAGGACTAGGTCCGAACTCTCAAAGGAAAAGACGATGTCCCTGCCACGCTGGTCAACCGCGCGCAACCGCCCCAGGGTCCCTACTGTAATCGGCATACCATCCCTCCCACAGAGACAGAACGCGGGGACTGTCCTCTTGCGCCCATAGAGGCTTCCCTTCAGTCAGAGAAGCGCCCCTATGGGAGGTTGGAAGGAACAGCCAGGGATTTTTAGAGTGTACTCCTTTGCTGGAGTCCCTGACAAGGGAACCCCTGCTCTCTTGAGGAGGGCGGGATCCTGTGGTAGGTGAGTCGTCGCTGTTTGTTATGAAGAAAAGTAATGGCGTTGCACAGGCGTGGGCGTCCGTACCCATCACGCCGCAGACCGACAAGCCGCGCGCAGCACGCAGCAAGGTGAGGAGCGTGTTTGCGCTGGTGCGTTATTGTGCGCGGTTCGCCTATCAGACTGTCAGCGAAATGGGCAGGATGGGGATCTTTCTGGGCGCGGCCCTGCTGCAGGTCTTTCTGCTACCCCTGCGGGGCACCCAGTTGGTCCGCCGCATCGACTTCATCGGCGCTCGCTCAGTGCTCCTGATTGTCTTTACCGGCGCCTTCACCGGCGGGGTAGTGGCGCTCCAGGGGGACATCGCCCTGCGCCGCTTTGGTGGCGAAGAGATGCTCGGGCCGGGGGTTGGGCTCATTTTGATCCGTGAGCTGGGGCCTGTACTGTCGGCCCTGATGATCACGGGCCGGGCGGGCTCAGCCCTGACTGCGGAACTCGGCATTATGCGCATCACCGAGCAGATCGACGCCCTCGAAGTGATGGCCCTCAACCCCATCAAATATCTGGTCGTGCCCATCCTGCTAGCGGCGCTGATCACTTTTCCGCTGCTCAATGCCGTGTTTGTCGTGGTCGGTATTTATGGGGGCTACCTGGTAGGGGTCAAGCTGCTGGGCGTCAGTGCTGGCGCCTACTTTTCCCACATGAGCAGCGCGGTCACGTCGGATGACATCTGGGGCGGGCTGTACAAGTCGCTCTCGTTTGGCGTAATTGTGGCCTGGGTGTGCTGCTACAAAGGATTTTATGCGGAGCACGGAGCCGAAGGGGTGAGCCAAGCCACGACCCAGGCGGTGGTGATGTGCTCGGTCCTGATCCTGGTATGGGACTATTTTCTCACCTCCGTGCTCTAGCAGCGTTCATGATCCGCGCGGTCGATCTGCACAAGTCGTTCGGCAGTCAGCGCGTGCTGGCCGGGGTGAACCTGGAGATTCCTGACGGCACCATCTGTGTCGTCATTGGAGGCAGCGGCGCGGGCAAGAGCTGTTTGCTCAAACATCTCATTGGCCTGCTGCGGCCCGATCAAGGAGAGGTCTGGGTCGATAGCGTCGAACTCAGCGCCCTGCGCGGCCGAGCGCTCAACCGCGTGCGCGACCGCTTCGGCATGCTCTTCCAGGGCGGGGCGCTGTTTGATTCGCTCTCGGTCTATGACAACGTCGCCTTTCCCTTACGGGAGAAGACGCGCCTGAGTGAAGCGGTGATCCGACAGAAGGTCCACGAGCGTCTCGCTCAGGTCGGGCTCTCGGGAGTCGACGACAAATTCCCCTCCGAACTCTCCGGCGGCATGCGCAAGCGAGTCGCCCTGGCGCGGGCGCTGGTCTCAGAGCCGGAAATCCTGTTGTTTGACGAGCCCACCACCGGCCTCGACCCTATCCGGGTTAACGCCATCCATCGGCTCATTCTCGACCTCCACCAGCTTCTGCACTTTACGGCAGTCGTCGTGAGCCACGAGATCCCCGAGATCTTTTCTTTGGCCACCCAGGTCGCTATGTTGCACGAAGGCATGATCATTGCTACTGGTACGCCTAGCGAGATCCAGGCGTCCCCGAACCCGGTTGTCCAGCAGTTCATCAGCGGCAGTACTGAGGGACCGATCGAGGCCAACTGACCAGGCGCATGAAAGAACTCGACGCGGAACTGCTGGTCGGATTCGTTCTGTTTCTCGGGGTGGGAGTCCTGGTCTACCTCTCGCTGCGGCTCGGCCAGGTTGACCTCACCGGCACGTGGGGGTACACGGTACAGGCTGACTTCCCCACTGCGGGCGGGCTGCAAAGAGGCGCAGTGGTCGAGCTAGCCGGGGTTGAGATCGGTCGGGTCGAAGCGGTGGAGCTGGCGAACTATCAAGCGCGGGTGCTGATGAAGATCCGCCACGGGGTCTCCCTGCACGAGGATGCGCGGGCCGCTATCAAGACCAAAGGCTTGATCGGCGAGCGCTACGTCGACATCGCCCCTGGCAGAGGGAACGGGCTGATCGCGCCGGGCGGGCAGATTCGCGAGACCGAGCCGCCGGTGGATATCCAGGAGGTGATCGCGAAGTTCATCTTCGGCAACGTGGAGAGCAAGACACCCGAAGAGGGCCCGCAATAAAGCGCGTAGAGCCGGGGCCGATAGCAGGATGCAGTAGCAGGAGGCGGAAACAACCTGCTAGCATGGTCGGCAGAGAAGGGAGCAGCACCGTGATTACCAGAATATTGTTAACCGTCCTCATAGGCGGCCTAAGCAGCGGATTTGTAGCCCCAGTTGCGATGGCTGAGACAGCAACCTCTCAGGAGGAAGCAGCGGAAGCACCGACTCCGGATCCCCTGGAGCCTTTCAACCAGAAGATGTTCTGGTTTAACCTGCGGCTGGACGAGTACGTGCTGAGACCGGTGGCGACCGTCTACGACCGGGTGCTTCCCAACGCGGCCCAACGCGGGGTTCAGCGCTTCTTCAAAAATCTCGGCGTGGTCGAGCGGTTCGCCAACAACCTCTTCCAGGGCAAGCTCCCTGGTGCCGGGCGGGAGGTGGGTCGCTTCGCCGTCAACACCACCTTGGGAGGCGTAGGATTCTTTGACGTGGCGGACCAGTGGTTTGGCTGGCGAGAGAGCAATGAGGATTTCGGTCAGACCCTGGCGGTCTACCGCGTTCCACGGGGTCCTTACCTCGTGTTACCGTTCTACGGCCCCTCGACGATCCGTGATGCGGTGGGTCTGGCCGTAGACAGTGCGCTGAACCCGATGAACTACCTGCTTTCGACGACCGAGGTGATTGCGGTACGGAGCGGTATCGCGGTTGGCAGCGCGGTCAACTACCGGTCCCTCAATTTGCAACTCTTTGAGGATGTGGACAGGTACTCCGTCGACCTGTACGGTGCCGTACAGGATGGCTATCTACAACGGCGGGAGAAAGAGATCGAGGAATGACCGCCATATGTGGAATGCGGAATGCGGATTGTGGAATGTGGAATGCGGATTGTGGAATGCGGATTGTAAGGATGTCATTCTGAGCCGAAGCCCTTCGATAAACTCAGGATAAACTCCGCGACGGCGAAGAATCTCGGCTTACAGGCTGCTGGATGAGAGATTCTTCGGCCTGCGGCCTCAGAATGACAGACCATCAAAATCATTGCGACAGAGTAGTAGCGTAGGAGGAGGGGCTTGTGACTCGTCTTCGCTCAACATTGTGGAAGGCGGCTTGTGCCGGCGTCTTGGTCTCGCACGTCAGTGCCTGGGCGGCAGACTCTCCCCTGGCCACGGTGCGCTCGACCATCGAGCGCGCGGTGGCTGTGCTCCAGGATTCTACTTACCAGAGGCCAGACCATCGTCAGGCGCGCATAGACAAAGTACGCGAGATTGTCCTCCCGCAGTTCGACTCGCAGGAGATCGCCAAACGCACCCTTGGTATCTATTGGCGAGACCGGACCGAGGAGCAGCGGAAGGAGTTCATCCGGCTCTTCACCCAGTTGGTAGAAAAAACCTATAGCGGCACCCTGGATCGCTACACTAACAACGTACAGTTCTTCTTTGACCAGGAGCGTATCGACGGCGACTTTGCCGAGGTTGACACCCGAATTCTCGACCCCGCCCAGAATAAAGCCTTTACGGTGACCTACAAGCTCCACAAGGTCGGAGGGAAGTGGCTGACCTATGATGTAGTGGCCGAGAACGTCAGCATGGTGCGCAACTACCGCAATCAATTCAACCGCATCCTCAGCAAGTCCTCCTACGAAGAGCTGGTGCAGAGTATTCAGAACAAACTGAAAGAACTCAACGCCCCGCCTTCGCAGGGGTGAGGCAGGGCGAGACGCCCCTGCTCCCAGTAAGAGGGCGTTGGGGATGTACTCCGAATCACCCCGCAACGTCCTCAGCAGGTAAGAGAATCACCCCGGACAGTTACGCGTTAGGGGCCTTTGCAGAAACCAAGGTGCTGACATCTTCGAGCCCTAAGGCACGGATAGTCACCTCGAAGCGATCCTGCATCCGGGCGTCGTTCTCGCCCAGGTCGCGGGTAAAACAGCAGTACTCGAGTTGCATGCCGTTGGGATCTTTGAAGTAGATGGATTTGGCCCAGTCGTGGTCCACGACATCCGAGACCTCTACCCCTTTGGTCAGCAACTCTTTGCGTTTTGCCTCGAGCGCCGCTTCTGAGCCCGCCTCGAAGGCAAAGTGGTAAAACGCGCTGGGGACTCCCAGCCCGCGATTGATGCCAGCGTCATACTCCACTGGCACCCCCGGCACCCCACGCGCCTCCATGAAGGCAAGAAGCTGATCGCGGCCGGTATCAAAGAAGATGTGGCGGATCTGCCCACCTTCCTTGACCTTGATGGTATCGCAACGTACCGGCTTGAGCCCCAGCACGTTCTCATAGAAGTCGCGGGTCTTGTCGAGATCCAGCGTTGACAACCCGATGTGGGAGAAACCTTTATGCGACATGGCAGACCCTCCTTTTTTTCTCGCCGATCTTTTTCTCGCCGATCCTACCACAACCTCACGGCGGTGACTATCGCTTTTTTTTGACAGCGGTCACTGTTTATTTACCAAATCGCGTCAGCCCCTGATAACTGAAGTTCGCCGGGTCAAGCCCGACATTGACGCGGATGTCGTTGCCCTCACGTAGGGGGAGCACAACATTGGCGGAGGTCGAGTGCTCGTCGAGGGCTAGGCCATAGTCTGCCTGGCGGGTGGAGAAAACCCCGTCTTCGCTGAGCGCTTGGCCACCGGCCAGCAGGATCGTCTTCCAGTACTGGCCGGCGCGATCATAAACCTCTTTGTAGTAGCCGCGGAACAGCTCTCTATCGATCCAGAGGATCTGCCTGCCATAGGCGTAGTAGGGGTCTTTGGCTGTTGCCTCGACCAGCCATACCGGCCGTTTGGTCACGTACAGGTTGAGCGGCCACCAGGACGCTCCCTGCCGCTGCAGCCCGCTCTGGTCGAACAGCTTGCTCTGCCCGGGCCAAGGCATGACCGCGACGTTTTCATTGGCCGGCAACAGCAACCCCCGTTCTGTCCGCTGCCACCGTTTGGGCGTCGGCAGGCTGTACGGCACCAGGGCTTCTTTCTGGCCGATCAGCTTCCAGGTGAAGTAGTGGATCTTGCCCGAGAACGTGCCCGCGTCATCGCGGCTGTAGTGCGAACCAAACAGCCCGTCTGAGGTATTGGCAGCGGCCAGGCGCCGCACCCGGCGCAGGACCGGCACATAGGCCCAGAGGGAGGTCCACTTTTCCGGGTCCAGATAATTCCAACTGAGCGTGGCTAGGCCGACCGCATCGTAAGGGGCCACGCCGTAGATTAACACTTTAGCGGCTACCTCGTCGGGGTTATCGATCGGCCCGCTCCACCGTGCCCCATACGCGATCGCCTGTCCCTTGAGATCGACATACCGTTCCAGGCCGCCCGCGTTGACCCAGAAGATGTTGACGAACACATCGAAATCATCCACCGGCCCGCCGGCCAGGGCGAAGTTGTACATGACCTTGTAGGCAATCTGGGGATCGTTCGGGTCTATCTGCGGAAAGGGGAACCCGCCATCCATGTAGCGGGGCCAGGTGCCAGTGACGGTCTCAACCATCACACCGGCGGGGTCGAGCGTGTACTTGCCGACATTGGCCTCGGTCAACTTGAGAAACCGGCTCCCCCATCGCAAGCCCTCAGGCGGAACGTCAATCACCTTGGAGATGTGCTGACCAGTCTCAAACCGCCGCAGGATCGCGTCGGGCATCTTGTCCTTGGCTTCCTGCCAGTTGGACTTGTCGAGTGTATCTCCAGCTTTCAGCTCAGCGCGAGCCAACTGCACTACCGCGCACAGCCATACCAACGCCCATACGATGGTGAACTCTCTCCTGTTGGCCGACATCGACAAGCCCTCCGTGCCTATGTCCCCTGGCAATGTGCGCCACGCTGTCTTTAATCCACGGTTAAGCAGGAAAATTCCCTTTAGAACTGTACCGAAAAGCCTTCCCGCTCTTCGGTTTCTTTGTCTATCAACATGGTGCGGGCGGAGGTGTACTCGCCTGCCGGGTAAAACAGGTATCCGGTCACCGTTTGTCCAGGCTGGAGGGTCAAGTCCTCCTGTAAAGCCTTGCCCTGCCCAGCCGGCGGCGGAGCCATGGGGGCGACCCTTGCGCCAGCCGCCGACTGCAGGAACACTTTGCTCGCCTCCAGCCCATAGGGCCGCGCAGTGTTATTGCTGATCACCACCTTGACCGGGAGAATGCCAGTGGCGAGCAGGTCCGCTCCTAACTCTAGTTGTGATTCAAAGCCATTAAGCCGGGTTATAGTCATCACCAGACCTTTTTCCGGTCCCCGCTTGGCTGTAATCTCTTGGTTGCTGCGCAGGATATTAAAGGTCTGCACAAAAATCTGCGGGAACTCCCCCGGCTGTTCGGTCGCGCCGACGAGCGACGGGATCGGTAGGCCGGTCTTCTCGGGTTCGACAGTAGCTCCGCCCCCGCTGCACGTGATCGTCACCTTGCCATCCTTCGCCCCTTCTTTCCTCGCCAAGATGTACCCGGGCTGGCTTGGCGTGGCTACCTGCAACGAAACGATAGAGTAGCCAAGCGTCGTCACGGTTCGGTAGGCCAGGCGGTTGGCCTCGTCACAGGACAAGGTAGGCGCGGCAATGGTACGCTTGCGCGGCGACTGTTGCAGAGCGCAGCTCGTCAGGACCACACACACGAGAAAAACACGGGACACCACATTCATCCGCGCGACTCCTCTCTTGCAAACACTGAGAGCATCTTATACCAAGTCACAGCCGAGGAGGTAACTGACATACAAAAACCTTGCGCAAGCAGTTCTTCCTCCTACAATCCGCATTCCGCAATTGCCTGCCCTTGTCAGGGCACAAAAAAAGGAGGTAAACTCCCCCGGCAGACCGGCCCCGGGAGGAACAGCAGAAGAATGAGCACGAACTTCAACGATAATAAAACCGTGCAAACCTGGCTCGCCGGGGTGCACGAGCAATCCGGCGTCTCGCCCGAAACCGACGCCAACCGCGTGCAGGTGCTGGCGGAGCTCTGTGCCTTTATCGACAAAGAGCCCGATCAGATCATCGAGGAATGCCTGCGCGACGTCGACGGGGGCAAGAAGATCCGGGTCAAAGGCCGGCGCTTCTACGCCCAGAAGATCGCCGAGTTCGAGCAACAGGCCCCGGGCAGCGCCAGTGAAAAACGGCAGAAGGCAAACTACATCCGCAGCTTTCTCATCCACAACGGCGTGCTGTTACAGACGAGCCCGCTCTCTTGAGGGTGACCGGACTTGGGCAAAAATTCGGAGGGGCTCACTCTGACCTTTGCATTCAGGCTCGTGGCAGGAAAGGAAGGGAGGATGAAAAGCACTCTACGACGGGCGTCATTGGTGGTAAAGGTCTTCGGCGCAACGTTCAGGGTGATGGCGGTGTGGGCGGTGCTTGGTGGTGGCGGCCAGCCGGCGTACGCCACGCATTTCAGGTACGGGCATATCAACTGGGCACCGGTAACCGGCAACACCATCCAATTCACGATCCAGAACGTTTTCAGACGATCTTTCGAACCTACCGTTGCCTATGAGTGCCGTGACCCAGCCACACTGGATATAATCCCCTGCTCAGCAGCAGATGGCCTACCCGGGCCGGGGGATGTATTCGCAGACGATATAGGGTCCACTGTACTCTCTCTGGGTGATGGCAGTGACCCCATCGGCTCCCCACTGGGCGCCGAGCTCCTCTACGTCGTCACTTCTATTGACCCTACTGACGTAAATGAATGGCTCTTTGCTCTCGCCTTAGACCCTGACAGCCTGCCCGCCATCGATACCACCATCACTCACACCTACCCTTCGGCCGGTATCTTTACCGCAGCTATTGACTCCTGCTGCCGCATCTTA
>Ga0137381_10002426_pt1 | contig 12984 bp, 8 predicted proteins | sample SagtaG_16_FD_104808 | JGI IMG/M metagenome (GOLD analysis project Ga0137381, IMG submission 104808) | Vadose zone soil microbial communities from Sagehorn Ranch, Mendocino, California, USA - Sage2_L_115_16 metaG | ecosystem: Environmental > Terrestrial > Soil > Vadose zone | place: USA... | reverse complement strand
TAGGTTACAGGTTATAGATGACAGGGTACAGGAGGAAGGGGCGGGGCACTGTTCCCTGTCACCTCGTTTTTGCTAAAAGCTAAGAGCTTCTTATGCCAGGCGCGCTCTCCGGTTTTACCATCATCGATCTGACCCAAGGCCTGTGCGGTCCGTTTGGTTCCCTGCGTCTCGGCGACGCGGGCGCGGAGGTCATCAAGATCGAACCGCTCGCTGGCGACGCAGCCCGTACGATGGGGCCGCCGTTCATTGGCGATGAGAGCGCGGTGTTCCTCAGCCTGAACCGCAATAAGAAAAGCCTAGCCCTCGATGTGCAAAAGCCTGGGGGACAGGACCTCGTGCGGCGGCTCACCGCGAAAGCCGATGTTTTCCTCGAGGACTTGGGGCCCAGTGGAGCTGAAAAGCTTGGCCTCGGCTATAACGATCTCCAGCGACTCAACCCTGGGCTCATCTACTGTGCCATCAGCGCCTTTGGCGAGGAAGGGCCGCTGCGCCACCTCCCCGGCGCCGAGTTGGTGGTTCAGGCGATGGCCGACTACACCAACTCCTTGGGCCAGATCGGCGAGCCGCCCGTGCGCTTGGGGACCGACGTGGCCAGCCTCAACACTGGCATCTTCGCCTCACAGGCGGTTACCGCCGCGCTCTTGCACCGTGCCCGCACAGGCGAGGGTCAGCGTGTGGCCGTCAGTATGCTCGGCACCCTGCTGCACATGCGCGGTATCATGTGGACGGCAATGACCGACCCGGACGACTGGTACGGGTTTCATCTCGACAACTACACCAAACCTCCAGACGAAGGCTACAAAACCAAAACCGGCCGGGTGTTCTTTGGACTGCGCCGGGGCAGCAGCGAGGATTGGGACCGGTTGATGATCTCACTCGGGCTGGAGGAGTACATCAACGATCCCCGTTTTGCCGGGTTCGGCCGCGAAGCCACCAGTATTGGCCGCTACGCCGCCGAGGTGAAACCGATCTGGGAACAGGCGTTCAAAGAGATGACCAACGAGGAGGTCGTGCGCCTCGTCCATGAGTTCAATGGGGACGCGGTGCCGTTCATGACCTATGCGGCGCTCTGTGCTCACCCGCAGGTGCAGGAGCTCAACGTCGTGCAGGAGATCAACCATCCCACCGCCGGCACGTTCAAGACGATCGGACCGGTCTGGCGGTTTTCCGACACGGCAGCGCAGATCCACAGCCCGCCACCAATCCTGGGGCAGCACACCGAGGAGATTCTCACAGGACTGGGGCTAAGTTCCGAAGAGATCGGCAGGTTGAGGGGCGCAGGGGTGATAGGCTAAGCTCTCAGGCTAAAAAATCCCGTACTATACGGGCAAACTCCTGGGGCGCCTCCGCATGGACCCAATGCCCTGCGCCAGGGATGATGACGATTTGCGCTTGAGGGAAGATTGCCCTGAGTGTGGCCGTATCCCCTTCTTGGATGTAGCCTGAACTGCCACCCTTGATGAACAACGTAGGCTTCTCAAACGTACGGTTCGTTTCCAGTCCTTTGAGAATCTCCTCGTAGTTGTTGTGGATGGCAGCCAGGTTGATCCTCCACCTGAACGCTCCGGCTGGGTCTCGTTCCAGGTTTTTGAGCAAGAACTGCCGTAGTGAAAGTTCCTGGATTTTCCTGGCGAGTGCAGCCTCGGCCTCCTGACGGGTGCGGAGGGTTTGCACATCCAGGGCATACAGAGCATCGAATATATCCTCGTGCTCCGGCGGGTACGCCTTCGGGGCAATGTCCACTACGATGAGTTTATCGACCATTTGCGGGTAGGTGACGGCAAACTGCATAGCCGTCTTCCCGCCCATCGAGTGTCCCAGCAGGTGGGCGGAGGAGAGGCCTTGCTGTTGCATGAACTCCTGCAGGTCCTCCACCAGCGCCTGAGCAGTGAAAGTCTCGCTGTGTGGTGAATGACCATGGTTGCGTTGGTCGAGCGCAAAAACTTGCAAAGACCGGCTAAAAGTTTTGCTCAGGGTCCTCCAGTTATCGAGGGAACCGAACAGGCCATGCAGGATGATGAGTGGTTGGCCCTCTCCGTAGCGCTCATAGTGCAGCTGCATCGTAAAGGGGCGCGGCGATTGGGTTTGTAGACTGAGGAGGTATAAGAGCATCTTGCGTATAGTGGGTTTTTTTGCCATTGTCAATGGAATAATAACGAGGAGGTGAGAAGAGGATTGCCAGGCGGTGGGGCACGACCTTCCGGAGCGAGCCTCCACGCTATGCAGCAAAGTCCTGAGGGAGAGGACGATGCAAACTCAACAGATGACTGCGGATTCTCTCGAGGCAAAGCAATTACTGAAGGTTCTCATCGCTCTCAAAAAGGGCGATTTTTCCGTGCGCCTGCCGGTTGAATGGACCGGCACCTCCGGAAAAATCGCCGACACGCTCAATGAGATCATTGAGTTGAATGAGAAGCTGGTCAAGGAGCTTGCGCGCGTGAGCCGCGTGGTCGGGAGAGAAGGCAAGCTCACGCAGCGCGCCGCGCTTGGGACCGTTGATGGATCATGGGCGACTTTGGTTGAGGCGGTCAATAGTCTCATCGACGACCTGGTCCGGCCCACGAGTGAAATAGCCCGTGTCATTGGCGTGGTGGCCAACGGCGACCTGTCACAAACCATAGCGCTGGAGGTTGATGGCAGACCACTCGAAGGCCAGTTCCTGCGCACCGCCAAGACGGTGAACTCCATGCTCAACCAACTCAGCTCCTTTGCGTCGGAAGTGACGCGTGTGGCCCGGGAAGTGGGCACGGAAGGGAAGCTGGGCGGCCAAGCGAACGTCAAGGGCGTGGCCGGCACCTGGAAGGATTTGACCGACAGCGTCAACCGGATGGCGAGCAACCTGACCGGGCAGGTGCGTAACATTGCTGAAGTGACCACGGCGGTGGCCAAGGGCGATCTCTCTAAGAAGATCACGGCGGATGTCAGGGGTGAGATTCTGGAGCTTAAGGATACCATCAACAACATGGTTGATCAGCTCCGATCCTTTGCTGCAGAGGTGACCCGTGTGGCTCGGGAAGTGGGCACGGAAGGGAAGCTGGGCGGCCAGGCGGACGTCAAGGGTGTGGCCGGCACCTGGAAGGATCTGACGGATAATGTCAACCAGCTCGCCGCCAATCTGACCACCCAGGTGCGCGCGATCGCCGAAGTGGCAACCGCCGTGACCAAGGGCGACCTCACTCGCTTCATTCAGGTCGAGGCGAGGGGCGAAGTCGCAATCCTGAAGGACACCATCAACGAGATGATCCGTAACCTGCGGGACACGACGCAGAAGAACAGCGAGCAGGATTGGCTGAAAACAAACCTGGCCAGGTTCACGAGCATGCTGTCGGGCCAGAAGGATTTGCTGACTGTGGCGAGGCTCATCCTGTCCGAGCTTGCCCCGCTGGTCTCGGTGCAGTACGGCACTTTCTACCTCATGGAGGACTCCGCGGAAGACGAACCACGGCTGAGGCTCCTCGCGAGCTACGCCTACAGGGCGCGCAAGAACCTGGGAACCCAGTTCAGATTGGGCGAGGGCCTAGTAGGACAATGTGCCCTGGAAAAGCACCGCGTTCTCCTTACCAACGTACCAGGCGACTATATCCAGATCAGCTCTGGTCTGGGGGAAGCCCCACCCCTCAACATCCTTGTCCTGCCTGTTCTCTTCGAAGGGCAAGTCAAGGCGGTGATCGAATTGGCTTCCTTCCAACGCTTTAGCGCGACGCATGAGGCGTTTTTCGATCAGTTGATGGGAAGCATCGGCATTGTGCTAAACACGATTCAGGCCAGCATGCGCACCGAGGAGTTGCTCAAACAGTCGCAGTCCCTAGCGCAGGAGCTGCAAAACCGACAGGGAGAGTTGCAACAGATCAATGCTGAGCTGGAAAAGAGAGCCCGCTTGCTGGCTGAACAAAAGGCCGAAGTGGAGCGCAAGAATCACGAGGTCGAACAGGCCAAGCAGGAGCTGGAGGACAAGGCCGCGCAGTTGGCGTTGACGTCCAAGTATAAGTCGGAATTCCTGGCCAACATGTCACACGAGCTGCGCACCCCCCTCAATAGTCTGTTGATCCTGGCTTATCAGCTCAGCCAGAACCCGGAAGGCAACCTCACACAGAGGCAGGTGGAATTCGCCAAGACGATTTATGCCTCGGGCAGTGATCTCCTAGCGCTGATCGATGATATCCTCGACTTGGCAAAGATTGAATCCGGAACCATGACGGTTGAGATCGGTGAAGTCCTCCTCACGGATGTGCGAGGCCGCGTCGAGCAAGCCTTCCGTCCTGTGGCTGAAGCCAAGGGGCTCGATTTCACTATCGAACTCGACTCGAACCTGCCACAGTCTATCTCTACCGATGAGAAACGCTTACAACAGGTGCTCAGGAATCTCCTCTCGAACGCCTTTAAGTTTACCGAGCAAGGCCAGGTTGCTCTGCGGATCGCGTCGGCAGCCAGGGAGTGGAACCCCGACCCCGACGGACTTAATCGCGCTAAGACCGTGGTGGCCTTCTCTGTATGCGATACCGGCATCGGTATTCCAGCAGACCAGCAGAAGCTCATCTTTGAGGCGTTTCAACAGGTCGATCGGACGGCCAGTCGCAAGTACGGCGGTACAGGGCTGGGGTTGTCGATCTGTCGGGAAATGGCCCGGTTGCTCGGCGGGGAGATCTGTATCGAGAGCGCCCCGGGTGAAGGGAGCACGTTTACGTTCTACCTGCCACACCCGCCCACTATGTCTTGGACGCTGGAGAGAGGATCTGAAAGAGACCAGGGGAACGGCCTCGTTCAGCACGCCCTGACCTCCACCTCCCAGATCCAACCTGTTGACGGCGGGACGCCGGATCCAGGGCTCCCGCACCTGAGCAAGTCTCACCTCCCCCAAGCCGATGTGGTACTTGCTGGCAAGAAAGTCCTGATCGTTGATGACGATATCCGCAGTATTTTTGCCCTCACGAGCACCTTGGAGCGCTATAACGTGGAGGTCCTGTCTGCCGAGAACGGGAAGGAAGGAATTGAAGTCTTGCAGCAAACGCCCGGCGTTGACATCGTGTTGGTAGATATCATGATGCCGGGGATGGATGGGTATGATGTAATGCGCGCGATCCGCAAGCTTGACAAATACAAGAAACTTCCCATTATTGCAGTCACCGCTAAGGCTATGAAAGGGGATCGTGAAAAGTGTATTGAAGCTGGCGCGTCGGACTATATCTCCAAACCTGTGGATACCGAACAACTGCTCTCCCGGCTCTGTATGGCTGTATCAGGAGGTGGGGGACGAGCCGCGCGGGCGTCCACCCTATCCTCATAAGCAAGCAAGCGGCACGTTAAAGGTTTATCCGAAAGTGCCGACTAAAATAACCTCCCCTCAGGGACGCAAGCGAGCACGTACCCCCTTGACCAATCTTCATAACCCTCGGCGCAATAAGACCGCGGAATCCGGAGAGAAAGTGAAAATCCTGCTGGTTGATGACAACCCGGCCAATCTGTTGGCGCTCGAGAGCATCCTTGCCGACCTGGGTCAGGAATTAGTGAAAGCCTATTCCGGTAGGCAAGCCTTACGCTATCTCTTGAACCAAGACGTTGCTGTCATTCTGCTCGACGTCAATATGCCGGGTATGAATGGCTTCGAGACGGCGGAGCTGATTCGACGCCGCAAGAGATCTGAGCACACCCCGATTATTTTCGTTTCCGCGATCAACCAGGACCAGAATCATGCGCTCCAGGGTTACTCGCTTGGCGCGGTGGACTACCTGCCCACGCCTGCGACCCCGGAAGTGTTGCGGTCCAAGGTTGCGGTTTTTATCGAACTGTTCAAGAAGACCCAGGAGGTGAGACGGCAAGAGCAAGCCCTACGCGCACTGAACGCGCAACTGGAACAACGGGTCGCCGAGCGGACGGCAGAGTTGCAGCGGTCCAACGAAGAGTTGCAACAGTTTGCCTACGTGGTCTCCCACGACTTGCAGGAGCCGCTGCGCGTGGTAGCGAGCTATGTCCAACAGCTCGCCGAGCGCTACCAGGATAAGCTCGAGGCCGAGGCCAATGAGCTTATCAGCTATGCTCTCGACGGGGCCAAGCGGATGCAGCAGTTAATTGTAGACCTGCTCGCGTATTCGCGGATAGACACGACAGGGCAGGAGTTCGCCCCAACCGACTGTGAAGGGGTGCTGCAGCGTGTCCTGAGCGATTTGCGGGTGGCGATCGAGGAGAGTGGAGCGGAGGTGACGCATGACCCACTGCCGCAGGTCATGGCGGATAATGTGCAATTAGGGCAGGTGTTGCAGAACCTGCTCGGCAATGCCATCAAGTTCCGTAGCCAGGAACCCCCGCGCATTCACGTCTCGGCCAGACAAGAGGGGCAGCAGTGGGTATTCTCGGTACGGGACAACGGCATCGGGATCAATCCGCGCTATGCCGAGCGCATCTTCGGGATTTTTGAGCGGCTGCACCCCAGGACCGAGTATCCAGGCACGGGCATAGGGTTGGCGATTTGCAAAAAGATCGTGGAACGGCATGGGGGGCAAATCTGGGTGGAATCCGAGCCGGGCAAGGGTGCGGCCTTCTTCTTTACCCTCTCCATAAAAGGCAGTACGTAGAGGGGGCCAGGTGCTCAGTCGGCCGAGTCATGAGCTGCTGGGCATCATCCAGATCGCTACGGTATCTGGTGTGCGACCGTTTCGTCGCGGTGTTTCTTCAGGTAGGGCATAAAAGGGGTCCCGCCGGTGCCAACATTCGTCGGATTGTCCAGACCCTGCTGGCTCTGCTGGTGGATATAGCGCCCGGCGTACTCCAGGTGCGTGGAGCGAAACCGTGCAAGCCAGTGCACACAGGCATTGTAGGCGTCACGCAGAGCCAGCTGGCACTGATAGCGCCCGATCACGTACTGACGAATGGAGGGTCCTTGTTCGATGGCCTCGATGAACGCGCGGTGTGTCGGCGGTATGTAGGCACGCATTTCTATGAGATAGGGACGTAAAGGATCGTCTTCGTGCGTGATGCCGAGGGCGGCATCAAGAGCGGGAATGATAGCACTCTGGGCTCCGGTTTCGCCACGAAACTTTTGCGGGGCTCCACCGTACGCGTCCACCCCTTCGTAGATGACCCCATCAGGAAGAGCAGGGTGGTCTTTCCAGCCGTGAATGTACGGTCTGACCCGGCGATAGTAGATATAGGGGTCGCAGCGTTCTGGCATGCGCAAGAGCGTCGCGTACGCCTGCTCCAGGGCGGAAGCGACCGTGGCGAGCTGGCGCTCAAGTTCCGGCCCTCGATCCGCAGCGACGGCTTGTTGCGCCAGGCCGATTGCCTGGAGTGCCGGCGCTGCTTTCGCTTCGATGTCCACATGGACCAGGATGAACCACTCTTCGTCCACGCCGGCCAGGAAATTCTGTAGCAGGACAATATTGCCAAGCGCGATCAGTCCAGCGGGGTCGAGCCGCCGCCAGTTATGCAGCGCATACGAGGCGTAGGAGAGGACCGGCGGGCGGCCGAGCCGTTGGGCAACGGCGTACCATGGCACCGCAACGCCGGCAGGGATGCGGGTTGCCGGTTGTTCGTCTTCCCACACATATCCGTGTCCAAAGTAAGACAGTAAAAGCATCGCCCGGTCCAGTTGCACAGGCTCTTGCAACGACGAGACTGGCAAAACTGGTAGCTGCTCAAGGACAGGCCGGAGTGTGCCGGCAGCGAGTCGCTTGGGTAGGTCGCGCGCAATCTCCTCCCAGCAGCTAAAGACTGGGGGCAGGCGCTCGAGCGGGTCTGGGGAAGGCAAAAAGCCTCGTTCCGGATCCACCTGGAAGGTCGCGAGATCAGTGATCACGCACCGTTGGCTGTAAACTGCTGGCATTGTTGTCCCCTTTTCGTCTCCGCGATTGAGAAAGATCGGAGAGCACGCCTTCCTGCACCTCTCCAGGTACGCGTCGGGTCGTCGCTGCCAGTCCAGTATAGAACAGCCCAAGCTCCGTATGCCAGCGGCGGAAAAGAGACAAGGGAGGGTCACACGGCGGGCGCCCCTACGGCTCAATGGTTCAACCCCTACTGCGGCGACCAAAAGGCGATGTGCCCATCAGCCAGCGCTTTGGGGGTCGCATGTTGAGTGGCTTCGACCGTGTAGACCGTCGGGCTGTGTAGGGCCATGGCCGGAGGAGTATCCGCTCCGACACCACCGGTGAAGACAAAACGCTTACTATCAGGCGACCAGAAGCGGTGCGAGAGAGCATACTGGTCGAAGTATTGAAAGACCAAGAGCAAGGGGCGCGAGGGCACGAAGTCCACCACCTCGTAGGTTTTCCCGTCTTTGACCTCGACCACGGCCCAGGTCCACAGGCCAGTATCAAGCTTGCGCTTGACATAGAGAATGCGCTCTCCATCGGGAGACCAGAAATAGGCGACGAAGTGGTCTTTGACCACGGTCCGCGTCCTGCCCGAGGGAACATCGATCAGACGCAACTCTTCCAGCAGCGGGTCTCCCACGAACGAACTTGTGGCTACGGCCAGAAGCGGCTGGTTAGGTGACCATTCTAGCGCGATCCTTTCCGGCACAACGCCAAACGACTTGGGGCTGCTGCCATCTGCCGGCGCAACCATGAGCAGGGCCTTTTCTCCTTCTTTTGCCTCGTCGCCGTAGGCAAGCCACTTATTATCATGTGACCAGGAGGGCGGGCCAAAAGCCGCCGGCGTGCGCGAGAGCAGGTGGCGTTTGCCACTCTCGACGTCGAGCAAGCTGACCGAATGCCCTTGTTTGGCCTCAGGATCACTGCCGGTGTGGATCAGGAGCGCCCGAGCATCAGCCCGCCAGTTGAAGTAAAACGGTATGCCCTGCGCCACCGTCTTGGGCCGCCGCCCGCCGGACAGCGGCCATAATCCCAAGGATAACGCCCCCTGTCCCCCCAACAGGACAGCCAGGTGCTGGCCGGTGGGCGCCCAGTAGGCATAAATCGGTCGTAAGCCGGGCTCTTGATAGGCATGCAAAACCTGCGAGCTGGCAACATCAAAGATGTATAGCCCGTCAGTATTCTCAGCCTCACCAGCAACAACCCGAAAACAGGCTAGGCGGTTACCGTCTGGAGACCACACCGGCCAACTGTAGAAATCCTGCCCGTTCTTTACCAACCGCCCGGAGAAGGCGATCGGTTGCAGCACCTCGCCAGAGGCAAGGTTGCGCCGACCGTTACCATCGGGTTGGATGAGGTAGAGGTCACCTTCCCCATCGATGTAGGCAATCAAGTCGGTGGCGGATGCCGCGGGCAATGCAAACAACAGATAACTGAGCAGCAAGACCCAATAGCTGAGAAACGTCAGACCCTTCATGCATCCCTCCACTATTAACCAAAACGATAACAGAGTTTCTTGCAGGGTAAAACAGCCCGCTCCAGGGAGTGCGTTGACAGCGCGGAGACGAAGTTCTATATAGAAAGACCAAGTCTGTAGAGCAGACCTGACGAAGGAGGCGAAGCGCCTCCCTTTTTTTACCCACACCTGACCGATCGGTTAGTCGCTGCGGCCAGGGGTGCTGGAGAGTAAGGAACGTGACAGTAGAAAAGCGGTTTTCTTCCGGGCTGACGCCCGGCGATGACGAGTTCCTCTACAGTGTCGAGCGCGCGATTACCCAGGCGCAAGACTATCTGCTGCGTGAGCAGAAGCCTGAAGGATATTGGTACTACCCCCTTGAGGCCAACGCCACCATGGACGCAGAGTACATCTTCTTCAACCACTTCATGGGGCGGGTGGATGAGAAAAAACACCAGCATCTCTGCGAGCATCTACTGGCAGTCCAAGCCGATGACGGCGCCTGGCCGCTGTTCTACGGAGGACCCGGTCATCTTGGCAACACGATCGAGGCCTATTTCGCTCTCAAATTGACTGGTTACTCCGCTGACCATCCAGCGTTGGTCAAAGCCCGGCAGTTCATTCTGGCCCAGGGTGGCCTGAGCAGAGCCCAGGTCTTTACCCGTATATTCCTTGCCTACTTCGGCCAATTTCCCTGGCGTGGAGTGCCGGCTCTGCCGGTCGAGATGGTGCTCCTGCCACCCTGGTTTCCGCTCAACATTTATGAGATGTCGAGCTGGGCTCGGGGCACGGTGGTGCCGCTGACTATCACCCTGGCCCAGCGCCCCTGCGTGCCAATCCCTGACGCCTGCGGCGTGGCTGAGCTCTGGAAAGACCCGCCCGAGCGTTCTGACCTGGGCTTTCCTCGTTCACCCCAGCTCTTCTCGTGGGAAAACTTCTTTATCGAGGTTGACAAGGTCCTCAAGTTGCTTGGCAAAAGTTCTATCAAGCCGTTGCGGAAGCGAGCGCTGCGGAAAGCTGAGCGTTGGGTGCTGGATCATCAAGATGCCAACGGTGGCTGGGGCGGTATCCAGCCGGCGATGCTCAACTCGGTCATGGCGTTGCACAGCCTTAGCTACGCGCATGACCACCTGGCGGTGGCGAAAGGCATCCAGGCGATGGAAGACTTCCTCATGGAGAGCGGCGGGCATCTGTTCTTCCAGCCCTGTGTGTCGCCGGTATGGGACACAGTGTGGGTGATCAAGGCGCTGATCGACTCTGGTTTCCCGACTGATCAGCCTGCAATCACCAAAGCTGCTGACTGGATCCTGGACCGGCAGATCTTCAAGACTGGCGATTGGCAGATCAAGAACCCGGAGCTGGAGCCTGGCGGGTGGGCGTTCGAGTTCGCCAATGACTGGTACCCGGATGTGGACGACTCCGCGGTCATCCTGTTCACTCTCAAGCAGGTCACTGGCCTAGACGAGCGCAAGAAGGACCATGGCATCGCCCGCGGCCTGAACTGGATCCTAGGCATGCAGAGCAGAAACGGAGGCTGGGGCGCGTTTGACACTGACAACACCCTGGACTTGTGGAATCAGATGCCGTTCGGCGACATGAAAGCTATGATCGATCCGCCCACGGCCGATGTGACCGGCCGGCTGCTCGAAATGATGGGCACGTTCGGTTATGACCGGGGGTTTCGTCGGGTCCACAAGGCGCTGGAGTTTGTGCAAAACGTGCAGGAAACAGATGGCTCCTGGTGGGGCCGTTGGGGAGTGAACTACATCTACGGTACCTGGTCGGTGTTGATGGGATTGCGGGCGATTGGGGAAGACCTCAGCCAGCCATACGTCAGCCGCGCCGTGACCTGGCTCAAAGACCACCAGAACCCAGACGGCGGCTGGGGGGAAGACTGTTTGTCGTATTGGGATCAAAACCGGGCAGGGAAAGGGCACAGCTCTCCATCGCAAACCGCCTGGGCTGTGCTTGGACTCCTGGCTGCGGAGGACGAGATGAGCCCAGCTGTGCTGCGTGGGATCGAATATCTGCTCACACAGCAGGAGGCTGGGGGTTCATGGCCCGAGGATCTTTTTACCGGCACGGGGTTTCCCCGCCACTTCTACTTGCGTTACTCTGGGTACCGAAACTATTTCCCGCTGATGGCTTTAGGTCAGTTTCGTACCCGCGTGCGCGAGCGCCGTCGCACTACGAGCCGAGTGCAACTTCAGGAACCGGTGAGCACCGAGGGAGGAGAGCTGCGGTGTTGATCAAAGCCAAAACTATTCAGCTCGATACCGTCCAGAAAGCGCAACTCTTTGACCTTACCGATGCAGTCAAGGAGTTCCTCGCCGAGTCCGGTGTATGGAACGGCATAGGTGTGGTCTCCACCCTCCACACCACCACGGGGGTATTTTGCACTGAGGTGCAGGACGCCCTGTGGGATGACATCACCACGTTTCTGCACCGGCTTGTGGCCGAACGCGCTGGCTACAAGCACAACGATCCACGTTTTTCCGACTGCGAGCGGCAGAATGCGGCCGCCCACCTGCGGGCAATCCTGCTGGGTGGTTCGCTAGCGCTCCAAGTGGAAGCCGGGAGTCTGGTGCTAGGGCAGTTCCAGCGTATTATTTTTGCCGAGCTTGACGGCCCCCGCCCCCGTTCGGTGCGCCTGCAGTTCATGGGAGAGGGCGCTGCACAGCAAGTGAACAAACCGCGCGAGTGGGGCGACAGAAGTAGTGTACCGCTCCCGTGCGACGGGGGGTTGTCATGAAAAAGCTGGCCATTCTGGGCTCGACCGGTTCGATTGGAGCGACCACCCTGTCCATCGTGGAACGATTCCCTGACCGCTTTCGTGTGGTTGCGCTGGCCGCAGGTAAAAACCTGGCGAAGCTCAAGGAACAGGTACGCCGCTTTCAGCCAGAGGTCGTCTCGCTTACGTGCGAGGCTGATGCCAGGACCTTGCGGGCTCAACTCCCCGGGTTTCACGGGGAGATTCTCTGCGGGGTAGAAGGGCTGCTGACCGTTGCTACCCACCCGGCGGCTGACCTAGTTATGTCCGCACTGGTGGGGGCAGCCGGCCTGGCACCCACGCTGGCAGCGATCCGGGCCGGCAAAACCATCGCCTTGGCCAACAAAGAGGCGTTGGTGATCTCCGGTGAGCTCATGACCCGCGAGGCCAAACAACGTGGGGTGCGGATCTTGCCGGTGGACAGCGAACATAACGCGATCTTTCAGGTCCTGCAGGGCCATCAGCGCGAGCGGGTGAAACGCATTATCCTGACCGCCTCGGGCGGGCCGTTCCTGCGCCGTCCGGTCGAAGAACTGGCTACGGTGAGCGTTGAGGAGGCGTTGCAGCACCCGACCTGGAAGATGGGCAGCAAGATCACCATCGACTCTGCCACCCTTATTAACAAGGGCTTCGAAGTCATTGAGGCGCGCTGGCTGTTCGACCTGCCGTCAGAGCAAGTGTCTGTGCTCATCCACCCGCAGAGTATCGTCCATTCGATGGTTGAGTACGTGGACGGCTCAGTCCTGGCTCAGCTCGGCATCCCGGACATGGCGATCCCTATCTCCTACTCCCTTGCCTATCCCGACCGCTTGCCGCTCACCCATCTGCCCGCGTTGGATTTGGCTGCTGCCGCGCAACTCACCTTCTTTAAGCCAGATTTCGTCAAGTTCCCCTGTCTTGGGCTTGCCTATGCAGCACTGGAACGGGGCGGTACCTGCTCGGCAGTGCTGAATGCC
>Ga0137381_10002423_pt1 | contig 12991 bp, 9 predicted proteins | sample SagtaG_16_FD_104808 | JGI IMG/M metagenome (GOLD analysis project Ga0137381, IMG submission 104808) | Vadose zone soil microbial communities from Sagehorn Ranch, Mendocino, California, USA - Sage2_L_115_16 metaG | ecosystem: Environmental > Terrestrial > Soil > Vadose zone | place: USA... | reverse complement strand
GAACCGTTTAGCGTGTGCACGAAGTCGCTCTTGCCGCCGCCCTTGGGCTTAAAGCGAATGCCGGCGCGGCGGGATTGAAACGCTTCGCAGTTTGAACAAGAAGAAATTTCGCGGAATTCGCTGCTGGAAGGCAGCCAGACTTCGATGTCGTACGTTTTGGAAGAGGCAAAACCCATGTCTCCGGTGCAGAGCAGCATGGTGCGGTAGTGCAATCCCAATTTTTGAAGTATAGCTTCCGCATTGCGTGTAAGGGATTCGTGCTCTTCGTAGCTTTTCTCCGGATGGGTGAACTTGAAGAGCTCAACCTTCTGGAATTGATGCTGGCGGAGGATGCCGCGGGTATCTTTTCCGGCGGCGCCGGCTTCGGAGCGGAAGCAGGCGGTCCAAGCAGTAACATTGATCGGAAGTTTCTCTTCGGGAATGGTCTCATCGCGATAAAGATTGTGGAGTTCGACTTCAGCCGTGGGCGTGAGCCAGAAGTCAGTGTCCTGGATCTTGAAGAGGTCGGCGGCAAATTTCGGCAACTGGCCCGCGCCGGTGAGTGACGCGGTATTCACAAGGAAAGGTGGCAGGATTTCCGTGTAACCGTGCTCGCGAGTGTGAATATCCAAGAAAAAATTCGCGAGCGCTCGTTCGAGGCGCGCTCCCCAGCCTTTGTAGACCGCGAAGCGCGCGCCGGTGATTTTCGTCGCGGCTGGAAGGTCGAGGATGCCGGCGCGTTCGCCCACTTCCCAGTGCGGCTTGGGAGCGAAATCGCATTTCGGAGGCGCGCCCCAGCGGCGGACCTCGACGTTATCGGTAGCAAAATGACCTAAGGGCACGCTCGAATGAGGGACGTTTGGGATAGTCAGCAAAAATTCGCGCTGGGTGGCATCGAGGGCCGCGATGCGTTCGTCTGATTGCTTGATCTGTTCGGCAACCTGCTTCATTTCGTGTATGCGGGTGATGGCCTCGGCGTTCTTAGCACGCATGGCGCTTATTTCCTGCTCAACCGCTAGCGCGGTCTCTATGCTGGGGAGCAACTGTGCTTTACCTTGAAGCTCAGCAATGCGAACGTCGTACGCAGACACCTCCTTTTTGAGCCGAGCGATTTCCTCACTAGCTTTGTTCCGCTGCGCTTTGAGCCGCTCGGTCGCGGTGATGAGTTCGCGGCGCTCCTTGTCGAGCTTGCGAAAAGCGTCTAGGCCTAGGACGGCGCCCCGGTTCTTCTCCATTTGGGCGAAGACTTCAGGGTGATCGCGGAAATAATTCAGGTCATGCATGGAGGTAGAAGGATACCGTAATCCACACGGCGCTTGTAGCGCGGGATTGCATTGCAGGACGCCTGTAGTTCCTAGTCGTTAGTTCTAAGTTCTTAGTGCAGAAAAAAGAGCAAAGGATGAGTGAAAAAATGCTCCCAATTTGCAAACAAGACAGCACCACGCCGAGTGCTATTTCGCGCGGGGAACTTCGCTCATTAATTGGTGAATGTTTCCCTCGGTATCCCGGAAGGCGGCCATCCAAAGATCGTACGTGGGCATTGGCGCGATCAGGCGCGGCGGGGCAAAAATTTGCGCGCCCAACTCGACGAGACGCTGGTAGGACGCATTCAGATTCGGGACGCGGAAGTAGAGGATGGAGCTGGGATGATCAAACTCCGGAGATTCTGCACGGCTCAGCATCAGCCGCACTCCCGCACAGTCAAAGAAAGCCAGATTGGGCACGGTGAAAAGCAGCGGCAGACCCAGCACATCACGGTAGAATGCCGTGGCGCGCTGGAGATCATGCACGTTGATGGAGATTTGGCCGATGTTGGTGATTCCAAGATTCGAGGAAGCGGAGCTCATGACTGCTTTGCCTCCGGGGGCAAATTTAGTTAGCATAGCTAACTATATTCTATGACGGATGTCAAGACCAAAAGTTTCGCCAGCCGTGGCGCTGTGGAGATTGCTGACCGGCTGCATTCGGCGGCCATCCACCTGCTTCGCCGGCTGCGCATGCGCGACCGCGAAAGCGGTGTGGGACCAGCGCAGCTATCCGCGCTTTCGGTGCTGGTCTTCGGTGGTCCCAGATCCCTGGGCGAGCTGGCCGATGCCGAGCAAGTGCGTCCGCCGACGATGAGCCGGATCGTGGCGGGCCTGGAACGCGCCGGTTTGGTTCGGCGACACGCAACGGAAGACGGGCGGCGTGTGCGCCTGGAAGCAAGTGCCAAGGGCACAAAGATCCTTCAGGCTGGACGTAAACGCCGGGTGGAATCTCTGGCGAAAGCGCTCTCGTCGTTTTCGGAGAAAGAGCAGCAGCAATTGGGAGAGCTTACGGACCTCCTCGAGCAGGTCATTCGAAATCTCTAGCGGCTTCGGCAAGACGTTCCTGGCGGAATTCAATAGAATGAACGAAGTACGACGGTACCAGGGAAGAGTACGCGAGGCGCAGAAATAAGTACCGGTAAGAATGAACCTTGTGAGCTATCGACGGAAAATTCCCTGGGAAGCAAACTAGGCAAGTAGTCGGGAGTGGTTTGGTTTTTCTGGAGTAACACCACGGTTGTAACTTGTTTGCTCCTGTGTGTCGTCCTGCTGCTCGCGAGCGCAGCGGAACGGCCAGAAAAGCCGGACTAACTTCGGATTACAGTACCCTCCATCCCCACGCCCGAGCGGCCGCTCCCCCCAGCGGCCGCTCATTTTTTTGTACAGTTTACCGTTGACAGTTTATCGGTCAGAGAACCAGAAGTTGCTACCTATTGTCTTTGCTGAAGGCTGGCCCTTTCTCTCCATTGCGATGATTCGTTCCAGCCCTCGGAAGTATGTCAGTGGCAAGCCAACGGAAGGACCGGACATTGGGCGAACTGAGGACCATAGTCAGAGAACGGAACGTCGTAGAAAATGAAAAAGGGGGCTGGTGCAAGCCCCCTTTTCGTAATTGACGCCCCAAAACCGGTAACCGAGTCGAGGATCGGTTCCGGCCACCCCGGGAAGCCAATCTTTATTTGTTACCGAATAGAGAGCAAACCGCATGCCAGGTAGTACGATTCTACTAGAAGCGGCGGAGTTCACTGAAACCACAGCGGTTAGCTTCAAGTGTAGCCTGAAGGCTCGATCTCCAGGGGCCCCGGTCTACAAAATCTCACAGAATCTCGGCGGCAACCTACATTCTTTGGGAGTGCCCAGCACCTATCCACAGTAGATGGTCGCGAAGGCCAATACCAGTACGCCGATGCGGCCTCCATTCCGGCCGTAGAAGCCGAAAATGCCGCCCGTGGCCGATTGCACTTGAAGTTCACTAACACGCTCGCGTGAACGTTAACGGAAATCTCTCGCCGCTCGCCCGGAAGCTCCTTGCAAGGAATTCAATTCCCAAGAGAAGAACCCATCGCATGCTCGCGCTGATAACGCCGCCAGAGCATGCGCACCGGAAGACAGATCAGCGCGGCCCAGAGAGCGAGCAGCGGGCCTCTGCTGGCCAGAAACAGAAGGATGGTGGAGATGCTTTCTAACGCGTCGGACAAGCCGCTGACTCCGGCGCTTCGAAGTTTCGCTCCGATGGTCTCGGCAGGCGTGGTGGTGCGTTCTTCGCGCAAGGAGAAAGAGACGTTTGCGAAAGAGACGCGGCTGCCGGAAGCATAACGCTCTGTTTCCATTCGTTCGATTTCACCGTGGAGCATGGCGACCTGGCGTTGGAGCGCCTCCGCATCGTTTGTTTTTTCGGTTCGATCTTGGAGCAGCCGGAGAATGTGTTTCTCTTCGCTCTGCGCGTTCACCAGACGTGCATTGAGTTCGCCGTGCTGCTGAGTGATTTCGTCCGCGGCCTCCTCCTCGTGTTCAACGAAGCCAACGGCTTTTAATTCCGTGAGAGCGGAGCGATATTCCGACGAAGGGACGCGCAGCGTCGCGGAGAGGACGCTCCCCGAGGGCTGGCCCACAAGACGCAGCTTGGCCACATAACCCTGGTGCCGTTCCAGAATCTCTTCCAGGCTGGAACGCGAATGGGCGAACTCCTTGGTCACGACAGAGAGTTCCGCGGAATAAGCGATGCGCAGCTCCGGAAACGAACCCGCTGAGTCGCCCGGTCCCGCCGGATAGACTGCGGATGGCAAGCGAGACGACATCAGCGCGGTAGCCTCTTTTGCGTCAACGCCCAACGATCGAATGCCGTCTGGGGATGCGTTTTCGCTGATCTGGCTTCCGCGATAAGGCGCGAAGGGAACATACTGATGGACAGGTGCGACGCTCTTACTCGATGCGAAGATGAAAAGGAGAGAGACGCTGGCCAAAAGGCAACCAGCTAGAAGCAAGCGGCGCTGGCCGGGAAAAAGCTCGCGAAAACGAACGACGATGGACCGCAGACGTTCTTTCATGAGGAATGCCTCCTGGCATGTCACGGTTAGAACGGGGAGGCTGCGATTTCTTGCAGGGCTTCCAAGTGAAATGGCGATCGCTGCAAGCCAGGAACCCGACCAAGATGATGGGAGCCAGTCTTTGCCGGGCAAACTTATGCCCCGATGGAGGAGCGAAGGGCGTTGGCTAGCGACTGGCTGAAGCGGTGGACGTCGGCCTCGTGTTCGGCTTCGACCATGACGCGGGCGAGCTGCTCGGTACCGGAGTAGCGAAGGACGATGCGGCCATTCGCGCCGAGCGCGGATTCGGCTTCAGCGAGGGCGCGGGAAACTTCCGGAAGCGTTTCGAGCGGCGGTTTCGACCGTACTTTCACGTTGACGATCAGTTGCGGGTAATCTTTTAGCCCTTCGACCAGCGACTCGATTTTGCCGTGCAGGGAAACCAGCGAAGCAATTTTTGCGGCGGTGAGCAGACCGTCCCCTGCCGGGCTGTCATCAAGAAAAATGATGTGGCCGGACTGTTCGCCGCCGAGAACGCTGCCGCTACGCAGCATTTCTTCGAGAACGTAGCGATCGCCAACGGCAGCGCGGGCCAGCGTGATCTTTTCACCCGCCAGCACGCGCTCAAGGCCCAGGTTGGACATGGACGTAGCGACGACGCGGTCACCTGTGAGCTTATTCTGAGATTTCAGGAAGCGCGCTGCGGCCAAGAGCACGCCATCGCCATTCACGATTTTTCCGGTTTCGCAGACGAAGAGCGCGCGGTCGGCATCGCCATCAAAGGCCACACCGAGCCGCGCTTTTTCCGCGACCACGCATTTCTGCAGACTCTCCAGGTGCAGCGACCCGCAGCCGGCGTTGATGTTACGCCCATCGGGCGATGCGCCCATGGCCACAACATCGGCTCCCACAGACCGGAATAGTTCCGGGCCCAGCTTATAAGCCGCGCCATTGGCGCAATCGAGAACGATGCGGAAACTCGCAAGCTTCGCGTCGGCAACGAACCGCTTCCGCAAAAAGGCAAGGTACTCAGCATCCAGGGATTCATCGGCAACAAGTTGCGGGAGATTTTTCGGGACGGCTTCCGCGCGATGCTTGAAAATATCCAGCTCGAGCTCTTCTTCGACGGCGTCGGGAAATTTCATGCCCGCGTGCGAAAACAACTTCACACCGTTGTCGTGAAATGGATTGTGTGAAGCAGAGATCACCACGCCGGCTTGAAAATCATTTTGGCGGACAAGACAAGCCACTCCGGGAGTGGTGATCACCCCAGCGAAGGCCACCGTCGCGGTGGCCTGCGCGAGTCCCGCCGCCAGAAGAGAAGCGATGTGCGCGCCGGATTCGCGCGTATCCATGCCGATGAGTACATGAGCCGAGCCATGTTCCCTCTTGAGATAAGCGCCCAGGGAGCGTCCGGTGGCAAAGAGTGTGGCGTCGTCCAGCGGTGGGGTGCCGGGGACGCCGCGAATCCCGTCGGTTCCGAAAAGCTCTTTGGCCATGGGAAAAAGCCCGTCTCTCCAGAGTGAGATTCTGGCCCGGTCGGGGTGAACTGATCTGTGGCAGGCCTGAACAAAGCTTAACATACGAAAAAAGAGCGGCTCCACATCCTGGTTTCGTTCGCGTCTTTCACGCAACGGGCAACCTGAGAAAGGAGGCAGCAAACTGTTTGGATTTGCAGCATTCGCAACAACGGCGCGCGGGGCCGTAAACGCAATGCGAGAGTGTGCTAACGTGGAGCACCGGAGTCGCACGTGTCCGCCACGCAAACACCGCCATCGATGGTTCGCTTCACCAGTTCAAACTTCAGCATGAAGGTGCTCGCGGCGGCCATCATTCTGCTTTTCTTCTATTACGCCGCGGGAGTGGTAATCACGCTGCTGCTCTCGATTTTGCTGGCCTACTTTCTGGATCCGGCAGTGGAAATCCTGGAAAGAATGCGCCTTCCGCGAACGCTAGGCGCCATGGTCATGGTGCTGGTCCTGATCGCGGGGCTGGTGACGGTGGGGTACGGCCTGTGGACGCGCACCGCGGATTTTGCCGAAAACTGGCCGAAGTACAGCGGCGTGCTGCAGCAGGTGGGCGGCGCGGTGGAAGGCAAAATCAGGGGAATCGAGGGGCAGGTTTCGCAAATTGCACCGGAGCAAGGCGCGTCGACCGCAACGACGGTGCGGGCCGAACCCACCATCGTTCGGACGCTGATCTTTCGCGGCATCGGCTCCCTCTATGCCCTTTTCCTGGAAGTCACGTTCCTGCCTTTCCTGGTTTTTTTTATGCTTGCTGAGAAACGCGAACTCTGGCATGGCACCCTGCAGCTTTTTCCTGCTTCCCGGCGAACGCAAGTCAAAGAGACCCTCGAGGATTTGCGCGATGTTCTGCGCGACTACCTCGCGGGGATGTCCATCGTCACGCTGATCGTCATCGCGACGAGCAGCCTGTTCTTCTGGATCATCGGCATGGAGTATCCCATCCTTACGGGCATCGCGTCGGGACTCCTGAACATGGTGCCTTACATCGGAGCGGTGCTGGCCTGGTTGCCGGCGTTTATCATTGCGCTGGCGAAGTGGAGAACGCTTGCGCAGTTCGCGCTCATTGCGGCGACCCTGACTACCATCCACGTTTTGGCGATTAATCTGCTGGCGCCGCAGCTGGTGGGACGCCGCGTGCGCTTGAATGCCGTGGCCATCACCATCGCCCTGCTCTTCTGGGGCTGGGTGTGGGGCGGCATGGGACTGGTTCTGGCCATTCCCATCACCGCTGCGCTGCGCGTGATCTGCGATCACACCGAATCCTGGAAACCGATCGGCCGCTGGCTCAGCGCCTGAAGATGTGACTGGTGAATCGTGACTGGTGAATGGTGGAAAATCGGCGGCGTTGCGAGGCTTGCCTTTTGGATTGCTACTTGCCTGCTGGCAAGCTTTTTGGGTGCACCAAGAACTCACGCCTGGGGCTGTAAAGGTCACCAGACAGTGGCCCTGATTGCGGAGAAACATCTGACGCCTGAAGCGCAGCAAATGGTTCAGAAGCTTCTTAGCGACAATCCCGTGGATCCAAAGCTGCGGCGCTGGTGCGGCAATGCCACGACCGACCTGATGGTGGATGCCTCTACCTGGCCGGATGATGTGCGCAACGAGCGCAAGAACGGTCCCTGGCATTACATCGATATTCCGCGGGGAAAGCACAAGGGGGATTTGGACGAATACTGCGGTGCCGAAGGATGCGTGACCCGCGCGATCGAGCAACAGCGCGCCATCCTGAAGGACAAGTCCGCCGATCCCCTGAAGCGCGCTGAAGCAATCCGCTACCTCATCCACTTTGTCGGCGATATGCATCAGCCACTCCATGCCATCAATAATGCCGACAACGGCGGAAACTGCGTGCCGGTGAAATACTTTCGCCATGAGCCGCTCGTTAACCGGCTTCATCCTGAGCGCGAAGATTATTCTTCCAATCTTCATCAGGTCTGGGACACCGAGATTGTCGAACGCGACATGGAAATCTCCAACCCGGTCCGCTACGCCGACGAGCTGGACGAGAAGTTCCACACAGAGGGCGCCGCCTGGGAAGCTGCAGGCATCCACATCGACAACTGGGCCTGGGAAAGCCACGAACGAGCGGAGACCGCCGTGTATGATGCCTTCCCTGAAAAAATTGGCCTCGAACCGGACATGAAACTGAAGAGCTGTGCCGATAACAATCACATGGGAAAGCGGATGTTTGAGAAGCATCTCGCCGTCGGCGACGCCTATCAAACGAATGCCGCCAAGGCCGCCGAGACAGGTCTCGCCGAAGCCGGCGTGCGTCTGGCGATGATTCTGAACGATGCCGCCAAAGCTGCGAACTAGGTTTCTTCCGTCAGGGTTTCGGATCTGGGGATTCCGCCGGCGGGCCAAGCCTCCCAAGTGACCTGAGGTAACTGACGAGTTGCCATCGCTGTGGCTCGGGCAGCTTTGACCACACCGGCATTCCTTTTCGAACGACGCCGTTCGTCAAGACCCAGAAAATCGTGCCGGGCGCGGCGCTCTGAACCTCTGCAACGCGGAGGGTTGGCCCTTTCCTACCGCCTTGCCCTGCATCACCGTGACATTCGGCGCAGTGTTGTTCGAAGAGAATGGCGCCTGCGGCAACGGCCTCGGGATCATTTTGCAGTGGATTTGTGCGTTTGCGCGCTTTTTCGGGAGCCTTTTGCAACTCCGCGTAGATGGCCGGATCGTATTGACGCGCCTCCCCCGTGGTTGGTTTGCCGGAATTCCCGCTTTGCCCAAGGGCAAGTGAAACCGCAAGAAAGGGAGTGCAAACAGCAAGAGCCGCAACAATCGCTTTCACTTGCGGCCTCCAAAGAGCCGGCTCACCATCGAGCCGAAGCCGGTTATTTCCCGCGAGACTCCCCACCGCAAAAGGAACCGATGACTATTGTCGTTCAAACCGAAGCCCGGCGAAATCCGCAAAGTCCAGCCGGATGGTAAATTCCAAGCCAGCAAAGGCGCCGCGTAATGCGAAGTATCATGAAGGCCGAAACTGTGCTGGTCTCCAAGCCCGCCATACATCTCCACCCCGCCAATGAAGTTTTGCCGGCAAAATGTGCAGCGCTTCGCAGAGGCCTTCAGAGCGAGCGGACGGCTCGCGCCCAGAGCATAGCCAAATTCCCACGGTGAATTGGAAAGGTCCTTCGCGGCCAGCGTGTTTTCCGTGAAGTTCCACCCCTTGAATGTGCTGGACAGGATGAGCTTCAGCTCGACTTCATGGATGTGATCCTTGCGCGCCACCGCGTTCGAAACGAGGAAGTCCGATTCCACGTCGTGACCTTCGCCCTCTTTGAGGATCTTGTCCGCGCCATTCTTGTTTTCATACTCGACATAAAAGACAGGATTAATGAAGTGTTCGTGCTTCAGGAGGCGGAAGCGATTCTCCCACTTGACACCCGTGAATATGGTGCTGTCTTGGAAGGTTGTCTGCCCATCCAGGTAGAGCTCTGTGGTCCACCAGGCGGTAGCGCCGTACTCGAACTCCACCCAGAAGGCATGAAAGTCATTCCCGCCTCGCTGAGTCCCAAATGTGGAGAAATACTCGATCTCCAGGTTGCCGGGCTCTTCAAGGTAGTGGTCGTAGGCGACGATGTAAGGGTTTTCTTGAGCAAACGCGCGAGGCGTCCAGAATACAGCGAACAAGGAAAACAGCAATAAGCCAGGCAAAACGACCCGTCTGGAAGAAACCAAGGGATCTCCTTGCAAATAATTTGCAACACCATATAAGACTAACCGAGTCCCGATATAATCTGCAACTGATTCTCATCTGGCTCTTTCGCCGCCGCTGAAGTGGGATGCAATCAAGATTACCAATTCGCCCGATTGACACCCTGCCGCGCTCCTATCGTAGCCTTTGCCGACCCCACCCCTAACCCTTTTGGAATCATATCGTTTCAAAAACATAGGGGAGAGCAGGGGGCCCTTCAGCGCTTCCCACGCTCTAACGCTAAGCGCTTCAACCTGTTCCAACGTCCTCGGCCGGTGGAAACAATTGTCCTTACTGGCCGTCCTAGATGTTGAGTGGGGGTGCCGTGATGGCTGGTAACTTTCAACAGGATCTGCGGGGCGGGTTGCGCATGCTGAAGAAGAGCCCCGGCTTCACGTTTGTGGCGGTGCTGTCGCTGGCGCTGGGCATCGGGGCGAACACCGCCATGTTCACCATTATCAACGCGGTTTTCTTGCACCCGCTGCCGGTCAAGGAACCCGCCCGGCTGGCGGAAATGTTCACCCACGACACGCTGACGATCGATGCCAACGTGAACTTTCAGCTCACCGGAACGTCGCTCCCCAACTATGAGGATTATCGCGACCAGAGTACCGTTTTCTCTGGACTGGCAACCGTCACCTTTCCCATCGCGCTGAATTGGGGCGGCCAAGCCGAGCCGCAGCAGCTCAACGCCTCTCTGGTGAGCGGAAACTTTTTCGATGTGCTAGGCGTGAAACCCTATCGCGGGCGCACCTTCATCGCCGACGGAGACAAAAAGCTCGGCGGCAACCCCGAAGCAGTTCTGAGCTACAGCATGTGGGCCCGGCAATTCGGTTCGGACGACAAGGCTATCGGCCAGACCATCACCCTGAACGGCACCGCCTACACAGTCGTGGGTGTGGCACCCCCGAGCTTCAAAGGAATCGTCTCCCTCGGCCGTCCAGACGTGCTCTGGATTCCCATCACCATGCGAGACTATGTTCTGACCGGGCAGCTCAAGGATCTCGAAAATAACCGGCGCTTCCGCTGGCTCTCCATCGTCGGCCGGTTGAAGCCGCAGATGGACGTTGCGCAGGCCCAGGCGGCGATGAAAACGATTGCAGCCGGATTGGAGAAGGAGTATCCCCGCGACAACAAGGGCCGCACCGTCGAACTCTTTCCCCTCAACGAGTCGGCGCTGGGCATCAATCAGCGGCGGCAGTTCTCTCTTGCCGGCGGCGTGCTGATGGGCGTGGTCGGCCTGGTGCTGCTGATTGCTTGCGTCAACCTGGCGAATCTACTGCTGGCGCAAGCAGCTAAACGCGAGAAAGAGTTGAGCATTCGCGCAGCCATGGGTGCAGGCCGATTTCGATTGGTCCGTCAGCTTCTGACCGAAAGCACCGTGCTGTCTCTGCTCGGCGGTCTGGCCGGCCTGCTGGTCGCGTACTGGGGACGCAACGTGTTGTGGTCCTTCCGGCCCCCGTTTCTTCTCGACGGCTCCATCGATCTTTCTTTCAATGCGCGCGTGCTGGGATTCACTCTACTTATCTCAGTGCTGACCGGCTTGTTCTTCGGAATCATCCCGGCCATCAAGGCTTCGGGCACGGACATCAACGAGATTTTGAAAACCGGCGGCCGCGGCGGCGCGCTGGGCTGGACGCACAATCGTTTGCGGGGCTTGCTGGTGATTTCGGAAATCGCGCTGGCGCTGGTAGCGCTCGTAGGTTCGGGACTGTTTCTTCGCAGCATGCAGAATGCTCAGCAATTCAATCCGGGCTTCGAGTCGCAGAACCTGTTTCAACTGTTGTTCGATCTCGGCGCACTTCGTTACGATGCCAATCACGGGCAGCAGTTTTTCCGCGATGCCATTGAGCACGCCAAATCCGTTCCCGGCGTCGTGAGCGCTTCGGTGTCCTCGAACGGCGTATTCGGCGGCGGGATCCTCGGCACTATCTTTCGCGAAGGCGAGCAGACCGATCCCAATAACCGAGGGACGCTTGTAAATTTTGACGATGTGACGCCCGACCACTTTGAGACCATGCGCATTCCGCTGTTGAGCGGGCGTGACTTCACGGACTTCGACCGTGAAAACACCACACGCGTAGCTGTCATCAACGAGGCCATGGCCAAGATGGTCTGGCCGGGCCAGGAGCCGCTTGGAAAGCGCTTCGCGATCGTGCAAGAGCCACACCTGCTCCAGGTTGTTGGCGTTGTGGGGACCGCCGTCATTGGTCAGATCGGCGAAGATCCCCAGCCCATCGCGTACATTCCCATGCGGCAGCAATACTCTCCCGGGGCTGCGCTCGTGGTGCGCACTAACAGCAATCCCGAACCGCTTCTCGGAGCCGTGCGCAAGCAAGTCGAGCAGATTGACAAAAATCTGGCGTTTACCAACGGCCAGACCGTGCAACAGATTCTGGGGCAAGGCTTGTGGGCCGCGCGCATGGGCGCGGCGCTGCTGGGATTGTTCGGCGCGCTCGCGCTGATCCTGGCTTCGATTGGAATTTATGGCGTGCTGGCCTATTCCGTGGCGCAGCGCACCAGCGAAATCGGGTTGCGCATGGCGCTGGGCGCGCAACCGCGCCAGGTGCTGGGGTTGGTTCTGAAACAGGGCATGCTCCTGGCCCTGATTGGCGCAACCGTGGGGATTTTCGTGGCGCTGCCGGTTGCGCGGATGGCGGCGAATCTGCTCTACGGCGTGAGCGCCACCGATCCGCTCACCTACGCGGGCATCACGCTGCTGCTGATGGGCGTCGCGCTGCTGGCTTGCTATCTTCCCGCGCGGCGCGCCACGCGTATCGATCCGCTCATTGCTTTGCGGGTGGAATAGCGCCGGTTATGCCTCGGGTAGAGTAGCAACTCCGCGTTGTCTGAAAATTAGGGCGAAGTCTTGCAGCGGGTTCTCGCCGGGGTGTTGCGAGTAGATTCGCGTTTGTATTTTTCGCGCGGTCACCATTGACATGGGCCATTAACCAGCATACCTTTCGGCACCGATGAAAATTCTCGTCGAGCGCCGATGAAAAACAAATTACTCACCGCGGCAATCGTAACCGCAGCGATTGCAATTGCGGCCTCGTCGCTCGCCAGCGGTCATCTGCTGGCGCTCTCCCCGGGCGCTCAGACGCTTGCGCTGCCCGTTCTTTTCGCAATGCTGTTGCGCTGGCTGGCGATTCTGCTCGTCGCGGCATACGCCACTTCGCGCCGCTCGCTGACGACGTGGATTTTTGTCGGCCTGCTTGCTGGCGCGGAATTCGGCCATGACTGGCCTTCGATCGCGGTAAACTTGCAGCTTCTCGGAACGATATTTCTGCGGCTCATCAAGGTGATCATCGCGCCGCTGCTCTTCGGCGTTCTTGTGGTGGGGATTGCCGGCCACTCCGACCTAAAAAAAGTTGGCCGCCTGGGAATCAAATCACTCATCTATTTCGAACTGGTTTCAACCGTCGCCATGCTCGTCGGCTACGCGGCGAT
>Ga0137381_10002416_pt1 | contig 13003 bp, 10 predicted proteins | sample SagtaG_16_FD_104808 | JGI IMG/M metagenome (GOLD analysis project Ga0137381, IMG submission 104808) | Vadose zone soil microbial communities from Sagehorn Ranch, Mendocino, California, USA - Sage2_L_115_16 metaG | ecosystem: Environmental > Terrestrial > Soil > Vadose zone | place: USA... | reverse complement strand
CAATACGAGATTCCAGCGCAGTCCTGCGTGCTCACCCACGTGACCACCAGCATCGAGGCGATCAACCGCGGCGCGCCCGTGGACCTGGTGTTCCAGTCCATCGCGGGGACTGAAAGCGCCAACGCCGGCTTCGGCATCAACCTGCGCATCCTGGAAGAAGCGCGCGATGCGGCGCGCTCGCTCAAGCGCGGCGCAGTTGGAAACAACGTCATGTACTTCGAGACGGGGCAGGGCAGCGCGCTGTCGGCGAACGCCCACCACGACCTCGATCAGCAGACCTGCGAGGCGCGCGCGTACGCCGTGGCCCGCAAGTTCGAGCCGCTCCTGGTGAACACCGTCGTCGGCTTCATCGGCCCGGAATATCTCTATGACGGCAGGCAGATCGTCCGCGCCGGGCTCGAAGACCACTTCTGCGGCAAGCTGCTCGGCGTTCCGATGGGCTGCGACATCTGCTATACCAATCACGCGGAAGCGGACCAGAACGACATGGACACGCTGCTCACGCTGCTCGCCGTTGCCGGCGTCACCTACATCATGGGCGTTCCCGGATCGGACGACATCATGCTCAACTACCAGAGCACCTCGTTCCACGACGCGCTCTACGCGCGCCGGGTGCTGGGATTGAGGCCCGCGCCGGAATTCGAGGCGTGGCTGCAGAACGTCGGCGTGTTCGAGCGCGGTGAGGCCCTGCGTCTTTCGGAGACGCTGCCGCGGCCTTTCCAGCGCGCGCTGTCGTCCCTGGCGTGACGAAGGGACGATGGACAGGCCGAAAAACCCGACCGTCGCGAATCCCTGGCAGGCGTTGCGCCAGTTCACCCGGGCGCGAATCGCGCTCGGGCGCGCGGGAACGAGCTTGCCGACCGGGCCGCATCTGGAATTCCAGCTCGCGCACGCCCGAGCCCGGGACGCCGTGCATCATCCGCTCGCGCTTGAGCCGCTGCGCAAAGCGCTCGTGCAGCGCGGCCGCGAGCTCATCGCCTTGCACAGCGCCGCGGGCGACCGCCTGATCTACCTGCAGCGTCCCGACCAGGGCCGGCGCCTCGACCCGGAATCGCGTGCCAGGCTCGAAGAACGCGCGGGCCGCTCGAAGGAAGGGTTCGATGCGGCCTTCGTCATCGCCGACGGGCTCTCCGCTTCCGCGATCGAAGAGAACGCCCTGCCGTTCCTCGACGCGGCGCTCGGGAAGCTCGATCACGAGGGATGGCACATTGCGCCCATGGTGATCGTCGAACAGGGCCGGGTGGCCGTGGGCGATGAGGTCGGTCAGGTCCTCAATGCCGAAACGGTCGCCGTATTGATCGGCGAGCGTCCGGGCTTGAGCTCCCCTGACAGCATGGGCATTTATCTGACCTACAAGCCCAGGGTCGGCGCGACCGACGCCCAGCGCAACTGCATCTCCAACATACGGCGCGAAGGAATGAGCTGCGAGCTCGCCGCGCACAAGCTCCACTACCTCATGAGCGAGGCGCGACGGCGCAAGCTCACCGGGGTCAAGCTCAAGGACGAGTCGGAAGCGCCCAGCGCGATTGCCGCGGGAAGGAATTTTCTGATCGAAACGGAGCCGGGTGGATACTAGCCGCGGCCACCGCTCCGGCCGACCCCCCACCGGCCGCGCCCAGTCCGCAGCGATCTCGTCGGGCGTGCTGAAGCACCGCATCATCGAGGCGCGCAGCCTCGCGATGCACTGCCTGATCGCACGGAAGATCGAAGCCGACCGGCGGCTCCTCGCCGCGGCTCGGCGAAATCTCGAAAAATGGATCGCGCGCTACGGCGAGGGGACGCCGCGCGCACTGGAGGAGTGGCGCGAGATCCTGGGCCGCCCGTGGCCGGAAATCGCGGCGCTGATCACGGGCACGGACGAATCGGCCGTCCGCCTGCGGCAATCTTCTCCTTTTGCGGGCGTGCTCACGCCCGCCGAGCGGCGGCGCGTTTATGAAGCGTTCCGAGCTTGAGTATCTGATCCGCGCGGCGAACTCGCGAGAAAAACCTTGATCAAGCGATTGACTGCGACCAGCCCAGCGGGCTTCTCGCATCAAGCCGCGGGCGAAATCCGCCACCACAGCGAGGCCGCGCAGATCGCGAGCGTGGCGAGCGTCACCGGCACGCCGGTGCGCGCGTGGCGCAGCCAGTCGATGCGCACGCCGCGCCGCGCCGCGGCATCCACCACGATGATGTTCGCGATGCTGCTGACGATCAGGAGGTTCCCGGACAGCGTGCTGACGAGCGCGAGCGTCGGGCCGGCGAGCGCGTGCCCGGCGACCGGGAGCAGGAGCATCACCGCCGGCACGTTGGAGACGACGTTCGACAGCACCAGCGTTGCCGCGAACAGCGGCCCGGGGCGCTCCAGGTTCACGCCGGCCGCCGCAAGATCGGCCACGATCCCGGCGGCGATTCCCGTCTCCTGCAGCGCGTGGTTCACCACGAAGAGACCGATGAAGAGGATCAGCAGCTCCCAGTCCACGAGCCCCAGCATCTTGGTGGAGTGGAGCCTGCGGCTCATGAGCAGCAGCCCCGCGCCGGTCAGCGCCGCCACGTCGCGCGGCCACGAGGGCACGAAAAGGAACACCGTCAAGAGCGCAGCGGCGACCGACAAACCCTTCGCCGTCTGCCAGCGATCGAACGAAGCGCGATGGTCGTCGCGCCGTTCCGACCCGGCATGATCCGCAGCGCCGTCCGCCCCGGCCCAGCGCCCGCGCGTCTGCCACGCGATGAGGCCCCAGGTCACCGCGAGGCCGAGGAGCACCGGTATCAGCGCCTGCGCCATGTATCCGCCGAACGAAAGCTTCAGTGTTTCGCCGATCAGCATATTCTGCGGATTGCCGATCAAGGTCGCCGCAGAACCGACGTTGGCGGCGCAGGCAAGCGCAAGCAGGTAGGGCACCGGGTCGAGCCGGCGCGCGAGGCAGGCCTCGATCAGGACCGGGGCAACGGCAAGGCAGACGACGTCGTTGCTGAACACCGCCGACAGCGCCGCCACCACGAGGATCAGCGCCGCGAGCAGCAGCGGCGGGGACAGCGGCAGCGCGGCGAGCGCTCGCGTGACCCAGGTATAGAAGCCGCCGAGGCGCATCTGCGCCGACACGACCATGAACGAGAACAGCAGGATCAGGGTCGGCAGGTGGATCGATTGCGCGGCCTCCTCCGGGCTCACCGCCTCGACGCCGATCAGAGCGATCGCCCCCAGCAGGGCGATGCCGGTGCGGTCGAGCTGCAGGAACGGCAGCCCGCCGAGGATCATGCCGAGATAGACGATGCAGAAGATGATGAAGATTGCGGTGGTCATGTAGCCGGTCAAAGCGGTTTCCTCGTTCGTAGCATCCAGAGAATAATGAAGCAGGCCATCGCCGCCAGGATGTGCTTGAAGGAATGGCCGCTGAACAGATTTCCGGTGAGGGCGAAGATTTCCCGGTCATAGAGCTCCGAAAGCTTCGCAAGCGCGTGCCAGCCGAGGGCCGCGAGGAGCAGCCAGCGGCGCGTATATCCGGCGCGAAACAAGACAATGATCAACAGGATGGCAAGCAGAGCAATCAACTGAACCCAGAGATAAAGCCGCAGGTCGCCGAAAGCGCGCCAGTAAAGCACGCTGGCGAGCCCCAGCAGCAACATCGGAACGAGAAGAACACGCGCGAGCCGTGCGCTCAGGTGCTCGGCGAGGACAGCAACGAACAAGCCCATGAAGGTGATCGTGATGGACAGCCTGTCCCAGACGAGCGTTGCGTCCTTGGGGTCCCAATGGTAATAGCTCGACCCCACGCACACGAGAGCCACGCCGGCGAAAAGCACGATCCAGGCGGACTTGCCGCTTCGCAGTTCGTGCCCCACGCAAAACTTGAGCCCCGCGATTCCGACCAGAAGAAAAGGGATATTGGACACGACGTCCCAGAAATTCGGAATGCCGAAAAAAGCGCGCCGGTCGGCGAATTCGTGATATTGGGAATCCTGAGCGATCGGCGGGGACGCGAGCATCAGCGCCATGGACCCGATCGCGACGATCGCCAGCAGAAAGTACCGCCAGCGGGCTTCCGACAAGGCGGCGCTCGCCGTGTTCATGCTTTTCCCTTGAACAAGGCGAACTCCGTGTCGTCTATCGGACCAGCCCCTGCTTCGCGAGCCACTGCTGGATGAGCGCCGCGACCTGCAGGTTGTTCCTGTCCATCATCAGCATGTGCGAGTTGCCGCGCATGCCGACGTCCGGCAGGTCCAGGATATCGACCTTGCCGCCCGCTCTCGAGATCTCGCCCACGAAATCCACGCCGTTCTTCCTGATCTGCGGCCAGCGCGAGTCGAGCGCGATATTGTCGCCGTAGACGACGAGCGTCGGAATGTTCCTGAGTACGGCCGCCTGCTTCGCGTCGCCGATCCCCGCGGGCTCGACCGCGACCAGCGCCTTCACTTTGTCCGGCCGCGCCTGCGCCACCTTGAAGCCGAACTGCCCCGCCTGCGAGTGAAAGAGAATCACGCACGGGCACACGCGGTCCACCAGCGCGGTATACGCGCGGATGATCGCGTCGTCGGTCGTCGTCCAGCGCGGCACGCTCTGCTTCACGAAATTGTCGTAGGCCTCGACCGGGAACTGCAGGTTCGGCATCAGCTTCCGCTGCGCCGGGTCGGGGCTCCAGGAACCGAGACTTTGCCCGATGCGAAAGCGCTCGAAGGGATTCGCCTTGGCGAGGAACACGGGCTCGCCCTTGAAAATGTCCGGGGTCATCGCCCAGCCCGCGCGGCCGCGCTCCACCGCGTCGGAGTTGTACACGTCCCAGCCCTGCTTGACGAAGAAATTCAGCCAGCCCTCGCGCCCGTCGGGCGTCGTCTCGTACGTCACGCCCGTGAGGCCCCCGCCGTGCCACATCAAGAGCGGCACTGCCCCGCGGCGGTTCGCGGGAAGAAAATACTGCACGTACATCGCCTCGACCGAATATGTGCCGTTGAGATCCACCTTCGCCGGCACACCGCCGGGCGTGAACACCACCTCCTTCACCGGCTTGCCCGTGATTTCCACATCGCGCCCGCCGACGTGGAACGAACCCATGTCGCGGAGAGCGTAGGGGGCGGAGGTGCAAGCGGTGAGGATTGCAGTAACTAGAAGAGCAGCGATAGTTCTCATAAGTATCCCCGTGATCTAGGTATTGCTCTGACTATTTTTCTTTTCTTCTGCCACTGGCTGCACTGCTTTAGGGAGAATCGTATCGCCTTGAACACTTGATGTTCTCGAGGCAGGAGTTCTAGAAACATTTCTCTCGATGCGAGAAGTCTGTTCTTTGCGGCATCAACGTCTTTTGGCAGTAGTACTTGCGCAGAATAATAAAGGCAGTTGGCCTGAGCTAAGGACTTAGGCAACTGTTCAGCGGTGAGTGACTGGAGAAGACTGGCTAGCTCCTCCCTGAGTTCCTCTGTCCGCGCAAATTCCATCGCATCGTTAAACACTGTTGGATTAGCTAGATCGAGCTCCAAAAGACTTCTAAGAAGTTGCTTTGTCCGATGATAATCTCTCAGACCGAGAGCAACATAGATTAACTCTTTGATCCCATCGTAACTCGGTGCTAGGGAGACGCTTTCTTCAACATATTGCTTCGCCTTATCCAGTAGTTTCATATCTCGATACCAGTGGCCGATGTCGAGCAGTGTCATCGCTCGTTCCTGAGTGGACTTTGCGCTGACCAACTTGGCTTCTAAGGAAGCAATTAGCCGCGTGTTGTCCCTTTTCAATTTGACTGGAACTGCGGATTGCAAAAGGTGCGTTAACCGTCGGACGTTTTGCTTTTGCTTTTCGACTGGAGTTAGTAGCACGGCGAAGAATATTGTGTCCTTAAGTTCTAAAAACCCCGTGACCTCAAGACATCTGTACTGTTTCACTTTGATGTATCGAAGTCGAGTCTTCGCGTCTTTCCGCTTCACGGTTCCCCGATGCCACACAGTTATCCTCAAGCCTGACGCCTTCATTTCTTCCACTTGCACTCTGTCCAACTGAGCCGCCGTGAGGGGATCTGATTTTCTGTTCCAAAAGTTGATGTAAACAAATTCCCTGTTTTTTATAGCGGTTTCAACATCTAATCCACGCTGAAACATGGTGCAGAGACAGCGGTAATTGGGGTCTTTGGGTCGATTAATGTCGACAACCCATCCGAAAGGCGCAGGAACCAAGAAAGCCCTATCGCCTGTGTACGGAAGCGCTCCGAATGCTTGCCAACGCTTCAACTCGGAGAAATCCAATATATCTAACTCAAGATCACGCGGGCAGTAAAAAGCTCTTCGAAGTGCTGAGCGCGTGTAACCCTTGTTTGAAATCAGCAAGCCCTTTTTTGCGCCGATGTCATCAACGAACCCGGCAAATTCATCTACTGCCTTTACATTTAGTTTTCGATTGTAGTACTTTGCATCGACAACAATTCTTGAAGGGCCAGCCGGTGTTTGTTGTGTAATCAATACGTCGATCTGCCGCGTCCGCTTGGAGTAACGGCCTTTGATGCGTACATCTTTTCGAACATCCGCCTTTGGAAACTGATCCTTAAAACAGTCAAAGACCTCTTCCTCATATCTAGACCACTCTGATTCCGTCACCGAATGATCCTTGAAATCACCCAGGTATTCACACTATTTCTTACCTGTGCATCGCGGGCCCCTACCAGTGCCGCTGATCTCGGCTTGTTCGTTTGACTTTGCGCGGGGCAAAGACTTTGCTCCTTTACGTAATGGCATTTCCACATAGCCCCTCCCTTTCGGGTCAATAATTCTAATAACCGGTGGAACATCTTCTGCCGCGAGTTGATCGTGAGCACTATTCGCAAGACCAGAAAGAAGATGTTCAACTTTGTCGACGTCGGCTTGTGATTTGGCGTGACTCTTAATTGTCTCGCGAACATACGTTATAAATTGCTCGCCGCTTACTCGATAAGCCTCATTTACGATCATAGCGACACGGAGTGTTGGGCTTCGCGCGTTTAGTCCTGATATTAGCGTGTTCCGCCAAGCTTCTGGATCATTGCCCTTGAACATCGCAGCCATAAGAAACGCCATTTCGGCAAGTTCGTAATTCCCAAATTTTCCCGCGCCTATCCCCAAATTAAACCAGGCAAACGGCAATAAAACGTCACGATCAAGGACGGGAACAATAACGCGCCAGATCGCTTCAAGAGAGGTCGCTTGTTGGAGCTTAGGGATGTCAATTGCAAAAGGTTTTCGCCGCTTCTGAATCTTGTACTGAAGATGGTCAACAATATAATTAAGAGCATAAAGTTTTAGCCCCCATTTCATGATCTCAGCTGGATTTTCTCGAAGACCTTTCTCAAACAAACGCCGCGCGTCGCCGAATCTTCCTAGAAAAAGCAAGCAGTCTGCAATAACGCATTCAATATTTCCCTTTACCCCTAGACTTTTCGCCTTGAGGTAGGCTCGAAGCGCATCCCCGTAGCGGCCTAGCTCAAAGTAAGCTACACCGAGGTCACGTTGGAAGTAGTCACGTTTCCGGTACGAAGGATCAACTCTGCCCGCCCTCAGGAAATGGCGAAGTGCCAACTTATTTTGACTACGATTCAGATACAGGTTTCCGATGTTGTATTCAGCAGTTGCTCGATTGGGCCCGGAGGGAGTCGCCGCAAGCATCTTCATTCCATTGACATACTGTGACGCAATATGGTCTGGCGCACGCGACGCCGCGCGCAGTAGGAACGAGTGAAAGTGCATCTGCAATGCTGGAGACGCATCAGGCGTTAGTTTAATCAGGTCAAATGCGGCATCCAGCCGCTGATTGCGAATGAGGATCTCTAATATGCCAATACGCGTCTGCTCAACAGTGCACTTTGAAATCAGGTCAAGATTGGAGAGAGTGAGCTGAAGCGCTGCCTGAGGTTGACGAGCTTGGGAAAGGGCAATAACTAAGAGGGAGACTAGAGTATGCGGCGCGAGGAATCGTTGCGGATCTCGCCAATGTCTGGGTGAGAGATCGAGGACAATCCCCGGTAACCCAGCAACTGATACGCGGATTTCCCTTTCTCTTACGTATAAATATATTCGTGGAGAGTCTGCAGCGTCTGAAAAGATAAATGGAAACCTTCTGATTCTGGAGATCTCGCGGAATTGACTAATTGCGTCGACAGCTTGTGCGATGTGCTGTGAAGGAAGCTCGAACTTGACCTCGAGATTTATCGGAACCGCAAGAGTTGACTTAATGACACGCCAGTAGTTGGCAACGTCCAGCTCAATTTGTTTTGCCCTAGTCGCGGAGTCGAAGCGATTTTCAGCATTGAATCGTATTGAGAAGGAGTTGCGCGAACGCTGGGCTAGAGTAGGGTCAAGTGAATGAGCCCATAAGCAGAACAAAGCCCGCTCCGGTTCAATCCATCGTGCGATTAGTACCGGTAGAGACAAACTCCGAAAGTAGTTATATGTTTTCGTTTCCAATCGCAGAACGGCGCCGTGGTGCAAAGGACGATCCGTCGCCCGCAATTGGACCAAGAATACATGCCCGGTTGTACGTCCCTGGGTGTCGAATATCTCGGTCTCCCCGTCTATACCGTAATCCGCGCCCTTCTCTCGAAATTCCCAGTTTTCCGGTTTGAGATTGCGAAATGCTGAGATCGAGAGATCTTCGAGAATATGCGAACGAACACGCTGCGGAAGTTTCGGGGCAGCAGTGGTTGACATGGACAGAACGAATTGGGCGCCGTGTACTAAGAGGTCAGTTCCCTTTGGTTTCTTGAGATCCCAAAGCTGCATATAGTTCTTCAATATCGCCTGCATCTTGATGCATCCGACTCTTGAAGTAACCGACGATCTGCGTAAACTCGCGCCACTGAGTGACGTCGTACGCTGTTGAACAAGATGATCGCAATTGCGGGGGGCACAGACAGTCAAATATATATCCAAATGCGTCCGGGCCACTGACGAACCAAGGTTGGTTTTTCCTACGTGTCTCGCTTTCGAGACTAAACATTAGGCAACGCACGCGCGTGTCCCTGGGGCCAATCATAGTCAGCGGTTTGTCCGAGGGAAGCGGCGCCTTCTGTAGAAGAGCTTGAAGATTGGTGACTACGTCAGGAAGCTCGTTCTCGGAAAAGAGTCCTGCCCAGCGCAGAACGCTGGAGCAGGCTCTTGCGTCCTCGGCAAGGGCTTTGTTAAAGCGTAGCTGCTCCCCGCGGCTCTTTACCTCGCAGACCACTAATTCAGTAATTTTGTTGGATAGACCTAGAAGTTCATGCGGGCCGATCTCGCGCTCCGGCTCCGCGTTGTACGGCAGTCGAACACCTAAGGCATCTATTTCAGTTAGTACTTGACCGTAGATCGGTGAGTGAGAAATGAAACCAGTCACAAAGAAGCCATTGAGACGCAAGTATAGGCGGGCCACATCCTCCTGAATCAGCGACCTTAACCTGTCGTTCCCAGCCATGCCTATCGCTTTAACGTTCGAATTCAAGGATGCGCCGCTCGCGACCGAAAATGGTTGATTGATGAGGGCCGCGGTCTTCTCGATCGGTTAATTCGATTGCTCGGTATTCGCCCATGCGGATGGCAATATGTTCCTAGAGTAATCTGATTGTATGCAGAGGCCTGGCTGATCTCGAAGTTCATCAAATGTGGCCTTACCCTTAATTTTTATGAAGATGTCGGTTATTAGGTCGTGAACTATCTCGCGGAGGCTCCATGGCTCAATGACAACCAAATTAGCTTCCTCCGGATAGGCAAAGATTCGCGCCTTGTAATTGGCACCGAGGACACTTAAGCGAAAGTTACGGCTCCCCGTATACAAGAGACCAAGATCTCTAGATCTCGCATAAATAGCGCGAAGGTCGTGGCCTAGTTTTCGTAGTTCCTTGTCTGACACGCCGTGATGACGCAAATACGCCTTCAACGCAAGCTCGGAACTCATCCCCAAGAGATGACTTAGCACATGCAACGCATTCGGTAACTTGACATTCACCGCGTCAGCTGCCGCTGCGTACATACGAGCGCCGTCAATCAACGTGCCGGCCGTAAGAGCTTGGTTATCTGCTGCGTCAGTCTTCATTGTGAATTCCGACGAAATAGTGGCTATTTCGCCAATACCGGAACCATAGAGACAAGTCTAAGTATGGAGCTAGACGCCGCCCGATAGCTCGCGCAGCAGCTACTGCTCCTCCTCCACCGGCTGCTTGTGCTTCGATACCAACTGCGCCTGGGTGTGCGGCGGCACCGGAGCGTAGTGCGAGAAATCGATTGAATACGATCCCTGCCCGCCGGTCACCGACTTCAGCCGCGTCTGGTAGTCGGCGAGCTCCGATAGCGGCGCCATGCCCTTGATGGTGGTGAGCTCGCCGCCGGCGTTGTCGGTGCCCGTCACCTGCCCGCGCTTGCCGGAGAGGTCCGAGGTCAGGTCGCCCATGAATTTGTCGGGCGCGGCGATTTCGATGTTGACGATGGGCTCGAGGACGATCGCTCCCGCTTTCGCAAAAGCGTCGATGATGGCCTTCCTCCCCGCCGAGACGAACGCGACTTCCTTTGAGTCCACGGCGTGGTGTTTGCCGTCGTAAACAGTGACGCGGATGTCGTGCACCGGGTAGCCCGCGATGACGCCCGAATCCAGAGCCATCCTCACGCCCTTCTCCACCGCCGGGATGAAGACGTTGGGGATCACGCCGCCTTTGACCTTGTCGACGAATTCGTAGCCTTTGCCGCGCGGAAGGGGCTCGACGCGGAGGAACACTTCGCCGAACTGCCCCGCGCCCCCCGTCTGCTTCTTGTGGCGGCAGTGGCCTTCGGCAAGCCGCGTGATGGTCTCGCGGTACGGGATCTTGGGCGGCTTGGTCGAGAGCTCCATCTTGTACTGCTGCAGCATCTTGTCGAGCTTGGCGCGCATGTGCAGCTCGCCCAGGCCCCGGATCACGGTCTCGTTGGTGGTCGCGTGGCGCTCGAGTCTGAAGCACGGATCCTCCATCTCGAGCTTGTGCAGCACTTCGAAGAGGCGTTGCTCGTCGCCCTTCTTCTTGGTCTCGACCGCGATGCCGTGCATCGGCGTGGGAAACTCGAGGGGTTTGAGATGAATATGATCCTCGTCGTGCGAATCGTGCAGCACCCGGTCGAACTCGATCTCCTCGACCTTGCTCACTGCCCCGATGTCTCCCGGAACGAGTGCGTCGGTCTCGACGTAGTCCTTGCCCTGTATCGTAAACAGGTGCCCGACCTTGAAGGGGCGTCGGCCGTCGCCGACGAAGAGCTGGGTGTTCGGAGTGATCGTTCCCTGGTGCACGCGGAAGATCCCCACCTTGCCGACGAAGGGATCGACGATCACCTTGAACACGTGCGCGAGCACGTGCGCCTTTGGCCCGGGCACGGCGTAGAACTCCTGCGCCTCCGCCCCTTCGCCCTTCAGAAACGGCGGCGCGTTGCCCTCGGTCGCGTTCGGCGCGAGGTTCGCGAAGACGTCGAGCAGCGCCGCGACGCCTGCGCCGTTCTTCGCCGAGGTGAAGCACACCGGGATCAAGTGCCCCTCGCGCAGCGCTTTTTCGAAGGGTGCGTGCAGCTGCTCGGGCGCCACCTCGCCCTGCTCGAGGTACTTCTCCATCAGCGCGTCGTCGACTTCGACGACCTGGTCGACGAGCGCCGAGTGCGCTTCCTTGACCGAAGAGAAATCCGCCTCGCCGTCGGGATTGAAGAAGCAGTCCACGACGTCCGTGCCGCCTTTCGCGGGCAGGTTGATCGGCAGGCATTCGCGCCCGACCGCCTGCTGGATCCTGGCGAGTATCGCGGGAAGATCGGCGTTTTCCGCGTCGATGCGGTTGATCACGATCATGCGGCACAGGTCCCGCTTCGCCGCCCACTTGAGCATGCGGTCGGTGGCGAGCTGGATCCCGGTCTCGGCATTCACCACGACCACCGCCGTCTCGACCGCGGCGAGTGCGCCGATCGCCTGCCCCATGAAGTCCGGCGACCCGGGCGTATCGATCAGGTGGATGTGGACGTTCTTCCACGCGAAGTTGACGAGCGCCGAGTTGAGCGAGTGCTTGTACTCCTTTTCCAACGGGTCGAAATCGCAGACCGTGTTGCCTTTCTCGACGCTCCCCGGCGACGCGATCGCTCCGGCCCTGGCGAGCAGAGCCTCCGCGAGCGTGGTCTTGCCCGCACCGGTGTGGCCCACCAGCGCTACAGTACGAATGGATTCCGTTGAATACTTGGGCATGCGGACTATCCTCCCTGGGTGAGCCGAACGGCTGCACCCCTGCTACTCTACCCGCGCCGCAAACAGGTCGTCAAAGCGGGCCCGTCAAAACCGCCCGCCGAAGCCGAACATGCCGATCGCGAAGCGCGCCAGCCCGTAGCCGATCCAGTTCGGGACGCGCTTCCACAGGGGCTGCCTGAACCAGCGGGTCTTCGCCACCACGCGCGCGCCGTGCTCGATGTCGGCGCGGAGCCGCCCGCGCAGCTCGCCGGCGAAGCGGCGGTCCTCGACCACCACGTTCGCCTCGCGCGCGAGCAGCAGGCTGAACGGATCGATGTTGGAGGAGCCCACCGTCGCCCAGTGGCCGTCGATCACCGCGACCTTGGCGTGCATGAAGCTCTTCTGGTACTCGTAGATCTCGACGCCCGCCTCGAGCAGCGTCCCGTAGAGGGCTCGCGAGGCGTAATAGAGCAGCACGTACTCGACGCGCCCCTGCAGCAGCACCACCACGCGCACGCTCCGCGCCGCGGCGCCGACGAGCGCGCGGCGAAAGCGCCTCCCGGGGAAGAAATAGGCGCTCGCGATGATGATCTCCGCCTGCGCGGACGCGATCGCTTCCAGATAGGCTTCCTCGATGTCGCGGCGGTGCTGGAGGTTGTCGCGCACGGCGAGCGCCGCGCGCTGGCTTCCCGCGCGCGCCACGTGCGGCGGGACCGGGTGGCTGACGCGCCAAGCGTGCTCGAGCCTCACCATCGCGATGCGGTTCCACAGGCGTACCGCGGAATCCTGGATCGGCCCGAGCAGCGGTCCCTCGATCTTCACCGCGTAGTCGTAGCGCGGCGGCTTCTGCCGCGGCGTGTCCATGTCGTCGATGAT
>Ga0137381_10002415_pt1 | contig 13005 bp, 13 predicted proteins | sample SagtaG_16_FD_104808 | JGI IMG/M metagenome (GOLD analysis project Ga0137381, IMG submission 104808) | Vadose zone soil microbial communities from Sagehorn Ranch, Mendocino, California, USA - Sage2_L_115_16 metaG | ecosystem: Environmental > Terrestrial > Soil > Vadose zone | place: USA... | reverse complement strand
GCAGGACCGGCAGGACCGGCAGGACCGGCAGGACCCGCAGGACCCGCAGGACCGGCAGGTTCAGATGGGCGGGTGGCAGCAGGACAGCGCCCGGCCTGAGGGGGCTCGCGCACCCGAGTCCAGGACAAGCAGCGAAGAACCAGCGGAGGATTCCATGAACAGCACACGTCTTGCCGCGGTGATCGGCGCCGCTGCCATCACCGCGGCCGGACTGATGACCGCAGCGGCCATCACCGGCTGCGGGACCACCACGACAACGCCCGCCGCTGCGGCTGCGCCAGCTGGCCCGGCGTATTCGTATTACCGGACGATGATGGGGCGCCTGTACGGCGGCGCCTCGATGATGGGCGGCAGCTCCTACGGCTGGATGATGGGCGGCACCGGCTACCGGTGGATGATGGGCGGCCTGGCCGCCCCGGCCTGGATGCGCGGCCGTGCCCTGCCCGGCTTCATGATGGGCACCAGCCGCGACCCCGGGAAGATCATGGGCTCGCTGTTCGCTGACGCGCCCGGCCCCCGGGTCAGCCCGGCCCAGGCCGCCCAGCTCGGCAGCCAGATCCCGGTCGGCGCCACGCTCGACCGCGCCGCGAACCGGATCACCTTCACCAGTGCCAGCGTCCGGCTCACCGTCCTGGCCAGCCCCGCCGGCGGCCCCGACGAGACCTTCCGCATCGCCGGCATGACCGACCCGGCCATCACCGTCAAGGCCGGCGCCCGGGTCAGCATCGAAGTCATCAACGCCGACCCCGACACCGCCCACGGCCTGGTCATCACCACCAGCCAGGCCAGGTCATCGTGGATGCCGATGATGACCAGCCGGCCAGCGTTCCCCGGCTCCGCGCTGTGGTTCCTCGGCAGCCCCACCACCGCCGGGATGCACGCCGCGACCCTGACATTCACCGGCAGCACCGCAGGCACCTACCACTACCTGTGCCCGGTCCCCGGGCACGCCCAAAAAGGCATGACCGGGCTGTTCACCGTCAGCAGCAGCACAACCTGAACCCGGCCCAGCTGGGCGCGGTTCCCGGGCATCTGCGCACCCGGGAACCGCACCCACGCTCATGCCTGGTGATTCCTCAACCGCGGCGTGCAGGGCGGGATCGCCAGCGGCGTCACGGGCGAATCAGCGCGGGGGGCGAAGGCCGGCCATGGTGACCGTGACAAGCCGGCGGACCGCAGCCTTGGACGGCAGACTGCCGGCTGCGGTCAGGGCGTGGAGGCAGTAGCTGGCAAGCTCACCAGGCGCCACGTCATCCTTCAGGCCGCCGGTCTTCGCGCCCTCGGCCAGCAGGCCGCTGATGAAGCTATGCAGCTGCTGCTGGGCCCGGGCGACATGCTCGCCTCGGTGTCTCGATAAGTTGCCGTCTTGATGACCACCGGCACCCGCTGCCCACGAGAGGACATCCCGGTGGCTGGATTCGCCATGATCAACCGCCGCCCCCAGGTGCCGCTCCGCCCGCCAAACGCGGGCAGAGCGCCTGCGGAAGTGCAGAAAAGGGGAGATCCTGAAATGCTGACCGCTGAAGCCCACATCCAGACCAGCCGCCCGAGCCGGTATCTCATCCAGCTGTGCAAGCACGCCAGGTACATGGGCCAGCACGGGCGTCATGGGCTGCGCGCCCACCCCGGCAACAACACGCCCGAGCGCCCTCAGATGCAGCACGCCGAATGGTCCGACACGTTCGGCATCCTCCGCCTGAACTGGGGCGAGTGCACCATCCAGCAAACCCAGACACGCTGACGCTGCGCGCCCAGGCCGCCGACGAAGAAAACCTGCGGCGAATCCAGGAACTCATCGCCGGGCGCCTCGAAAAGTTCGGCCGCCGCGACCACCTGAAGGTGACCTGGCAACCGCTGCGGCGGGCGGCGATTGGCCGGGTGACGCCGGCCGGGCAGGTCACGGTCCCGGCACGCTCATCGGCGGTGAAATCATCGAGAGTGACCCCATCCCAGCCACGCTGACGACAAACAGCTCTTCCCGTAGACACCTTAATGAGACACGCAATGCTAAGGAGGCGCGGCACTATCGCGTTGCGTGATCTCCGAACGCCGCCGGGTAACTGCCGAGCAGACTTAAGGGGGCTGTTGCCCCCGAGCGACGGCACGCTCTGTTCGGGGCAGCAGGCTAGGCGGCTGGCCAACGACCCTGACGGCCATCTGAGGCAGTCGCTGACGCAGGTGCTGGGCCGGATCGAAGGGTGCCTGGATGATCCGATGCGACTGTCCGTCCCATTGACCTGTGCCGTCTGCCTGCGAGATTAACTGCCACCAGCGTGCGGATACCTGCGACCGAGTTCGCTCCGGCTTGTTGGCAATCTGGACGTGGCCGCGAGCCAGACCGACTAGCCGTATGCGGACCAGTGGTTCCCGCGAGCACCCTGCCGATCTGCCCCACGCAGGCTTGCGTGCGGAAAATACGCCCGCCGTCGCTTGGCTGTGCCACAATCACATCTGTTCAGCGCCCCGGGCCGGTTGTGGGAAGCTCCCCATCGAGCCGACCGGGAGGGCGCGTTGACGGAGCTGCACCTGTCAGAACCCTACGCGACGAGTTAGGTGAATGCGACATGGCCGCCAAAGCCCGTGCGAGGAGGAAAGTGGACAGGCCAGACGACGAAACCGCGAAGGCAAGCGCCGCCGACGCTTGCAGCAAGACGATCTTCAAGGATCGCGAGGAGTCTGAGTTCTACGCGCAGTGCGTCAGGGATTTCCTTTTCCGCCATGGTTATGAATTGCTGGAAAACAAGGAAATTGTGGAATTGGGTGTTGGCACCGGAGAAACGATCGTTGAGCTTCTTAAGTACTATGATTTTACCGGCAAGATCAACGGCTATGAGATTGACCGGGCCTCTTACGAATATGCACAGAAAGTAATCGTAGAACATTCAGTCGAGGATCGCTATATAGTGATCAACGAAAATTTCTTTGCAGCTGTCCGGAACTCTATAGTGGGCGGATGCGCGATATCAAACCCGCCATATCTTCCCGCGTACGAGCGCCCGGTACAGATGCCTGAGCTGTGGGGTGGGTTTGACGGCAGTCAGGTAACTAAGCAGATTGTAGGATGCGGCTTTGAGCGCCTGATCCTGCTAGTGTCAAGCTTTTCTAACCCGCTAAGTATCATCGAGCACGCCTTGAGCCACGGCTATAAGGTACTCGACTTCGCGGTCCGGACAATGCGCTTTGGCATTTACAGTAGCGAGCCACAGGTGTATGAGCGTATCGCGCAACTGAGTAGTCAATATAAGGCTTTTGTATCGGCTGACCGCTATTGTGTGGCCGGGGTAGCCTGGGTTAAGGATCGAGACGCGATCGATCTCAGCGGTCCGCTTGCTCAGGCGCTCACCAGCCTGGCCAACCGTCCGGAATCGACGCAGCCCCGGACCGTCACACCGAGCAATGTCGCTGACTACCAAGTTGAACTCGAACAGTTCGCCGCCCAGATCGGCACGGCCCAATGACCTCCCGCGATCCGCTCACGCCCGTGCTGTCGGTCGTGGTGTGCGGCGCCGGCCCGGCCACCGCCATCGGCACGCTCGTCAAGCTCGCCTGCGAGCGCGGCTGGATCGTCCAGGTCATCGCCACTCCCGCCGCGCTGGACTTCTTCGACCCCGCCGCCATCGAGGCCCAGACCGGCAGCCCCGTCCGCAGCCAGTACCGTAAACCAGGCGAGCCCCGGCCCGGTCGGCCAGGCCCAGCGCGATCCCGGTCAGCCACCGCAGGGCAGTCCGGGTTGGCGCAGAAGAACCGGCGCACCGCCAGCCGGATCACCACACGATGGCCGCCGACCGGCGCATCGGCCAGACGCCACTGGTACGCGCTGTGCACCCGCGCCGAGGACCGGCCGCGTGCGGGCAACCGCCGATCTACCAGGAGTCCTTCGTCCCCTGAGGCAACACGCCGACCACAGGACGAACCAGTTCCTTACACACCACAGGCCGCAACCCGGCGCAAGGGACAGTTACCGTCACGAAATACGGGCCAGCTCCAGATCCAGTTTTCAGCCGACGTTGACAAATGGGAAAATCGTGTTCGTGGGAGCGGGGGTGAAAGGAACGGTCAACGTCGCGACTGATCCGTCGGCGCCGGGCCTACCGATTCCGCCGACGACATTGATCGGTCGGGCTCGTGACCTCGATGTAGTCACGGAGCATCTGCGTCGCGTCCGGTTGTTGACGCTGACGGGTGCGGGCGGTGTGGGAAAGACGCGTTTGGCGCTCGAGGTCGCCCGACGCCGGACTGTTCGCGCCGACAGCGGTGTCTGGCTGGTCGATCTGATGACGGTCGCGCCCGGAGCCGACGTGGCCAGCGAGACGGCGCGGATCTTGCTCATCGACGGTGTGACCGGTGGTGCGGCGCGGGAAGCGTTGAGCCGGTCCCTCGGCGACCGTCACGCACTGCTTGTCCTCGACAATTGCGAGCACGTGATCGAGGGGTGCGCCGAGCTGGCCTCGGCGTTGCTCGGGGCCTGTCCGAACTTGCGGCTCCTCGCTACGAGCCGCGAGGTCCTGGGCGTGCCCGGTGAGTTCGTCGTGCCGGTCGATCCGCTCGCCGCGGAGGACGCGTGCCGGTTGTTCGTCGAGCGTGCCGCGCACCGGAAGCCGGGCTTCGTTCCGGCCGAAGAGGACGACGACGCCATTGCTGCCCTGTGCTGGAAGCTCGACCGGTTGCCTTTGGCGATCGAGCTGGCAGCGGCGCGGGTCCACGCGATGTCACCAACGGAGATCTCCGCAAGCCTCGACGAGCGGCGGCTCGAGTTGGGCGGTGGCCGGCGACCGGCACCGGCTCATCACCGCACGGTGCGGGCGACGGTCGAGTGGAGCTACCGACTGCTCAATCTTGACGAGCAGCAGGGGTTCCGCGGCCTCGGCGCGTTCGTCGGCAGTTTCGACGCCGCCGCGGCTGAAGCGGTCGCCAACATCAGCGTCGAGGTGCTGGCCCGGCTAGTCGACAAGTCGCTGGTGACCGTGGTGGAGACGCGGGCGCATGGCACGCGGTACCGGCTGCTGGAGACCGTCCACGAGTTCGCCGCTGGGCTCCTCGTCGAGGCCGGCGAGGCCGGGGATGCGCTCGCCCGCCATCTGCACCATTTCTCGTCGATGAGCGAGCCGACACAGGGGTGGCCGTCCCGCGTTGCCGAGCGGGTGGTCGCGTCGCTGGGGGATGACTACAGCAATGTGCGAACCGCTCTGGAGTGGGCGGCGACCAACGATTCCTGTGGCGGTATGCGCCTACTGGCTGGTACCGGCGACCTGTTCAGCATGCTCGGCCATGCCGACGGTTGGCGGCTAGCCGTCGAGCTCCTCCAGCGATGCTCCGAGCGCGACCGGTATCGCGTCATGGTCCAGATCACCGCCGGTGTCATCGGCTTCCAGCACGGCCCGCTCGACGTCTCCCAGGCCGTCTTGGCCGAGGCGGCGGAGTTGGCCGCGGAAATCGGGGAGGACGGGTTGCGGGGCTGGGCCGTGACGTTCTTGGGCTGACCGATGTGCTCGCTGGGCGCGTCGAGTCCGGGCGCCGGCGGCTCGAGTCGGCACAGCGCATCCATCGTGACCAGGGTGAGCCAATCGGTGAGGCGCGCGCGACTGGGGTGCTCGGGCTGGCGGACGCCATCGACGGTGACTACGAGCGCGCCCGCCAGCTGGTAGATGCCGCGTTGGCAACCTGCATCGCCGAGGGCGACCGGTGGAGCCAGGGCCACTTGCACACCTATCTCGGGATCATCAGCGAGCGCCTCGGCGACGAGGCGGCGGCGACCAGGCACAACCGCACCGCTATCGAGTGCTTCCGCCCGTTCCAGGACTCGTCGCTGCTGCCGACGGCTTTGGCCAGCCAGGCGAGCGTGATCGCGCGCCGCGATCCGGCCCGCGGCCTAAAGGTCGTGGCCGCGGCACGCGCCATCAAGGCCAGGGCCGGCAGCGACTTTCCGCCGTTCTTCCGTGAACGCGCCGACCAGGTCCGGGCGGTGGCGGAGTCGGCGCTCGGCGCCGACGCGACCGCGTTGTGGAAGGAGGGGTTCCGTCTCGACCGCGACGAGGCCATCGCGCTCGCCTTCGGGACTCCGACATCCCGCCCGTCCACCGTGAGCGGGTTGAGCGGGCGCGAACAGGAGGTGGCGCGCCTGGTGGCGGAGGGCCTCGCCAACAAAGAGATCGCCGCTCGGCTCCATCTGTCGGTGCGGACCGTCGAGACTCACATCCGGCACGTGCTGACCAAGCTCGGCCTGCTCAACCGGACGCAGCTCGCCACCTGGGCGCGCGACCGGCTCGGCTAGAGCGCAGTACAGGAGATGACGAGCAGGGCCGTGGGTTCACGAGCAGGGCGTGCTGGCGCGAAATACGTGACGCCTACGTAATCACACTGATGTCTCCGGCGCTCCAAGGGTCCATCGTTGCGCGCATGAGCACGTCATCCTCCGAATGCCGTTATCGGCGTCCGTCCCGGACGTTGGCTCGCGCCAGAACGTGGCGATATGCGGGGTCTCTGATCTTCAAGGAGAGTGATCGCCATGTGCACCGACGACAGGCCCACCGCCCATCTGCACCAGCCCGATCCCCAGGTGTTGCACGATTTCGAGCCCAGGGTGGTCTTCGACCTCGAACCGGTCGACTCGGTGACAGTGACGACGCTGATGGACAATGTGACCGACGCTTTCATGCCGGATCAGGGACCGGCCCAGCGGCGACGTCCCCGAGGTCCCATTGGCCGATGGTGGCTTCTCGGTCCTGGTGGACGTGGCCAAGAACGGCGCCCGCCACCAAATCCTCTTCGACGCCGGCACCACCCCCGATGGGGTAGTCGAGAACATGCGCCGCCTCGAGGTCGACCCGTCAGGCATCGAGACCATCATCTGCAGCCACGGCCACTTCGACCACACCACCGGACTCGACGGCCTGATCCGGCGGCTCGGGAGGGTCAACCTCCCGGTGCTCATCCACCCCCACTTCTGGCGCCGGCGCCGGTTGGCCATCCCAGGGCGCGACCCGCAAGAGATCCCCACCACGAGCCGCCGAGCGCTCGTCGACGCTGGCTTCGAGGTCATCGAAGAGCAGCAGCCCAGCTTCCTATTCAACCGATCCGTCCTGGTCACCGGCGAAGTACCCCGCACCACCGGCTACGAGGCCGGGTTCCCACCGCAGGAGGCCTGGCTCGGCGGCCGCTGGCAGCCCGACGCCCTCGTCCTAGACGATCAGGCGCTCATCGTCGACATCAAGAACAAGGGCCTCCTCGTGATCACCGGCTGCGGCCACGCTGGGATCGTCAACATCTGCCGGTACGCTCGCCGCCTGACCAAAGAGCGCGCCCTCTACGCCGTCATGGGCGGATTCCATCTCAACGGACCGATCTTCGAGCCCCTCATCTCCCGAGTCCTCGATGACCTTGGCGCCCTTGCTCCTAGTGTCGTCGTCCCGGCCCACTGCACCGGATGGCGGGCCCAGCACGCTATGGGTGCTCGCTTTGGCGAGGCGTTCATCCCGAACACCGTCGGTACGCGCTTCGAACTCTGACTGGGCGACCGGCCCGACCTGCAGTCCTTCGCCCGGGGCCTCAGGCACGACCACGACGCCGTGGTCAACGGGCTCACCCTGCCCTGGAACTCAGGCGTGGTCGAAGGCAGCGTCAACCGGATCAAGATGCTCAAACGCCAGACGGAAGTGCATCTTCCAGCCCGCGATTCATGGCTAAGGCCGCCTCACCGTATCTTCCTGCGACCCCTGTGCCGCTGGCCGGGTCAGGCCCCGGTGGGCTGGGCGGAGGCCTGCCGTTCGGCGATGCTGGCCCGGACCTGGTCCATGTCCAGTTCGCGGGCCCTTGCGATCAGCTGCTCCAAGGTGGCCTCCGGCAGCGCACCGGGCTGGGCATACAGGACGATGCCGTCGCGGATCACCATCAGCGTCGGGATCGAGGAGATCCCGAGCGCCCCTGCCAGTTCCGGCTGTGCCTCGGTGTCCACCTTGCCGAACACGGCATCCGTGTGGGTGTCCGACGCCCGCTCGAACACCGGTCCGAACATGCGGCACGGTCCGCACCACCCGGCCCAGAAATCGACCAGCACCAAGCCCTCGCCGCTGGTCACCGCATCAAAGTTCGCTGACGTCAGCTCGACCGTAGCCATGGAATCCTCCTCGCCTCATCCAAAGGGGCCATCTATACCCCCAGGGGTATCAACCACGGCGCGCAAGCCACAATTCCCGCCCCGGCTGCCAGGAGAGCCTGGGCTGGTGATGTCCCGGGCCAGACCGTCGGCGGCGCTGGTTCCCGGCCGGATTGCCTGGCTCGCGGCCTGGCCGCCGCTACATGGCCGGGCCAATATACCCGGTAGGGTATTCTCGGTTGAGCGCGAACGAAAGAAGGGGCGGCCGATGAAAATCGACGAACAGGCCGCGGGCCCGGTGCTCAACCGGCTCCGCCGGGCCCAGGGCCAGCTGGCCGGGGTAATCGCGATGATTGAGGACGGGCGCGACTGCCGGGATGTGGTCACCCAGCTCGCCGCGGTGTCGCGGGCGCTGGACCGGGCCGGGTTCAAGATCGTGGCCAGTGGGATGCGGCAGTGCCTCACCGGTGACGGCGATTCCCTGATGACCCAAGAGCAGATGGAAAAGCTGTTCCTCGCCCTGGCCTGAGGCGGCCCGGTGATGGACCACGGCTTTACCATCCGCGTCGCGGTGCCGTTCGCCGAAGCAGTGGCGCGGGTCCGGGATGCGCTCAAGGCGCAGGGCTTCGGGGTGTTGACCGAGATTGATGTCCAGGCGACGCTGCAACTTTGGTGTGTGCCCGGGCCTGACCCATCAGGGGACGTTGTCGCTGAGCGGCTTGGTGCGCGTCAGGCAGGCTGGGGGAAGGGGGAACCAGCGCAGCGCTTCGAAGTCTTCGGGGAGCCCGGTGGGGCCGTCGTCGATGTGGTCTGGACGGGCTGCTAGCAGGTCGCGGGCCTCGTACAGGTAGCCGGCCAGGGACTCTTCGCTGACTCGTGGGCGCCGGGCGGGGGTGCGTAGCGTGCCGTCGGCGGTGTAGCGCAGGTCGCGCAGGCGCAGCGGCGGCTGCGGCGGGCCGTTGTGGTGGCGCCACAGCCCGGTGTGGGGGTCGAAGCGGTAATCGGTGAGGAGCCGGTAGCCGTCTGTGGCGATCAGGTCGACTGCGTCGATGAGGTAGCCGGCGACGATGTCGGAGAAGAAGTAGTTGAAGTTGATTCTCGTCCAGCCGGGCTTGATGCCCTCGCAGCCGTGGCCGATCTCGGCACGGAAGGCATGTGAACGGGCCGCGCCGATGGCCAGCAGCCGGTGCCCATACGGGCCGGCGCAGGAGCAGCCGCCGCGGGCCTGGATCCCGAACAGGTCGTTGAGGAGCGCGACAACGTAGTTGTGATGCAGGTACCGGTCGCCGTGATGGACGCGCAGCGAGACGATCGACAGCCGACGGGCATCGGGATTACCGAGCACCTCGATGTTGGGGTTGGCTGACCAGCGGCGCAGGGCGCGTTTCCACAGGCGCTCCTCGCTGGCCTGGATCACTTCGGTGCCGACCGCCTGCTTGAGCGCAAACACTAGCCCGGCGCGGATCGACTCGACGATGGCCGGGGTACCGCCTTCTTCCCGCGCGATCGGGTCGTCGAGGTACCGGTGACCGATCGGGTCTACGAACGCGACGGTGCCGCCGCCCGGGACGGTTGGCACCCGGTTACGGACCAGGTTCCTGCGGACCACCAACACCCCGGGGGTTTGCGGGCCGCCGATGAACTTGTGCGGGGACAGGTAGATGGCGTCCTTGTGATCACCGGCGCCGGGCACGGACTCGCGTGCCCGGATCGGCACGTACGGGCCGGCCGCCGCGTAGTCCCAGAACGACAGCGCCCCACGTGCGTGCAGCAGCGCCGCGATAGTATCCGCGTCGGACAAGATTCCGGTGACGTTGGACGCGGCGGAAAAGCTCCCGATGCGCAGCGGCCGATCCGCGTACCAGTCCAGTTGCGCGGCCAGGTCGGCCAGGTCGATGTGCCCGTCGGCATCGGCGCCGATGACCACGACGTCGGCGATGGTCTCACGCCAGGGCAGCTCGTTGGAGTGATGCTCATACGGTCCCACGAACACCACCGGCCGCTCCTGTGGCGGGATCTGGTCCAGCAGCCGGTAGCGCCGGGTGGGCCCGTCGGGCAGGCGCAGTTCCAGGATGCCGATTAGCTTGCTGACAGCAGCCGTGGCGCCGGACCCGCAGAAGATCACTAGGTGGTCATCGGTGCCGCCGACCGCGTCGTGGATGATCTGCCGGGCCTCTTCCCGCAGCTGCCCGGTTGCCAGGCCAGTTCCTGAGCTTTCGGTGTGAGTGTTGGCGTAGCGGGGCAGCACCTGATCGCGCACGAGGTCCTCGATGAAGTCGAGCGAGCGGCCCGAGGCGGTGTAGTCCGCGTATGTGATGCGCCGCGGCCCGTACGGGCCGTCTAGCACCTCGCCCTCGCCAATGATGGCGGACCGGATCCGCTCCACCAGCGCAGCACCCGGCCGCACGGCCAGGGCATGATCAGCGGGGACCGTCACTGGGCACCCCTCGTCTGCCGGGGACAGCAGCCTCATTGCAGGTCGATCGTGACCGACGGAGGGCTGGCGAGGGTGTTGTGCACGGTGCAATGCGACGCTACCGCCCGCAGCGCCGCCCACCGCTCGGGTGGCAACCCGGCCGGGACCCGCACCATCAGGCGGACGTTGCTTACGCGGGCCGGACGGTCGCTGGCCATCTCGTACCCCGCGGACACGGCCAGGCCGTCGCGGCTGTACCCGTGACGGGTAAGGAACCGGCCTGCGTAAAAGGCGACGCAGCTGGCGAGGGAGGCCACGAACAGCTCCGTAGGGGTGGGCGCGCTGTCCTGGCCGCCGGCATCGGCCGGCTGGTCGACCAGAAGCTGGTGCCCGCGCACCGTCACCTGGTACGCCTCCCCGGCCACGAACCGGGCTTCCATTCCCTGGCCATCCCCCGCACTGGCCGACGGTGCCGCTACCTGCGTCTGCGTCATATCCGCGCTCCAAACTGAACCCGTGCTGACTCTCCCGAGTACATGCCCGTGGGGGTGGCACAGGCAGGTACGGCCGTCATCCGCCGCAAGGACTTTGGTCCCCGATCCTGCTGCGCAGGAATGGGTCGCGGCATCCCCCGGTTGCAGCCATCATAAGATACCCATGGGGGTATTGATGCCCACCCTGGCTGCCGGAGGTGCGCCATGACGATTGTCAAGCTCCTCAACTCGCCGCAAGGACAGGCCGCGCCCGGCGCCGATGCTGACCGGCCCGGGCGGCTGCTGCCCGAGTGGGCGAAAGTGCTAGTGGTCGTGGCGCACCCCGACGACGAGTCCTTCGGGCTGGGCGCGATCATCAGCCAGATGACGGCCTCTGGTGCCGCTGTGCACATCCTGTGCTACACCCACGGCGAAGCGTCCACGCTGAACCAGAACCTTGCAGAGCTGGATACCGAACGCGAAGCGGAGCTGCGGCACGCCAGCAACCAGCTAGCCGCGGCCAGCGTCACCCTGCTCAGCTACCCCGACGGCAGGCTCGCCGCTATCCCGCCGACAGCACTGGCTGCCCATGCCGTGAAGCTCGCCGCCCGCCACCGGCCAGACGGCCTGCTCGTCTTCGACGACACCGGCGTCACCAGTCACCCAGACCACCAGGCGGCCACTCGCGCTGCCGTGCTGGCCGCCAGAGACACCGGGCTGCCGGCCCTTGCCTGGGCCCTGCCCACCGCTATCGCCGAGCGGATGCGCGCCGAGACCGGCCAGCCGTTCACCGGGCAGCCGCCCGACCTCCTCGACCTGTGCATCCGGGTGGACCGGACCAGGCAACGCCGAGCCGCCCTCGCCCACGCCAGCCAGATCTCTCCGTCAGCGGTTGTCTGGCGGCGGTGGCAGCTACAAGGCGACTGCGAGCACCTGCGCTGGCTGCTGCCACCATAGGGTTCGCTGTCGTCGGCGCCTCCGGGCACAGCGACCTAGGCCGGTTAGCGGTGCTTGCATGGCCGCGCCGAGCATCGCGGCCGCGCATATTCCTCATGGGTGGACGTGGTCTCGCTCGCATACCGGTGGGGGTATTTGCTGCCCGGCGCTGTTTTCGGCTATCGTCTGAGCTGATACCCCCTCGGGTATTTAGGAGGTATCGGTGGTCCTCGAACTCGACATGCGGGAGGACAGGGCAGTGAGCGGGTGGCTGAGCCCGCTGCTCGTCTCGCGGTGTAGCCGATGATGCTGCTGGCCATCGGCGTCGGGCTGCTGATCGGGCTGAGTCTGGGCGCGCTGGGCGGGGGCGGTTCCATCCTCACCATCCCTGCCCTGGTCTATCTTCTCGGGCAGAGCCCGCACCAGGCCACGGCCGCCTCGCTCCTGGTGGTCGGGCTGGCCGCCGTGGTCGGTGCCATCGCGCACGCCCGGGCCGGGCGGGCCAGGCTCAAGACCGGCGCCGTGTTTGGGCTGCTCGGCGTCATCGGCTCCTACGCCGGTTCGCTGGCCAGCGCAGCGGTCCCCGCCAGCCTGCTGCTGGCTGGGTTCGGCGTGCTCATGCTTGTGGTGGCGGCCACCATGATCTTGCGCCGCCGCCGGGTGCCCTGTGTCTCCATGCCTGCTCATGATGCCCGGAGCCGGACCCGGCATGCCCTCGTGGTGACCGCGGCGGCGACCGGGGTCGGCCTGGTCACCGGGCTCTTCGGTGTGGGTGGCGGATTCGTTGTGGTACCCGCCCTGGTCTTGGCGCTCGGCTTCGACATGCCGGTCGCGGTCGGCACCTCGCTGGTCGTGATCGCACTGAACAGCGCGGTGGCGCTGGCCACACGCGCCGCGCACGGTGCGCTTCCCCTCGATTGGGCGCTGGTCGCCACGTTCACCGGCGCAGCCATCCTCGGCACGCTGGCCGGCACGGGGATGGCCGGGCGGGTCAACCCGCAGCGTTCACGCTGCTGATCGTGGCGGTCGCCGAGGGACCGACCGTGATGAAGATGTTCGCCGCCGACAGGTTGAGGGTCCCGCCGTTG
>Ga0137381_10002409_pt1 | contig 13018 bp, 10 predicted proteins | sample SagtaG_16_FD_104808 | JGI IMG/M metagenome (GOLD analysis project Ga0137381, IMG submission 104808) | Vadose zone soil microbial communities from Sagehorn Ranch, Mendocino, California, USA - Sage2_L_115_16 metaG | ecosystem: Environmental > Terrestrial > Soil > Vadose zone | place: USA... | reverse complement strand
TCCAGCTTTGTTGTGTGTTGAATGCGCTCGACAAGATCGTGAGTTAAATCACGCGTTGAGCCGCCGGCACCATAAGTCACGCTGACAAAGTGCGGCATGTACGATTCGAGATCGCGAATCGTTTGGTAGAGGGTCTCGGCCGCCTCCGGCGTTTTCGGAGGAAAGAACTCGAACGAAAACGTGGGAGAATTCCCCCGCATAATGTCGGTGATATGCATGACTCAGCGCCTACCTTCGTTCCTGGCGGGACTTTCGGTCAACTCACCCAAGCAAATTTTGACTACGTAGTAGCTCGATTCTTGCACAGTCGCCACAGATTTGCGATTAACCTCAGAGCGGCTTACCGAGCTTCCAGCCTGGCTGTTCGCACCACGAGCGGAGGTTTCAGGGCAGGATTGCAAAAACGCGCGCTGGGAATCTGGAGCCGCCTTTAGGTTTTGGAAAACTCACAACGACAATCGCGCCGGATTCGGGGACTTGATCCAGATTGGTGAGCAACTCGATCTGATAATGGTCCGTGCTCAAGATGTAGGTTTCGAGCGAGTAATCCTCTTTTGTTGTGGCGATTCCTGGATCGGTATCGGTCGTTTCGTGGCCTGAAGCAGCGATCTTGCGATCCTCGTAAAGATACTTTAGCGCGGGCAAACTCCAGCCCGGGTAATGCGCGACGCCGTTCGTGTCTTTATTTTCCATTTTGGCCGCGTCTGGCCAGCGCTTCGACCAATCGGTGCGCATCGCGACGAACGCGCTTGCAGGAATCTGGCCATGAGCGTCTTCCCATTTTTTCAGGCGTTCGGTTGAGAGGATGTAATCCGGATTTTTCGCCACTTCTTCGTGCACATCAACGACGACGAGCGGCAAAATCATTTCCTTGAGATCGATTTGATCCACTGTGCGCAGCCCTTTGACGAAATGCGCCGGCGGATCGACGTGCGTTCCCCACTGGCCGACATGCGTGAACAGTTCCGAGAAAAAACCTACACCGATCGTGTCTGGATGCTTGTCGTACCAGTAAATGGTCTTGCGCGTTTCATCAGGAAAACCCGGCCAGCGCGGAATCCCGGGCGCGAATTCATGCGTAAGATCGACATATTTCTTTTGGGTGAGTGCCTTCTGGATGGGCCAAAGAGAAGACTCACCTCCAGCAGCAAACAACCGTGCCGGCAACAAGATCAGAACAGCGAACAGAATTTGTTTCATGTCCCGGTGTTAATCGATCATTGAGCAACAAGCCAATAACTTTGAACAACTCCGAATAACCGCCGCTGCTCCGTGCCGGGCACCGTCCTTGTTCATTTTGTTCGTCTTCTTTTCACAGCATCAAAACCTTGATTTCGCCTTAGAACAGGCATAGCCCGCTTCAGTTTATTCGCATGCAGAAGGTGAAGATATTTGATTCCCAACGAAACTTGTTCTAACTCGCGGAGCCAATATGTCGTCGGGTACCGTTGTTGATCCTTCCGCTACAACCCGAACATTTTTAAAACGATGTGTTCTTGCCATAATGACCAAAGCGCCGCGTGCCGGAGAGGTTAAGACGCGCCTTGTTCCGCCGCTTACACCAGCCGAAGCCGCAGAACTCAACAGATGCTTTCTGCGTGATCTCGCGATGTCGATTTCACGTGCGTGTATTGAGTCCGGGGCACGTGGGGGCGCAGTTTACACTCCTGCCGAAGCCGGACCGACTTACGAAGGAATCTTGCCGTCAGATTTCCTGCTTTTGCCGCAGCGCGGGGGAAAATTTGGAGAACGCCTTTTTTTCGCAGCCGAGGATTTGTTCAGGTGCGGCTTCGAATCCGTTTGCCTGATCAATTCCGACAGCCCGACAGTGCCGGCAGCTTGTTTTGCTGAAGCCGCGAACGCGCTTGCAAAACGCGGTGATCGGATCGCGATCGGTCCATCTGATGATGGCGGATATTATTTGATCGGATTGAAACAGCTTCACCGGCGAATGTTTGAAGAGATCGATTGGAGTACGGATCGCGTTTTTGCTCAAGCAGTGGAACGCGCAGCGGAGATCGGTGTTGGAATAAAATTGTTGCCCAGGGGTTACGATGTCGATGATCCCGCAGCGCTGCGGCGGTTGTGTGCCGAATTACTGAGGCGGAGCCCAAACGATTGCGAGGCGCCCGCCACGCAAAAGTTTCTCAGTGACCTTATTGAGCGCGAAGGTTCTACCCGAATTTGTCCGGTTTAGCGCAATTGTGCCAGGCGCTTGCGCGTGAGGACACGTGCCTCTACAGCAAAAGCGTGGCGAAAAGGGCGCTGGTGACCGGTGGCGCGGGCTTAATCGGCTCGCACCTAACTGATTTCCTGCTCCGCGAGGGGTGGAAAGTGCGCGTGCTCGATAATCTAGAGCCGAACACCCATAAGCGCGGCAAACCGGCGTGGATCAATGAGAGCGCAGAGTTTATCGAAGGCGATTTACGCGATCGCGATACGATTACGGCTGCGCTGGATAAGATCGACATCATCTTTCACCAGGCTGCGTACGGCGGTTACATGCCCGAGATGACAAAATTTGTGCACGTGAACTCGCTCGGCACCGCACAAATGCTCGAAGTAATCCGGGAGAAAAAGCTGCCGATCAAAAAAATCGTGGCTGCGAGCTCGCAAGCTGTTTATAGCGAAGGCGCCGGCGAATGCCCGAAGCACGGACTGGTTTTCCCACCGGTGAGACCGGTGGAGCAATTGCGCAAAGGCGATTGGGAAGTGCACTGCCCGCTGTGCGGCGCCATCACAAAGAGCGTTCCGACTCCGGAGAATGCGCCGGTCGGTGGCGAGACCGTTTATGGCCTGACGAAGGTTGATCAGGAAAAACTCGTGCTGCTCTGGGGCAAACAGACCGGTATCCCCACGGTAGCGCTGCGTTACTCCTGCACCTACGGACCGCGTCAATCGATCTTCAATCCCTACACCGGCGTGATTGCGATTTTTTGCACGCGCTTACTGAACAATTTGCCGCCGGTACTTTACGAGGACGGTGAGCAAACACGTGATTTTTCATTCGTGGAAGACATTGCCCGCGCAAATCTGCTCGCGGCGGAAACAGACAAGCTCGATGGATCGCCAGTGAACGTCGGCTCCGGCAAAGGAACGCCAATTCGTCAGATCGCGGAGGAACTTTCCTCCGCCCTCAAGATCGAAATTGCACCCGAAATAAATGGCGAGTTTCGACCGGGCGAAATGCGGCATCTCACCAGTGACACAACTCGAATCCGTTCCATCGGCTACCGGCCGCGTGTCGATCTTGCCGAGGGAATCGCTTGTTACATCGATTGGATCCGCTCGCAATCGGACATTCACGATTATTTCAGCGAGGCAGCAGAGATTTTGCGAAGCAAAGGAATCGTACACAAAGTGCAGCGATGAGAATTTCCGGCGCGATCGATTTCAACGCGCCGGTTCTCAATTACGCGCGGAAAGATTTTCCGTTGCTCGAAGCGGACGCCAGCGTGGAGAAAGCGCTGGAAGCCATCCGGCGCGAAGGAATCGGCGAACGGGTCATTTACTTTTACGCGATCGATGAGCGAAAACATCTAGTCGGCGTTGTCCCGACGCGCCGATTGCTCACGGCCGCTCCGAACACTCTCTTGCGCGAGATCATGGTGCCGCGCGTCATCACGTTGCCGGCAGAAGCGACCGTTCTGGAGGCATGCGAATTTTTCGTGCTCTACAAATTTCTCGCATTTCCGGTTGTGGATGCTGGGCGTCGCCTGATTGGGATCGTGGACACGGACGTCTTCATGGACAGCGTTCTTGAGAGCGAGGAAGGCGAGCGCGAAGAAACGCGCAGTGACTTGTTCGAGGCGCTCGGGTTTCATCTCGCCCAAGTCCGCGACGTCTCGCCCTGGCGAGTTTTTCGTTATCGTTTTCCGTGGCTGCTGGTGACTGTAACTGGAGGCACTATCTGCGCGCTTCTCGCCGGCTTCTTTGAGACCACGCTCGCGCACAGTCTGGTGATCGCATTTTTTCTCATTATGGTGCTCGGGCTGAACGAAAGCGTGAGCGCGCAATCGATGAGCGTGACCACTCAGGCCCTGCGCTCTGCGCGCGTCACGTGGGCTTGGTTTAAGACAGCATTCCGGCGGGAAATTGCGACTGCGCTTCTGCTCGGGCTCGCTTGTGGCGCGCTGGTGGGAGCGATCGTCTGGAGCTGGCGTGGCGACGCGCCCAGCGCGTTTGTGATTGGCGGAAGCATTGCGCTTTCGTTGGTGAGCGCGTGTCTGATCGGCCTCGGCGTACCGTCGTTGCTGCACGCCGTTAAGCTCGATCCCAAAATCGCGGCCGGTCCCGTCACGCTCGCGCTCGCAGACATTTTTGCGCTCGTAATTTACTTCACGACCGCGTGGCTGGTTCTGCGATGAACAACGTGTCAGTCATCATTCCGGCGCTCAACGAGGAAGAGCCGATTGCCGGGGTCGTGCGTGAAGTCGTGGCCACAAAAATCCTGACCGACATCATCGTGGTCGATAACGGCAGCACAGATAGAACCGCGGAACGCGCGCGCGAGGCTGGCGCGCGCGTCGTCAAAGCCCATCGCGGATACGGTCGTGCGTGCTCCGCCGGAGTGGCGGCGCTGCGGCCGGAATGCGACGTCATCGTATTCCTCGACGGCGACGGGAGCGATTGCCCCGAGTTTATGAATCAACTTATCGATCCAATTGCGCGTGGTACGCATGATTTCGTAATCGGCTCGCGCACCCGTGGCCGGCGCGAAGCCGGCAGCATGAATTTTCAGCAGATTCTTTCCGGGCGGATCGCCGGATTGATTCTGCGGCTCCTTTACGGCGTTCGTTACACCGATATGTGCCCGTTTCGCGCGATTCGTCGCGACTCACTGGAGCGGCTTGGTATGCGCGAGCAGACTTACGGCTGGAATCTGGAGATGCAGATGAAAGCGGCGCGCGCCGGGCTGCGCATCCTCGAAATTCCGGTAAACCATCGACGGCGCGCCGGCGGTGCGTCGAAAGTTTCCGGCACGGTTCGCGGGACGTTCGTGGCGGGCGTGCGCATCATGGCGACGCTGGTGCGAGTCGCGTTCACAAAGTCGTAGCGTCGATCGCGTCGGCGAACAGTGGCCGGAATTGATCAGGCGCTTGGCACAAGCGCCTCTACAAGGCATAATCGCCGCCATAATGACCAGGGTTAAAGCGCTCTCTGCCGGTTTGCTGGCTGGTTCGGTCGCGGCAGCTGCCATGACCGTGACGATGCTGTTGCTGGCGTGTCTTGGCGTAGCGACGCCGCTGGTCATTATTGGCGATCGACTCTCGGTTTTTATTTCGCCGGGGCCATTTCTTTCGCTCATGGGCAAAGTGGGCGGCTACAATCATCTCAAAGAGCTCGGTGTTGGATCGACAATCGCCGGGCAGTTGCTGGTCGGCGCCATCGCCGGCGCGATTTTCGGTTTTGCTGCACGGCGAAATTTCCATAGGCCAGCGACAATTTGGACAATCTCGATCTTCGTCGTGCTTCCGATCGTGGCCATTGCGATTTTGTTGTGGCCGGTGCTTGGCACCAGTTACATCGGATTGCCGATCGATGCCGCGCGTCTCGTTACACTTGTGAGCTTCGCGCTGTGCGTTTTCGTTTTCGAGCGAACGCTCGTAGCGGGCTTTCAATTTCTCGCACGACCAAGGGTTGGAACCGAAGATCGAGAATTCACTCCCACGGTCGGGCGACGCGCATTTGTGCTGAGCGCGATTGGAGTCGCGCTGGCTGGCGGTGGCGTGGCCTTGGCGCGCAAACTTTATCGCGCGGCGACATTCAGTTACGACGGCTTGCAATACAAAGGCCGCATCGTCCAGCCGATCACACCAAACGACCAGTTTTACTGCGTGACCAAAAACGTTGTCGATCCTCGCGTCAACGTTCAGCTTTGGCATCTGGAAATAGACGGCCTGGTGGAGAATCCCCGCGTGTATCGGTTCGACGATTTGAAGATGATGAATTCCGTCGAACAACAGACGACCTTGATGTGCATTAGTAACGGACTCGACGCCGGCCTGATCAGCAACGCAGTTTGGAAAGGCGTAACACTGCGCGATTTGCTCGAATCTGTAGTACCGCTTTCTCAAGCTGCACGCGTTCGTTTCTGGGGCGTGGACAATTACACCGACACAATTCCGCTGGAGAAAGCAATGGAGCCGACCACGCTAGTTGCTTACGAAATGAACGGTGTGCCCTTGCCGCATCGGCACGGTTACCCGGCCCGCATAATTGTCCCTGGCTATTTCGGCGAGAAACACGTGAAATGGCTCACCCGGATTGAAGTCAGCCGCGAGAACGCAAAAGGATTTTACGAAACGCAAGGTTGGGGACCGGACTTCATCACACCGATACGCTCGCGCATCGACGCGCCCGATCACGAATCGTGGTTTTCACTGGGCAAATTAAGCGGCCCCATCGAAGTCAAAGGCATCGCCTACGGCGGCGACCGCGGTATTTCGCGAGCGGAACTTAGTTTCGATAACGGCAAATCCTGGCGGGACGCCGAGATCTATTACTCCGGCGGCGACCTTGCATGGTCGCTTTGGAAGACGGAGTGGTTGCCTTCTGCCGCAGGCGATTACACCCTCGTCGTCCGAGCCACTGATGGCGAAGGCGACGTGCAAGAATGGGAAGCCGACCGCAGTCCATCTTCCGGCGTGACCGGCTTTCATAAAAATTTGGTGCACGTCACCGCGTGAATGCAGACGAATTTCTTCGGGCTTGCGGAGCACATCTCCAGTAGCGAATTTGATCACTTCGCTGGCTGTGTGTCCTGAAGATTACGATGGCGGGCCGAACACGGCGCGTCGAGTTTGTCTGGCGAATAGACGCGAAAGCTAGGCATAGAATCTTGTCTCGCTTTTGGAAGGTCTGGTGTTCAGTTCTCAAGCGAGTTCCCTCTCCAAATCGGGACCAAAGAAGCGGTGTGCTGGCTCCAGCAGGTTCGCCTGACCTTGTTGGTGAACTTGTGCCAAGCGGCGACTGATCCGACGGTTGTTGCGGAATGAAAAGATCAAAAAAAGGAAATCGCCCAAGCGGATTCGCATTGGGCCACAACCACTGGAGCTCAAACCTACGCATCACAACATTAGCCTGAATCAGCTTTTCGATCAGCTGGAAGCGGAACGCACTGCTGCAAAGGGAGCGTCGCGGTTGACTGAAAAATCGCTGAGGACAACACGATCCACCTTTGTGATCCTTGCTGCTTGCACCGTGTGCTAAATTTGTTCATGGAGAAAGTGATCATCATCGGAAGCGGTTGCGCAGGTTTGACCGCCGCGATTTATGCGGCACGCGCGAACTTGAGTCCGCTGGTGCTGGAAGGCCGCCAGCCGGGCGGGCAGCTTTCAACGACGACGTTGGTGGAAAATTATCCCGGTTTTCCGGATGGAATCGATGGGCCTCAGCTCATCCTCAACATGCACAAGCAAGCCGAAACATTCGGCGCGCGGTTCGCTTATGCTGAGGTGACCGATTTCGATGGGAGCAACAAGAATATCCGGATCCAAGCCGATGATGAATGGTTGGAGACGCAAACGCTCATCATCGCCAGCGGAGCGTCGGCGCGCTATTTGCAACTCGAGAACGAAGAGAAACTGATTGGTCACGGTTTAACTTCGTGCGCCACATGCGACGGCGCGTTTTACAAAAATGTACCGGTCTGCGTGGTCGGTGGCGGGGATTCCGCGGCGGAAGAATCGCTCTTTCTCACCCGGTTCGCTTCAAAGGTCTATCTGATTCATCGCCGCGACAAAATGCGCGCTTCCGTAATCATGCAGGATCGCGTGTTCGCGAACAAGAAGATCGCGCCGATCTGGAACACCGTCGTGACGAAATATATTCCCGACGAAAAAGGCGAGATGCGCGCCGTCCGTTTGCGGAACGTGAAAACAAATGAGGAACGGGAGCTGCCGGTGGCGTGTGTCTTTATGGCAATCGGTCATGACCCGAACACGCAAGCGTATCGGGGCAAACTGGACATGGATGCAGATGGCTATTTGATCACGAAAAATCTGGCAGAGAGCAAGCACCCCGGCGTATTTGTGGCGGGCGACGTGGCAGATCGGGTTTACAAACAGGCGGTAACCGCAGCCGGCTCGGGCTGCGCCGCGGCGATGGAAGCCGAAAGGTATCTAAGCGAATTAGAATCACATTCTTGATCTTGCCCCGCGAAACGGGACAGAATCGAAAGAGCAAGAGATTCCTCGACTTCGCTCGGAATGACCAAACAAGCGTGAAAATCTGCGATCTGACCCAGTTTTATTCTCCGCTTAGCGGCGGCGTAAAGCGATATCTGCACGAGAAGATTGCATACATCGACCAGTACTCGCCGGAGATGGAACACGTTCTCATTGTGCCTGGGCCGAAGACGCAAATGACCGCCACCGCGCGGTCACGCATTTATACCATCCATTCCCCGTTGCTCTCGCGCGCGTCGCGTTATCGAGCGCTGTTGAATCTGCGCGCCGTTGAAGAAATTCTGGAACGCGAGCGGCCCGACATCATCGAATCAAGCGACCCGTACCAGATCGGTTGGAAAGCCATTTCGATCGGCCACTCGCTGAAAGTTCCCGTTGTCGGTTTTTATCATTCGCATTTCCCGGAAGCATATCTGCGTAGCAGCACGAAATTTTTGGGCAGAGGCGGGACGCGTCGGGCCATGAAGTGGACTCGCGCGTACGTCCGCAAACTTTATAATCGTTTTCAGGCTACGCTTGTGCCCTCAGAAATTTTGGCCGAGGTCCTTTCAGGTTGGGGCGTGCGCAATGTGCGTGCGGTGCGCCTCGGCGTGAACACCGAGGTTTTCAGGCCGAGGCCGGACGACGCAAAATCTACACGCGCATCGTTAGGCGTTGCCACTGATCAAAAGCTGCTGCTTTACGTTGGCCGGTTGGCGAGGGAAAAGAACACGCAGACATTGTTTCGCGCGTTCCAGCTTTTGCAGCAGCAGCGTCCGAACGAATTTCATCTATTGATCATCGGAGACGGACCGCAGCGGAAAGAACTTCGAGGGCTGCAGTCCCGCAATTGCAGCAAACACGTCTCGTGGATTCAATATTGCACCGACTCCGCCGATCTGGCCAGTTGCTATCGCGCAGCCGATCTATTCGTTCATCCAGGCGTTCAGGAAACATTTGGGCTTGTAGCGCTGGAGAGTCAGGCGTGCGGCACGCCGGTGGTAGGAATTCGTGGCAGTTACATGGACCGGGTTATTTGCCACGACCAGGAATCGTGGGCGCGAGAGAACAGCGCTGAGGCACTGGCGGACGCAATCGAAGGAGCGAGCACAGCGAAGTTGTCCGTCCTGGGTGAGTGCGCCGCCCGCGGAGCGGAGAATTTGTATAGCTGGCCACGCGTATTTGAAGAACTGTTTTGCATTTATCGCGAGGTGTGCGCAAACTATCGCCGTTTTAATGGAGAGGGACAACCACAAGCCGTTCATCATTCGCAGCTACCGCAAATCTGACCGCGAAGCAGTGAGAAAGCTCTGCTGCGACACCGGCTTTCTCGGCGATCCTATTGATCCGGTTTACGAAGATCGCGAGTTGTTCGCCGATTTTCTCACCACCTACTACACCGACCACGAACCGGAATCGTGTTTTCTCCTGGAGGTGGACGGCGAAATCCGCGGGTATCTTCTCGGTTCGCGCAAGCCGCTGCGCAATCAGCTTTACGCATTTTATCAAAACGTCTGGCTTTTTTTCCGCGCGCTGACCCGCTACTTCCGCTACAATGAACGTTCGCGCCGCTTTATTCGCTGGACGCTGGTGCACGGCTGGCGCGAAGTGCCGGCAGCGCCGCGGCGCACGCCGCATTTTCACATCAATCTGCTTCCCGAGGCTCGCAGGGTTTCCACAACGCGCGCCCTCATGAGCGCGTATCTGAGTTATCTCTATCGCTCCGGTGAAAAGCGTGTTTACGGGCAGATCGTCACGTTCGAAAGCCGGCGCGGGGAGAAGATGTTCGAACGTTACGGATTCAAAGTATTGAACCGCGCCGAGATCACCAAGTACAAGGCATTTTATCCCGAGTCGGTGTATCTCAGCACAGTGATCAAAAATCTGGAAACAGCCGAACCGCTCTCGGCTTACTCGCGCGCACGCGAATAAGTCAATGCTCGCATTCTAGCATAGGTCGGCGGAGTTCGGACACCTAATCCGGTCGCCGTCATAGCGAACTGTGTTCGGCGGCAGCTCTTTCAAGAGATTCAGGTAGTTGAAATATCAGACTTTTACCTACACCCGAGTAGTGTATAATCTGGTGTGCCGTGGCAAACCGTCTCTCCGCGTGATCTGGTGTCTTCCGTGATCGGAAGCGCGGCGATTCTCGCTGTTCGTTGGCGGGGTTTCGCCGCGTCGCAGTGAGGACTTCGCGAGGTTCGGCAATATGAACTGGGTCACCGTCATCTGGTCTATGGGCGGCGGAGCGTGCTTGACCCTGGCGCTAATGCAGCTTGTCCTCTGGTGGAAGGACCGAACGGCGCGAGCGAACCTGATTTGCTCCGTGATGGCCGTATCCGTGGCGGCCATTGCGGCGTTTGAGTTAGCAATGATGCGAGCGGAGACACCGGATCGATTCGGCACGTTGATGCGGTGGACGCACGTGCCCGTGTTTGTAGTGGTCGTTTGTCTGGTGATTTTCGTGCGGCTCTATTTCGGCACGGGCCGGCCCTGGCTCGGCCACGCCGCCTGGGGTATGCGGTTGGTTAGTCTGATTCTCAACCTTATCTTGTTGTTGAATCTGAACTATTCCCCGATCACGAGGCTGGGGCATGTCGAGTTTCTCGGCGAACGCGTTTCTGTGGCAGAGGGCGTGCATAGTCGGTTGTTAGAGATTGAGATTGGTAACCTTAGTTCAGTATTGCTATTGGCGTTCGTTGTCGATGCTTCCATCGCGCTGTGGCGACGGCGCAGTCGCGACGGACGGAGGCGCGCCTTAGTGGTGGGAGGGAGCATAGTGGTTTTCATTGTGATCGCGGCGGGATGCGCCGCGCTTATTCGTGTGGGAGTCATCCACGCCCCGTATATCATAAGTCTGCCGTTTCTCGCCATCATGGCGGCGATGGCTTACGAGTTGAACTGCGATGTGCTCCGCGTCCGGCGCGATCTCGACGAACGACTGCGCCTCGAAGGGCTTGTCGCCGCAGTGGGCGCGGCATTTGTGAACGTGACTCCGTACCGGGTGAATGAAGAGATCGAACGGTGGATGCAGCGCATGATTGTAACTTTGGATGTGGATCGAATCGTTTTGTTCGAGTTCACGACTGATCACACCCAGGCGCGCAATACTCACCAGGTCGCGCGCGAGGGAGTGCCGAGGCTGGCCCGGGAATTTTCTTATGACCAATTGCCCTGGTATCTGGGCGAACTTTGCGCAGGGCGATCTGTGGTGTTGTCGGATCTCACCAAAGAGCTGCCGGCGCAAGCGATCGCGGAACGGGAATTTGCCCGCGAACGCGGGACTCGGGCGGTGATGGGTTTTCCGTTGATGGTGAGCGGTGTCATTGTGCGCGGGATTAACTGTGTGAGGGTTCACAAAGCCCGTGTTTGGTCGGAAGCCGCACAGAACACCTTGCGCTTGATCGGCCAGATTTTCGCCCATGCATTGGCGGAACAACAGGCCGAAATGGCCTTGCGCGAAAGCGAGGAACGTTTCCGGGTGGTAGCTGACTCGGCGCCCGTCCTTATCTGGATGTCGGGCTTGGACAAACTCTGCACTTTCTTCAACAAGTCCTGGCTCGAGTTTACCGGCCGCACGATTGAGCAGGAAATGGGAAATGGCTGGTCCGAGGGCGTGCATCCGGACGATTTTCAGAGCTGCCTCAAAACCTACGCAGAAGCGTTTGACGCCCGGCAGCCGTTCGTCATGCGATACCGGCTGAGACGTCATGATGGCGAATATCGCTGGGTCTCTGACAGCGGGGTCCCGCGCTACGACGCTCAGAAAAACTTCGCTGGCTACATCGGTTCGTGTATGGACATCACTGAGTTGATAAAGAAGAAGCAGGATTTGAGCGAAAGCGAGGAGCGGATGAGTTTAGCGGCGGAGGCGGCCAATCTCGCATTGTGGGAGTGGAACCCGAACACCGATGAGCTCTGGGGCTCGAAAACGCGCCGTGCTCTTTTGGGGTTGCCTGCTTCTGGAAAGCTCACATTGCAAGACACTATTTCCCGAGTGGTGCATGTCGATGATCGCGATCGACTCCTGCAGACGCTGAAGGATGCGGCCGCGACCGGCAAAGATTACGAGTGCGAGTATCGGGTTATACTTCCGGACGGGAGGGTACGCTGGATGGAACAGCGTGGACGCTGCATGCCCGGGGCGGACGGCCAAACTGTCGTCACCCGGGGCGTTTCGATGGATGTGACGCAGCGGAAGCAGGCAGAAGATTTGTTTCGCCTGGCGACGGAAGCTTCGCCGAGCGGCATCGTCTTGGTGAATGATCGGGGCCGTATCGTCTTGGTGAACACTCATGCCGAAGAGCTTTTCGGCTATCGACGCGAGGAGCTTCTCGGAAAACTTGTGGAAATCCTCGTGCCGGAGCGGTTCGCTAGCCAGCATCCAGTTCATCGGGCGCAATTCCTCGCTGCGCCAACGGCTCGGCCGATGGGTGCCGGTCGGGAATTATTCGGGCGGCGAAAAGATGGCAGTGAATTTCCAATCGAGATCGGACTAAATCCGATTCAAACCCCGGATGGCATGCTCGTTTTGGCCGCGGTGGTGGACATCTCTGCTCGCAAGTTCGCTGAAGCGGAAGCGCTGCAGCACCAGGCACAACTCGGCCATCTCAGCCGAGTGGCAGTGTTGGGTGAATTGGCGGCATCCATTGCCCATGAACTCAATCAGCCGCTCTCGGGAATCGTTACCAACGCTAGCGCGGGACAGCGCTTTATTGATCGCGGCGATTGCAACATTAGCGAACTTCGCGACCTGCTCACTGATATCGTGGCGGATGGACGCCGAGCCGGCGATGTGATTAGGACCTTCCGGGGCATGATAAAAAAAGGCGACCCGACCCGGCAGCGGC
>Ga0137381_10002382_pt1 | contig 13089 bp, 15 predicted proteins | sample SagtaG_16_FD_104808 | JGI IMG/M metagenome (GOLD analysis project Ga0137381, IMG submission 104808) | Vadose zone soil microbial communities from Sagehorn Ranch, Mendocino, California, USA - Sage2_L_115_16 metaG | ecosystem: Environmental > Terrestrial > Soil > Vadose zone | place: USA... | reverse complement strand
TGCACCAGTTGATCACCCTGATCAATGATCTGCTCGATCTAGCCCGGATCGAACGGGCAGAATTCCACCTCCACCACGAGCCGGTGGACCTGGAAGAGCTGTTGCAGGAAACTTCTGCTCGGTGGAAAAAAGCCATTCACAACAAAGGTCTCTCCTACCGGCGCGTCGGCAACCGGGCTCTACCCCCGCTCCTCACCGACAAGGCCCGGCTGCGCCAGATTCTGGATAACCTGTTAGGCAATGCCGTGAAATTCACCCCGGCTGGCCACATCACCGTGGGCACGCGCGCCCTCAAGAATGCCCTGGAGATTTGGGTTGAGGATACGGGGATCGGCATCGATCCTGCAGACCACCAGCGGATTTTTGACGAGTTTCAGCAAGTCGAGCATGGCACCACCCGTCCACTGGGCGGGGTCGGCTTAGGGCTGGCAGTGTGTAAAAAAATCGTCCACCTTCTCGGGGGAGACATCAGAGTAGAGAGCACCCCGGGCCGGGGGAGCACGTTCACTATCACGCTCCCTCAACAAGCGAGAGCCGGGACAAGCAGCAAAAATGGGGGAGGAAAAACCCAAGTCCACGGCTGGCTGGGATAGAAGAGAGAGAGGACGGCCGAGTTTCCTCTGTGTCCTATACGCCCTTCCCTACACCGTCCCGGAACGACGTCTCTCTGAACTCCTGCAAAAGAGGCGCCTTATCTGTCACTTCCCAGGGTAGTTCAATGTCCATCCGTCCCACATGACCATAGACGGCAAGCTTTCTATAGAACCCGCCTTTCACGGCCGAGGGCAGAAACCGCAGGTTAAACTGCTTGAGGATGCCTGCTAGACGGAAATCACAATACCTGCTCAGCAGGGTCGCGATGTCTTCATCCGGAATTTTTCCCGTTCCAAAGGTCTCCACCTGGACACTAACAGGGCGAGACAGACCGATGGAATAGCTGAGCTGCACCTCACATTCAGCGGCCAAGCCGGCCGCTACCACATTTTTGGCGGCATAGCGGGCGGCATAGGCGCCCACCCGGTCGATCCGTGTTGGGTCCTTTCCACTCAACGCGGCCCCGCTGTGCCGCGAATACTCACCGTAGGTATCGATCGCATTCTTTCTGCCCGTGAGCCCGGCATGCACAGAAGGTCCCCCGATAATGAACGGGCCGTCAGGGTTGATAAAGATCCGCGTCCTGTCGTCGGGTCGTACCTCTTCCTCCTCAAAGACAGGATCAATGACTGCCTCTTTCAGATCAACCTGCAATGTCCCCAACTGAGGTCCGCCTGCAGCGGGTGACAAGTTTTGACTTCCCACGACGGTGATGCTGTGGATCCTAGAGGGCCGGCGATCGCGATACTCCACCCCGACCTGGGTTTTGCCGTCGGCTGTCAAATACGGGAGGACCTTTTGCTGCCGCACCGATGCCAGTCTCCTGGCCAAGCGGTGAGCGAGCCAGATAGGTAGAGGCATCAAGGCAGGAGTTTGATCGCAGGCAAAGCCGAAGACGGTGACCTGATTCTTAACAGCGATCCGATCCATCTCCTCTTCGGAGAGCCCTCGTTCGTCAGAACTGCGGCGCTCCTCAGGCGGTAACTCTTTGAGGCTGGTCACGATACTACAAGTTTTCGCATTGAAGGCCGGTTGGTCATACCCAACTTGACTGATCACCTGCCGGGCGACGTTCGGGACATCCACGCTGGCCTGCGACGCAAACCGTGCGGCGATGAAAACGATCGCGGTCGAGACGGCGCATTCAGCGATGACGCTAGAGTATAGGTCTTGTTGCAGGAAGCGGTCCAGGATGGCATCGCTGATCTGATCACAGAGTTTGTCCGGATGCCCCTCTGTGACCGACTCCGATGTGAACATGAAATCTTTTTGCATAGTGGCTCACCTTGCAGAGGACGCAGACCTGGGCCAGTTTCACCAGTTCCTCACAGGCCAGGGGATCGATGCGGTCCTCTCCTGCTATGAACGTGCCGTCCGCGACCTGGAGGCGCCGCATGCCCGTGTAGGCCGAGACGACCGACATCCGGTTCAGCGTGAGGGTCCCGGTCTTATCTAGGCAGATCGTTTGCACACACCCCAGGGGCTTGGTCTCGCCTTATGTTCCTTATAGTTGCGTTACCAAAGAGGCTCTCCTGAGTACCTCGGGAATGTGACAGGGGTATGACAGACGGATGATGAAAAGATGAAGACTCGTCTTCCTGCAGCTGGGTTCTTTGTCACTAAGTTTTTATTTGTCCGTCATACTGCTGTAGAACACAATGAGTAACTTAATACTGAAATACTCTAAGAAGGAGGAGAACCCCATGTCGCGTGACTACTTGATCGATCCCGTTCTGCTGTTATCCCCGCAGTGGTGGCGCCGGCTCCAATGGGTTGCCGCTACCTGCTACCTCTCGCCCCGTGATTTTGTGCGTCAGGCGATCGAAGCCGAGATCGTGAGACGGGAACTGCTGCTGGAGGAGCAAAGAGACCTCGATCCCGTAACCGTTCACACCCCAAACTTGAGTAAGCTCTGCGACTGAGGTACGTGAAGCAACGTCATGAGGAAAGAGCCACCCCTTTGGAGGCAGAGGTAGCAGAGCTGAAGGAACAGCTCAAGCAGAATTCGCAAAACTCCTCGCGCCCGCCCTCCTCGGACCTCCCGACCGTAAAGCGGCGACCCCCGCGGGCTCCCTCGGGGCGCAACCTGGTCATACGTGATATGACTGCACCTTACACAACGCGTGCCCGGCCACTTCGTCATCGAGGAGCATGAAAGGGCATTAGTCAGTGATCCTCTGTACTGGGCTTTCCCTCAAAGACTACCTCTTTCACAAGCCCTGCAAGCTCCTTACGCACCTCCGCGAGGCAAGACCGCCCAGCACGTGTAAGTTCGTAGTATTTCCGCACCCGACCCCTAACCATGCGGGGGCGGCAGCTCAGTAGCTTTCTCTTTTCCAACGCATGAAGGAGAGGGTAGAGGCTCCCCGGGCTGATATCGTAGCCGAGGCTGCGGAGCGATTTACTTAAAGCCCCGCCGTACACCGGTTCCCACCCCGCCCTGTGGAGGATGAGCAGCCCGACCATGCCGTGCAAAAAAGATTGATAAATCTGGCTTTTACGATCCATATGGATCTTTTTTCGATATATATCGACTCCCTGAGTCATTGACTTGGCAACCACATTTAACATATATAGTGCCGCTGCTAAGCTGTAGGACGATGAAGTTGTAGGACTATGAATTGACTGTGAAGTTATTGTTACAGGAGGTTTACCATGGCGCTTTTTGATGAGGTACTCGAAGGGTGGGGTATGAACGTGCTGATCGGTGTCGGGATCGCCCTGGCTGCTCCGATCATCCTCCCCGCTATGGCGACTGTGTTCCGCCCAATAGCGAAGACGCTGATCAAGGGTTACTTCGCCGTAGCAGATGCAGTATGGGGAGTTACGGAAGGGACCGTATAAAGAGAGCGTAGTGCAGGAGGTAGAAGGGGTTGTGGCTGAGGGAGGTGAGGAACTGGTTGAGGCTGCAGGATAAGAACTAACTAGGAAGTTCTTGTTACAGGAGGTTTACTATGGCGCTTTTCGATGATCTGCTTGCAGGATGGGGCCCCACAGTTTTGATTGGTGCTGGCGTCGCGCTAGCTGCTCCCATTCTCCTGCCTGCGGTGGGGGCTGTGGTCCGCCCGGTGGCCAAAGGGTTTATTAAGGGCTGCCTCTACCTGGCGGATACGGTGAAGGAGGTTGTGGCCGAGGGGGGGGAGCAACTGAGCGACTTGGTGGCCGAGGCCAGGGCTGAATACACCACTGGCGCTGCTATGTCGACTGCCACGACGGGGCAACGCTTCGGCACGTCTTGAGGGGCGTAACAAAGACGCAGGGGCTCAGGCGATGGACGTCGAAGACATCAAGGTTGCCCACGTTATACCCGGACGGATTCGCCTCAAGGTCGCCAAAGTGAAGGAGAACCCACTCTTCGCTGCAGAGATATGTAGACGGCTCTCTATTGTCCAGGGGATCCTGCAGGTCGAGGCGAATCCAGTGACCGGAAGCGTGTTGGTGCTCTATGATGCAGGGGCGTTAGCCTCTCTTGACTCCCTCCGCGCTCTTTCGGAGCCTCTCACCCACTTCTTTCCTGGGTTCAACGTGAGAGAGCTGCAACCCTGGCTGACCTCATCCAGCAACGGGTCTAGCGCAGCCCCTTCCCTCGCCGGCAACATCTCGGCGTTTCTCGGAACGCTCAACGCAGGGGTGGGAAAGGTCACCGGAGGTGTAGATCTCAAGCTCCTCCTCCCTTTGACCCTCTTCTTTTTCGGCCTGCGAGGGCTCTTGGTGGCTGAGAAGGTCTACGTTCCTGCTTGGTACGACTTCCTCTGGTTTTCCTTTGGGACCTTCGTCATGCTGAACCGCCCGGTGGTGGAAGAGCATCAATAGGGCTTGCCGGCCCTCTTTACTGACTCCAAGGATCTTAAGGAGCAGACTGTGTCTGCAAAGGGGGTAGACTGTGTCTACGGAGGGTATCGTCTTTTCCATGCAAGCGCGGCAGGAGGAGGTCGTAGTGGTGCAGGGTGACGATACAGAACCGGTCCCCCTCACATCTCTTCAGTGCCAGCTTGTCCATGCAATCCCGGGCCGTGTCCGGATACGTGTGAAGACTCCTCAATTCTTCGAGGATCTTGCAGAGGCTTTCCAGGCTTTTCTTGGCGACCAGCCAGGGATTCAGGAGGTCAGGCTCAGTCCTGGCTGCCGGAGTGTTACGCTCACCTATGACCCCGATGTGTTGAAGGCGGAGGACCTGCTTGCTCTCCTGCAAGCTCTTTCCCCCGACCAGCTCAAAGCTTACCAGCCTCGTCGTGCTCACCACCAAGCTCCCGACTCTGATTCAATCTCCTGGCTTCCCCTAGGGCTCTCCAGTACAGCGATAGCCCTTGACGTTGTTGCTGAATCCGTCCTCGCCCCCTGGCTCCTGCTAGGGGCGGCCGTACCAATCTTTATCCGTGCTTTTGAGTCCCTTACACAGAAGGGCAAGCTCAACGTCGACACCTTGGACGCCGCGGCCGCGACCGTCCTTGCCCTGCAGGGGCAGGTGCAGACGGCCTCGGTGATGGTCTGGCTTGTCTCTCTGGGAGACTTCATCCGCGACATCACCATGCAGCGGTCCCGTCAGGCGATCGAGAGCCTCTTCGACGGGAAGACCCAACTCGCCTGGGTCGTCCGCGATGGGAAGAAGATCCAGGTTAAGGTCGCAGAAATCCAAGAAGAGGACGAGGTCGTGGTCTATCCAGGAGAACTCATCCCTGTAGATGGGATAGTCCTTACAGGTAAAGCTACGGTGGACCAGAAGGTCCTCACCGGAGAATCCATGCCGGTCGAAAAAGGAGCAGGGGAGCAGGTCTATGCGGCGACCGTGCTTAGGGAGGGCAAGCTCTATCTGAGAGCAACCAAGGTGGGAGAGGAGACGATGGCAGGTAAGGTCGTCCAGCTCGTGCGCGACGCCCCCATCCGCGAGACCCGCATCCAGAACTATGCGGAGCAGTTTGCCGACCGGCTCGTGCCGTGGAGTTTCCTAGGAGCGGGCATTTCCGCGTTTGTTACTGGCGGTGTGAACGGGGCGGCCTCCCTGCTTATTGTCGATTACGGAACCGGGATCCGGGTCGCTGCCCCCACAACCGTCTTGAGTGCGATGACCAAGGCGGCCTATCAAGGCATTCTCATCAAAGGGGGCCGCTACCTGGAGCAATTGGCGGAGGTGGATGCCATCGTCTTCGACAAGACCGGCACCCTGACTCTGGGGACCCCGGAGGTTGTCGAAGTGATCCCTTATGGGAAGAATGGGAAGACAGTCACCGGTGAGCGGATTCTGGCCCTGGCCGCAGCGGCAGAGGCACGTTTGACTCACCCTGTCGCTGAAGCCGTCGTCCGGGCAGCGCAGATAAGAGGGATTGCGATCCCCGAGCGCGAGACGTCGGAATACTCTATTGGGCTAGGGATCGAAGCTGTGGTCGGGGATGCTAGCGTCCTCGTGGGGAGCCACCGCTTTATGGCCCAAAAAGGCGTGCCTCTGCGTAGGGCGAGAAAAGATATGTTGGCGACCAGCGGGCGAGCGGCCTCGCCCCTGTTCGTCGCCGTAGACGGGAGGCTGATCGGCCTCATAGTCTATACTGACCCTCTCCGCCCGGAGGCGGCGGGTGCCGTCCAGGCCCTGCGCGAGCGAGGGGTGAAAGAGATCGTCATGCTGACTGGCGACCACCCAGCTGTCGCGGAACAGGTGGCGAAAAAACTGGGGATCCCCCGTTATATTGCCGACGCGTTTCCGGAGCAGAAGTCGGCATTTGTGAAGGCACTGCAACAGCAGGGGCATACGGTGGCGGTAGTGGGGGATGGGATCAACGACTCGCCGGCCCTAGCTCAGGCCGATGTGGGAATCGCTGTCCGGGGCGGGGTGGATGTGGCCCGGGAGACCGCTCATGTGGCGTTGCTGGAGGGGAACCTCTTGCAGATCCCGCGGGCGATCGATATCGCACGGGAGGCAGTACATCTTATCCAACAGAACTGGACTCTCATTGCCTATCCCAACACTGCAGCGATTCTACTGTCGCTTCCAGGTCTGATTGGTCCCGTTGGGGCCACCCTCATCAGCAACGGTTCAGCTCTCCTTGCTACCCTCAACGCGCTCAGACCTCTGTTCAATGACGCTCTCTTTAGAGCACCGAGTAGATCAGCTGCTCCAGAGCGAACTCCGCGGTGGAGCGAACGACAGTCTTTACCAGCTCGTGACTTAACCCATCCTGAGCCGCAACTGTGTCTTTTAGGCAACCCAGGGCCCGTAGAGTACCGATGATCTCACTTTGCTTGATCCGGCGCGGGTCGTAGAGGACCAAGACATTCCCCGTCGTCGGGTTCGCCGTGACGTGGTTGATTCCGTCGCACCTCTGAAGCTGGCTCTCGATCTCCAGAGCCTTTGCCGGTGAGCCTTTTACTTCAGCGACCTTGATCCGCAGTCGGCCGTCGAGCGCATGTAGGTATGCGGATGCGACATACACGATTTAATCCTCCTTACCATCCATGATGGATTTTATCCTTTATGCTGAGACCATATTAGCGAAGGGAAATTACCAAGCAGTGTCGGTAGTGTTAAAATTAGGTGAATCCTTGAAAAGTCCCTGCTTGGGAAGGTCTTTGGGGGTGCTATATGGTCCTGCTCGATCAGTTCCCCGTCCTCACCTCTATGTTGACGACAGCGCTCCTAGCCGCCTTGTGTGGCGGGGTGGTCGGTCTGGAGCGTGAACTGCGGGATAAACCTGCTGGTCTGAAGACTAACGCCCTCATCTGTTTAGGCGCAGCAATGTATGTCTACTTCGGCGAGCTTCTCGTTGGGAGAGGAGAGGGAGACCTGACCCGCATCCCTGGCCAGGTCATCACCGGCATGGGCTTCATTGGCGCGGGCGCCATCATCCGCGACGGCGGGTCTATCCTGGGCCTGACAACGGCCGCTACCCTGTGGGTGGTGGCGGCCATTGGCCTCTTCATCGGCTCGGGGTACTTCTCTCTGGCCTTCGCTCTCACCATGACCACGGTGGGGGTGCTGGTTTTCATGCGAGCAGTGGAAGTTCTGGTGATAGGGAAATGTGACATGCGCAAGGGCCAGGTGGTGTTCCAGGATGAGGAGGGGAAGACCCGGGCCCGCCTGGCGCAGGTCTTGGACTCCTATCGGTCTGCCCTCGATCAGGGCACCCTCGCGCCTGCCGGGGAGAACATGGCCTTCACCTTCCAGTACTGCGACCGGCATGACTCCCACCGGCGGCTGCTGAGCGACCTGTGGAAAGTGGAAAAGGTCAGAGAAGTGCGCTACCCACTATGACCTGACCGCCCGCCATACGCAGAACTAACAAGAAAAGAAAAACTGCTGCACTGCCCGGGTCACGTCCAAGTTGTACAGATAGGGACCGTAGCCCAGGGTCGTGGTCCCGATGATCGGCACCCGGCTCTCGTGACGCGAGCCGTGCGAGCGTAACTCTACCTCGGCTGCTGGCTCTGATAGCTCGCCGAAGAGTGCATCTTTACGCGCCAGGACCATGAGGTCCCCGATCCGCTCGGGTAAGAGGGCAAAGGCGGCTGCGGCCTCGGCCCGTGGCCAGACTTCCTCCACGGCGGGATGGGCGCGGAGCAGTGCAGCCGCGCGCGGCACGTCGCCGGGCTGTGCGCAGTACACATAGGCTGAGCCGGAGAGGTTGCGGTGATGCACGGTGTACTGGTCGCGAATGGTGGACACCACGGTCGCTTGAATGCCCTGGTCGGCCAGCCATTTTTCCAGGTCGACAGCCCTGCTCTTGGCGTTCATGCCATGGTCTGCGGTCACAAATAGTGCCAGGTTAGGCGTGTCTTCCAGAATCTCGCCGAGCAGGGCATCGAGGCGCTGTAGGTGCTCCTGCGAGCGCTCGTCCTCCGGAGCGTACTTGTGCATGGCGTAGTCGGTAGTGAAGGCGTAGACAAGGTCCAGTCCCTCGCTGGAGATAAGCGCGCGGGTGGCGGCCAGCACCCAGTAGTTGACTTCCAAAGAGTAGATCGGCGCAGGCGCGCCTACGCACGCACAGAGGGCTGGCGTGGGACGCTCGGCCGAGACCGTGAGGTCGGCACCCTGGCCCAGCAACCCGAGCAGCTTGGCCTTGGCGGTCACCAGAGCCGAGCGCCAACCAGCGGCGCGCGCCTGGGCAAAGATCGTTGGCGCTCGCACAAAGCGGGCAGCTTCCATGAGCCCGCCCGCGCCTTCTCCCGGGTCATAATAGGCGTTGCCGGTCACCCCGTGCTCACGGGGAAACGCGCCAGTCGCCAAGGCGACGGTGTTCACGTTGGTGACCGAAGGAAGGAGCGAATGAGCGGTCACGGCGAACCCACGCGCCGCGATCTGGCGCAAGACAGGCATCTCGCTCTGCGCCAAATAGTCCGGTCCACAGCCATCAAGACAGAGCACTAACGCACGAGGCGGCACGCTAACAGACCGCTTTCTCCATGAGGTCCTAGCACTGTAACGAAGAGGAGGCCCTCCTGCAATGACAGTGCGATCGATGGAGGAGGGAGCTCACTCTTGGCCAGGAGCAAGAGTGCAGAGGTGCTGGACAAGTGAGGTGGACAGGCGATAATCGGCGGGGTGGCTACTCACACCAGGATACCGCAGGAGGTTGAGGCCAAACTGCTGGCCCCGCGGGCCGCAGTTCTCACCGCCATCGCCCGAGTCAAAAGCCTGGGGCCGTACCGCCTTCGCCCACGGCAGCCCGCGCATTTGCACACTATCTATCTGGACACCCGCGCATTCACTCTGGCACGTCACGGAGTGGCACTCCGCCTGCGTCGCAACCGTGCGCGCTGGGAAGCCTCGGCTAAGTGGAGTGGCCGGGAAGACGGCATCATCCACGAACGTCCGGAACTGACAGTGCCGCTGCCTCACGCCCCCTCCTTCCCCTTCACGCTGCCACCTGGGCCGCTCCGCACCCAACTCTCCGGGTTGGTCGCAGAGCAGGATCTGGCACCAATCCTGATCTCTGACGTGCGCAGACAACGCTTTGCCGTTCTCTTGGCCCAGCGGATCAAGGACCCAGCGTTCGCCGAGCTCGCGCTCGATCAGGTCCGCCTGAGCGCCCCCGGTTCTGGTCGCCGGGCTGCCACAACTTATTGTGAGGTTGAGATCGAGTTGGAACCAGGAGGCGCTGTGCAGGATCTACGCGATTTCGCCGCGCTCCTCCGAGCGCGCTTCACCCTCACGCCAGCAGCGGGCAGTAAGTTCAGCCGCGGGCTCACCCTGCTGTACGGTCCCGGGCTGATTGGTGATGAGCGTACAGGCCAGTGGCCTGTACCACCAGTGGCCTGTGCCACCAGTGGCACGTCAGCGACCAACGGCGAGGAACAAAGCGAGCCCACCTACCGCCCAGCAGTAATACGCAAAGACTGACAGCCGGCGTGAGCGCGTCATGTTCAGCAGCACCCCGATGCTCCAGTAGCCGACCACTAAGGCCGCCAGGGTACCCGCGCCGTACGCGAGCGGGTCAAACCCCTGCAACGCTTCATGCCGGTGAGTCACCAGCTCCAAGACAAATGCTCCAGCCACCGCCGGGATCGACAGCAAGAACGAATAGCGCACCAGGAGCCCACGCTCCAAGCCGAGAAACACACCCGCAGCGATGGTCGCGCCGGAGCGCGACAGCGACGGGATGATGGCCAAGCCCTGGGCGACGCCAATCACTAGGGCATCGAGGAGTCCCATCGCCGACAATTCCCGTCCCCGCGTCGAGACTCTGTCGGTGAGAAAAAGGAGAGCGCCGGTAACAATGAACCACACGCCGACCCCGTAGACATCGCTAAACATGGCTTCGAACTGTTTGCGGAATAACAAGCCGATCGCTGCCGTCGGCACCGAGCCAGCGATCAGCAGCCAGAGCATGCGGCGCGAGGCCGCGGCGTCCCCTCTCCCAGAGGAAAAGAGGGACAGGGCCATCCCCCGCAGGTCTTGCCAAAAGTAGATGCACACTGCCACTAGGGTGCCGATGTGCAAGGTCACGTCAAATAAGACACCGGGTTGGGAAAAGCCGGGGATCAAGCTCTGAGCCAGCGCGAGGTGGCCAGAACTGCTCACCGGGAGAAACTCGGTCAGCCCCTGCAGCAGGCCGAGTAGCACTGCGGGTACAAGCGACGACATCACACCTCCACACCGGGGATCGACAGTGTTTGCCACTGCGATCAGGGGTCACCCCCCGACAAGCTCAGGGTGACCGGGTTAGTAGGCCGTCCGTGCTCAGGGTATCGAAGCACGAGCGGGGCTTGTGTAGCCATGTCCCTGGGTTTTAATGCTTTAGCATGATAAAGGGCAAAGCGTACGCGTCAACCGTAGCTCTGCATGGCGCTGAATGTAGGATCTCCCTGAGCTCTTTCCTGCCACTCTAACCGCAAGGAGACTAAGAAAATGGAAGACGCTCTGGCAATCATCGGACAGTGGATCGGGTTGGTGAAGGCGGCCAAGTTTGCCATCGCCGAGGTGAGTCGCGACTGCGAGGAGCAGGTGGCTGAGGGCACCGTGATCATGGAGGAGGACTTCCGCGAAGCGGTGGACTCGGTGTTCGAGGCGCTGAGCACCCTGCTGGTCCGCCTGGAGGAGCAGGAAGAGACGCTCGAAGAGGAACTCGAAGACGAGGAAGCAGAGGAGGAGTAACGCTCTCGTAGCCGCCCGGTGTTCCCGCACAGTGCATCCGACTACTTGACATATCAAAAAAAATTGATACATTGTCCATATGTCAACGTCGCTCGCGAAAGATCTCTTTCCCCTGCATGAGCATACAGTCGCACGCGTTGCCCGCTGGTTCCATGCGTTATCTGATGAGACGCGCCTGCAAATCATCGACCGCCTGAGTAAAGGCGAGCAGTGCGTCTGCGATCTGACTGACCTGCTCGGAACTGGGCAGTCCCGCCTCTCCTTCCACCTCAAGACGCTGAAGGACGCAGGCATTCTGAAGGACCGGCGTGAGGGACGGTGGGTATACTACTCGCTTAACCCGGAAGCGGTCGAGGAACTGGAACGATTTGTCGGCGCGCTGAAGGCGTGCTGCCGTAGACTGCGGGAGGTGTCGCCATGCTGTAAGTAACTCTTTTTTTTACCTTGATTCATCAACATTTTTTGATTTAACCGAGAGGAGAATACTATGAGCGACCAGGACATCAAAGCGCTCGTCAAAGCGAAGTACGCACAGGTGGCGCTACGGGTTGTGAGCGGCGGCAGTGGATGCTGCGGCAGCACGGGCGCGGGCAGCACGGGCGATCCGATCACCTCTAACCTCTACGCGGCGGACGAGACCGCCGGACTCCCAGCTGAGGCCGTCACGGCCTCACTTGGCTGCGGCAACCCGACGGCGTTGGCCCAGCTCAACCCGGGAGAAACCGTGCTTGACCTGGGCTCGGGCGGCGGCATTGACGTGCTCCTCTCGGCCAAGCGGGTCGGCCCAACAGGCAAAGCCTATGGCCTCGACATGACGGAGGAGATGCTCGCGCTGGCCCGCGAGAACCAGCGCAAGGCCGGGGTCGAGAACGTGAAATTTCTGAAGGGAGAGATTGAGCAAATCCCACTGCCCGACAACTCGGTGGACGTCATCATCTCTAACTGCGTCATCAATCTATCTGCCGATAAAGATCGCGTCCTGGCTGAGGCTTTCCGCGTCCTCAGGCCAGGAGGTCGCTTCGCGGTCTCCGACGTGGTGGTACGGGGCGAGGTTCCGGCCCCAATCCGCCGGAACGTGGAGTTATGGATCGGCTGTGTGGCAGGCGCTTTGGGGGAAGAAGAGTACCGCACCAAGTTAGCGAGGGCTGGCTTCGAGGAGATTCAGTTAGAGCCGACGCGCATCTACCGCGTGGAGGATGCGCAGGAGTTTCTGGCCGGCACTGGCCTCGACGCCCAGGCTATCGCACCGCACGTAGACGGCAAGTTCATGAGCGCCTTCGTGCGCGCCCGCAAACCCGCCGCATGACTAATGGGCAACGACGTGAAGCGGAGCGGAATCTGGATAAGAGACAGAGATAGAGAGAGGTGGAGTGGGCTCTGTCTCACGTCTCTGTCTCTGTCTCACCTTTCTGGCCCTCCTCTTACTAGCCTGGGCGCGGCGCCGGGGCCTCGTGCGCATCCTGCCGATCCTGCCAGCGCAGGAAGCGGAACCCGTTCACACCCGTGCGCTGGACCACGGCAGACAGCCGGCGTGTGACCCCACCGGTGTTCAGGTACCCGATGCTTTCAATAGTGACGACTAATGGTAGACCAAAGTTGAGCCCACGGCTTGCGCTTCCAGGGATGAGGTTGGCAAGGTCTGCCGCGTTCGTCTCCGCCCGGCGCTGCACGATATCCTGGACCGCGGCCGCGTCTAGTCCCAGGACTGCCTGCAACACCAACGGTCCAGCGGTCAGCAAATTCGTCGGCATTCCTCCACCGCCGGCGGAATAGACAGTAAACAGCTCGCGCAGCGCCGGCCCGTCGCGGCCATAGAACAGGGCTGGCGTCACCCCGCGAACCAACAGGAGTTCATCAAGAATATCGAACGGCCCGTCCTTGGCCGGATAGGGCACTGGTAACGCGAGATAGTAGTC
>Ga0137381_10002372_pt1 | contig 13118 bp, 14 predicted proteins | sample SagtaG_16_FD_104808 | JGI IMG/M metagenome (GOLD analysis project Ga0137381, IMG submission 104808) | Vadose zone soil microbial communities from Sagehorn Ranch, Mendocino, California, USA - Sage2_L_115_16 metaG | ecosystem: Environmental > Terrestrial > Soil > Vadose zone | place: USA... | reverse complement strand
GAGGTGGCTGCCACTATGCAGGCATGAGCATGCTGTGTACCGAATACAATGCAAGTCGTCGGTGTTCGATTAGTCATTTGCGGCGTAAGTACCTTTAAAGGATTGTTAAGCATTCCCTCCCATGGACGGGGTGCCAGACGCCCCCTGGGTCAGTCGTTCCGTAAGTCCGTTGGGCCCACGCCCGTCTCTCAATCAACCGCTTACAGAAAAACCGTCAATTGATGACATTTTTTTTGGTACTAATTCGCGCTTTTTGCGATGGTGGGTTCATAACCGACTCAACTGCTATTGATAATAAGTGACTTACACGGCTTTGTGATAGGCAGCCGACACAAACCATCAAAATGTTTACTAATTGATACCTATTTAAGATGCATATTTGAGGGGTATTTGTGGGGGTCAAGGTGTAAAAGTGTGGGTTGCCTACTCGCCGCCTACCAACCTACGAATAACGATTCATAGCGCCGCCGACCGCTGAGAATACTCTGTAATCGCAGGGATGACTTGAGACGAAGCCTGGATGAGTTGACTGCTGACACCCCTGACTCCCACACAAGGGTGGTCTTTAAGGTCGATGACATGACCCCCGTCAGGACGCCCCGCCGTGGTCGCTCGATGGTGGGTGCGAGGCGAATCGTCGCGATGAGTGTGCGGGATCCTCGTATGCACTCCTGCGAAGGCCACCGGCGCTCGCGCATGAAGTGTCAGCACAAGGGTAGCCACGGCCAATGCAAGAAAGACGACTGCCAATCCAAACGAATAGTCCCGCGCACGCAGGTGCGTAACGAGGGCGCCAACGAAGAAGCAAACCAGGCCCAGTGCAGCGGACGCCCCTACGAATGGCACGCCGATGCCGACCAGCAGTCCAACCACAGCCGCCCCTTTGAGGATCCCCAGCAGGGGCATCCAGGATTCCGGCACGCCCACTCTGGCCATGTTGATGCTGATCTGTTTGTAGCGGATGAAGTCGAGTGTGGCCGAAAATACGTTAGCAGCAGCGGTCACGACAGTAACAATGAGATAAGCGATAAACATGAGTTACGCTCTTCCTTTTTCAAACTCGCCGATGGTGTCAATTGCTGATCCCTACGATCTTGTGCTTCGAGACGTGATCCTCCGCAGCATTGAGCATGAAATCGGCGACATCCGCCCGCGAGATTTTGAAACCAAAACGGGGCAGGTGGCCCTCTCGCACGCGGTACTTTCCGGTGTAAGGCTTGTCTGTAAGTTCCGGTGGTCGCACCATCGTCCAGTCGAGATCGCTTTCCTCGAAAATTCGTTCCATGGCGGATGCATCGGCGACAATGGCTGGAAAAAACAACCGCCCCAACAGATATGCCGGGGGCACGATGGAATCCTTGAACAGGAAAGCTACGGACTCGACCACGACGCGCTTGACTCCGGCCTGCAGCATGGCGTTTGTCAGCGCAGCGGCAAATCGTTGAAGAAGGTTCTGGTCGGTTTTCGACACAGGCGTCCGTGGACCGAATGCCGACACAACAGCATCGTGACCGCGAATAACCTGTTCAAGCGCATCTCTGTTTAGCAAGTCTCCTTGCTGAACGCTAACGCGACCATTAGACGCCCTGAGCGGATCGGGCGACCGAACAAAAACCGTTACAGCATGACCCCGTTCAATTGCCTGCCGCACGATCTCCACGCCCGTTCGCCCTGTCGCGCCCAGTACCACCAGCTTCATTCGCTCCCGTGCTCCCATAAAACTTCTCCCGAAGAAATTGTCCTAACCTCGCTGTCCTCGCGGTCTTGATCTACTGCATGTTGATGGAGGTCATCCGCCGCCCCGAAACAGTTTGACTGCTTGTGCGGTGCGACCCTGTGCGCAGACCGGACCGTCACCAGGACCCTGGCTATCTCTCGCGTGCTTTATTAGCCAACCTGTCGTCGATTGGAATGACCACCACTGTAAACGGCGTTCCAGCGTCGTCGCTCACTTGCGGGAGCACACTCCCGAACTCATTGGCTCCGACCATCGAGTTTTCGTAATAGGGGCAGAAGATCATCATGTGCGGGTGCCAATGACCAATTCCCGATCCGAGATTCTGGTCCGCAGACCACATGTAAGCAAAACTGATACTGTCTCTTCTCGGAAGGTCGCCTTTGACGTATGCCGCTTGGACACCTTCGGCAATTTGGTCCGGTCCCTTTCCCTCGATGGCAAGTTTCGTTCGCAGTTCGTAATAGGGCAGTACCATTCGCGCCGCTGGCGCGGTGAAGCAGATCGGTGCACGAATGGTTGGGTCGTAGACGATCTGGCGGAACTGCGCAGGGGTGTATGTAGGCGCCGAGAACCCGCGCATGACCATGCAGACGGAGCCGTTATCGCCCTGCTGCGCAACTTGGAATCCGGACTTCGTCAGCACCTTAATCGTGGCGTGGTCCGAAATCGAAGCAGGGGCAGCGCTCCGGGCAAGGACTATCTCCGCGTCCTGCGGCATCAGATACTCGCTGATGGGTGGATACTTGGCCTGCGCGCGAGCAGCAGACGCATTGAGGATCGCCGATATCAACAACAACAATGTGATTGTCAGTTTTTTCATGTTCGACCTCCTTCTCCTTTTCCGAATTCTTGTGTAGCGATGATTCGCGTTTATTCTTCCTGTCACGGAAGCGCGACTGATTGCCACCCGCCGCCCAGGGCCTTGTACAAAGCAATTAAATTGACCGCCTGCGCCGCGCGGCTCTGAGCGAGCAGGTCTTCATTGGCGTAGAGTTCGCGCTGCGCATCGAGCACGGAAAGAAAATCCGTAAGACCGGCTTTGTAGAGTTCCGAGGAAAGACGAACAGCTTCTTCGTTCGACTTCACTGCGTTCTCCAGGCGCTCACGCCGCGATTGCTCCTCGGAGTAGTTGACGAGCGCGTTTTCGGTTTCCTCCAAAGCGGAGAGCACCGTCGAGCGATATCCAATGACCACCTGCTGCAGGCGTGCATCCTGCACGCGAATGTTGGAGCGGATGCGCCCGCCGGTGAAGATGGGCAAACTGACCGCCGGTCCGGCGGAAAAGAAGTTGCCCATGCCCAGAGTGATCTCGTGCAATTGCGAAGCCTGGCGGCCTGCAGAACCAAAAAGCGTAAAGCGCGGGAACCATTCTGCTTTGGCTTCGCCTACTCGCGCTGTCGCTGCTGCGATTTGTGCTTCGGCCTGGCGAACGTCGGGTCGGCGCTCCAGCAATTCAGAACGCAGCCCCACCGGAACCTCAGGCGGGATCATCGGCACCGGCGCAGTTGGCGACACTTCCGCACGCAATGCGCTGGGCTCCTGCCCGAGCAGAACACTCAGGCGGTGAATCGAAATTTCGATTCCGCTCTGCAAACTCGGTACAACGGATCGCGTTGTCTCAAGTTGCGCCGCCGCACGAGCAACGTCGAGTTCGGTTGCCAGTCCGGCGGTTGCGCGCGATTTCGTTAGATCAAGCGTGTCCTGCTGAGTCGCAATGTTCTTCTGCGCGATGTCCAGCCGAAACTGGAATCCGCGCAGTTCAGCGTAGGTGCGGCCAACCTCGCCCAATACCGCAACCAGCACGTCGCGACGCGCCTCTCTGGCTGCGGCGACATCAGCGTTGGCTGCCTGCAATCCGCGACGTACGCGTCCGAACACATCCAATTCCCAGGAAGCATCAAAGCCGCCCTGGAAGTTGTTGAATTCGACCGGCACGATTGCCGCTGCTCCATTTGCTGGCGCGATCACCCTTTGCCGATTGCGAGTAGCGGACGCGGACGCCTCGACCGTGGGAAACAGCCCTGACTTCGCGATCCCGCGCACCGCTCGCGCCTCAGCAATGCGAGCTGTCGCGAGCTTGAGATCGAGGTTGGCTTTCACTGCGCGCTCGATCAAGCTGCGGAATTCGGGATCGTTGAATGAAAGCCACCATTGTTCGACTGGCTCGCCTGTGCTCGTGCCTCGCGCCTGCTCACCACTCCACTGCTGCGCGACGGGAGCTGCTGGTCGCTTGTACCTGGGGCCAACGGCGCAACCCGATAGGAACAGTAAAGCGGGACTCAACACCGCCAAGACTCGCCGCGTCATTGGGTCCCTCCCGAGGCCGAGCTGCCGGCGTTCCTGTGAGCAGTGCCCGAAGGAAGAGGCGTCTCTATGTAGACATCCATCTGCTGCCCCACGTACACAGGCGCGTTGGCATCACTGATTTGGTAAATGGCCTGCAGTACGCGAGTGTCCACGCGCTCGGTGCTGTCGCCGGTCAGCGACTTTTTCGGAACGACGTATGGCTCGAAATGGACAAACTCAAGAGGAAATTTCTGCTTCGTATCGCCGCGCACGTAGGCAACGGCAGGCGTATTCGGGCGCACACGCCAGGCGTCGTTCTCATCAACATCGGCGCGGATGTTGAGATGTGCGCCGCCGCCCATCATGATCAGCGGCTCACTAGTTGGTCCGCACTGCGCAAACTGACCGACGCGAACTTTCTTCTGCAGGATGACGCCGTCTATCGGCGCAGTCATTGTTAGCCGTTCGATGTTGATCTTGACTTGCTTCACCTGCGCCTCGGCCTGGTCGACCTCTGACCGCGCCACTGCAATATCGGGTCCCCATGCCCCTGCCTTCAACAGCGCAAGTTGAGCTTGGGCTTCATTCAAACGCGCCTGCGCAGCTTGATAAGCAATGCGGCGGCGCTGCACATCTTCTTCGCGCACTGCGCGGCGATCCGTAACGCTCTCGATCAGCTTCATCTGTACTTCGGCGTCGGCCAGAGCTGCTCGCGCCTCGCGCACTTTGGCTTCGGCGGGCGGAATGTCTTCGGCGCGTGGTTGCTCTTCCAACTTCTTGAGCTTCGCCTGGGCCGCTTCCAGTGCCGCCTGTTTCACCCGCAAGTCGGCCTGAAGATCGCGATCGTCGAGCGAAAACATTTTCTGACCAGCATGGACCCGATCACCTGCGTTTACATACACAGCGGTTACCAGCCCTGAAACTGAGCAACTGACCGCTATGTTTTCCGTTTCCGGCTCAACCAGACCAACAGCCGCTACCGCCTGCTGTGAAGAGGGAATCGGTGGAGCAGCCAGAGGTTCGGTTGCGGGGCGCTGCGGCCGAGCCGCGACAGTCCAGCTAACTGCAAACGTGATACTCAGCAACGCGAGGACAGGAAGTATCAATCTCTTCATGACGGATTCTCCTCTTACTGGATTGCGGGAGCCGCGGCTCCGAAATTTGCGATCTGGCGCGCTCGCGCGGCCCCCGGTTCGATCTCTTGAATGCGGCCGTCGTCCATGTGCGCAATCGTGTCGGCAAACTCGAACACACGCGAGTCGTGCGTCACCACGATGACTGCGCGTCCCGGCCGCACAGCGACTTCGGAGAGCAATTCCATGACCGCGTGGCCGGTTTTTGCGTCAAGCGCAGATGTAGGCTCATCGCAGACGATCAGGCGCGGTTGATGAATCAGCGCGCGTCCCAGAGCAACCCGCTGCTGCTGACCACCGGAGAGTTCCGAGGGCAGCGCTGCGGCGCGGTTCTCCATACCCAATTCGGCGAGGAGCTTCGTGGCCTCTCTTACGGCGTCAATGCGATTGAAACCCGCAGCCAGCAGGGGCACGGCGACGTTCTCCGCCGCCGTCAATGCCGGCAGCAGATTGAACTGCTGAAAGACAAAACCGAGATTGCGACGGCGAAACTGAATGCGCTCTTGCTTCGTCATTCGCGCAGGCTTCTCGCCGAGCACTTCCAGTTCGCCGCCGTTACTGTCCAGCAGCCCCGCGATCACCGAAAGGAGAGTGGTTTTGCCACAGCCGCTCGGCCCCACAAGCATGCCGAGTTCGCCCATGCGGATTTCCAGATCCACACCTCGGAGCGCATCTACGCGGGAAGCGCCTTGGCCGAACCATTTGGTTACATCGCGGCAAACAACTGCGGTTTCATTCGCGTTATTCATGTTTAGCCTCTGAAAACAACTGCCGGTTCGAGCACCAGCACCTTGCGTATGCTCACTAGGCTGGCGACAATCACGATTAACAGCACGATGGCTGCATCTCCGACAATGACCTGCCAAAGCAGCACGATGCCGCGTGTGGCGATCTTGTGAACGAAGATTGAGAAGAAGCCCGCCGCCATCCCCATTCCGAGCGAATAGCCGATTGCGCCCACCAGCAGCGCCTGCAGCACGATCATGGCGACAATGCGACGGTCGGAAACGCCGATCGCTTTCAACGCGCCGAATTGCTTAAGGTTCTCGATGGTGAAGATGTAGAAGGTCTGGCCGGCCACAACCGTGCCCACGATCAGCGCAATGGCGACGGTCAGGCCGAAGTTGATTGGAATGCCGGTGTGCTTCAGGTAATAGACAATCGTGGCCCTACCAAACTGGGTACTGCTCATCGCTCTCAGGCCAGTTGCACTTTGAATGCGCGTGCTGAGTTCGGCAATCGACACTCCTGCCTCGGGCTTGGCGAGAACGAACGAAAGCAGATTGCGTTCGCGCCCGACATAATTGAGCGCCTGGCTGTAGCGCGTGAAGACGACTGGAAAGTTGGTGAACGGCGCCGAAGCATCGCAGATACCGACCAGGCGCACACGATGATCATTCATCTCCAGCGTGTTGCCGAGCTGCAGTGGGCCATCAGGAAAAAAGAAGCGGTAACCTGCTTCGTCGATGATGGCGGCGTCGGGCTGGCGCAGGTCGGAAGCGGAGCCTAGAAGCATTTTGTGAGGCGTGCCTACCAGCGTGGCATCATCCAAGCCAAGCAAAATTACGACGCGAAACTTGCCGTCCGGGCTCTTAGCGCGCGGCTGCCCTTTGAACAATGGCACGGCCCACTTCACTCCAGTCACACCACGCACGCGGTAGAGGTCGTCGTCCGTGAGAGCGCTGACCTCGTCGAAGTACTCCGTGTTGCGGTCCATTACCCAGACATTCGCATCGGTGATGTCTACGATCTGGCTGCGCGTACGGTCCATGATGCCCGCGAAAATCGAAGCCTGGTGCGCCATCAGGAAGGAGGAGAACGCGATGGCAAAAATCAGGCCCAAATACTTGGCGCGATCGCCGGTAAGCATCTTGAGTGCGACAAAGTTCACAAAGCCTCCTTGATTCTCGACCGGGCGCTTAGGCAGCACCTATGTCGGCCATTAGCCTCGGCTCCTGCCCGGTGTTGCCAGTAAACGTCGCTGGCTGGAGATCTCGACCAGTTCCGCTGATGAGTTGCAGCGCTCGGATGCGAGCTTGCTCTACGTCACGCGCGCCGCAGTTCTGGAGTGTCGCGCATTCCGGAATGCTGTACAGCTCAAGCACTGCCATGGCGAATACGAATCGCGTGAATGCGGGGAGCTGCATCAGGCGTCTACGCACTTCAGCGATTTCGTCTCCGACCGTGTCGTGCCAAGTCTCTACTGAGCTTTCTCCGCCGTTGGGCCTGGGGTTAACAACCTGGATCGCCTGCTTCACGATTGCTCGCCTGCTCCACGACCGTGCTCGATCGGGAAACACATCCGCTCCTTTCAGACAATGATCAAGCGCAGCAAGAAAGCACTGCTGAGCCATTTCGTGATCGGCCGTCAGCAAGAGCGCCAGCGAGTAGAGCGCGCTCATGTCTTCGTTGAAGATCGCGCAGAAGTCCTGGGGAACTGCATGCATAAACCGAGAATTGCCGGCCGCTGCCATTTTGCTCATCATTGGTTGCCTACCTTTCTGCTGTGGGTTTCCCGTCTGCGTTCGAGCTGCTGTAGAACGTGCTTCGTGAGAACGCCGCGGCAGCAATTGAACGTTGCGCCGTCGGCCATCATTTGGAAGAGAAGGTTCTCTCCACGCTGACTGATTGCGGTCACGTCCTTCAGATCAACGACGATGGTTCGCGTTCCGTCTGCGCGCTTGGCCTCTGCCCAACTCCGCTCCAATTCGGCAATCCACGGGTCGACCAATCTGCCTTCCAAGACCAGCGTCCGCCGGTGCTCGTTATCGATGGCTGTGATCTTCAACATTGCGTACCCGCCGGTAGAGAAGGCACGGGGAATGCCATTGTGGGCACACTGACGTGCAACGCAGAAGCAATGCAAAATCACGAGCTTGCGGATGCGTGGACAAGCAAGCGAGGAAGAAGTGTCGAGCTAGATGTCGAGAAGCTTCGACGAATGACGATGTCAGTGGTGTCTTGATTTTCTGCAAAAGCTATTCGCGGATGCGGTCAACTGCGCACCACGATTGCATCCGCAGTAGTCGGTAGGACCGCCAGAAGGGGCCGACAATGTATAGAGGGCTCGACGAAGGGGAGTGCCTGGGCGTTCGGCAAGAAGAGGTGGTAACTCAAACCGAAACAATCACAATGCTTTGGATCAGCAAAGAAAGTGTTATTAGCCTGCCCGTCGCTTGGGTGCGATCTCTTCCAGGAAGCCATCGCGCCAACTGGACCAATGGGGATGCCAGCTAAGTTCGCGTTTAGCTTTTGTGTTCGACGCGCCCCGTACTTCTGTCATGAGAACAATGCCGGGTTCACCTACAGCAAGCCGCGCGAGAAATCGTGGAACGTGCCGTGGTGGTGGGGCGGCGAGCGCTTCGGCAAGATACGGCAGCCATTCGGATACGCGCGCCGGCTGGTCATCGGTGATGTTGTAGATGCCCGATACGTCGCGCTCGACCGCCGCAAGTGTCGCTTGCGCTGCATCATCGATATGAACAAACGACCAAACTCCGCCTCCACCATCAACGACAGGGAAGCGGCGCCGGCGGATATCCTCAAAAACAGAGCCGCCCAGTCCGAATGAAGTTCCCGGCCCTAGAACGCTCCATACCGCAGAACAATGCCTTTCATGCCCTGCGCGCCGAGTACAGCCACTTCCAGGTGAACGATGGCTTCCAACGTCTTGCGCATCGCGGCGGGTGGATGCGGATCGAGAGGATCACTTTCCGACTTGATCGGTCCACCTACTCTTGTATAAGGCCATGCCGCGTAACTCTGCGCGACGAAGCGGCTTGTTCCTGCTGCCTGCGCGGCGACAATGAGATTGTCGGTCCCTTGTGTTCTCAAACGGTTAGTCAGCTCGAACTCCCGATCGAATTGGCGGACGTTGAGGCGCTCGGGGATAGCGGTGAGCTCGTGCACGACCACATCAGGGTTCGCTTTGCGAAGTGCAGCCATCACTGCGTTCGCATCGAGAACGTCGAGCACCTCGGCTTCCGCGCCCATCAACCGCAGCCCTTGCGACTTGGCGAGCGTTCGCGTTATTCCGATTACCTCATGGCCGGCCTGCACGAGAAGTGGAACAAGTCGCCGTCCGATAACTCCCGTTGCTCCTGCTACAAGAATCCTCATAACAACTCCTAATTGGCGGGTTCGCATAGCAACACGTCCCGATGACCCGTCTGAGGCACACGCTTTTTTTCCAGCCAAAAAGCGACTCCTGCGAGCGCGAAGTAAAGGACGAGGGCGGTTATGGCAGCCCCACGATCTGAGGTCGGCGGTTCGCCAAAGAACACTACTGCCTGGATCGCAATCATCACCACCCCGAAGATCAGCATCCCGTAACAACCGCCACGGGTCACCGCTTCTGTTCTTCTCCAGTACAAGTACATCCCACCGAAAAGGAATCCGATTTCAAGAGCAAAGGCGGCCGCAGGATGGTTCCATAGTCCAAGACCCACCTTCATGCTGTTATCGTAGAGCGGCAAGTCGGGACGGTGAACGATCAGATCCAATATCCAGTGAGAGAACACGGCCACACCGACGATCGCTCCGTTGCCCCAACCATCGGCTCTGCGGACCAGCGAATAGACAACGCCTGCGGCAACGGCCCACAGGAGCGCTCCATCGAGGCTGTGTGTGTACGGCATGTAATAAAGATCGAGGGGATTCGTCGCCGTAATTCCGGGGACAATGCGTACTTTTTCAATCCCGAGAATTACGAAGATCGACCAAAAGACATCGAGCAGTTGCACCGCGAGAAATAGAACCCACAATGGGATCCGTTTCTGGAGAGCCTTTGCTGCAAAAGTGGGTCCGTAATGACCTACAAACATTTGCCTGATCCTCCCGCCGGCACACAGCTATGAGAGCAGGTCGCTTGCCAGTCGGCAGTGGGTCGAGGTTGGTGGCAAGTGTTTGGAAAATGCGGATCTATAGGGCTGGTCAGAATGGAAAATTTGGAGGTAGTGTCGATTGACCGGCCCGGTACGGTCGACAGGTGTCGAACGTTTACTACACCTGTCGAGCGGAGACGTTGATGCCCAGCTTCTTCATGCGCGAAATCAGCGTTGTGCGTTTTAGCCCAAGGCGGGTGGCCGCGCCGTCGGGACCGCCGACGCGCCCATTGGCCTCTCTCAGTATGCGCACGATTTCGTCACGTTCACTGGAGCTGCTCTTGATAACCAACAGTGGATGAGCAGCACCGTTCTTCAACTCTTCGATTGGGAACTGAAGAGTTGTGCCCCGCGTGAGAATCACTGCCCGTTCCACGAAGTTTTCAAGCTCACGGATGTTGCCCGGCCAGTGCCATTCCGTCAGTTTCGCCATGGCTGTTACTGGAACCCCGTCGATCTGCTTCTCCATCCGACGCGCGTGCTTTTGCGTGAAATAGTGGACGAGCAGCGGAATGTCTTCGGGGCGCTCACGTAAGGGTGGAATGCGGATCGGAAACACATTGAGGCGGTAGAAAAGATCGCTCCGAAACTGCTTTTCTTCCACCATCTTCTGCAAATCGCGGTTTGTGGCAGCGACAAGCCGAACATCGACACGTTTGGTGTGCGTGCTGCCCAGGCGCTCGAACTCGCGCTCCTGCAAGGCGCGCAACAGCTTCGGCTGAATCTCGGAAGGAATATCCCCCACCTCATCGAGGAACAGCGTGCCGCGGTCGGCAAGCTCCAGGCGTCCGATCTTCTGCGAGATGGCGCCAGTGAACGCTCCTCGTTCGTGACCAAAGAGCTCGCTTTCGAGAAGTCCCGTCGGAATCGCTGCGCAATTCATTTTCACAAGCGTGCGGTCTTTCCGCCGACTACGGTCGTGGATGGCGCGAGCAATCAACTCCTTCCCGGTTCCAGTCTCGCCCAACAGCAAAACCGTCGAGTCACTGCCTGCCACGGTTTCGACCATCTGTAAAACATGTCGGAGCGCGGAACTCTGGCCCACGATCCCTTCGAAATCCATCTCTACGCGGATTTCGTCTTCGAGGTACAGCTTCTCCTGCGCGAGCTTCTCTTTCAGTTCTGCGATCTCTTTGTATGCGAGCGCGTTTTCAATAGCGATAGCGACCTGCCGCACGATCTGCTCGAGGAAATCAACAGCGTCTTGGTAGAATGGCTCTTCTGCGAATCGAGACAGCGCCAATACTCCTAGCACCCGGTCTTTACTGATGAGAGGCAGGAAACAACCCGACCGCAAGCCCTCGCGCAAAGCCGAGGCGGAGCAAGCTTCGGGACAATCTGCCTGGATCTGCGATTTGCTTCGCAGTTCCACCTTCCCAGAACGAAATGCGGCGCCGAGCGGCGAGCCTTCCACCGGGATTCGGGTGTCCTCCGTCAGGAATCCCTTGCTGTCCGGGAAATCCAATGCATAGACGCCGAAGCAATCGCCATCCGGCTCAGGTAGCGCGACTGCTGCGGCATCGCATTTCATCACCCGGCGGACATTACCGGAGACTTCCCGGAGCAGTTCGCGAAGCTCCAGATTTGACACCAGTCGGTTCGTCAGGTCGAGCACGAGCTCCAAGCGATCATTCTTATCTTTAAGCTCTGCCTCCGCCTGCCGTGAGGATTCGAGATTCAACGCGTTATCAAGTGCGAGAGCGAGATGATTGGCCACTGAAGAGAGAAACTCGACTTCCTCTGCCGAGTACGCGGCTGGACGCGACACTCCAATTGCGAACACTCCGAGGCGTCGGTGTACGGTCGTGAGAGGCAGGACGCACGACGAACGGATATCGTATTGCTTGAAGTACTCCCGCATCCGCGGGTACCGCGTCTCGCGATGCCAATCGTGGATGACAATCGGCACCTGGTTCGCATACACCCATCCAGTAGGTGTTTCGTGCGGCTGGAAGTCCGGAACGTGCACTTCCTCATTCCTGCCAGGCGCGTGGAACATGCGCCACTGTACCGCCTGCGTGGCCGGGTCCAGCAGGATCACAAGCACATAGTCGAAGGCAATGAAGCGCTGTAATTCCTCAGCAAACCGCTCGCGAAAAGTTTGAATGTCGCGATATCCGGCAATCGCCGTGGTGGCCCGAAGCAGATCCTCGTAACGGCGCACCGGTACGTCTGGGGACAGTTGGACTGCTTGCGCGTCGGTAACCATGGTCGGGACGCCCACCCCTCTTGGCAAACTTCTCCGTCGTCTGCGTTAGATTGAAAGGGGCCGACACAGGATTCGCATATTTTCTGCAGCGCATTTCACACTGCCAATCTTCGTCTCAGGCTGTCAATGGTTCGCCTGCCCTTTGGGGCATGAACTGTTCGAGCAAAGACTTGAAATGGGTGCTCAATTGCAGCGCTTCGCTCTCCTGCTCAAACAATGTGCGAGGGTCAGCAGAGCTCTTGAGCGCATAACGTAGATACGACAGCCGCATGAGCCAGAGCGCGTGCTTGAGGTCTTGATCGCTCTTAACGCGAAACGTCACCCAGCCTGAGCCGGGTACCCAGTGGTGCTTCTCGGCGAGACTCTCTGCCAGGAGCGCATCGTGGATCGATCGCGGAAACGGAATGTCCACGACACCGCCTGCGTGGACGTGCCCAACTTCTGCGCTCCCGAAGCGGAACTCTCGGCCTCCGAAACGATGCGGGTCAACTGATATCTGCGGCCATTCGGAGATTTCTTTTGTGAGCCTTTCCAGATCTTTCATTTCGATCACATCTCCTCTCCCTCACTTTGGATACCTTGATTTGACACTTCGATTCAATCTGCTCGCATCGCTGCACTTGGGTTCGCTACCAAAGTTCTGATTGGTAGCTCGTTCGCCTCGCCGAAATCGGCGTATATGATCGGGCGGATCTGATTGTCGATGGTGGAATGGAGACGTCTGAATTAGACGGCAATTACTTCATCTCGAGAATTCTGAGGTCGGCGATTCGAAACACACAATGGCGGTTCGGCAGAAGGGGGCGGTGGCCTAACTGGCAGCCAAGTAGGCGGATGATACTTCAACTAAATATTGAAGAGTCAAACTG
>Ga0137381_10002369_pt1 | contig 13133 bp, 11 predicted proteins | sample SagtaG_16_FD_104808 | JGI IMG/M metagenome (GOLD analysis project Ga0137381, IMG submission 104808) | Vadose zone soil microbial communities from Sagehorn Ranch, Mendocino, California, USA - Sage2_L_115_16 metaG | ecosystem: Environmental > Terrestrial > Soil > Vadose zone | place: USA... | reverse complement strand
GACGAGCTGAAGGAGCGCTACGAGTTCATCGGGGACCGACGCGGGCTGGGGCTGATGCAGGCAACGGAGTTCGTCGTGGATCATGCATCGAAGCGGCCGGACCCAAAACGGCGGGACCGTATCGAGAAGGACGCCTACGAGCACGGGCTAATCCTCCTCCCGTGCGGCGAGAGCTCAATCCGGTACATCCCCGCCCTGAACATTCCAAGGGAGGTCCTGGACGCCGGCCTCGACGTGCTCGAGGATTGCTTCAAGCGGGCAGCGAAGTGAACACGCGAAAATCGAAATTCTCCTTAGGGTTCGGGGCTTGTCCCACACCGAGCCGCGCGGGTGACGTTCAAATACGAATAGTTGGATGCCCCACGACATGGCGGAAGGGGGAGGCACCGAGTCGGCCCCGCCCGTGCCGGCGAAACGGGGCATGGGCTGGCGGTTGTGGGCGGTCATCGCGGTCGTCGTCATCCTTGTCATCGCGGGCGCCGCGTACTATTTGACGAGGGGAGGGCCCTCGCGCGACACCAAAACGCTCGTCTACTACATGCAGTCGGAGCCTCTGACAATGGATTCGTCCGACGCCTACGACCTCTGGTCGTTCATCGCGATTCAGAACACCTATGACACTCTCGTCGGATACAAGACGGATTCCCTGCAGTTAGTCGGTGTCCTGGCCCAGTCCTGGGACATCCTCGACGCGCAGCACTACGTGTTCCACATCCGCCACGGTGTGAAATTCTGGGACGGCAGCAACTTCACAGCTAATGATGTGTACGCCTCGTTCCGGAAGGTCCTCATCGAGAACTCGCCTGAAAGCGGGGTTGCGTGGATTCTTAACCAGAACCTGGACGCGAGCAACATCCCGGGTTCGTTGTGGGTCAAGGACACCTTCACAATCCAGATGAACCTCACCGTGGCGTATGCGGGGTTCCTTCAGACGCTGGCAACGGTCGAGCCATCCGCGATCATGTCGGGTGCCTGGATCACGGCGAACGGAGGCGTGCAACCCAATACGGCGAACGACTTCATCAAGCACAACACGATGGGGACGGCACCATACTACATGAAGGCAAGCGACTGGGTTGCAAAGGACCACATGACCCTGCACAAGAACCCCTATTTCTGGCGGGGTTGGACCGGAACAGAGCCCGAGACCGTCGTAATCAGGTTCACAAACGACGCCTCTTCCCGGGTCGAGGCGATCCGGACCGGCGCGGCCGACTTGGCGGACCTGCCGCTTTCGAGCGTGAGTCAGGTATCGGGCTTGGCTGGTGTCGTCGCAAAGGCGAACGACACGGTGAAGAGCGAGATCGTCTCCATGAACGTGACCAACGCCTACATGGCGGACAACGCCACTGGCCAGCTCGTCCGCCAAGCGTTCTCTTACGCATTCGACTATAACGCGACGATCGCCAACGATTACGCGGGATTCGCAACCCTTCTCCCCGGCCCGATCCCGAAGGGCATGCAATTCTTTGACCAGGAGAGTCAGTTGTACTATCAAAACCTCCAGAAAGCCGGGGCCCTCCTTGATCAAGCCGGGTACACCAAGAACGGGCAAGGAATCCGGTTCGGCGGCTATGCTTTCCGCCTCGTTGCGGATGGAACCCAAGTCGAGGAAGCGAATGCCGCGCGGCGGTTCCAAACCACCCTCCAGTCCATCGGAGTCCAGACCAACCTTCAGGTCACTCAATCGACGGACGCGTGGGACGCCATCCGCGGCTCAGGAACGTACGACTTCTTCGTCGCTCACTGGGTCTTGGACTACCTGGACCCCGACGATTACGTGACCCCGATGGTCATGAGCGCTTACGCGTACGCAGGGGACTACTGGCACACAGGGTTCAACAACACCACAATCAATAACTACGGCAACCTTGCGAGGTCAGAGCTTAACAACGCCACCCGGGCCGCGGACTACCACATCGTCTGGCAGACCTCAATGGCCAACCCGAACATGATCTGGTTCTGCCAGCAGCAATACGTACCCGTTCACCAGAGCTACGTCAAAGGGTTCTGGTTCAATCCGGTGACCTGGTGGAACTTCTACTTCTACCAAAAGACGTAGAAACTTAGGGGGCCGCCAACCCCCCTCCTCTTTTATCTTTAAGTGCCGGCCCGTCATAACCTCTGTCAAGTTGACAATCCGCAAGCCTTCCTCTGCTATGGTAGCAGCCTGCCCACCCTGTGGGGAGAAGAGGGTTTGTCCGCGATGAAACTCTGGGAGTACGTCGTCCGCCGACTCATCGCGCTGATCCCGGTAATAATCGGTGTGACGGTTATCGCATTCGTTCTCTGGAAGGCAATCCCAATCGACCCAGCAGTGGCGTACCTCGGGGCCAAGGGTGCGCAGAAGAGCCCCGAGAATATTGCGGCCCTCCACGCGGCGTGGCACCTGGATGACCCCCTCCCCGCGCAGTATCTCTGGTACATGGGGAACCTGGTCCGAGGAGACCTGGGTCCTTCCTTCGTGAACAAGGACCCTGTCGCGCTGAATATCGCCCGGTTCCTCCCTGCGACGCTCGAGCTCACTTTTTATGCGATCCTCTTCGCTCTGCCGGTCGGCATCTACATGGGCATCCTGTCCGCAATGAAACGGAATTCGTGGGTCGACCAAGTCGCGCGGGTCCTCGCCATCGTCGGTGTCGCAGTGCCCATTTACTGGCTGGGAATCATGCTCAAGATCTTCTTCCACGAAAATCTCGCCGTCCTCGGGCTGAACGTTCTCCCGTTGGACGGACGGCTCGACCCGACGCTGACTCCGCCGCCTACGGTCACGGGTTGGTACACGATCGACTCGATCCTCGCTTTGAATCTTACAACCTTCGTTTCTGCTGTCTCACATTTGATCCTTCCGGCATTCACGCTAGGCTTCGCGCAGCTCGCGCTCATCTTGCGAATGACCCGATCCGGCATGCTTGAAGTCTTGGGGCAGGACTACGTCCGGACCGCGCGCGCGAAAGGCGTCCCAGAGCGAGAAGTCGTGTTCAGGCATGCGTTTCGAAATGCGATGAACGCGACGCTGACCGTCTCGGGCCTCACCGTCGGGACGGCCCTGGCGGGCGATGTCTACGTGGAGAGCATCTACGGGATTTTTGGCATCGGACAATACTTTCTTCAGTCGGCGCTCGCGGACGGGTTCTTTGACATCCTGGGTTACCTGTTCATCGTGACCATCTTCTATGTAACCGCCAACCTAGTCATCGACGTCCTGTACGCCGCAGCGGATCCCCAAGTCCGGCTCGGAGGTTCCTGAGGTGGTCCTGAGATCCGGCGACGAGTCGGCGGTCGCTTGGAGCCGCATCTGGGAGAGGTTCCTCCAAGACCACGCGTCCCGCATTTCCGAGCTCAAGTACACGCTGTTCCTGTTCCGGAAAAACCGGCTGGCAATGCTCGGTCTGGGGTTGATCCTCGGTCTCGTCGCGATCGCCTTCCTGGCCCCGGAATTGGCGTTGCAGCAGCCCGTCTTCGTGAACATCGGCGGGTCGCTGCAGCAACGGTGGACCCCTTCGAGTGATGTGCTCGTGGGAACGTCTTGGACCCACCCGTTCGGTACCGACAATTTCGGCGTGGATTGGTACAGCAAGGTCTTGTATGGAGCTGGCGTGTCTCTCCAAGTCGGCGTTCTCGTCGTGGTGCCCGCCTCCCTGATCGGAACCCTCCTTGGCCTACTCGCGGGTTTCAAAGGAGGGCTAATCGAGGAGATTGTCATGCGGATCACAGACATTTTCCTGTCCATTCCGAGCCTCATACTGGCCATCGCGATCACCGCCGTCCTGGGACGAAGCCTCACCCACGTGATGTACGCTCTCATCATCACATGGTGGCCCTGGTACACCCGCCTCGTCCGCGGTCAGGTGCTCTCGGTCAAGGAACGTCAATTCGTCGAATCTGCCAAGAGCGTCGGCGCGAGCCCCACCCGTCTAATGCTCCGCCACATCCTGCCAAATTCGATCTCGCCAGTAATCGTCCAAGCCTCGATGGACTTCGGATATGTCATTTTGACCGCGGCCGGACTCGGCTTCCTCGGGCTTGGATCGCCTCCGGGAACGGCCGAGTGGGGCGTGATGATCGCCGAGGGAATCAACTACCTGTTCGTCGCGCCATGGATGTCCGCGTTCCCGGGGCTGGCCATCGTCATTGCAGTCCTCGGGTTCAACCTGCTCGGAGACGGCCTTCGGGACATCCTCGACCCCCGCTTGCGGAGGTGAGGCCTGACCGCGCCGGTCGTTCTTCGCGTGGAGGGCCTGAGGACGTACTTCCACACTTACGAGGGCGTGGTGAAGGCGCTGGAGAGAATCGACCTCGAAATTCGCGCCGGAGAAACTGTGGGGTTGGTCGGCGAGACGGGCAGCGGGAAGACCGTGACAGCCCTTTCGATCCTCCGCCTCGTCCCTTCGCCTCCGGGAAAAATCGAGTCCGGCCGGGTCTTCCTCGAAGAGCCCGACGCGGTCTATCGGGCGCGAAGGGAGTACGACGCGATCGCCCTGAGTCGATCGCGAGGGAAGAAGGCCCGGGACAAAGTGAGCAGCGACGAGATTCGGGAAGCGATAAAGCGGGAAATTTCCGAACTTCGGGCAGGGTTGGCCGTTGCCACCACGGATCGCGAAAAGGAGAGCCTTCGCATCCAGTTGCAAGCCGCAACCTCTGAGTACGACATCCTCCAAAAACCGGAGGAGCAAATGCGGGAAATCCGCGGCAACAAAATCTCCATGATCTTTCAAGAGCCGATGACGGCGCTGAACCCCGTCTTCACGATTGGAGATCAGATTGCAGAGACCCTAATCCTGCATCGGCGAAACGAGCTCTGCAGGGATGTTCTAAAAGCGCTCGAGCTTCAGATGCTGGCGCGGCGGCGAAAGGTCCGCGGTAAGCGGGTGAGGGTGAAAGACGCGAGGCAAAAGGGATTCGACAGGGAAGACTTGTCCGGCCGCCCCGTGGGAAATCCACGCATTCGCGCGGACCTTTCCAAAATGGAAGACGAGGAATGGGTTTGCGGTGCTTGCGGGAACCCCGCTCCGACTTTGTGGGACTACTGTCCCTCGTGTGGCGCGCGGCTCGGCTTTGATCTCTGGGCCCCCGTCCGGGGCTTCATTATGTCCATGGAGAAGAAGCTGTACACGCGAATGCGGGCCGACCCGAAGGACCAGTTGGTCGACTTCGTGAACTCGATACGGATCCTTCGGCGGCTCGTACGAAACCGACTCAGCGACGAAGGATTGCGTTGGGCGGTCAAGCTGCTCGATGAGGTGAGAATCCCCGAGCCGGAGCGAATCGCGGGGCAGTATCCGTTCGAGCTCAGTGGTGGCATGCGCCAGCGATCCATGATCGCGATGATGATGGCGTGCAATCCGAAGCTGCTCATAGCCGACGAGCCGACGACCGCCCTCGACGTGACTGTCGAGGCACAGATCCTCAGGTTGATGAAGGACCTCCAAGCGAAGACGAACATGGCGATCCTCCTCATCACGCATGATCTCGGGATCGTCGCGGAGGTCAGCGACAAGGTGGGGGTCATGTATGCGGGCAACATCGCTGAGTTCGGAACGACGGAGCAGGTGTTCCATCGGATGATGCACCCGTATACCTACGGGCTGATGCAGTCAATTCCTCGATTCCAGGGTGTCGCTTCCGAGGATCGGAAGAAGGAACTCTACATCATCCAAGGGACCGTCCCGAACCTCCTTCACCCGCCGAGCGGGTGTCGCTTCCACCCGCGCTGTCCCCGCGCCCTCGAGATCTGCAAGGAGATCGTTCCGCCACTAGAAGAGGCAGAGCCGGGGCATCTGGTGGCGTGCCACAACCCGGTTCCGAGGAGCGAGGTGGTGACTGCGGAGGCGAGCGGATGACCGAGAGAAAAGAGGCGGCAAACACCTCCGGCGGATCGAGCGACGTGCTGCTCTCTGCCAAGAATCTGAAAATGCACTTTCCGCTCCGAGGCGGTCTGCTCCGGACCGTCCGAGGCCACGTCATGGCTGTCGACGGCGTGTCGCTGAAGCTCCACCGCGGGGAAACCCTCGCTGTCGTCGGAGAATCGGGGAGCGGGAAGAGCACCCTCGCTCGGCTCCTGTTACGACTCCTCGAGCCCTCGGCCGGAACGGTGTATTTCATGGGCCGCGACCTTACGACCCAGAAGGTCAAGGTCGTCCGCGAGGAGCGTAAACACCTTCAGATGGTGTTTCAGGATCCGTTGTCGTCCCTCGATCCACGGATGACAATCAAGAACATCGTGGCGGAGCCGCTCGTCGTCCATCACAATGCCCGCAAGCGACCCGGAAGCGTAGCCGGTCTTGCAATTCTCGTCGGAATCCTGGGTGCGATTTCCATCCTCTCCGGGTTGGTCCCATTTCTTGCGGTGGCATCTGCCGCATGGTTTGGGCTTGCGGCAATCCCCGACATCGCCGTGGCCATCATGTATGCGGTCGTCGGTGGTTGCCTCCTGTGGTCCGCAGTCGGCCTTTCGAGGGTCGAGAGATGGGCGCTTCGGTTCGGGTTCGCGGCCTCGGCAGTGAGCCTCGGGCTGTCAACCTTTCTCGCCTTCAGCCTCGTAGGGGTCGTGGGGTCAATCCTCGCACTCGCGATCATGGTACTTGTCAGCAAGAACTTCGAGACGGAGGAGGATGTGACGCGACAGGTGCTGGGCCTCCTCGAACTGGTCGGCCTCAAGAAGGAACACCTGAACCGCTTCCCCCACGAGTTCTCGGGCGGACAGCGACAGCGAATCAGCATTGCTCGTGCCCTTGCGCTGAAGCCTAACGTGATCATCCTCGACGAGCCCACATCCGCGCTCGACGTTTCCGTCCAAGCTCAGATCCTGAATCTCCTCATGGAATTGCAGCGAAAGCTCGGGCTTACATATCTGTTTATTACGCACGACCTGAGCGTGGTGTATCACATCGCGGACCGCGTCGCGGTCATGTACGCGGGGCAGATTGTCGAGGTCGGTCGAACGGAGGAGATTTTCGCAAAGCCCCTTCACCCTTACACGCAAGCGTTAATCTCTGCGGCGCCGAGTGCCGATCGGTCCCGAAAGGCCCAACGAATCGTCTTGGAAGGGGAGGTCCCGAGTGCCACGCATCCGCCTTCCGGGTGTCGGTTTCATCCTCGATGCTGGCTCGCTTTCGAGCCGTGCCCTACAGTCGTGCCTCATCTGTTCGACCCCGGCGGGGACCGGCAGGTGGCCTGTTTCGCGGTCGCACGCGACCTCGGACTTTGGGCCATCGGCGGACCTCGGATTTCGCCGGAGAAGCCGGAGGCCCAGGGATGACCAACTTGCCGTCCCTCGATCGGGTCAGCCGAGCGGATGACGAGGCGAGGCCGAAGTCATATCGGGAGCGACAGGAAAGCCTGGGAGCATGGTTGCTCCAGCGACGACGGCTGCGCCGCGAACGGTTTCTGCGACGCGCAAAGGTGTTCTCGTTACGGAAGGAAGCCGCTCGCAACCTGTTCATTTCTGGCTGCCTCTTGTTCGACGCCCTCGTCGTCCCCGAGCCCGCTTTGATTTTGGGTGGGATCGCGGGAGTCGCCCTCTCCGGGATCCTGCTCGTCGCAGCGCTCGCGCTCGAAGTCGATTTCTACCGGAGCCATTTCGCGGTGCCGCCCACGGAAAGAGGGGCTTAGCCGAGTAGCGAAGCGTCGACGGTAGTGGCGGTCCGGATGTGGGGTCGTCTGAGACGAAGCCGCTTGAGCGGCATTGCAAGATGCCGACGGGCGCATGCAGGGGGCTCGTACACTCCGAGCGCGACGCGTCGCTCGTTGCGCCGCGCGATGGCCGCGCCTGCCGGTAGGCGGCACCGGTCATTCCGGCAGCGGTACCCCTTGGCCCGACCCAGGGACTTCATCCGCTTGCCGCATTCGGGACAGAGCGGGTTTGCGACTTTCACGACGTCCTCCGCAAGGGCCAAGATTCGGATTCTCTCGAGATTGAGCGATCGGGGCTCGTCCCGCACGCTGCCCCAGACTTGGACCCGGTCCCCCGGGCGGAGGCCCCTCACGACCCGCCGAAATTGCTTCGACGGCTCATACGTCGCAACCGTCACGCGCCCCCGCCCCTCAAGGACGAACAGGACATGACCGCCAGGCCGCGTCCGTGGGGCTGTCGCGACAATGCCTTCGATCGACGTGGCCGTCCGGGGCCGCAACGACCAGTCACCGGGCCGCACGTGATCGTTCGTCCCCTGATTCGTCTCGAAGAGAAGCCAGCGCTCCGGCGATTCCCCGCGAAGCCGTGCCATCGCGCGGGGAAGCTCGTGCGGCACGTCTCCCCGGATTCCGAACAGAACCGGACAGGGAGAGTGCGGGGCGAGCACAACTTTTCCGTTCTCGTAGTCATAGTTGTTGAACGTGGAGGCGAACGCACGGTCCATCGCCACCACGGACTCCGGGACCACGTCACGACGCGTCCCCCATTGGGAGCGATCGCGATAAGTCAAGATCTCGTAGGTGCAATCCCGTGGTCGCCAAGCAACGGCCGCAACGGCCCCGATGACACCCCTCTCGTCCTTGTACCCGCGGATGAGGCCGAGGCCCTGCGCGACGTCCCGCGCCTCGTTGACAGACACCACGTCACGGACGGCCTTCCAGTAGAAGCCAGGGGAGGGCTGCCTCCGGAGGATTGCAAAACCCGGGTTCGTCGTGGGATCATCAAACGCGGACCATCGTTCGACGAGATTTTCCACGAGAGGCCGGAGCGACTCCGGATCTTCAGCGCCTCGTGCCCTAGCGAACGATCGGATCGGGCGCCCATCGACCCAGCCCACGTTTTGGGGCGTTCCAGCTCCGTGGCCGAACCGGAGGGCAATCGCTCCGTTCCCGCGGGTCTTCCACGGGATGTTCGGATTCAAGCGGACGAGACGGGGATAGCCGATGAGGTCGATCTCCTTCGTCGCGACGCGGACGATCTCCGTCGCGAGGAACGTCGTGCACATCCCTCGAAGGCTGTCGGTGTCGTCGACCCCGACCCAAAGGACCATGGCAACTCCGGCAAGATGCGCATGCGACAAAAACCCAACGCATTGCGACCCTGGTCCAAACCCCCCGCAGCGTCAGGGGCGCCGCTCCACGAGCTCGACCGTCGCGCCATCGGGATCGGTGACGTACGCACACGTGGCCCCACGCCACCAGCGGGGCTGATCGAGCACAACCGGATCGGTGCGGGGCGAGAATCCCGATCGGCGAAGCCGACTCAGCGTGAGTACAAGGTCGTCGACGCGCAGACCAAAGTGCCCATCTTTCGCAACCCGAGCGTGAGGACGAGCAGGCTTCTTTGGCCGTACGAAGTGGAGGAGTTCGAGGATTTGGCCGGAACCCAGGTCGAGGTCCGCGTATTGAAAGTGGACCGATTTCAGCCCGAGGACCGCGGCTGCGCCCCCGTCCTCTTCTTCACCCCGCCCCAAGATCGGAATCTTGAGGAGGCCATGATAGAAGGCGAGCGAACGATCGATGTCGGAAACGGTCAACGAAACGTGGTCGAGTCCGAGGGTCGTCACCGGCTCACCTCGCTCGGGGCAACGCGTCCGAGCCGAACGGGGATCGTGTCCCTGCGGAACACGTCTTCTATCGTTTCCGGACGCTTGACGATCTCCGCATCCGCACCGTGGACCAAGAGAACGCCGGGACGCGGAAGTGCGTTGAAGTTGTTCGCGCACGCATCCTGGTATGCGCCCGTGTCAAGGAAGGCGAGCACATCCCCGACTTCGACGTCGGGAAGAGCGGTTTGGTCGACGATCACATCGAAGCCACACGAAATCCCGACGATGTCCACCGTTTGGCTAGCCTGCAGGTCCGCTTTGTTCGTGACGATCGGGGTCCATCGATTGTGTTCGACTAGGGTGTCCAGGAGAAACATCTCGGTCGTGTCCGTCTCGATCCAGGTCCGAGCCGGGAGCTCGGACTGCGTCTTCACGCCCCGAACGGTGGTGAGGTGGATTCCCGCATCGGCGAAGAGACTCCGCCCGGGCTCGACCTCCAACGTCTTCCCTGCAGCCGACATGCCGTGCCGGGGCAGTTCTGCCCGCAACGTCTCCGTCAAGACGGCCGCGTAGTCTTCGATGGACGGGGCCTTCTCCTCGGGCGGACGTCGCCGACCGCGTCGGGTCGTTCGGCCGGTCGGGTCCCGGCGGGATGGGAAGCCTCCCCCGAGATCGATCTCCCGCGGTTCCCATCCGCCCCACGATTTGGAGAGATCCCCCAACAGCGCGACGAAGCTTTGGACCATGCCGCGCCAGACATCGAGGTCGCCACTGTGGCGTCCCAAGTGAACCATCACGCCGCTAACATCGAGTTCGGGAGCAGCCAGCGCTTCCGGTCCCATCCGGCGCAGGTCTTCCGTTGGGATGCCCGCCTTGTACTGTTGCGCTGCGACCCGAATCGGCGTGTCGTCATCATAGAAGTCGGACGATCGATCCAGCGCTTCGTAGCGGGGCCGAAGTCGAAAGCGGACTTTCGCACGGACGCCGAGAGATTGGGCGACCTCTCGAACGACGGCTAGCTCGGCAGCGCTGTCGAGCGTAATGCGCGCCCCCGCGGTCAAGGCCTGTTCAATCAGCGCCGGAGTCTTCACGGAACCATTCACCGAGATTAGCCCGGGCGAGATGCCGGCGCGTAGGGCGGCGGACAACTCTCCGAGTCCGAACGTATCGCACCCGGTTCCCTCGTCGGCAAGGATGCGCAGGAGGGCGAGCGTGAAGTTCGCCTTGATCGACGGGAGTATGTGAACGGGAGCTTCGGGCCACTTTTGGTGGAATGCGTGCGCGAAGCGACGGACGTTGCGGCGCAGCTGATCCTCCGACAGGACGTAGATTGGCGTACCGAATCGACGTGCAAGTTCCGTGGCGTCGCATCGCTCAAAGAGCAGTTTCCCGCTGCGGATGGAAAGGCAATCGTCGACTCGTTCGGTTCGCGTCTTTGTCATGCGACTCACCGCGTTTCTATAGTCGGCCTGGCTATTCACAGCGGAGCGACACCGCAGTATCGGTGCGGTGTGTTCTTGTTGTGGGCCTCATGCCGATGGCGGTGCCATCGAAGCCACGCTATTAGAAGGCGTCATCTGGCAGTCGACAGGAATGTAGCTGTCGAGCAAAACGAGCTGTCAGCCCGCGAGCGCCGCAGTGCGATACGAGACTCTCGGTCCACGGAGCTTCGCGTAACTCCAAAGGTAGGCCGCCAACCAAATGGCCAAGGAGGCATACGCCAAGGCGGCTCCCAGCACATCGAGGCCGGACGACGCCGTCTCACTTGGCACGACCCGAGGCCTGTTGATCAGGATCGTTCCGGTAATCCCGAGGACAAGGGCTGCCGTCCCGGCGAAGCCTGCCACTCGAGGCCCGATGCCCCCGAGCGTCCAGTAGAGGAAGAACCCGACGCCAATCGTGAACAGGATGTACAACAGGGTGTGGACACGCGCGAGAGCCGGGGCGTATATCAAAGCCATCACAACTCCGGTGAACGTAAAGACGACAAACGCGGCGACGGCCGCGAGGAATGCCAGGCCACCAAGACGGAGTTTGACTTCTCGTGACGACTGCAGTGTGGGCAGCCTTTGCCGTATGAGGAGATACCCCAATCCGCCCAGGACTCCAACGGCAATCCCAAAGGCCTCGGCCATCAAAGGAAGCCAGAACACGTGAACGTAGTACCACAAAGAGGGGTCGGAAGAAACCTGAGGGTTTTCGAGAAGAACGAACACCCCGTACATGAGAGGTACCTGGGCGATCGACAACCCCAGTGCTCCCACTATGCTTAGGACCCCCGTCTCAAGTGGATGCCCCTTTCGCAACCGTTATCCCCTCCGGGTTGGGCGATGCGTGGAGACTCGCGCGCAACGCGAGCGAGAATGACGTGCATGGCTAGTTAAACCCTTTGCTTAGTCTGTGTGTCGAGGCGCTTCCCATCGACTCGGACAACATGTCTTGTCGGTTACATCTGAGGTAGACCCGCGGGTCGTGAGCACGTCGGCCGAGCTCGTCGGGGCAGGCACTGATGCAGCGGGTCCTGAATCGCGGCAGCACCTCCCCGAAGAAAGTTCATATACGCACGCCCATCTCGTTGGTTAGAAGTCCATGCCCGTTCGCACATTTGAATTCTCGAGCGTCGACGGGAGGCGGTTCGTGAAGCCGACCGACCGTTGGGTCAATCTTCGAGTCGACCACAACAGTTCCGTGACCCTGGTCTCGGAGATCGGCGAGCATCAGGCGTCGGTGGACTTTCGCTTCACCGCGAACTATCATGCGTCGGAAGCCGTCGTGGGCCTCATCCAGATCGAGGGGAGCCTCCTCTGGGAAGGGGACGCGAAGGCGCTCGTGAGGGGCTGGTCCGCCGGCGGTCAGATGCCGCCGGACGTCGCCCAGGAGATCCACACGATCATCATGACGAACTGCATCCCCGAGGCGGTCCTCCTCGCGCGGGAGCTGCGTCTCCCGCCTCCGATCCCGATTCCCCAGGTGAACATCCAGCAGGCGGCCGGCAAGCCCCCGAAAGGCCGCTCGCCCGAGATCGCCTGATCACTTGATGTGGTCCAGGCTGAACGACCCGACCGATACGCTCGACTTCGTGTACGTGTACCGGATCCAGCCGCGGCTCTGCACGTCACAGATGCCCTTGATGCTCATGAACGACTTGAGCTGCTCCACCTTGAATTCGATGCTGCCGTCCATGAGGGAGCCGAGCATCTGGATTTCTTGCTCCTCGTGCATGCCCTTCTCGATCACGTAGAACGCGACGGCCCTGTCTCGCTTGCGGCGGCCGACGAACGGCTGGAGGAACTTGAAGGTGGTCGTCGGGTCCAGGTAGGCGATGAGCGTCGAGACGCTGCGGAAGGCCAGCCGGTACGTCGGATATTTCTTCTTCAAGTCCGCCGCCCTCGCGTCCACCGCCTTCAGGATCGCCTGGTGGTCCGTCGGCTCGTCGACGTACGTCGTGTTCGGATCCGAAGCCTCCGCGCCCATCGACTTCGAGTACGCGTCGATGTATCGAACGAGCCCGAGCTTCTCATATTCCTCGTAGCCGGGCAGGACGAACGCCATCTCCTCGCGGATGTCGGCGGGACCCTTGTCGGTCAGGACCCAGAGGATTGGCACCCCTTTCTTCAGGCCCTCCGCCATGAAGATGCCGACCACGACCTCCTTCCCGACGTACGCCGG
>Ga0137381_10002364_pt1 | contig 13140 bp, 11 predicted proteins | sample SagtaG_16_FD_104808 | JGI IMG/M metagenome (GOLD analysis project Ga0137381, IMG submission 104808) | Vadose zone soil microbial communities from Sagehorn Ranch, Mendocino, California, USA - Sage2_L_115_16 metaG | ecosystem: Environmental > Terrestrial > Soil > Vadose zone | place: USA... | reverse complement strand
GTGGCCGCAGATCACCCAGCCGGATTCGCTGCCGCCGTCGGGCGGGAGGTGCTTCCCGCGCCGGGCGCACTCGGCCTCCTGGCGGTCTGTTCGCTCGTGGAAGTCGATTGCTACCTTGACCATGTCGTCAGCGACGATGAGGTAGCCGCCGTCCCGCCTCTCCCACATGCCGGCCGCTTCCAGTTCCAGGACTGTCGTCGTGGTCTCGGCCGCGATTGCGTTCAGGTAGTCGTCGCTCACGAAACCGGGCTGGCCGTCCTGGATACTGTTGACAATCCCGGCGGTGTGCAACTGGATGGCCGCCCGGCTCAGCACGGGCATGCCCTCGACCTGAATGAAGGTGGTGTGATCGTCGCCCAGGGCGTCCGCGTCTGCCATCAGGTCATCGTCCCACGACCGGAATCAGCCCCCCGTTGGTAAGGGAGCTTCCACCAGCCGCCAGGTGGTCCAGCAGTACGGTCTTGCCCACGCCGGGGTCACCGCACACCGAGGCGGCGGGCGCCTTGTCGACCCGCTTGGCGTGCACACGCTAACCAGGGGTGCTGGTAAGAACGCCGAATTATCCCTGGGCGGGGCACAACTCGTCCGGCGGACGGTGTCATGGTCAGCGGTAGGCGGATACGGCGGCGAAGAAGATCGCCATGACGGTGCCGCCGGCGCCGGCGGCGGTGAGGATGGCCTGGGCCGGGCCTGCGCCAGCGAGGCGGGCGGTGAGGCCCGCGGCGAACGCTATGTTCAGGGCGCCGGACAAGGCAAGCAGCAGGGTCAGGACCTGTACCGTGTGCATCGGATCTCCCATCGCTCGTGAAGCACCTGACGGCGTGGTGCGGGCTGACGGGGTGAGGCTGGCTGTCCAGGCCGGTGCCCAGGGAGCTTCTGCTCGAGGTTTTGATATTGCGCGGGTGGCAGCCTTACGCTGCCGGGTGTCCAGCGGTCGGCTGGACAGGACGGGACACGGCAGGGGTGTTATGAGCGAGAGCGGGCTGCCGGGCCGCAGCGGGAAGTTCTTCGCCTTGCTGGAGGAGCTGCGCGTGTTCCGGGCCGGGCCGCTGGCCGCTGATCCCGCGGACCGGGCCTTGGCCCGGGCGGCCGGGGTGTCGCCGACCACGATCGGGGCATGGCTGCGGGGCGGGCGCTTCCCCCAGGACATCGGCCAGGTCCTGGCCGTCGTGCGGGCGGTGCGGCAGGTGGCCAGCCGCCGCGGCGTCGCCGCCCCGGGCAGCGGGTCGGCAGGGCTGCTGGATGAGGACCGGTGGCGGGCGGCGTACCAGCAAGAGGCGCGGCGGCGCGCCAGTGTCGTCTCCGCCGGGGTAGAGCAGGCTCAGGCCGTCTGGACGCTGGCCGGGCCGAGGGTGCGGGTAAGGGAGGCCGATCCGCGTCTGCTGGGCGTGCACGCGGCGATCAGCGTGCCGGGGGTACCGGATGAGATCCCGCCGGAGTACGTGCCACGCGATACCGACTTCGCCGAGCACGGGGTCCGGGCCAAGGTGGAGGCCGCGGCGCGGCGGGGCGGGTTCGTGCTGCTGGTCGGCGGTTCCTCGGTCGGGAAGACCCGCTGCGCGGTAGAGGCGGTGAAGACGCTGCTGCCGGACTGGTGGCTGGTGCATCCCGCCGGGCCAGCGGAAGTCACCGCCCTGGCCCAGGTGCCACCGCCCCGGACAGTGGTGTGGCTGGATGAACTGCGGCGCTATCTAGACAGTGAGCAGGGGCTGACCGGCGCAACCGTGCGGGCGCTGCTGAACCCTCCGCACCAGGCGGTGATCATCGGCACGCTCTGGCCGGACCGTTACACCGCCTACACCGTCCTGCCCTGGCCCGGCGGCTCCGATCCGCACGCGCGGGAACGGGAAGTGCTGAAGCTGGCCGACGTCATCCGCATCACCCCGGAGTTCACGCCCGCCGAGCAAGACCGGGCCCGCGCAGTCGCCGTCCGGGACCCGCGGCTACGGGCCGCGCTGGACTCGCCCAGGTATGGGCTGACCCAGACCCTGGCGGCCGCGCCGCAGCTGGTCGCCCGCTGGGAAGACGCTAAGACCGCCAGCCCGTACGCGTGGGCGGTGCTGACCGCCGCGCTGGACACGGCCCGGCTCGGCGCCCGCGCCCCACTAAGCACCGACCTGCTACGTGCCGCTGCGCCAGGCTACTGCACCAGCCAGCAGCAGGCCGAGGCGCCACGCAACTGGTTCGAGCAGGCCCTGGCCTACGCCACCACCAAACTGCACGGCGCCACCGCCGCCCTCAGCCCCGCCGGAGCCGGCATGGGCCAGGTCGCCGGGTACACCGCCGCGGACTACCTGCTCCAGCACGCCAGCCAGCAACGCCGCGCCGCCCGCGTGCCCGCCAGCACCTGGGACGCCGTCCTCGGCTATATCCGCGATCCCGCCGATGCGGTCCGGCTGGCGGACAGCGCCACGAACTGGCTGCTGTACCGCTACGCCATCCCGCTGTACCGTCGCGCCGCTGAGGCCGGCGAGGAGAAGGCCGCCGCGAGGCTGGCCGGGCAGCTGGTGAGGCGCGGTGACGTGGAGGAGCTGCGCGCCCGGGCCGACGCCGGCGACGAGACGGCCACCTGGTGGCTGGCCGACCTGCTGGCTGCCCGGGGCGACTTGGAGGAGCTGCGCGCCCGGGCCGACGCCGGCGATGGGGATAGCGCCGATCAGCTGGCCGCGGTGCTGGCCCAGCGCGGTGACGTGGAAGAGCTGCGCGCCCGGGCCGACGCCGGCGACGAGAAGGCCGCTTGGTGGCTGGCCGACCTGCTGGCCGAGCGCCGCGACCTGGACGGGGCCATACAGTTGCTGCGCGCCCAGGCCGACGCCGACGACGAGAAGGCCGCCTCACGACTGGACAACCCAGTGCTCGCCGTTACGCTCAGATCATTCCAGATAGCGGAGCATGACGGGTTGCCATGCCTGGCCTGCGCCGTAGTGGACTAGCAGATCATTGACAGCGGTCAAGCCGCCGGTCTCAGCGCGGTCGAGGATCGCGGAAGCCGCCGCGCACCAGCGCCTGGTCGTCGGCCACGACAACGCGGATCACCCGGCCACCTCCGGGATCGGGAACCGGACCCGGACCCGGACGCGGAAGCCGCCGTCCGGGCCGGGCCCGGCGGCAGTATGTGCCTGGTCTGAGTATGTGCCTGGTCTCGCCGCCGTCCCGCCTCCCTGGTCCGGGCTCTGTTTAACTAGGGGGACGACCCCGAGCGCCCCCGGATAGCCCGCTCGCGGTCCACGCCGTGATTTCGATGTCAGACTGTGGCTATGAGCGGGCGAGTTCGCGGCTTGTGGCCGTTCGCCGCGGCTGGGATCATCGCGGTGGTCACCGTAGCAGGCCTGGTGACGGTGTGGCTGTCTCCGCACCCCGCGGAACTGGAAGGCTTCGTGGGGTTCGCGCTCTCAGTGGTTGGTATCGCCGCGAGCCGGATCGCCTGGGTTTGGCGGCAGAAGAGCAGCCAGGGCAGTGGGGTTGTTCCCGGGAATGAACTCCGGCGGCTGGCCGACCTGCTGGCCGGGGCAGTCGAGCAGGAGTGGACCCGGGCGGCCGGGGAGCGGGGCCTGCTGGAGCCGGAGCCCATCGTGGTGCGGTGGCAACGGCCGGCCGGGCCGGTGGCCGGGCCGGTGGCGGCTGCAGTGGCCTCGACGCGTTTCGCACCGTTGCCGGGGGTTGCTGCGGCCGGGGAACAGCGGCTGCAGGAGGGCCGGGTCAGCGAGCTGCACGAGGTGTACGGGGGGCTGGGATCGGGGCGGCTGATGATCGTGGGCGGCCCGGGATCTGGTAAGAGCAGCGCGGCTGTGCTGCTGATCCTGGCCGCTCTGCGCCACAGGCGGAGCGTTTCCGGCAAGGTCCGGCCCGCGGTGCCGGTGCCGGTGATGTTCACCTTGCACGGGTGGGACCCCAGGGCTCAGCAGGCCCGGGACTGGCTGGCTGAGCGTCTGCGGGCGACCTACCCGCTGTTCGCGGGCAAGCAGGGGGCGGCTGCGGCACGGAGTATGCTCGATAAGGGCCAGATCGCGGTGATCCTGGACGGACTCGATGAGATCCCATGGGACCTGCGGCCAGCTGTGCTGCGGGCACTCAGCCAGCAGGCCACCTTCCGGCTGGTCCTCCTGGCCCGCGGCGCCGAGATGGCCGATGCCGCGGCCCGGGTCCCGCTGCGCGGCGCGGCGGTCGTCGAATTGCAAGGCATTCCCTCTGGCGCCGCCGCCGACTACCTCACCCGCACCCAGCTCGATCCCTTGCCGCAAGGCTGGCAGGAGCTGATCAGCGGGCTGCGCCAGGAACCAGGCAGCCCGCTGGCACGGGCCCTGAACAACCCGCTGATGCTCACCCTGGTCCGCGACACCTACCGGCCCACGGACGACACCGGTGAACTCCTCGGCCTGCGTGACCCGGCCGGACGACCCGCATCGAGCGAGGACATCACCGATCGGCTCCTGGACCGGGTGCTGCCCGCCGCCTACACCCGGCAGCCCGGGGAACCCCCGCCCCGCTACGACCTGGCCACCGCGGAACGCGCGCTATGGCGCATCGCCATACGGATGAACCAAGAGGGCACCCGCGACCTGCAATGGTGGCACGTTCCCGCCTGGACTTCCGCCCCTGTTCGCGGCATCGCGACCTGCCTCGGCGCCGCGCTCGTCCTCGGGACCACGACCGGGATCGCGGTCGGGCTCGTGGTCGGGCTCACCGCAGGGATCACGGCGGGGATCGCGGCGGGGATCGCGGCGGGGATCGCGGCCGGGATCGCGGCCGGGCGCGGGAACAAGACTCCCAGACGGATAGCTCCCGTGCGGTGGCGGCAGCTGCTCCGGCGTGGACCGCTCGTGATAGGCCTCCTGGCCGGGATGGTGACCGAGCCCCTGGCGTGGCTCATGTTCAGTAACGTGCCGGGAGGGACGCTTAGGGCCGGGCTTGCGCTCGGGTTCGGGCTGGGAGCCGGGCTCATGGCCTGGCTCGGAGCCGGGGTGCTGGCTGGAATGTCCCGGCCGGAAACTGACGATGCGAGTCCGCTCAGTCCGCTGTCCTCCTGGCGCGGCGATCGAGCGTTCGGGCTCGTGGCCGGGCTCACGACGGGGCTCGTGACCTGGCTCGTGACCGGGCTCGGGTTCGCGCTCACGGACGGCGGGCTCGGGGGCGGGCTCACGACGGGGATCTGGGACGGGCTCGGGTTCGGGTTGGTATGCGGGCTGGTATGCGGGCTGGTATGCGGGCTCCCTTTCGGGATCGCCTATCCCCGGTCGTGGTCGTCCTTCCTCGCGTTTGCGCAGCTCGCTGTGTCTAACCGGACCCCGGTTCGCCTCATGCGGTTCCTCGAAGACGCCCGCGGCCGTGGCGTCCTGCGCACGGTCGGGCCCGTCTACCAGTTCCGCCACGCCCGCCTGCAGGACCGCCTGGCCGCCCAGGAACCGGTAACTGGCGGCGAGCCCCGCCCGGCGGCAGGAGACACAGCAGCGCCCACAGTGGAAGCACCGCCCGCAAGCGCCAGATAGCGGCGGTCCCGGGTCACCGCATTGACCCGGGGAATGGTACAGGGTCTTGCCGACGTACAGCAGCACCACGACGAGGTCATCGGCGACTCCCCGTCTGACCAGCGCGATCACGCTCGTTTGGGCCTGGTGACACGTTTCTCACCCGACTGTCGCTCGGCATGAGCTGTCCCAGCGGCTCGCCGACCGGGCCAGGGCCGAGGCGGATAGTGCCCGGCTGCTCGACGAGATCCTCGACGTGCTCGCGGACCCAGACATCCCCAGCGAGGAGGCCTGCCGGTAGCTTCCAGCAAAGTCGGCCGTGATGGTTTCGGGGGTGACCCGGAGCCCGTGGACGGCGTCCTGGAGTATCCCGACCGCGTAATACGGAGAGCGGGACAAAGTGGGGGAGGCTACGCTGCGAGCGTCACGGGATCCGGGGCCTGGTTGAAGCCGGGGTACCAGCGGCGGAAGCCGTCGGCGAGCTGGTCGTTGAGGACGCGGGTGCGGACCAACGGGCCATCCCAGCCTTCGGGCGGGCCAGGCGCGCCGCCCGCCCGTGCACCGCGGATAGACCCGCCCCGGCTGGGCGCAGGCGATCTGCTCCACGCGCAGGTCGACGCGCCAGGCGGCGAAGAAGTTGTACTCGTAGGCGAATCGTTCGCCCTCGCGCAGGCCCAGGCCGGCGAGGCGAACCTGCCGGGCGTCGTCGCGGAAGCCCGGACCGGCGAGGTAGGAGATGCCGTACTCGGTGCCGCCGATAACGAACCGGTGCAGATGCTCGCCGGACCACCCGAACGCCGTCTGCACGATGGCGTGCAGCCCGGCGACGCCGCGCCGCCAGGCGTTGTAGGGGTAACGGTCGTTTCCGCTACACCGGGCGAGGTGGCCGGCGTACTCCGCGGGCAGCGCCGCCTCCCCCACTTTGTCCCGCTCTCTCCGGCCACGCTAACGGCCACCTCGTACCACCAATGCAGTTCAGGAAACTGGACGCTCTAGCGGTGCTGACGGGTCCATTGTTACCGGCACCCCGACAGCTGATCGGTCGGCCAGATCACTATGAGTGCATTGATGGATCGGCCGTCCTCGCGAGGCGGAGCGAACTGGCGATTGTCACCCCGATCCATCTCACGCGGCGACTCTAGAGCCCTGCTTTTCGGCTCCTCGTGCCAGGGCAGACCAGCGGACTCGCGCGCTGTGACGCGTCATTGTTCGCTGAGCAGTTCAGCCGTGTCGATGCCGGCGAGGACCGCCGCGATCTGGGACTCCTTGGACAGGTCGACGGGCAATAGTTCTGTCCGGCGCATGTTCGCGATGAGCTCATCTGCGGTGTCCTGCAGAATCGTTCCGGCGTCAGCGTCCTCCCAGCGCACACCCTCGAATGAGGTCCGGGTCCAACGGCCGGCCACGAGGCACTCGAGGCGAGGATTGCCGTAGGCGTCTGCGCCGCCCGGCCGCAGCGTGACCACCCTGGCGGCGTTGATCCCCGGCGCCACCGCGAAGGCCTCACGCAGTGTTACGAGGACGTAGCCAGCTACGAGCAACGTGTACAGCGAAGCGCGTTCCCCCTTCGGCAGCTTCCGCAGCGTCAGATTGCCGGCCTGAGTCGTCGCTGGCATCCTCTCCGGAACCACGCTATCTGCAGGGACGAGAATCGCAAGTGACACCTCGTCGCTATCGACGCTGATGGGAGCAGCTGGTGCTTCGTTGTCCTCGAAGGCTTCCGCCAGGGTGGAGATGACGGTATCAGGGTCGTTGGCGAGCAATTGCCGCCACTGCGCGTCGAGTCCTGCTTGCGCCTGGGCGGCCGCCGTCTCCGCCTGCTGCCGCAGCGCAGCGAGTTCCGCGACCGCCGCTACGGCGGCGCGCTCCTTCGCCGCAGCGCGCTCGGCACGCTTGAACAATCCGATTCCTCGCAGCGCGGCATGCTCGTGCCTCGAGCGCACCTCATGCTCATCTGGCAGGGTCGGCGCCGACGCGATGGGCCGCTGAGCGGGCGGGAATTCCTGCCGGTGCACGTTGAGGATCTCGCGGAAGGCAGCCGCGAGCCGCTGCGCCTCCTCAGCCTTCTGCGCAGCCGCCTCAGCTTTTCGCGCCGCCGCAGCCTGCCGCTGCAGGGATGCGATCGACGGGCTCCTGCCGCGGGAACCCGTTCTGCGGCGGGTGCGGCCAATAGCGGTGTAGAAGCCGACGGGCCCCGCTCCGGTGGAGATGCCGGTACGGCCGGCGCCCACATGCACGCGTGCCACGCGTGGCCCGATGCTGGTCCGCACGCCGCGGCTGGACGCCCGTACCCTGACGCCTGGCGCGATCTTGACGGAGAAGCCCATCCGGCCTCCATGCCGAGTCTGATTGCTTCCACTGGGAGACGCGCAGCGAGTGCCGACGGATGACCAGCGATCCTGATAAGCGAGGATTTCGATGCTCCCCCTCCGCAGGGCGATTATCCCTTTGGGAGTTTCCGCAGGTCGGACGGCAGATCACGCGCCGGGAATCGTCACGCTGACCGGGCAGTCCCGGCCCGGTACGCGGCGCGCTGCCTCGCCCTATCGCGACCGCAGCCCGGTCAGCCACGCCGACACCAGGACCTGGTCCCGCTCCCCCAGCCCGCCGACCACCGGCAGCTCCGCCCGCACCCGGCCCAGCAGCTCGCCCGCCACTGACGCCGGGCCCGCGCCGGCCCGGCCCGGAAGGGCCGGCGCGGGTAGCAACTCAAGATCACTTGGCATGCCCGGATGGTAGCGCCAGGCACCGACATTGACCGGGTGATACAGCGGGGTTATCACCCGGTCGACCGCGCTGCTCCAGCTCGCCTGCAGAGCCTCCTACCGGCGCGAAACGCGACCCACCGGGCTATCGTGACAGCGGCGACACGATCCCGGCTACTGCACCTCGTGAGGCCACGGCAATCTCGGTTCCCGGGCCGCCTTGTCCTCTTGCTCGGCCACTTTCTGCTCAAGCGCGTCGAGATGGGGCTCCACTACCTCGATGAGCTGCGGCATGCTCCACGCTAGCTTTGCCCCACGCTGAACCGGGCACATTGCAGGCCAGTAGCCGAGCATTCCCTGGTCCAGCGCCTGAGTCATGTAGTGGATCGCGGCGGCTACCCCATCCATGATGTTTTCGTCAGTTCCGCGTCTCCACAGGAGCCTCGTTTCGATTTCGGCTGGATGAGGCATGAATTCCAGGTGGTCATCCAAGGTGAGACCTTTGACCCGCCTCTTTAGCTCTACCACGCCCTCCACGTAATCAACTGCGGCAGGCCGCGCGGTGAACTCCTCCACGTCCTCTGGCCGGAGTCGTGCAGCGAACGCCGGGAGCATGCGTCCATCTTGCAGCGCAAGCGGACGGAGGTCTCTGTTTACCCGGAGCGCCAGGCTCATGAGGCGCTTTTCTGCCGCCCTAACGCGGGCAGAGAGCAGTTCATCGGCGGCATTCGCTCGCAGGTCAGCGAGGCTGCTCAGCGTGACGTTCTTCTGGCGGGCCGTCAGGACGGCGCCGGACTGAAATCCGCTCTCCGACATCAGCAGGCCGCGATCGGCGCCGACCGAATCGACGATCGCTTTTAGCGCGGCCACTTTCTCGATAGGTACTGCCTGCGTGTTCCAGAGCTTGCACTCGACAACCCAGAGCAGGTCGACACCTGCGAGCGTCCGTCGTGCGGACACGTCCACGGCGTGCTTCGCGCCGTTGGGCTCGCGGAGTGAGTCGTTGACAACAGCGGTGAACCCCAGCTCGCGGAGAAGTTCGGCGGTCTGGTGCTGGTACTGCTCCCACCGTTTCATTGAGCGAGAATCCTATCGCCGAGTTGCCGGCTACCTAACCCACCGGGCCGCCACGTTGTCCCGGCAGGGCCACTACCAGGACGTCGCCGGCAACCTAAGGATCACAGGAGGGCATGCGGGCTTCGTCCGTGCCCGTCACCGACCATTTAACCTCCGGTCACCGGACTATTGAGCGACCTGGTCTTATGACAGCATTCCCGCAGGCCGGCGCCTGCCCGCAGGGCAGGCGCTCCGGCGTGTCCGGCAGGCGGTCCCCTTACGGACGCCTGCGGGAGACGCTGGGCCTAGCGCCAATGCGAATGGTCTCCGTCCTTATCGCGCTTGAGGTCAGACCCAGCACTCTCGTTACCGGGTGACCGGCCCGGAATCCTCATCGTGTACGCCATGCCCGGCGACGGCGTCTGGCTGTCCGGCCGCCCTGGCGGGCCGGCGTGAGCCTCGAGCGCATCAGCCTGAGCGAGGCGCCCTGTCACCGCACAGCCTCTGGTTTCCGTGTGGTCCCGTGCGCAGAGCTGGTGCACGAGCCGTCGGAGAATGGTGTCGTGGTCAACGGCTGGCGGCGGGCAGTGTTCCGGCTTGGGACGGCGGCCGGCATCGCCGGGCCGGCCGCATTCACCGGCGCGTGGATCGCCAGCTCGCTGCGGCAGACCAGGCAAGGACCCGGCGGGCTCCAGCTCAGCGGCCTCGCGGCGCCGGACGCGCGGGACCCGTGGATCATGCTCGCCGGCTTCCTGGCGCTGGGCGGGTGCACGGTCGCATTCGGCGCGGCGCTGCGCCAGGCGCTCCGCGGGAACGCCACGGGCGACGCGGGGCCGGGCCCTGCCCTTATCCAGGGCGCCGGGCTGCTGACGGTCGCGGCGGGCCTGCTGCGCCGCGACCACATGCTGCTCAACGTGCCCGGTGAGCCGGGCGCGTCGTGGCATAGCAACGCGCACGACGCGATCAGCGGCCTGGTCTACGTCAACCTGGTCGCCGCGCAGCTCGCGCTGGCATGGCGGTTCGGCCGCGACCCCGCCTGGCGGCACTGGCGCCCGTGGCTGCTGGCCAGCGCCGCCGCGACCGGCGTCATCCTCATCGCGTACGCCACGGACGTGACCGGACCCGCGGCCGCCATCTTGCAGCGCGCCGCGGTCACCCTGCCGCAGGCCGCCGTCGCCGCCATCGCGGCCCGGCTCATGTGGCGCGGGCCGGGCCGGGCGGGAAGCGACGGCTAGCGGATAGGCATGCCCTGACGGCGCCAAGGTAGGTGCGCGGGCTGTGCCCGGTCAGCGGCAAGCGCTCGAGCTGACCGGCGTACTTCGCGAGCAGCTCAGCGTTCTAAGGAGTCAATCCGGCCCGCTGTCCTGCCGCGCTGGCTGCGTTCTCAGGAGTCATGCCGGGGACTTTCTCCTGAGAATGCCTGTTCTCAGGGATTCGCAGCAGAGGGACATGCATCCGCTCCGCTGTGCTCCGTAGCTGCCTTCATCGCGGGGCTTCTGCCCTTCCAACGTAGATCCTCTCCGCGATAACCGCCGAGGTGTCCTGCGCCGATGCGACATCCAAGGCTGGCCGATTCGGGGCGGTCTTCTACGGTAGCGGCTGGGCAGGGCCGGGGCTGCATCGGTCCTTTCGTTGGCTGCTGACCGGAGCGTCCGTGAGAGTTCCTCTACCACCTTGGCCAGCTTGTGGAGGGGCGCAGGTCGGTCAAGCGATCCGCGCAAGTCCGCCAGGTCGATGATGTAGGTCTGCGAAGGTACGGCTCCGAATGGCCCGTCAGCGGTGACCGTGAACGTGTGCACCTGCGGACCGTCGGTGTGCAGCAGGTTGAAGCCTTGCCCGAGTGGCCAGGTGATGGTGCGGCCTGGGGCGAGCGACCGGATGCCATCAGCAAGCCGGGCCTGAGCTGCTTGTGCGCGTTCCCTGAGCTGGTCAATGGCTGGCAAGGACGGCTCAATCTGGACACGGACGTTCGTTGCGACGGTCGGGCCACTGTTGCCGATCACCAGATTCAGCAGTGTGCCTGTCACGTCGTCGGGACGCACATCCACCCAGACGTAGGGCTGGGCAGCATCAATTCGTAGCTGCTGCTGGATCTTGGTCTGAGCTTCGGCCGAACAGGCGGCACGGTCGGCCGCGCGCGTGTACTGGGCGTTGAAGTACAGAGCAATCACGGCAATGACTGCGGCGGCAATAGCCACCCAAGTCTGGGCATTCACATCCAGATGGTCCCACCTGGCATGCTCGATAGGCCGAGAACGGGGGCCGAGCGGCCCGGGAGTTCCAGGTGCCCGCGTTTACTGCGGCAAGGGGTGGAGGCTCAGATGTTCATGGTGTTCGTGGACGACAGCGAGGAGAAGAAACCCCGCCGGACGCCGCTCGGCCATCTGGTGGGCGTCGGCGCGGTGGCGGTCCCTGAGGACGGCCTGGCGCCCTACGCCGCCGGCATCCGCGCGCTGCGCGCGGAGTTCGGTGTCCCCGCAGACACGGAGCTGAAGTGGAGCCCGGGAGATGGCAGCTGGCTGAAGACAGGAGCGGGCAAGGCGGCCTGCACGCCGCTGCGGGAGAAGATGCTGGATCTCGCCGCCGAAGCGGGCGCCACATCCATCGTGCTCGTCTGGGCCCGCGGTCACCTGGACTGGCAGGTGCCCGCCGTCCGGGAGAAGCTCCTATGGTGGCTTTACGACAAGGTCTCCACCTTTCTCGGCCGCCGGAACGCCGCGGGCGTGGTCGTCGCCGACGAGCCCGGCGGCGGGCCCAGGGACCGGGCGAAGTGGCTGCGCGAGACGCTGCCGCTGACCGACGAAGGCACCGGCTATACCCGGCCGGAGCAGATCATCCTGCCGATCGTGACCGCGCCCTCCCACCACATCCCGCACCTGCAACTCGCCGACCTGGTCACCGCCGCCACCGTGGCCGCAGTCGCCGGCAACCGCTACGCCCTGGACCTGATGCCCCGCCTCATCCGGATCGCCGACCGCCTGCCGGATGGCCGGGTGGGCGCCGCCGGGCTGACCGTGTGGCCGCAGGACAAACTCATGGACCTGTACTGGCACCTGTACGGCGAGCGGGTATTTGCCCACCAAGGCACCGCATACCAACTCGGCCCCTTCGCGGCCGCCAGCGGGCTCACCCCGTCCGTCCGGCCGTTCCTCGCCGCCGATGGATTGTCCCAGCGGCCGGGTTACACCGACAACCCGTTCCGGCCACGCTGACCACCCGCCCAGCCCGCCAGTCGCGTTCAGGAAACTGGACACCGTAGCGGTGCTCACGGCTCGATTGTTACCGGCACCCCTGCAAGCAGTACCGCTCAGCCTCCGGATGACCCGCCACGTTCGGGCGCATAGCCAGGCCCTTGGGGATAACCAGCGCCGATCATCGTTCCGGATGTTCTTTCTCTGCGGGCCTGTTCGTCGTTCAGGCCAAGTTCCGTGACGGGAGGGTGGAAGACTTGCCGCGTGCCCAGACGTACGTGGCTCGACAGCAAGACCGACGTATTCCTGGAGGAGCTCGCTGCGTCCGGCATGCACCTCGATCGGCAACGTGCCGGTGAGATGATCACCGAGCAGGTCCGTGCAGTAGCAACCCTCATGAGCGTCACCGAGGCAACCGCCCGCAGCTATCTCGGTAACGAGGTCATCAAGGACATGGCGCGGCGGATGCTGTTCGAGGTCGCTGGCGAACGGCCCGGCGCCGACCTGATGGAGGCGCCGCGGACCGTTCCGCTGTCGCTAGTCCTCGTGGGGATCACCGCCGCCGCCCTGGCAGAGGCAATGCAGGTACAGGCGGCGAACGAGCCGCCCGATCACCTCGGGGACGTCATCGCCACCTACGCCCAGACGCTGTCCGGATTCGGGCAGATCACCGCCGGCACCGCGCCGAAGCAGGCCGGCGACCCGGCAGAGATCCTGTTCCCG
>Ga0137381_10002358_pt1 | contig 13150 bp, 10 predicted proteins | sample SagtaG_16_FD_104808 | JGI IMG/M metagenome (GOLD analysis project Ga0137381, IMG submission 104808) | Vadose zone soil microbial communities from Sagehorn Ranch, Mendocino, California, USA - Sage2_L_115_16 metaG | ecosystem: Environmental > Terrestrial > Soil > Vadose zone | place: USA... | reverse complement strand
TAGCCTGCTGTTCGTCGCAAATGGCGCCACAGCAGAGTTGCAAGCCGCCGAAGTAAAGCAACCGGCGGGGTCCAAGAGTCACAAGCTGCCCGCGACCTTGGAAACGACGCAGTGGGGATGGCTTGATCCCAACGAACCTCCCAAGCTCACGGTGGACTCTGGGGATACCGTCTCGATCGAGACCATGATGCATTCCCATAACAAGATTCAGCCCGGGACCACGATGGAGGAGATCGTTGCGCTCAGGAAGGCCAACCCAGGCGGTGGCCCGCATTCCGTGACCGGCTCGATCTACGTCAACGGCGCTGAGCCTGGAGATGTAGTGGAAATCCGGATCTTAAGAATCACCCCCAAGGCTTTTGGGTTTAACTTCAACCTCCCGGGCAAGGAGTTCCCCACCATCGGCGCCCTGGCAGCGGAATTTCCTGAAGGGTTCGTCAGGTACTTCAATCTTGATTGGAAGAACCGTCAAGCCGAGTTCAAACCTGGAATCACGATTGATCTTAAGCCGTTCCCTGGCATTCTGGCAGTAGGGATTGACCCCAACGACCCCGCGCCGCGCAAGGGCGGGGCCAAAGATGCCATGGCGCCGGTTTCAACCCTTCGCCCCTGGAAGAACGGCTCCAACATGGACCTCAACGAGCTTCAGGAAGGAAGTACGATCTTTATCCCGGTCTTCCTTAAGGGAGCACTGATCTGGGTTGGGGACGCGCACTGCCAGCAGGGAAACGGTGAGGTCAATCTTACAGGGCTCGAGTGCGCCTTCCGTGAGTTCGTGATGCAGCCAATTGTCCGAAAGGACATGAAGCTCGAGTGGCCACGGATCGAGACCAAAACTCATTGGATCCTTATGGGGTTCGATGAAGACCTGAACAAAGCGATGGTGAACGCAGTGCGCGAGACGGTCGACTTCCTGGCGAGTCAAAAAATGGTGCCGTTGGATCGATACGAGGCGTACTCCATCACCTCGATGGCGGCTGACTGCCGTGTGACCCAGGTGGTCGATGTGCGCAAAGGGGTTCACTGCATGGTGCCAAAGTCTATTTTTACTAAAAAGAAGTAGCGGGTGCTTTGCGCGCTTGCATTCTTCTTGCTGTGGACCGCGGCCGCTGGGGGCGCTGAGCCCATTTCTGTAGTCACTACCTCGACGGACCTCAAGGCGTTGGTTGAAGCTGTGGGCGGGGAAAGGATCCGGGTTGAGAGTCTGGCCGCTCCCCTCCAGGATCCCCACGCCGTAGAAGTGAAGCCAGGCCAACTGGCCAAGCTCAAAGCTGCCGCTCTGCTCGTTACGATCGGTTTGGACCATGAGCCCTGGCTTAGCCCCGCGCTGCGCACCGTGGGCGACTCGCGCTTTGCCCGCGAGAGCCCGCACTACCTCGATACCTCTAAAGAAATTCAACTGCTCCAGACCGAAACTCCGAGATTGAGAGCGGATAAGGGAGCGCACGTTCACGGTTTCGGTAATACGCACTACTGGCTTGATCCGGAAAATGGCCGGCCTATGACCGCCGCGATCCTACAAGCCTTGATCCGTTTGGCTCCCGCAGATCGTCTCTACTTTGAAGCCAACAGAAAACGATTCCTCGATCAACTGGACGGCCGGCTAAAAGGCTGGTTACAGACCATGGCTCCGCACAAGGGAACCCGAGTGGTCACGGTTCACGAGACCTGGCCCTATTTCGCCCAACGCTTCGGTCTGGTCATTGTCGCTGTCGTGGAGCCGAATCCCGGAGTTCCACCTTCGCTATCGTATCTTTCGAGCCTCATTCAAAAGATGCGAGATTCACGTATCAAGTTGCTGATCGCCGACCCCTACTCGAACGTTTCCGTAACCAACCAAGTGGCAACGCAAAGCGGTGCCACCGCCGTTACACTGATTCCTTCGGTGGGCGGAGATGGGGCGGCCGCGGATTATCTCAGTCTCTTCGACTCCAACGTCAAGCGGCTCTCACAGGCCGCAATGGCGGCGCGGTGAGATATCTTGTACTGGGTCACAGAGTGTAAAAAGCTCCGCTTACATCCCTGGTGCAAGACACTTGGAGCGTTTCGAACGCTTTGAATGGCTTGAACTGCTTGGGTGAACCCCACATATTTGAAATTCTTTCTTGAATTACCGAATCAGGAAAAGATGATTCGCGCAAAGACGCAAAGCGCGCCAAGTTCGAAAAAGATAAGAAGATATTTTCTTTGCGCCTCGGCGTCTTGGCGCGATAAATTTTCTTGAACTGGTTTTGTTCGACCTTTGAAAAGTTAGAATCTAACGATGAGAAGAAAACTCCGGTGACTGAATTTCTCTGGGTACCGTTTTTGGCCTGTTTAGTTCTAACGGGTATCCATGTCTACCTCGGTCTCCATGTTTTGGCGCGGGGCATCATCTTTGTCGACTTGGCGCTGGCGCAGGTAGCCGCTTTGGGAATCACTGTCGCGCTACTGGCCGGACACCCGATCCAAAGCGCGGCCGCCTACTGGTATGCCCTGGCGTTCACTTTGGGTGGCAGTTTCCTTTTTGCCATAAGCCGAACCCACCGAGCTCCCATCCCTCAAGAGGCGATCATCGGAATCGTCTATGCGGTGTCGGCGGCAGTGGCTGTTCTGGTGGTGGATCGAGCGCCCCAAGGGAGCGAGCATATCAAACAGCTTCTCGTAGGAAGCATCCTTACCGTTACCTTGAAGGAGGTCGGAACCCTAGCGCTTCTATATGGAATCGTCGGCGCGATCCACTGGGCTATTCGAAAACCGCTACTGGAAATTTCCTTCGATCCTGCAGCGGCGCTCGGCAAAAGGCGTTGGATAGGCTGGTGGGACTTCCTCTTCTATGCTTCCTTCGGTCTTGTCGTGACCAGCTCCGTGCAAATCGCGGGAGTCCTGCTGGTTTTTTCGTACTTGATCGTCCCCGCTGCGATCTCTGTCCTTGTCGCGCGATCCGTAAGCGCGCGATTAGTTATCGGTTGGGCGTTGGGTTTCACTGTCAGCATTTTCGGTCTTGTTGCCTCCGCCGCTTGGGATCTTCCCACCGGCGCCACTGTGGTGACAACCTTTGGCGTCTTCATGGCGGCGGTCGCTGCCTCGCTCGGTCTTAAAAAACTCATTCACGCGACTCGAGCTAGAGGACTGATCGCTCTTAACGGTGTCGGTATCACCAGCTTTGCCGCTATGAGCCTGGCCGGCCTGTTGCTTCTGGTCTTTCCGCAGATGGATCACCACTGGCTTAACTGGCTCGAAACCGCAGTGCCCTCCATCGAGCTCGCCTTCCTGACCTCCGATGAGCGCGAAACCTATCAGGACAGCCAAGAGGCGGTTCAGAGGGGACTGGGCGAGATCCAGCAACTCCGCGCGATGCAGCAGGAGATACAGTGGGGAACACGGGAGCTGCCCGAAGAGAAGGTGGAGCGCCTCAGACAGTATCTTGCGAGCCGGAGCGAAATTACCGCAGGCGACCAGATGGTGCTCAACCATCTTCGAAACCAGGCAAGAAAACGCCAGCGCGTTTGGTTGGGTATTCCGCTCTTAGGAATCGGCCTCTTCGGCGCTGCCGCTCTGTCCCGGCTCGGATGGAAACAAAGTTGAATAGCCAACAAGCGCGGCAGGGGCTACGCCGCTACGGCTTCCACTTCGAAACCCCTCGCTGAGCCCTCCTCGCAAAGCCAGCCGCCGTGAACGGCAAGATAGCGATCACTTAAGGTGCTTGGCAAAAAACGCAATCGTGCGGTCCCAAGCGAGCTTGGCGGCTGTGGGATTGTACTTCGGGCCGGTTTCGTTGCCAAAGGCGTGCTCGGCGTCGTACCAGTAGGACTCGAAGTTGACCTTGCCCTCTCTGAGCTTGGCTTCGAGCGCCCGAGCGTTTTCGGGATTGAACGAAGCATCTCTCTCCGCAAAGTGGAGTTGGAGCGGTATCGAAATCTTCGTGACGTCCGCGGCCTGTTCCGGCGGGAATCCGTACCAAGAAGATGCCGCGTCGATATCTTTGACGAAAACGGCCGCCAGTACGGTTAATGCGCCGCCCATGCAGAAGCCGACCACCCCGACTTTGGCGCTGGACTGCTTCAAGTACTGCGCCGCGCCGCGAATGTCTTGACTTGCCGCCTGGCCGAAATCGAGGTTAGTCATCAAGTGCTGCGCCTCTGCGGCATCGAGTGTCACCTTACCTTTATAGAGGTCGGGAACCAACGCTCGATAGCCGAGTCCGGCGAGCTTGTCGGCGACTCCCTTGATCTGGTCATTGAGGCCCCACCACTCTTGGATCACCACTACGCCAGGAGCCTTGTCAGCCTGAGCTGGGGTCGCCAGGTAGCCGTTACACTCTTTCCCGTCGGGCCGTTTGAAAGTGATCATCTGTCCCATTGCTGCCTCCTTCAAGAGGGTTTTCTATTTGCCTATCAAAGGATTTCGGAATGTCAATGCGCAATGTTGCGCGGTTGTGAACGGCTTTGGAATCTGAGCCTGGTATTTCCCGGTCTAACGGCGGCAGGACCTGATCACGGGTTCTTTGCTAACGCATCGAGTTTCATTATAAAGGAAGATGAATCTTTTTTGCTTGTCAGAGGAACCCGCCGATGTTTAGGTGGAAGGTGAAGCAACTATTTCTTCTAGGCCTGAAATAGACTTATTGCTGCGAATAGTCGTGGAAGTCAGACCCGATCCGTTATCGACCCAAGAGCGACGTTCACGCTGGGCGACGGCTTTTAGTCGTAAGACCCGCCACTGGCGCTATTCAAGCTAACTTAACCGTGAGCGGATTGTAGGAGTAGAGCCACGCGTTTCGGTCCGCTCCTTCGTCGCGCTGCGCAAACGACGCGCGAATTTCATCGACGGTGCGGAGATGAAAGAGCGTTCGGTTGGCGGTTGATTGATTGACAATTTTGACCGTCCGGTCGACGCGGTTGCGCTGGTAAAGCTGCAACGCATCGGCAATCGAATCGGCCTGACCCAGCGCTCGCGTCAGCACCGTGCCGTCCTCGATCGCCATACAAGCGCCCTGAGCGAGATAAGGCAATGTCGGGTGCACTGCATCCCCCAGGAGCGTAACTCGGCGTGTGCTCCAGTTCCTGATCGCGGGCCTATAGTGCAGTGACCAGCGGTAGCATCCCTCCCTATCGGCCGCGTCGATGATCGTCTGAACGTCCGCATGCCAACCTGCAAAATCCGCCTTGAACCTTTCCCAGGCAAACTTAGCCGTCCACGATTCCTCGGAAACTTCATCGGTCTCAACGAGCCCGACGAAGTTCAGCACGGCGCCAGCGCGCAAGTAGTAAGCCACGACGTGCCGCCCGGGCCCCATCCAAACCATCATGACCTGTTCCATGAAATTCTGCGGCAAGCGTTCGACTGGGACAGTAATACGCCAGGCGGCATCGCCCGTGTACGTCGCGGGAATATTTCCGTTGATCTGTTGGCAGATGACGGACTTGAGACCGTCCGCGCCGACCAAAAGGTCACCCTGGACAATCGTGCCGTCGGCAAGGCGCAGCTTAACGCCGTCGCCGCTCTCTTCGAATCCAACGACCCGGCAGTTCAGTCGAATGGCGTCACCTTTGAGCTCCAGCACCTTCGCCGCGAGCAGAGTGTGAACATCAGCGCGGTGAACCTGGTAATACGGCGCACCGTGCAATTTCTCATGATCATCGGACAGCGCAAATCGGTGAATCTCTTCACCGGTGTCATGGAGCCGGAAGACGTAGGCCCCTGGTCGAACGCCCACCTCGGCTAAGGCGGCGCCGAGCCCAAGATGGTGCAGCACATGGGTGGCATTGGCGCTTAGCTGGAGACCGGCTCCGATCTCGCTCAGCTCGGATGCCTGCTCGAAGATCGTGACATCATGCCCTGCCTTTAAAAGGCTTGCTCCTGCAGTCAATCCGCCGATTCCGGCTCCGGCAATGACGATCTTATGCCTCGTCACTCGGCGCTCCTAGCGATATTTATTCTTTCCGCCGATAAACTCATGCGCATCGGGTATACAATAACACGCGAGCGCGCCAAGACTTAAACCCAATCGTTCGCCTGTAAAGAAAATCAGAACGTGTGTCCTTTAAGCGTTGGGCATGACGAAACTGGCACATGCGGGGATGACGAGACAAGGAACCGCCATTTGTCGAGCGCGCAGCGAAGCATAAATCCACCGCGAGTAGACCGGAAGCAACGGCGAGAGACGGCTCTGCGGTTTCGTGTGAGCTAACCCGAACCTGCGCGACGTGCTTCAGTCGGCGTGTCGGCCTTTGAACCGATGCTTGTCAATTCTCAAGGTCTTGATTTTTGACTCGAGCGTCTGCCGCGGAATTCCGAGCTTGATAGCGGCGCCCAATGGTCCCGCGATCCGGCCCTGGCAAGCCGCCAATGCGGTTTCGATTATCTCTTTTTCGCGCTCGACAAGCGTGGCGATAAAAGGAACCGCCGGCTCCCGTCGCTGCCCTTCCCGCTTCAGCCAAGTCTCGTCGACGGAAAATGTTTCGCTGTCGCACAGCACGACAGCCCGCTCGATGACATTTTGCAGCTCGCGAATGTTGCCGGGCCAATCGTAAGCTTGAAACAGCTCCAATGTCTTCGTCCGTATGTTCCTGATCTTTTTTCCGGCCTTTTTCGCGTAGCGCTCGATCAGGTATTCAACGAGCAAAGGAACGTCGTCCGCCCGCTCGCGCAGCGAGGGTAACTGGATTGGGAAGACGTTCAGCCTGTAGAAGAGATCCTGGCGGAATGTGCCCGTAGCCACGGCAGCTTTCAGGTCGCGGTTCGTAGCAGCCAGCACGCGCACGTTCACGGATATCGGCTGGCTGCTCCCGACCCGTTCAAATTCTCCCTTCTGGAGCACGCGCAATAGAGCGATCTGAGTCTCGGCGGGCAGTTCGCCGATCTCGTCCAAAAAGATCGTTCCGCCGTCGGCCAGCTCGAACCGTCCCAGACGCCTTTGCAGCGCGCCGGTGAAAGCGCCTTTCTCGTGCCCGAAGAGCTCGGAGGCGATGAGCGACTGAGGGATCGCCGCGCAATTGACGCGAATAAACGCCCGGGACGAACGTTTCGACCCCCTATGAATGGCGCGCGCGATCAGCTCCTTGCCCGTCCCGGTCTCGCCCAGAATGAGCACTGTGGAATCGACCGGAGCCACTTTCGCGACTTGCTCCAGTACCTTGCGGAGCGCCTCCGACGAACCAACGATTTCCTCGAACATCGAAGAGTGATCGATTTCCTCGCGCAACGCCAAATTTTCTTTTTGGACTCTCTCTTCAGCTTGCTTGCGGTCCTCGATGTCGGTTCCTGTCGCGTACCAGCGAATGATGCGTCCGTCTTCGTCCCGTAACGGGTTGTAGCGGATCAAAAACCAATGGTACTGCCCGTCTTTGCGGCGCGCCCGTAGCTCGGCTTGAAAGGGTTCGCCGCGCGCAAGCGCGTTCTGGCGTTCCTCCCGAAGCCGCCCCAGATCATCGGGATGAAAAATTCTGGCACGATAGTTCTCTGTCTTAAAATCTTCAAAGCTAAGACCGGTATAGTCGAGCACGAACTGATTTGCGTGGAGAGTACTTCCATCCGGTGCCAAGACGATGATGGCCTCGGGTATGGCGTCGGTGATCCAGCGAAGCTCCCTCTCATCGTGGCGCAGGTTCTCTTCCGCCCGGGTACGCTCGATCGCGATGCTCGCAAGATGGGAGATTTGATCGATGATGTTTTGATGTTGCGGCGTGGGGCCACGCGCTTCGGGAGTGTACATTGCGAACGTCCCCAACACCTTACCTTCCGAGGATAAGATCGGTGTAGACCAGCTCGCTCGCAGGCCGTGCGCTAAGGGCAGATGGCGGTAATCGTCCCACAGCGGATCGGTGGCGATGTCCGAGGAGATCACTGGCTCGGCGCGGTAAGCAGCCGTTCCGCACGAACCCACGGATGGGCCGATGACGACGCCATCGATCGAGTCAGTGTAGCTTTGTGGCAGGCTTGGCGCTGCGCCGTGCCAAAGGCGGTTGCCATCCAACAACAAAATCGTAGCGAGAGTATCGCTGGAAATCTCCTCGACAAGCCGACACAATCCATCGAGAATCACTGTAAGCGAGTTGCCCTTGGCGATCATCTCGAGCAGCCGATTCTCTCCGACGAGCAATCTCTCCGCCCAGTTTTGGTGGTCGATGTCGAATTTCAGCTCCACTGTTTGATTTTCTGGTAGCGTCATCGCTTTATGCGTAGGGAGTAGACCTTTACGACTATGCATCTTTTTCAGCCGTGTCAACGGAATCTGCCTATTCTCGGTAGATGAGCGGCGATCGAACCGCAGGCCGGCAAATTGTTCGTGCAAAGATCAAGGCATCGCCGCAGCCGTAACTCCAACTCAACTTCGCAGCGGTGATGGAGCAAATGAATCATTCCGACATGCCTATCCGCCCAACCATGCCGGAGCGTCAGGCGCCCTATGGTCTACAGACTCTGACATCCGTGTCAACTATGCCACATGCTGCATTCGGCATTTCGATGCTCTCTTCAGCGAGAGCGCTATTGTTGTTACCTTATTCAATGGTAGGCCTGCACGCGCAATCTGCGAATGATGGAAACCATAACACATCCTCGGAGAGTCCCTCGATGCCTGCGGTACCGCTGGTTTGTCGCGACCGCCATGGCGGTTCGTCTATTGGCTGAAACAGCGGGAGAGGCTCGTGCTCAAGCCAGCTTTCCATCCGTGTATGACGCCGACCGTCCAACCTCAGACACTGCACCGGCCTCCGGCGCGGTGAGCGGACAAGCTCAAACGTTTCCCTGGAGTCAGCTTACCCAAGCGTGGGACAGTCTTCAAAAACAACTCGACAATCGTGGGATTCAATTCGGTATCCGCTACGATGGAGAAGGTTTCGCAAACACGTCGGGAGGATTGCGGCGAGGAGGTAACTATCTAGGTAATTTGAATCTCCAACTCACCGTCGACGCCCAACGTCTCATGGGTTGGCCCGGTGCAACGGTATTCCTCTATGGGCTCGGAATTCATGGCGGGCATCCCAGTGGCGATTTCGTCGGCGATGCCCAAGGCGTGAGCAACATTGAGGCGCCGGCGAAGTGGAAACTCGAGGAGGGCTGGATTCAACAAAATCTGTTCGGTAACAGGTTCTCTGCACTGTTCGGACGGTACGACCTCAACAGTGAATTCTACCGCTTACAGTCCGCCGGCCTGTTTCTCAACAGCTCATTCGGCATCGGTCCTGAATTTTCACAGAGCGGCGTAGAAGGACCCTCGATTTTTCCCAATACTTCCGTCGGGGGCCGCTTCGAGATCAAACCCCTTGACCAGATTGTCCTTCGGACCGCTGTGCTTGATGGAGTGCCGGTCGAGCGACCGGACGGATCGCGAAAAGTATTCGCCAAAGGCGACGGTGTACTAGTAGTTACAGAAGCGGCGTACTTATATCGGCCTCTCGGCTCGGAGCAGCCGCGCACCCGGCAATTCCGCATCGGTAGAAACTGCTGTGGCGCTTACTCTGGCAAGGTCGCCCTCGGCGGCTGGTATTACTCGGCGGCATTCGACGATTTGACGAGAGTCCGTCCTGACGGGTTGCCGGCGCGTCGTCACGGCAGCGGCGGTGTCTATGCGCTCGCTGACTGGACGGTATACCAAGACGCCAACGATACCGATCGCCAAGTGAGCCTGTTTGGCCAATTGGGAATCGGGGATCGCCGTGTCAATCGATTCGCCTACTACAATGGTGGCGGGCTCACGTTCTCCGGGTTCATTCCCCAACGAAAGCAAGACGAATTCGGTATAGCGGTCGGCGCCGCGCACAACGGTACCCCGTTTATCGAAGCTCAACGTGATCAGGGGATGCGCGCGCGAAGATCGGAAGTTGCTCTAGAGATCACCTATCTGGCCCAATTCGGTGCGCATCTAGCGGTGCAGCCTGATCTCCAATTTGTGATTAACCCAAACACAGACCCGAGGATTAAGAACGCGCTCGCGTTCATTCTTCGGTTCGAAGTTTCATTCTGACCCATGTTGTTTTTGCGACCGATACTCCCGCCACACCAGCGATGCCACAAAGAGGTCAAAAGCGCTCAGTGCTAAGAGACCGAGTGAGTGTGTATGGCTAAAGCGATACAACTGGTAAAGAAGGAAAATACCGAGAAACCAAAGCGCCGTCGGGTACGCCCAAAGTTTCTTGCGTAGGAGACTGGCTACTAAAAAGACTTTGATAAGTCCGTGAGCAACAAGGTAAGCGCTCACGAAAAGTTTGGTGTCCGAGGATAGGTTGTGAACGAGATGGCGCAACGTTGTGGCAAACCAATCGTCAGGATCTTCGGACAGTTCATGCGCAGTGATTGAGATGACAAGGCTACTCAGCGCTTTCGGGCTTACAAACATAAAGAGAATGCCGCCGATCGTTTCCAGGACGCCATCCACGCCTTTTATGAGAACGCTGGCAGCAAAAAGGCGATGCACAAGCTGTGGAGACGTTTCGCTGGTTACCTCGGCAGCAAGATCGGCCCGACCTCGCCCGCTCAAGAGCATAAAGCTCATACCGAGACGCCCCACACGAGCTTCGCCATCAGCCCGATTGCGAACGAGATGCCTACGGCAGCCGCAATGATGACTAGGTTCGTGATAACTCTCCGTTTGATATCCATGCCCGAGAGAAACGCGACCATGATCGAGACGAGGATGATTAAGCTACCCGCGGTAAGAAGCGAAGGGACCACGGTCGTTGCCCCACCGAGAACCGGCAACACCGGAACTAGGGCGCCGGCCAAATAGCTCACACCGATAATAGTTGCAGAAGCCAGCGGCGTCTCTGCCGTCCCGGTCTCTAACACGTTCTCACCCAGAAACCGCCGTCGCGCATCCTCTGTTGTGCGGATCTCCGACTCCGAGCTGACGGCGATCCAGGCCCCCGCCGCCATCGACAACGCTCCGGCCACAGCTACTGTGAGCCCCGCAACCAGGACTGCGAGCGAATTCCCAAACGCGGCGAAGAAGCCGCTGACGGCACCCAGGATCTCGACCAGGCCGTCGTTCAGTCCGAGGAAAATATCTCGCACGCGCGCCGGATTGAGTTTTCGCTCCGCATCCCCCGTCACGACTTCATCCTCGTGCTTGAACTCATCCTCAAGGATGTTCCGAACCGCTGTACCAAGTGGTCCATGCCCGTAGGCGCTCCAGACCCTGAGATACTTCCGCACACCGTAGACCTCTATCGCCTCCAGCACGAGATGCATCGCGGGCGCGCCGAAAAGCCGGCAGATGGCCACGAGTAACACGAGCTTCAGCCGTCTAGCCGGGTCGAGTGCTTCTACGTGCAGATCGAAAAAATCTTGCCAGAAGGCGAAGTGACGCTGCTCGATCGGGATCAGCTGATCCAGGATCGCCCGCAACTCACCACCCGCCACATTACGGAGCGATTGATAAAGCGACAGGTCGAACAACTCGTCGAGTACCAGTTGTCGCGCGAGCTTTGGATCAGCGGTTTTCGGCTCGTTCATCACGACTTCATTGCGGAGCCGAGGACTTACAGTTTGAACCTCTACCGATTGGGACAAGAGCGAATCCGAAAAGTCTAGCGCCGATCTCTTACCCGCGCTGGTGTCCTTATCAGCTTCCGCAGGCGCTACCAGCTGCCGCGATGCGCGCAGCACATTCTCGATGAGAATGCCTATGCACCCCAAGAACAGAGCCGGCGCGGCCCCTCCTTGATCCATGGGCACGATGGGCATCACAACGTGAAGCGCAAAGATCCATACTAGAATGCTCAGCGCCAGACTGCCATCGTCAACAAAGAGCCCAAACACCTTGCCAAGCATTGCGATCAATCCATTGATCATTGGTATGACTCCTTCTTTCATCGTGCTGGAGCAAATATTTCCGGGACCCGGCGCCGGGCAGCCGGAACCATGATCAGCGCAACAAGCAGAAAGCCGGCAGTGAGCCCGAAAATCGAAAGGTCGCTACCGGGCCAATGAAAACCGAGCCCTTCGCCGACCCAGAATACCCCAAAAGCGGAGATGAGAATTCCGACTGCGAACTTGAGCGTGTTCTCGGGCACGCGGGCCAGCGGGCGGCGCAGCACCAGGCCGAGAAACAAGACCAAGATGCCTGCCACCGCGGCCCCGGCGCTCGCTGGGATCAGCATATGACCGACCGTGCCGACGGCGATGACGATGAAGACAACCTCCAGCCCCTCGAGCACGACCGCTTTGAAGGCGGTCGCGACCGCGATGGCGTCCCATCCGATGTCGCCCGTGAATGCTTTCCTACCCAGAGCGTCGGTCTCTTTAGCGAAGGCTTCCGTCTCGTCGTGGAGCGGGATGGTGCCGGCCGCTCGCAAGATCGCTTTGCGCAGCCAGCGCATGCCGAAGAGCAGAAGCAGGACCCCGACCACAAGCTGGAGCACGGCGATCGGGATGACGCCGAGCGCAGGACCAAGGAAGGCGACAAGCGCCGCCAGTAGCAGCACGCCCATGCTCGTTCCAAGCATGGCCGACCGCCAGCCCCGAACAGTGCCGACCGCGAGCACGATTGTCAGCGCCTCAATAAATTCCACGAGTGATCCTAGAAATGCGGCCGTCACTGACGGCCCGATATGTGTCCAATCGATCATCATTCAAGCCCTCCATTGAGCCTTTTCCATCCGTTACCTTGCCGGCGGAGCCATGAATTCGGGCCCAACGGGATCCATTACGCTTTCGCGGATAATCTTCTCTATGGCGCTGCGTGCCGCAACCCGTTCATTGTTACGTATTCCATGGTACTCGGACCTTCGAATGGGTTCTTGAAGGAGATTTCCTCATATTAGGTTGCCATCTAAGATGACAACAAAAATTCCCTCGAGCTTGTCTTCCTCTTCCACAATGCCGCGATCGACAGCGGTCCTCTGGATACCGAATCTGTCGAACCAACTAGCCGCCAGAAGGTTGGTTTGTTTATCGTAAAGCTCCCAATAATCGACCGGCTTTTCTGTGGTCACATCGCTATAAACGTACGCCGCTAACGTGCCCAAAACTTCTCCTTCGACAACCCAGGGCTGAGAGGAGACAAGAGTCATGTCATGGTGCTCCGGCGCCGTGGAGATTTCCTGTTCCGTAGCATTGTCGCGGGGTCGTAATTCGTCAGCTCGAATATCGCCAAAAAACAATAACAGGGCGATAATCCCGCAGATAATTAAATAGATTTTATTTCTGACTGCCATAACTACCTCCG
>Ga0137381_10002353_pt1 | contig 13166 bp, 8 predicted proteins | sample SagtaG_16_FD_104808 | JGI IMG/M metagenome (GOLD analysis project Ga0137381, IMG submission 104808) | Vadose zone soil microbial communities from Sagehorn Ranch, Mendocino, California, USA - Sage2_L_115_16 metaG | ecosystem: Environmental > Terrestrial > Soil > Vadose zone | place: USA... | reverse complement strand
TTGATCCACTGCGGCGATTCCGGCGGAAGCCGTAATGGGTTGCGGCTCCTGAAAACGAAAAGGCGAGGAGACGCGTCCGGCAAGAGCGGACTCGACATGAAGACGAAGAGCGTTGGATCTGGATAGCATGACGATAAAAGGCGAGGTAGAGGCTTACGGTTGTTTCGCTTTTTGTTCGCCACAAGGAGTTTGCCGCGATGCACTGCGTTTGTCAATGCTGATTTGAATGCAATTTTTTCAGCCGCGTGAAATGAAATACCGCGAGGAAGAGTTCATAAGAACAATCAACCTGCGCTATATAAAAAACAAGTCTCGTCAACAACAGGTCGTGTCGTCTACGCCGTCGTCTCGGCGCGATCCTTAGCGCCCCAATAGCTGGGGCTGAGCACACTTTGTCCTTCCGTGAGCAGTGCTTCCATTTTCTTGTGACGCTTCGCTTTCGAAGTATCCTGAGACTCGGGGACGATCGCGCGTTCATGCAGGATGCGCTCTGTCGCGGCAACTTGCGGCTCCGCATGGAATCGGCGCTGAATCGACGAATCGCACAAAACGTTGGCGACCGAAAGCAGACACATGCCCTGGTGATGCGCCATCCATGAACGCACCAGCGTGAAGCGCTTGCGGCTGAGCGTCATCTTCGGACCATAGTCTAGAGCTTCGTAGAATCCGTACGCGCCGATGCCGCCAAGCTTTTTCAGCCACTGAAGATTTTTCAACGCGTCATAAGAGCCAGTCATCAGGCTCATGAAAGTCGAATACGGAGAAATCACCACACGGTCTTCATCCGGCCGATGTAGCGCAAGCGCTGGGACTCCGAACGCGAAATAATGATAATGGCCGTCGCCGCTCAGCAAACTGCAAGCGGATTCAGAGATACCCCACGGAATCGAGAAGCGCCGCGCATATTTTTGCTGCGCAGAAACGGCGCTGCGCATATTGCGTTCCAGCAGCGTGCCGGGCGAAGACTTCATCCAAAGCGACGGCATCAGGTATTCGAACATCGTACCCGTCCACGACTGCAAAACCGCCTCACCTTTGTATTGAACATGCGAACGATCGAGGTGGAACCAGCATTCCTGCGGGATCTCACCTTTCGCAACGCCTGCGAATACCGCGGCGCGCGCTTCGGAGGCAAGCAAATCATAGTGATGTTCACTGGCCGCGCCTTTCGCAGCGTCAAAACCAATCGTAATCAGCTTGCGAGGCTCATCGTAAACCAGCGAGAAATCCATTCCCGCTGCCAGTTCGTCGGAATAGCTCGCGATTCCCTTCAGTGCCGCCGCTGCCTGTGTTGCGATTTCCCGGCTCGCGGCAAGCGCTTCGCGAAGAAGTTCGCGCGAACCATTTTCCGCGGTTCCTTCATTGATAGAATTTTCGCTCTCGCTGTTCAGCGATTCGAAGACTTCTGAATAAATACGGTCCCCGGTTGCCAGACTGAGCTCCGCAATCCATTTCGCTTGTTGTTCTTCCGTTGCGCGGAGCGAGCGGAATTTCGTCGATGCCCACGGCGCAAACTGAACGGTCAGCTTTTCAAGTTCAGACAAGCGCGTATTCAGTTCGGAGAGCCACCATTTCAGATCGTCTGAAGTTTGCGCGATGGTCCGCGCCGATTCGGTCATCGTGGCGACCGATTGTTCAAGCGTTGGCAGCGCGCTAAGCCATGCGAGCGGTGATTTGCCCATTTTTGCAATACAATCGTCGATCGAACGGAATGCTTTCCGTACTTCTCTCGTGTTTACGAGCTGCTGAATCAGCCGCGCGTGATCTCGAATTCCGCTCCAGAGCTCCTTCCGGAAAATCGGACGTTTCCATTCTTCGAGAGAAGCTTGCTTCAGCGTCCAAAGGCAGCAAACCAGATTGCCGTTATCGACCGTGGAGAGAAAAGGATCGCCCACTGGCTCAAGCGTGCGGGTGTCATACCAATTGTAAAGATGACCGTGCGACTTCGGCAGGCGCCGCACGGTAGCAAAGGTCTTCTCGGTCTCCGCAATGAATTCCTGAACGGTCAAATGACCCAGATCAAGCGCCGCGATGCGGGCGTTTAGCAGTAGTCCAAGATTCGTGGTGGAAACGCGATGTGCGATCAGGCTGCCTTCTTCTTTCAGAATGTCGGGAATCAGGTAATTCTCATTCTCATTGCTGAATTCCCTGAAGAACCTCCAGGTGCGCAATGCAGAGGTGCGAAGTAACGCCTCATCGCGAGGTCCGATGCGCAAGCCGTCTTCGGGCAGCGGCTGGTCGAGCCAATTGGAAAAGGCATCGGATCCGACCCAAAGAAGCAGCAGCAGCGCGGCAACCGAAAAAGATTCCCAACGGTCGACGGCGAGAAACACGCCGAATACGATGGTGAGCCAAGGCGTCGCTTTTAGATACAAATCAACGGGACTGGTTCTTTTGCCGCTGCTGTTTTCCGCTTCGGCAGCAGTCTCCCATTCGAGAAGTTTGTGGCGCGTCACGGCCATGCGGACTCCGACGCGAACAATTGCGTCCAGCGTGACCATGCTTTGTTGCGGCAAGCAAACCAGCCTCATCAGCAGGTGAGCGTTCGCGGCCGCAAAATCGGAAAACCATTCTTTCCAGAAGCGCGTGGTGAATTTAGCGTTGCCACTGCGCAAAATCGAAAGCGTGAACTGCAAATAGGTCGGAAGCACGAAAAGGCCGAGAGTCGCCAGCGTCCAGTAGAGCGCTTTACCGGGAAGAAACAGCCAGCCACTCACGAGTATCGAAAGCATCGCAATTTCGGTGAGGCTGCGGCGCAAATTGTCCAAAATCTTCCAGCGCGATATCAGATTGATCGGATTGCGCACTACATTTCCGAAATAATCCGGTACCCGTGGGAAAAGCCAGAAAAGAATTTGCCAATCGCCGCGTACCCAGCGATGTTTCCGCTTGCTGTACGCCGCAATGCGGGATGGATAGTCATCAATAACTTCCACGTCAGAAAGCAAACCTGCCCGCGCGTACGCGCCTTCAATCATGTCGTGGCTTAGAATTGCGTTTGACGGGAACCGGCGTTCAACGACCTGTTGGAAAATTTCCACTTCATAAATTCCTTTGCCGGTGAAACTTCCCTCCTGGAACAAGTCCTGATAAACATCGGAAACGGCGCGCGTGTAGACGTCAAAGCTCGAATCACCGGAAAAAAGCGCAGCTAGCCTCGAGCGGTTCGCGGAGCGAATGCTCACTCCCACACGAGGCTGCAGGATTCCATAGCCCTCTACAACAACATTCGAAACTGGATGGACTACCGCGCGTTGCAAAGGATGAGCGATCGCCCCAACCAGCTTTCGGCCGGCGTCGCGCGGCAATTGCGTGTCAGCATCCAGCGTAATCACGTATTTGATTCCGCTCAGCAATGACTTTTCGCCGGCGACCGTTGAAAAATTATTGGTTTTTCCCAAAAGCAGATTGTTTAAGTCGAGAAGCTTTCCGCGTTTACGTTCCCAGCCCATCCAGACTTTTTCAATGGAGTTGAATGTGCGGTCCCGGTGAAATAGAAAAAAAGTGCCTTTCCCTTCGCGCGCGTATCTTTGATTGAGCTGTTCAATCAGCCGAGCGCATTCAGGAGCCAGTTCGTCCCGTTTATCGAACTGTGTCGCAGCGTCCGGAGGATCCGTGAGCAGGCCAAAATGAAGGTTGGCGTCGCGATTTCCAAGAAAACGAATTTCAAGGTCGCGCACGGAGCGCTCCATCTGCTCACGACTGACTAAGAGCGTAGGAACAACAACCAGTGTTTTGCTTTCCGCGGGTATTCCGGCGGAGTAATCCATTTTCGGCAATGTCCGCGGTTTCACGAACATCACAACCAATTGATTCGCGATGGCCACGGCGCTCTCTGCCGCGGGAAGCAGGAATAACGCCACCACTAGAAAAATGGGCACATTCACTTCCGCCCCGATGACCACGGCCGTCAAGAGCGCGACCATCAGCAACTCGATGCCGACCACATACAAACCATCCGGCCAGCGCTTTAACAATTTTGCAAAGCTCACAAGCCATGAATCTTTGATTCCGATCGCCTGCTCCAGTGCTTGCCGGCCTTCGCCGATGAAGTAAAAGCCCACGTGCGAGCGGCGTTCATTGGCACGAACATTCGTTCCGCGGTGTGGCAGATTCGCCAATTTCACCGCGCGACGGGCCACCTCGGCTTCGCTTTCGCCGGATTTCCGCGCAAGTTCGGCAACCGCGGCGCGGTAGTCGGATTTGGCCGCCTTTTCCATTTTGTCGAAGGCTCCCGCAGGGTCCTGCGACAGAGCTTGTTCGCACAAGCTGACTTCGACGAATAGCTTGTCCCAGTCGGTCAGGCCCAGCGTGCGCAGACTTGCGATCATCGCCGACAACCTCGGCGCGGGCGCGGCATCGGTCTGCGCCGAAGTCGAGGTCCGGCCGGGCATCGCGAGCTTTCGCGCATGCATGGCGACTTGCTCCAGCAGAATTTGGCTTAAAAATCCCTTCAGCGCAGATATTTCCGCATTCGTCAGTTCAAAATCTTCCTGCAGCGCCGCGAGAAACGCTACGAGTTCCGATCTGTCGAACAGGAATCCTGCTGCTTGCAGATAGCGCTCTGCAACAGTACGCACGCGAAGCTCTCCGCCGCCCTTTCCACTCGCCACGACTGCTAATTCGTCGACCATCTTCAGCGCGGCACGGCTTTCTTGCATACTCTCTTCCACAATTTTTGTGTTTGAGGTAAGCGAGCGCCATTCAAGTTCCAGAAATGCCCCGGAAGCCTGCCTTCTCTGCAAAAACTGAACTGCCCGCGCGATTACCGCTTCCTGCAACGCCAAATCTTCACGAAGTGGTGAGCTGATCGCACGGCGCGACTTCGTTTGTGGTGTCAAACCGCCTAGACGGGCGGCGGTAAGGATTCGCTCAAGCCGGCGGCTGCATTCCTCCGCTCCGGCAGAGTTTTTCCAGTGCGCGGTTCCCTCCGCGTCTTCAAAGGCGCTATTCCACTCCCGCGCGCTGCGCAGGTTCAGCACCAGTTCAATGCTAGTTGCCATGACCTTGCTTTCCCCCAGACTACCGGTAGCTCGCCGCTTGCAGTTCAAACATTTCTGCGTACCGCCCGCCGTTTTGCATCAGCTGGGCGTGCGGTCCCTCTTCGGCGATCCTGCCGCCTTGCAAAACAAAAATTCTGTCAGCCATGCGCACTGTCGAGAAGCGATGCGAAATCAGCATGGCCATCTTTCCCCGAGTGAGTTCAGCGAAACGTTGAAAAACCTCGTGCTCCGATTTTGCATCGAGCGATGCGGTTGGTTCGTCAAGCACCAGCACCTGCGCTTCACGAAGGTACGCGCGAGCCAGAGCAAGCTTTTGCCACTCACCACCGGAAAGATCGGTTCCGCCGTCAAAACGAGTGCCAAGCCGCTGGTCATACCCGTGAGGAAGTTTGCGGATCACCTCTTCGGCCAAGCTTTTTTGAGCTGCGGAGCGAATCCGGAAAATGTTGTCTTTTTCTTCGATCCGGCCCATCGCGATGTTTTCCGTCGCCGTCAGGTCGTAGCGCATGAAGTCCTGAAAAATAACGCCGATTTCGCGCCACAGATCTTCTTGGTCGTACTCACGAAGGTCCACACCGTCCAACAAGATCTGGCCGCCGCTCGGGTCGTACAGTCGCGTCAGCAACTTTACGATCGTGGTTTTTCCCTGGCCGTTTTCACCAACCAGCGCGATGCGTTCGCCTGGCGAGAGTTTGAAGCTGACGCCGCTTAGAACTTCGCGTCCGTTCGGATACGCGAACGAAACATTCCGAAACTCGAATCCCTGGCGAATCGGACGCGGCACCGCAATGGCTCCGGTCTTTGACGACACAACCGGTTTCACTGCGAAGAAATCCAGAAGGTCGCCAACAAATAAAGCCTGGTCGGCGATGGTCGAAAATGTCGAGAAGACCAGTTGAATGTTGGAGCTGGCGCCCGCAATGGCGCCCGCAAGAAACGTGAGCATACCGATGGTCAGGACGCCAGCGACGGTCTGATAGATCACATACGCATACGTCCCGTAGTAACCGAGCGTACCGAGCAGCGTCAACAGGGAGCCAACCAGCAGACGCTTACGGGCAAGTCGCGCCGTTTCTCCGTGCAGACGCATCGCCAGATTCGTGAAGCGCCCCACAAGGTACGGCCCCAGTCCAAAAAGTTTCAGTTCCTTCGCGCTCTCTTTGCTTCCACCCAGCACGCGCAGATATTCCATTTCACGGCGCGCCGGTGTTTGCGCGAAGCTCAAGGAGTAGCCAAGAAATGCAAAGTGCGTTTCACCAAGAAATGCGGGAACCACGCAGACGATCAATGCAAAAAGTAACCACGGCGAAAAGAGGCAAATGCTGAATGCCAGGCTGGCGGTCGTCACAATTTGCTGGATCAAACGTCCTGCAGCTTGAATCATCAGCACGCGGTCCGTGCCTTGTACGCGGGCGCGTTCCAGTTTGTCCTGGAAGGTCGGATCTTCGTAGGAAGTAAGATCCAGTCGCGACGCGTGCTGCATAATGCGGATGCTGACGTACTTTGCGTATTTGTCGGCAAGTACCGTATCGCAATAATCCGTCACACGAACCAAAATCGTCGAAATACACGCCAGCGCGAATTCGGAAATGACCAGCCACCAGAAGTAAGCCGGCAACGGCGTGTGGTTGGCAGTGTAGTTGTAAATCGAATCGATGATGACTTTCGTGACCGCCAACATTGCTAGCGGCAACAAAGACACGATTAGCCGCACGCCGACGTTTGCGACCACGATTCGCGGTGACGCTTCCCACACCATTCGAAAAATCGGCAAGGTATTGCGAAGCGCGGCGAGACGGTCTTTCCAGCGGGGAACCGGATTGGCTATTTGTGGCTCCAACTCTTCTCGTCCTTACGGTACGCAAATTCGTCGCTCTACACCCTAACCACACGCAGAGACAATGCTGCTCTGCTTCGCGCCTTGCATCTGAATGACGAGGGGCGAGCTGACAGAAAAGCCGCCGCAGGGTCGATAGAGTAGTACTACAACTGGCCCCCGCGACATCCTTAACTATATGCATCCGTAGTACCACGGAATGCGTATCTGCAAATACCTTATTTTGTTGTGCTTATACCGTTCGAAATTTTTGTGAGGCTGTCGTTTCTTCGCTCACCTTGTAACTCTTGCCACCGATATTTTCGAGAGTTCACTAGGCGACGATGAAGCGAAGGTATGCGGGCCCCGAGCCATGGCTAAAACGGCACAGTCCTGGTTGACTTGTGCCGCTTCAAGACGGGCTTTTCATACGGCGCACGTGCGCCTTTGAATTCCGCCCGTACATTTTTCGGCCGGTGCGCGTTCGAGATGTCGCCACACCACAGCAGGATATCCAGTAACCGTGCGCGTTCGAGGTTGTTCAAAACGGTTGCGCTCATGCAAATGTCCAGCGCGCGCCGTGCACACTCATCGGCAATTAGAACGTGCTCGACCGTGGAACCAGACGCTGCCGAACCCGACTGCTGGTGACGGCCGATGCCGTCAAGAAATTCGTAGCATCGGGCGCAAAAATGATCTAGGCAAAGACCTTCCTCACGAAAGGTAACAGCGACAGGGCGCGAGCAATCACTACGGTGGCAAGATTCCACATTACGCATTGAGCTGAGTTCCCCCTTTGGCCCATGGATTTTTTCCTTTGCGAACAGACTGATTCGATATTCAGGCGTTGACAGTCGGCATCGACAAGCAAAATTGTTAGCCCGTGGCGACGATTTCGACGAGCTCGGCAATCTCCGCGGGCCGAAGATCGGAAAGAGTAAGCTTCGTGGAGGCTTGAGGAAGCAGGAAGTGAGCGAAACTGGTGTACCCGCGGACTGGCCCGTCGGCCAAGCCAGCGACGATCTTGAGTGTCCAGGAGGTAAGGCGTTCGCGTCCGGCGTTGAATCTTTCCGCGTCCCATAGACTGAGCAGCGTCACGAGCCGGGCCTCACGATCAGAAACGAGCAGCATACTTACTTGCAGACCCTCGTTGTGCAGACCCGCCTCGTCCAACAGCTCCTCGATGGCAGACGCCACATCGATTGCATCACCTGGTTTTGCAATAAAATCGACGCGAAGCGCGGTAACCTGACCTGTAGATTCATTTTTCGGCAGGACGTGCTCACCGTGTGGTGCCGAGAGAATCTTTCTTTGCGACTCTTTGTTCAGGTACAAGACTCCACCTTCCTTTGGCCTATTGGTTCCCTGATCATCTTCCGTGATGGCAATAATCAGCGTCCGGCGATGACTCTTAAATCAGCACCGGACGCTTCTTCAGGGGCACGCCAGAGGACTTTGGTGTCCCAGCGTGTAGGTCTCCTCGTCGTTCAGGATCCCTATGGCCAGTAGTGCACCGAAAGCGCGGACCGTTTCATTTCGGGAGAGAAATTGACCGGCGATCTCAAGGTTTCGGAAGGCCGGACGTTACCACGTTGCTACATTTCCTTGCTTGCGGCTATACTTCCCAGCACTTCGGGGGAAGTGTTGGAACTTTTTACGTTCGACGAAGCCTACGTGGGTCGGCTCCGGGAAGGCGATCCTTCTACGGAAAGCCATTTTGTTGAGTATTTCTCTAAACTCATTCAAATTAAACTTCGAGCACGGTTTCTGGCTACCGAAGCTATGGACGACCTTAGGCAGGAGACTTTTGCACGGGTAATCCGCTCCTTGCGCTCGGAGGGCGGGATCCGCCAGGCGAATCGGCTGGGGCCGTTCGTGAATTCGGTCTGCAATAATGTGTTGCTCGAGTATTACCGCTCGGGCCTGAAGAACGTTCCGCTGGACACAAACCATCTCGAATTGCCGGATAAGGTACTGAATTTGGAGAGTTTAGCGATTTTGCAAGAAACGCAGCAGGCGGTGCGAAATCTGTTGCTCCAATTGCCTGATCGCGATCAGGCAATCTTACGAGCCATTTTTCTGGACGAGCTAAGCAAGGACGAAGTCTGCTATAAGTTCGGCGTTGGCCGCGATTACCTCCGCGTTTTGCTCCACCGGGCCAAGCAGAAATTTCGAGCTGCGATGGGCCAGTAACCGTTGTGTTCTTAAGTGGATACCCTTGGGAGGAGAGAAATTCTCACCGGAATGAGAAACGAATCGGCACGAAACGACACTACTTAGCGATATGGAACGACACTCGATGGACCACCACCAGGCGGTGAAATCGCAGGTTTGTGAAAAGTATCTGCTCGGTGAGCTCTCGCCGGAGTTGCGTGACGCTTACGAGGAGCACTACTTTTCCTGCGCGGAATGCGCAATGCAGCTGCGAAGCGCGGCAGAGTTGATTGGCGCAGGCCAGCAGATTTTGGCGCGCACGCCGGCGATTGGCGCAAAGGTTCATGGCGCACCGAAGCCTGGCGGTTGGTTCAAGTGGCTGCAGCCGGCAATCGCGATTCCAGTGTTCGCGAGCTTGTTGCTTCTGGTGGGTTACCAGAATTTCGTAACCATTCCACATTTGAAGCAAGCGGTCAGCCCGCGCGTGCTGCCGATGTTTTCGTTGATTTCGGCGAATACACGCGGCGAAACAGCGCCGGAGTTTGTGACGCGACCGGACGAGCCTTTGGGGCTGTACGTGGATGTACCTGCAGACGCCACTTATTCGACCTACGACATTCGTCTCGAGGATCCAAATGGGAAGACGATTCCGCTGCGCTCGCTGAGCTATGCGGAAGCACAAAAGACTCAAGTCTTCGTCGTCAATCCCGGGAAAACGGCGGGGAGGTATTCGCTAATAATATTCGGCCGTGCAAAATCAGAGCAAGGCACTGCGGCCACAGAGTTAGCGCGGCTGCAATTTACTGTTGTATTCTCGAGCCAAGTTCAGCAGCATTAACCATCCTACGACTCACGAGGAATGTCCCGATGCCGAAAAAGAGCCCCAGGCCGAAGACCGACCCAAAGGAAGCAGATTTCTCGACATTTCATTATCATGCTTGCGCGCACGCATTTAGTGGCCAGTTCACGCGTCCATTTCACGATTTGATCGAAGTGCAAGCCGCAACGGCCTTGCCGATTATCGGCGGACATGGAAACTCTCGTGTCTCGAATTTCCAGTTCCGGGAATTTGTTACGTTTAAGCATGGATATACCCATGTTTCTGGCGCGCATCAGGAAGACGACGACAGTAACAACACCTTGGTTACGGCAACGCTTGAGGGTTTGAACGTCATGGATGTGTTGACCGCGGACCGCATCGTCGCGCGCCTCTATTCGAAGGCTGCCAAAGGAGCGGGTGAAGGGGAGTTCACGCTGGTGGGCAGTAAATTCGAAAATTTGCGTATTGCCGGCTGCCCGGTACACATCGAACTGGACTTTGACTTGTTCGCGGAAATTCCGACGTTTAAGGACGCAAAGAATGCCTTTGATAAGAATGGCAAATTCCGGAAAATAGCATCAGATCCGCTGCAGACCGGGACGCCCCTAAAGGAACAAGGGGAGCAGGGAGTGTTTCTTTGCTCTTGTGTGAAAGAGATGGAAGCAGAGTGTCCGGGTGTCACCCGCAAAGGTCACGCTTTTCACGTGAAGGGCTTTGGCACCATTTTTCTGGGCGAAGTTCTGATCAAGCACGCGGAACGCACGCTGACAATGTTGAGGCTGGAACTTGGTTCAGCGGTCAGCGGAACAGGCTCCGGCGCGCAGGCATTTTCGAATGGTCGAACCTGGCCGTAGTCCTCGCTTTCTGTTCTGCATTTCTTGTCCTGGCTGGATGCAATCGCAAGCAGCTGCCGCCGGAATCGCCTTATCGGGCGATATGGATCGACATCCATCGAGGCGATCTGACTGCGGCTGCCGTGGCCGTTGACCGCGCAACTAAACAATTCTCCGATCCTCATTCCGAATGGCATTGGCGCTTCTGGGCTCTTAAGGGCGAAATCCTTATGCTCCAAGGGCACTATGAGGACGCGCTTTCGTTTCTTGCTCAGGCCGTTCCCGCAACTTTCGCGCAAAGCGATGTGGTCGTCTGGCAAAAGCTAACACAGGGCGCAGCATGTGCGCGACTCGGCCGTTTTGACGAGGCCGCGAACCTTTTGCGCGAAGCACAGGCACTTGCCCAAAACGCGCATCCCGCGTTGCTGGACGAATGCGCACTCCGGCAAGGCACATTGTATTTTCATCGAGGAGATACGCTCGCCGCCCGCACCGCATATCGAACAGCACTCCAAGTCGCTCACGATAATAAGAACGAATATTTAGAGGTTGCCGCTCTTGGCAGCCTCGCCGTCGCGTCGACTCGGCTCGAACACTATGATGAGGCCATCGATTGGAACGATCGAGCCCTGCGACTGTCGCAAACGATTGGCGATCTGCGTTCGGTTTCAAAGATTGAAGGGAATACAGGTTGGAGTTACCACGAGTTGGGCGATTACGCCAACGCTCTCTCGCAATTCGAAAATGCGGAACGTGACGCCGATCGCGCCGGTCTCGTTGCCGATCGAGTGTATTGGCTCAATAGCGCGGCCGGAGTCCAATATGACCTCGCGGAATATCCTGCGGCAGAATCATCGGCGCGGAAAGCACTCCAGCTGACCCGAAGCCTCAGAGACGAAGGGTCCACGATTGAGTGCCTGCAGAATCTTGCGCTTGTTGCGCTTGCCAAGAACGAATTCAAGAAGGCGAAAACGCATCTCGACGAGGCGCTTGAATTTGAACGCTCGGCGCCAGACCATCAAAGGGAACTTTACACCCGCCTCATATCCGCCAACCTGGAAGCAAAGACAGGGAACATTTCGGAATCTGAGATTTCTTACTCGCGGATCCTTGCGGACCCCAATTGCCCGAGTTCCGTTCGCTGGGAAGCACAAGCCGGTCTCGCGCAGGTTCATGTTGTCCAGGGCAAGGCGGAAGTCGCTGAGCGCGAGTTTGCCGAATCCATTAGAACAATAAGCAAAGCTCACACTGCACTTCAGCACGAAGATTTCCGCATTTCATTTCTGTCGAGCGCCATTCGGTTCTACGACGCGTACATTAATTTCCTGATTGACCAGAAGCGGCCAGTGGACGCGCTTCGGGTTGCGGATTTGAGCCGGGCGCAAGCGCTCGAAGAGGGCGTATCGGCGAACGCCGAGAAAAGGACCTCACGACCGGCAGCGTTTAATCCGCAAGCGATTTCGCGCCGGTTGAATGCGACGTTGCTGTTCTACTGGCTGGGGCGGCAAAGTTCCTATCTGTGGGTGATCACCCCTACCAGAGTGGCTGAACGTCCGCTGACCCACCCGGAAGAAATTAATGCGGCCGCGAAGGCCTACCGGGAATCGTTCCTGGAACCGCGTGATCCGTTGGAGGCGGGTAACGCTGACGGCAAGAAGCTTTACACTGTGCTGATTGCACCAGCCGAAAAGCTGATTCAAAAAAATTCGCGAGTAGTGGTGCTTCCTGATGGCAATTTGAACTCGCTCAATTTTGAAACCCTGATTGTTTCCGGCGCCAAGCATGAAGATAAGCCGCACTACTGGATTGAGGATGTAACCATCACCACCGCCAATTCACTGGCGCTGCTGGCGCGCAGTTCGATGAGTGGACCGCCGAATCCAGGCCGACTATTGGTGGTTGGCGATGCGCTGGCGGCGAGTCCGGATTTTCCGCCACTTCCGCAAGCGGGCAAAGAAGTCGGACTGCTCGAAAACTATTTTAGTTCATCGCAGAGACTGGAGTTGACCGGCGCGAACGCAACGGCGACGCGTTTTTTGTCGAGCGAGCCGGAAAAGTTCTCATATCTGCATTTCGCGACACACGGCACGGCGAGCAGGACACGTCCGTTGGAGTCGGCGGTGATTCTTTCGCCGGAAGGGGATTCGTTCAAGTTGTACGCTCGAGATGTGGTGAAGCATCCGCTGAACGCATATCTGGTGACGATTTCCGCGTGCAATGGCGCGGGAACGAAGTCCTACGCAGGGGAGGGACTGGTGGGACTCTCGTGGGCGTTTCTGCGGGCGGGAGCGCACAACGTGATTGCGGGACTGTGGGAAGTGAGCAACGCATCGACTCCGCAGTTGATGGATGAGCTGTACAAAGGAATTCATGCTGGAGAGGATCCGGCGACGGCGTTGCGCAATGCGAAACTCACGCTGGTGCATTCGTCCGGCAATTACCGCAAGCCATTCTACTGGGCGCCCTTCGTTCTCTACGCGGGTTCCTGAAGTCCTATTTATAGGAAGCTCGCTCCAAGCTTACAATTAACCTTTACTTGA
>Ga0137381_10002348_pt1 | contig 13186 bp, 10 predicted proteins | sample SagtaG_16_FD_104808 | JGI IMG/M metagenome (GOLD analysis project Ga0137381, IMG submission 104808) | Vadose zone soil microbial communities from Sagehorn Ranch, Mendocino, California, USA - Sage2_L_115_16 metaG | ecosystem: Environmental > Terrestrial > Soil > Vadose zone | place: USA... | reverse complement strand
TTGCTCTCTTGGCAGATGACTCGTTCATGTTGGCGCGTCTCTTTTACGAACTCCAAGCCGCCCGCTTCTTGTATCACGCATGGCATAAATGTGCCACAAATAAGGCTTGATCGGTACGTGTATGCAAGCTGCTATGGGTTCCCGATATTTCGTTGGAGGGGCAAATGATTTCTGGCGCTCACGTAGTTATCTACAGTAAAGACGCCGAAGCGGACCGCGCATTTTTTCGCGACGTTCTCAGGTTAAAGTCCGTCGATGCGGGCCATGGCTGGCTGATCTTCGGGCTACCGCCCGGAGAAGCCGCATTCCACCCGTCCGCTGACAATGGTCCGCACGAACTCTATTTCATGTGCGACGGCCTGAAAGCAGTGATGGATTCACTCGCTAAGAAGGGCGTTAAGTGCTCTGAAGTTCAGGAAGCACGATGGGGTTCAATTACGAAGATGCGGCTTCCCGGCGGAGGCGAGGTCGGCCTTTATCAACCAAAGCATCCTACGGCCTTGGGTTTAGGTTTGAAATGAAGCGCCCACCACCCATATATATTAAGGTCCAGCACCGAAGCACCGTTTTCGCTCCCGGATCAGGAAGCACGAAGACTCCACGATATAAAGTACTCTGATTCGTGAAGCGCTACGGGTTGACTTGCCGTGAAATAATGCGAAAGTTTTGCTTTCTTTACACCGCTCTCGAATTCGCCGCGAGAGTTCGCTGATTACTTGGCTTTGGGGGCCAAGAGTTCCAGGGCCTTGTCGAGAGCGGAGTCGCGGCTGTTGGCAAGATCTTCAGGAGGGAAAGTGGGGACCTCGATATCCGGAGGGACACCAGAGCCATCGAACGCCTTGCCTTCCTTAGTGAGATAAATCTCGTTGGGGAAACGAAAGGTCCAGCCATTTGGAAGCGTGCGACCGAGAACGTCAGAGAAGACGCCTTGAGTATTCGCGCCGACACGGGTGACATGAGGCTGGCGGTCGAGAATGGCCATTGTGAAAGTTTCGGCGGCGCTGACGCTATCGGAACTCGTGAGCAGGACGACGGAACCGCGGAACCCTGGCCGCGAGCTGACGTGGACGAGGACAGGCTGCGGCGGCGTGCGGTGGTCTGGATCATGTATGTCGTTGCGGACCACTTTGGAATAGGCAAGATACTCTTGTGTAGCGAGGCGTGAGGCGATGGAGATGCCAAATACGTCGGAACCTCCTCCGTTGATACGCACATCGATAACCAGGCCAGTGAGTTTCGCTGAATCCTTGAAAATGTCGTCGAGCGCAGTTTCCAGCGCTTCGAGCTGCTTCACGAACTCGCGGTCGTCGGAATAGCCGTCGAAGGAATGAATGCGCAGGTACCCGACGGAATCGGACGACGCGCCGTGTTGTGGCGAGTCGTAGTGCAATAAGCCGAACTGCAATTGTTTCTTGCAGAAGTCACGCAGGCCGCCGCGGACATATTTGTTTTCTATGATTTCGGTGATGTGAGCCGCATTTTTCTTCTGCATGGGGTCCGCAGCCGGACGGTAGCCGTGAAATCTCTGCTGGATGGATTTGGCAGCGATGCCGGTGTGGGCGTCGTGCAATGGCTCGATCATGTCGTGAAAAATGCGGAAGAGTTCTTCGGGCTTGATCGCCGGCGTGACCTCCGGTCGAAACTTCTTGTCCACGGCGAGCCAATCAGTCTGGCGCAACGCGAAAAAGGGATAGTGCTCCGCGAAACTCTCCCAGAAGACCTGATAATTCGTGAGCGGCGTATCCGCCAGAGTCTGTCTACAGGCTTCGGGCCGCGACGCGCTGCGGCGGAGCAGAATGCTCGAGACGCTGCCGTCTATGTGGAGCCAGCGAGTATCCTGCGAGGTTCCCGGCGAGACGCGGAACGTGTCGTCACCGCTGGTGAAGATGATCTCGTTGGGTGTGCCCACACCGTTTTTGTGCGTCGCCTTGAGGGCGGGGATGCAACTCAGCGTTGTGATCTCAGAACTGCGCAGGTCGTCTCCCTGGAATTCGATGAGGGCTCCATATCCGTCGGTGAGCCATAGTCCCTCGAGGGATTTCGTCGACAGCTGGTTCTGTGCACTGGCCCAGGCGCCAAAAACAAGCAATACGGCGCCGACAACTGATGCAAATCCGTTCATCGTGCACCTCACCTTTGTTGCCCTCAAAATAATAGTCAACTCGCGCGTGTGGCAATCCGGATTTCGGCGCGGGACAGGGCGCATCCGACAATTCTGGATGAGTGGTCGGCAACCCATACCTTGGGATTACTTCGAGCGAGAAGCAGATTCCCCGAAATTGTTGGAAACATTAAAAACGCAGAGTAAGGAATGGAGGCTTTGGAAGGAGCGAACGCGCTTGCAAAGCAGGTGCTCTCCCAGCTGAGCTACACGCCCACAGTCGGAGTACCGTTCATTCTAAGGCATTTCCGCCGATTCCAAAATCCGTTCCTCGCTTTTCGGTCATCACTGGAGTGAACCCCTATTTTGAGACAGTTTTTGGTGGCCGCACTTCATCGACTGAGGGCGAAAGATCTAAGGCCGATCCTTATTGTCATACTCGCCGGGAACATCGTCTTGCGGAACCTCGTGCGTGGTCACTTCGGACTTGTCCGCATCCGGAGCGTCTTCCACACCGCTGATGATCCCAGCCTCGAACGCCTGCCCTTCTTCGAGCAGCTCCTCTGCGCTCTCCGAATCCACGTTCTCAACAATGGAAATGCCCTGAAGGTCTCCAGCTCCCACACCGGCGCGCGTTCCCAGACCCTTCGGTTCCAGTGAAACGGTCTCGACGCTTTGGCTCTTTCTTCGCACAGACGCTGTTGCACGGACTATCTTCTTTTTGCGCGAAACCTCGTTTTTCGCAGGCTTGCTTTTCGCGGCTTTATTTTTTGCCGTTGTTTTTGTTCCCGCAGCTAGCCTCTCTTTCCGCTTGAACTTCTTGGAAGTTCTCGGCCTTTGCTTCTTTTGGTTCTTTTTCCGATTCGTTTTCTTTATGCTCATCACCGCATTCTACCACCGACACACCCGTAATTGTCCGCACTGCTACTGCCGGCCCGTGATTCGCGGCTTGCCCACGGCGAACATCACCCGCCTGCCACCACCGAGCAGGGCGTTCGCTTTGCGTAGTGCGGATTTCAGAGTTTACAGTTCCGGTTCTCTGCGCTACTGTCCCACGACAATTGGCCTACTCCGTGCCTGGGGTTACGGCTCTCTTGCACAACCAGACCCCCCTAGCGTCTGCTCGAAATCGACAACATCGTCAGACGTTCCTGTGCCAGTGTCCGTGGTATCGCCCAGACGGTCAAAAGACTCGTATGAACCGAGTGGTGCTCGAAAAGCGAGTGGCTCTGTCTCTGCGTTTTGGGGAATAGGACTCAAAGTTAGTTCGTCGGATTTGAGGTGACGCGAAGCGCCTGCATTTCCGATCATTGCGACAAAATTCTGTCACTCATGAACACGCACCGAGGCGTCTCCTGTGAGCATGGGAATTTGCTTCTGTTGAGAATCCGTTGCCCTTACACGGACGATCGACAGCTTTGAAGAACCTTCTCCGATTGCGCGCACGACCACAGACGCCAGAGTTCCTGTGCCGTTCACTCCCACAGTTTTTGGCTGACGCGTTAAGGAGATAACCGCTTGGCCGAGCTCCTTGTCGATATTTTGCACGAGGGCAATCTCCTGAGTCCCACCGGAAAGCAGATCACCATGATGCACTTCCTCAAGGCTCAATATTCGCGGGTCATATTGGAGCAGGAAAGGAACAGAGAACAGATCTTTCGCATTCTCAACGATCAGGTCAATCGACGCCTTCTGTCCAATCTCCAAGCTTATGTTTTGAGGCTCCAAGCGAATGCGAGTAGGTTCGAAGCGAACTGTAGTGGGAGGAAGCGTTGGAGCAAGCACAGCGTCCTCATACCGCACTTGGATGTTCGTTTCAGTACCGGCACTGACAGGCCGGAGGTCCGCTTGCATCAACGCCGGGAGACGAACGATCCGGGGCACCAGCACAATCAACACTTCATTCTCCTCATGATCCGTTTTTTCGCTTGAGAAGAGATAGCGAAGGACTGGAATATGCGCGAGGCCTGGCCACCCGTTGAGCGCTTTCGAGTCAACATGCTCGAATAAGCCCCCGAGGATGCTGACTTCGCCCTCCTTCAGGCGAATGTCGTGTTCGATTTTGCGCTGGCTGATAATAGGCTGCTGGATACCGCCAATCGTGCTCGTTCCTGTCACAGAAGAGACTTCGATCGACAGCTTCAGGCTGACCTCGCGGTTCGGATGGATGCGGGGCGTAATATCAATGTTCACACCGACATCGATGTATGTGAATTGCGTGTTTACGAGAGGATTTACCGAGGCTGAGGTTGACGAAAAACTACCCGTTGCCACGGGTACGCGGTCGCCGACACGGAGCTTGGCCGGTTGTCCATCGACAGAACGCAGTTCTGGGTTCTGGATAATGTGTGACGTGCTGTCGGTGAAAAGTGCATTGACGGTGGCTCCTGGCAGCGTGATGCTGTAGTTTGTGGCTATGTGGCCAAGCTCGCTCAAAGGTGCCTTTGTCTTAGTCGAAGAAGAATCGCTTGGCGGCGTGTACGAGAGTGTGGCAGCGCTTCCCGGATCGATACCCAGTTGATGCACTTTGTCACGTCTGGCCTGGAGCACCTCCACCTGGATAACGACCTCGGGCTTTGCGTTGTCCACATCGTGGATCATTTTCGCCGCGAGGGCCAGCTTGTCAGGTGTATCGCGGATCACGATAGCGTTTTGCGAATTCAGTTGCTGGACTCGCTTGAGGTCGAGTAGCTGTCTCAATCCGTTCACAATCTCAGTCAGATCTTGTGACCACACCGTGTTTGACAAATAGTACGTTTGCACAATCTGTTCCTCGTAGTCGCGGCGCTTTTGAGGTTGGTCCGGGATCACCATCACGATGTTCTGCGTGACAGGCTTCCAAAAAGCCTTCGCTTCAAAAGAAACGACATCAAGCGCCTGCTCGAGTGTGACGTCGGCTAATTCTACTGAGATCCGTCGCGCCGGGAGGTCGGGATCGAATATCACCGTCAGGCCAGCGAGTTTGCTGATCGTTTCATAAACAATCTTCGAGTCGTTCACCATCTTGATGTTGATCGGTGACTTGGATAGCGGTTTCAATTCGGGCGGACCCTCAGCTAGTGCGTGAAGGGCCTGCGGCCCGAGACCCTGAGCGGGAACGCATTCAGATCTTGTAGGAACCGCCAACGCAGCATTCAGTCCGATCACAAGCAACAACTTTAGAATGGAGCGCAAAGCAACACTCAGCATGTCTTGTGCTCCGGGAGGTTGCTCGTTAGCGTTTGCACTCCGGCGTTCCTCCCTGGCAATACTTGCGGTTTTATTCATCAATAGGTACGTCACACTTCTCCGATAAAGCTTGCCTTCGTCTCAAGACGCAGATTTCAGCCTTATTCGTGTCTGTCCGAGGTAGACACAAACACCGGGCCAGGTGGAAGCAAGGGAGCGGAAACGCCGAAAAATGGATGCGGCAACTGCTCCAGCTTTTGCTTTTGATCCGCGCTTAACTGGCTGTACATCCTGGACTGGGCCTTGGCGTCAATAGCCAGAATCTCGCCGGAGATGCTAGACATATTTCTGGCGAGCTGATCGATTTCTGCATCGGGCGCAGCCGCTTTCTGGGCCGAAAGAAGGGCGTCAGAAGCTTGTCTCAGCTGCTCAAGCAGGGGCTTCGACACTGTGTCCTCCTCGTTGAAGATCGCTTTCGCACTCGCCTGTTGGCCTGCGTTCAGCGACAGCATGGCGGTTAGCATAGCGACGCGATCCGCACCTCCCGCAACACCAAAGGCGGCTACCGATGGACCGCTTTGCGTCGAATATTGCTGAGCTGAGGAAACGGCGTGGACCGCAGCCATTGAAAAAACCGCAACCGACACATACTTAGCGAGGGTTTCCTTCATGGACCGACTCCTTTGTTCCGGATTTGAACCCGCCTTCAGCCAGCTAGGACGCTGTTGTCGCGCGGAACGTTTTGTCGATCCTGTAAGACTTCCGTAAGAAGTGAGCTTACAAGCGCCTAACAACTGAACCGAAAAACGAAATCGGACAAACGAAGGCCGAGCGAGGTGCAGTGCAGTCGGTAACGAGCCTTGCCCCTTAATGAGTGCACCCTTCTAGAAGCGCGTTCCTGGTTCGACTAGAAAATAGCTCGCTGAAGGCACCTGGCGTCTGAGAGATCCCTGAGTCGGATGGCGTAGAGCGAACGTACATGTAGCCCACGCTGCGTACCCCGCGGATGCGCGTCGTGCCGTCTGGCAAAGGTCCAAGTTTGCGTCGCAAATTGCAAATGTGAACATCAATACTGCGGTCAAAAGGACAGTACTCCCGGTCCGAGACCTTTTTCAGCAGGTCTCTTCGATGAAGGATGCGTCCGTTGCAACGCAAGAAGACTGTGAGCAAATCAAACTCGACGGTCGTGAGGTCGATGAGCTCGCCCTTGCGGCGACAGGTACGCGAGCCTCCGTCCAGGGAAAGATCATCCACTTCCATGTGTTCCGGAGTGACGCGGGAGTCGCGTGCCAACCAAGGTGTCCGCCGCCTGGATATTGCACGGATTCGGGCGAGGAGTTCACTGGGATTGAATGGCTTGACTAAGCAGTCATCCGCTCCGAATTCCAGTCCGATGATGTTATCTACTTTGTCAGTTTGGTCGCTAAGGATCAAAATACCGACCGTCGAATGAGCACGAAGCTGCTTGGTCACCTCTAGCCCCGTCAACTGTGGCAGTTTTAGGTCCAGGATCACAAAATCGTGCTCTCCAGAAAGGCCATGCATCAGCCCTGACTTGCCGTCATGCGCAAAATGAACCGTCATTCCTTCCCGCGCCAAATGCGCTTCGAGCAACTCACACCTCTCTCGGTCTTCGTCGATTACCAGCACGCGAGTCTTCAGGCTGAGTTCCCTTCTCGTAGCCATTTCCCCTGTCCCCGCATTTACCCGTGCTCTCAGAGAGAGCAGCTCTCAGTGAGCCAAGACGCACACCTGGTTTGAATCGTTGTCTCTGTCTTGCAAGGTTATAGTAAGAATTGAACTTACAAGTGGTTTACAACAGAGTCGCCGGCAGCGAGTCAAAAGCGCTTTAGCGGCAGATTTAAATAGGCTCAGTTTTAAACTCTTTAGAAGTTGTGAGCCTTTTTCGAAACGGCATGGCCTTGTCTCGGGCAAGACTAAGGAAACGGGATGAATTTGTAGCCCGACCGATGGGCGGTCAGAATGTGACGGGGCGATTTCGGATCAGTTTCTAGTTTCTGCCTCAACTGGGCGACGTGGACGTCCACCGTTCGCGTATTCGGAAGCCCTTGATAGCCCCACACCTGTTTGAGAAGTGCGTCGCGAGAAATGCGCTCATCCGGGTGCGAAACAAAGTACCGCAACAGCTCGAATTCTCTCGCAGTCAATTCGACGTGCGAACCGTCGCGGAGAACCTCTTCTTTGCGAAGATCCACGATCACGCTTCCGAAACAGAAAAGAGAATCAATTAATTGGGGCGGCGAATTGTTCGCGCGACGAAGCAACGCTTCCATTCGCGCCAACAATTCCGCAACTTCGAAGGGCTTTATGAGGTAATCGTCAGCGCCGGTCTTTAATCCTTTCACTCGATCATTGACATGGCCTCGCGCCGTAAGCATCAACACGGGCACATTCATGCCGTGGCGCCGCAATTGACGGCACACCTCAAATCCGTTTCGACCCGGCAGCTGAATATCCAGGAGCAGGAGGTCGTACGCCTCTCGAAGGGCCTGCGCCAGCCCCTGTTCGCCGTCCTTACAGGCAGTGACAGAGTAACCCTCTCTCTCCAAACGCTCGTGCAGAAGAAGGGACAGGGTCAGTTCGTCTTCGATGATCAGGATCCGATTCATACGCTGGGCGCCTTCTGGACGTGGTGTTGACCGGGATGCGCAGGCAAGAAGAGAGAGAACGAGGTGCCGGTGAGTTCCGAACTTTCCACCTCGACTATTCCCCGATGGCTTTCCACTGCACGTTTCACCAATGTAAGACCTAGGCCGACACCGGGTATTTGCGAAGTCTCACTTCGTCTGCCTCTATAGAACGCTTCGAAAATATGTGGAAGGTCGAGCGAAGAAATGCCCGGACCTCGGTCCTCGACCGAAATCTGTACCCACTCCCCCTTCGCCTTTCTTACCCTTGTCGCTCGGATGGCCAGCCATCGTCCCGCTGCAGCATACTTGGTGGCATTTTGGATCAGGTTCTCGAGACATCTGGTCATCAAACGAATGTCCACATCAACCAGCGGAAGAGCTGGCGCAATCTTGATCTCCAGCTCCATACTGGCATCCTGCAAAGCTCGCTCGCATTTTGCCAGGGAAGTTCGCACCATTTGCTCAGGAGAAATCGCGGTAGTGCGTGGAAGGAGTCCTGTCGATTCAACCCGCGCGAACACCAACGTCTCCTCAATCATATGGGAGAGTTCCGACGCGTGAGAGCTCACGATTTCGCCGTACTTGCGAGCCTCTGCCGAACTCTCGACCATTCCTTTCTTGAGGTTGTCAGCCGCTAAACAAATAACCGCGAGAGGAGTGCGCAATTCGTGGGATACGCCGAGAACAAACTCTGTTTGCATTTGCGCTAAAGCGCGCGCCCGCTCCGTGAAAGCGATCAGTGCAAGAATTCCCAGCGCGAGCACGAGAAGAACGCCTCCGCCCAAGAGCAGATTCCTCTGACGAAAGATGGCCATCGCCTGGTCGAGCGACCCCGCCCTGTATTTCACCGACATCTTCCACAAACCGGTCGCGTCCACGACCGGCGGCAAGCTCGTGCCGCAGGCCTCCGGCTTTTGAATCAAGAACTCGGATAAGCCGTTTGTGGTTGTCAGAACATTGACTCCCGAAGTGCTTGCTACCACCCTGGTCTCGTTCATCGATGAGGAGGGCAAGAAACAATCCATACGAAGCTGAAGAAGGTTGATACTCCCATCAGGACGAACAAACTTGCCTTCTGGCGGCGCGGCCTCCGAGCGAAAAATAACTCGCGATTCCGCATCGGCGGTTTCATCTAGTATGAGGATGTCGTAATCCGAAGAGGTTTTTGGGAAATAAACTTTCACGAGTCTTGGCAACAATGTGGTTTGGATGTAGGCGGCATCCAGGACTACCAGACCCCATCGCGGAAACGGGACCGGACCACTGTCACGCGTTAATTTGAACGACCTGGAAACCGAAGCCGGACCTCCGAATGCGTCCGGGCTTGTAAACTCGGGTGGAATCGGAAAAACAAACGCGGGGTTTCCATCAATCATAACCTCCGGTTTCAACATTCGAGCAGCGCTCACAACTCCTGCTTGCGAAAAGATCTGCAAACCAGCCTGGGAACGGACGGGGCCCGATAAAGTTGTCCCCACGAACGGCAGTGTCAACTTGGCTAAATCTTTTTGCCATTCTTCTGAACTGATTGAGGGTTCGCCAGCTACAAGGGGTTTGGGGAGTCCGTTGAAAGTTCCTTCATCAACAATATAGATTCCGCGCACGAGGTTAGGATAGGGAGCGAAACGAACCCACTGCCCATATCGGTCTGAATATTCGGAAAGACTCGCTGCCGGAGCTTCGAAAAACGCGAAAGCGCGAGTTATCTCAACGTCAAAATCACTTTCCACACGAGAAAGCGCCGTGGTCAGGTTGGCTCTTGCGCGCTGACGCTCCGCCTCACCAACCTGGTTGATCCAGTGATACTGGATCAGCCCCAGGACAGTGAGGAGGCTCAAGAGTACGCCGAAAGCCCACAATCGGCCTGACCGGTATGATCTCCACGTTTGACGTAAATCGCTGAGGATGGTCAAACTCGAGCCTCGATGTCTGCTCTCCCTTCGACGCTCTCGGACCCCCAGAGTTTGCTTGTTACTTTGAACGCGCTCGAAAAACGGACTGGGATCCGGGATGCGTATATCAGTTCCAACGCGAAAGCTTCGAAATTGCAGGATTTGAGAGGCTGTACCGTGCCTTGGTTAGACAATCTCCAGACATCCATTCCATTTCTGGCTGACAAAGTGAGAATCCAGTTTGGGCGGTTGACGTAGTCGCCAGACGGCGAATGCTTCACTCGCTGGAGCTCGCCCGTCTTTGTCGAAATTCAGTAGTACTGTCTTCGGGCTTGATGAACCTAATGAAGGTAAATTGCGTACCAATTGCAATGAATCGGAAACTCATCGGACTTCCAGCTCCAATAAGTCGCCGTTCCCTGTTGCGGAGGGGCGTGCCTTTGCTTGGGTCTATTGTCACGAAACCACCCACGTGGTTGCTTGGATCGATCGCAATGGCGAAGGGCGCACCCTCCGCGGACAGCGATAAACTCGAGCACATTTTCGAACTCCCACCGTCTTCATGTAACCCCTGGATCGAGGCACTGGAAACGCGCATCCCTAGCAATACGCCCGAAATCCCGGCCAAAATAACGGTGCAGGATGTTCTAGCACTCATGCGTTTTCGAATATGACCCTTCTGTGTTCGCCTCATTTCACACCCAGCCCTCGTCTTCCCAGGCGTTCTTTTTCATCTGGACTCTGGCTAGCACATTGGAAACGAAAAATAACCATAAGCACCGAAATCTACGACGCTGGTTTCGCCGTCTGCGTTTGAGGACGCACATCGTATTCGGGATGCGGAACGTCCATGATCCATCTATCGAACCAGCCCACAATGTGGTCGAGACGTTCGATGCGATGCCATGGCTCTCCCGAACGCGAGAGCTCGTGAGTCTCGCGCGGAAAGACAACCATGGCGGTTGGGCGTTTCAGGAACTTGAGCGCGCGGAACAGTTGTTCTCCACCTGAATCCTGGGGAGTGCGGTAGTCCGATTCACCCAAAACAAACAAGACAGGAGTGTGGATATTCTTGACAAAGGTTATAGCGGAACGGTTGGTGTAGTCTTGCGGGTCTTCGAAAGGTGGCGCTTGAAACCAACGCGGCTGGAAAAGAGTGAAATCGGCCGTATACCACCATGAAGCCCAGTTGGATATGTCGCGTTGCGATACGGCCGCCGCGAACCGATCGGTATGGGTGATCGTCCAGTCGGTCAGAACGCCGCCGCCGCTCCCACCAGTCACAGCGAGTTTTCTAGCGTCGATGTAGCCACGCTTCAGGAGTTCGTCCACACCGATCATCAGGTCGCGGTAATCATCGCCCGGATAGTGATACTGAATGATGTTTCCGAAGTCTTGGCCGTAGCTGGTCGAGCCACGCGGGTTGAGGTAGAGGACGACGTATCCCCTTGCCGCCATCCATTGAAATTCGTGATCAAAGATCCAGCCGTAGGCAGCGTGCGGCCCACCGTGGATGTTAAGAACTAGGGGGTACTTTTTCTTCGGGTCAAAGTCGGGCGGCTTTTGAATCCATCCCTGAATGCGCTTGCCATCGAAGCTGGCGTAGTTAAGCTCCTCCGGCGGGGTCAAGTTGAGCTGTGACCAGAGCTTGCGGTTGAAGTCTGTAACGCGGGTTTGAGCGCCATCGGTCCCAACGCTCAAGAGATCGCCAATGGCAACGGGCGTGGAAACCAGAACAACGATGGTACGGGCGTTGGGAGTGATGGAAAAATCGAGCACCGCCTGATCGCCCTGCGTGATTTCGGTTACCGTGCCGGATTGCGAATCGACGCGAACCAGTGGCGTGCGTCCTTGTTTCTCGACGCAGTCGAACAGCCAGCGGCCATCAGGCGACCAGTGGAGCGTGCGGCCATTGCCGCCGCGGGGCGCGGCGTTGTCTCCGCCCACGGAGCTTCCCATGTCGTAGTCATAATCGGCGGTTAAATTTTTCGGTTGCGCATTGGGCGCTGCATCCATGACCCAGAGATCGGGCTGCGAATAGGAGCGAACCGGTTGCGTAACCGATCCGTGAAAGGCAAACTTGCGGCCGTCCGGACTGAGGACCAGGTCGTAGATTCCCATGGGAACAGTGGCGAGTTTTTCGAGATTTCCGCCCACCGAGGGCACAGAGTAAATATCCGTGGTCGGGAGTTCGTAATAAGGCTCGTCGATGCGCTCTGTAAGGAAGTAGATTCGCGAGTTGTCACGGCTCCAGACGAGCTCGCGTTCGTCGAAATCGCCACCGGTGAGCTGCACGGGTTTAGCGGGTTCATCGGAGATCGTCGGCACCCCGAGTATCCAAATGTGCTCATGGCGCTTGGGGTCGAGGTAACCGGCATCGTTGCTGCGATAAACGGCACGGCTAATGACGTGGACGTCGGATTCGTGTTCCTTCTCCGGCTCCGGTTGTCGGGGCCCTGCGGAATCCTTAGTGGCTTCCAGCTTTCGGGTCTCCTTACTCTTCGCGGAATCCTTGTTGCGCCGTGCCTTCTCGATGTCTTCCGAAGTCGTGGAGCTCAAAAATGCTATGCGCTTGCTGTCGGGTGCCCACGCCAGACCCGACGCGCCTTTGGGCAGATTGGTGATAATCCAGGCCTCGCCCCCCGCGAGGGACAGCACAGCGATTTGAGGCGGCTTGGGTTTCCCAGATTCGTCTTTGTCACCAGCGCGGACAAAAGCGATGTGCTTGCCATCTGGAGACCAGCGCGGCTGCGCGTCATGTTTGCCGTTCGTCATGCGTACCGGAGGTTCGCTGCCGGATGTGGCGACCATCCAGATGGAAGTTTCATAGTCGGTGCGCTTCTCGTCCGCGTTGACGCGGGTGAACGCGACCCGCGTCCCGTCGGGCGAAAGTTGCGGGTTGGCAACCCAGATGAAGTCAAAGAGATCCTTGTCAGTGATGACACGCGTCCGGGAAGCGATGGGCGGCGCGGGATTTTGTGCTCCAAGCGGAGCAGGAATTACGAGGCTGATGATCGCAACAGCTAAACAAAATTTCATGCGCGTCCTCTTGCCGCATTGCAGCGGACCTGTGATTGTGCTCTTGCAGGCGCTGGTGGTCAAACCGGACGGGTGTTTCCGCGGCGGCTGGCGTCGAACTCGTTCCCGATATGCAAGAGACGGCGTTCGCCCATTGCTTCGACGGCTATTTTGCCGCCAACGATGCAGAACGCAGTCTCGTACCCGCCAGCAGATTGCAGGCGTGGATTGAACAAAACGTGTACCTGAGCCTCAAGTCCGTTCCATTTTCGAAAGAGGATGAAACGCTCTTGCCGGAAGCAGGGAGTTGTACGAACTGCCCGAAGAGAAACGGGTTCAACACGTTGCTCTTCACC